>WNGG01000304.1_pt1 | contig 52197 bp, 50 predicted proteins | sample 5400661 | NCBI WGS metagenome assembly WNGG01 (sample SAMN13153372, study PRJNA577476) | soil metagenome | isolation source: 100 cm soil or saprolite under Garry oak tree replicate 1 | place: USA:California | collected 2016-06-15 | reverse complement strand
GAAGCTTCTACCGATCCTTCGGCGGCGTTGCTGGCGCGCGTCGAGAGCCGGAGAGTTCTGGCGGTCACGCGGCTGCCCCGCGGTCATCAGCTCAAGTTTGGCCAGTACTTCACCCCAGAACCTGTCGCCAAGCTCATCGGCAAGTGTGCTCTACTTGGGTGACACCGGAGAGAAGTTCGGCGTCTACGAGGCGGCGGGCCTTGCGTCGCTGGGCGTCCACATAGATCCGCATGGCAAGGTGCCTGACGTGATCGTCCACGACCAGTCAAAGAACTGGCTGCTGCTTATCGAGGCATTCACCAGTCATGGGCCCATCGATGCCAAGCGCCGTCGAGAGCTGGCGCAGCTTTTTGCGGACTCGAAGGCGCCACTCGTGTACGTGACGGCATTCCTCACCCGGAGGATCATGGCGCACTACCTTACCCAGATATCTTGGGAGACAGAAGTCTGGTGCGCCGACGCTCCGGATCACATGATTCATTTCAACGGTGAGCGGTTCCTCGGGCCTGATCGCGCCTGACGGGCGCTCTCCACCGCGAGCCTCACGGATCGGTCGGGCTGGTACACTCCCCCAGCAGACATGTCCGAATGGATGGACGGGTCCCGGGCCACTGTGGCGCGATCGGGGAACGGCAGACCCACCGGGACGGGCGGGCCACCCCGGAGAAGGAGTCTCTCTCAGCGATGGCAGTCAAGATCCGCCTGATGCGCATGGGCATGAAGAAGGCGCCCTACTACCGTGTGGTCGTGGCCGACTCGCACAGCCCACGCGACGGACGGTTCATCGAGAACATCGGCATCTACCACCCCAACAACGAGCCGTCCCGCATCGAGATCGACACCGACAAGGCGCGGGAGTGGCTGGCCAAGGGCGCGCAGCCGACCGAGGCTGTGGCCAGGCTGCTGGCGATCTCCGGCATCGAGGAGCTGGCCCAGCGCAAGCAGGCCGCCAAGGAGCTTCGGGCCAAGCGTGCCGCCCACCGCGAGCAGGCCGGCGCCAAGCGGCGGAAGGGGAGCTGAGCCTCGCATGCGCGAGGTCGTCGCCTACCTGGCCAAAGCGCTCGTCGACGAGCCGGAGCGGATCACGGTCTCCGAGTACCGGGGTCACCGTGGCCTGACCTATGAGGTCAGGGCCGCTCCGGACGACGTCGGCAAGCTGGTGGGCCGCGGCGGACGGACCGTCAAGTCGCTGCGCCGGCTGGTGAAGGCGGCGGCTCCACCGGGAAGCCGGGTCGAGGTCGAGGTCCTCGCCGAGGGCGAGTAGCCGTGTCCGCTCCGGCTCGGATGGTGGTCGGCCGCGTGCTCCGGCCGCACGGACTGGGCGGCGAGCTGCTGGTCGAGGTCCTGTCGGACGCGCCGGAGCGCTTCGTGCCCGGCGCGGCGGTGGCCGCGGGGGATCCCGACTCGCGGGCGCCGCTGCGGCCGCTCGAGGTGTCCGGTGCCCGCCTCCATCAGGGCAGGATGCTGGTCCGCTTCGCCGGCGTCGACGACCGTGAGGCTGCCGACGCCCTGCGGGGCAACCTGCTGTCGATCCCGTGGGAGGCCGCGCGCGAGCTCGGCGCCGACGAGTTCTGGCGCCACCAGCTCGTCGGGCTGGCCGTGGTCGACGTCGAGGGCAACGACCGCGGCGTCGTCAGCGACGTGCTGCCGGGGGCGGCCCACGACCTGCTCGAGGTGCGGCGGCCCGACGGCGTGACCGTGCTGGTCCCCGCGGTCGCGGCCCTGGTCACCGTGGAGCTCGAGGCCGGCCGCGTGATCGTGGAGGCGATCCCGGGCCTGCTGGACCCGGAGTGAGCGAGCCCCCCGTGCGCTGCGACATCGTCACGATTTTCCCCGAGTTCTTCGACTCGCCGCTGCAGACCGGCCTGCTCGGCAAGGCGGTGGAGCGCGGTCTCCTCGACGTCCGCCGCCACGACCTGCGCGACTGGACTCACGATCGGCACCGGACCGTGGACGACAGCCCCTTCGGCGGCGGCGTGGGCATGGTGATGCGCCCGGAGCCCTGGTTCGAGGCCATGGACGACCTGCTCGAAGAGGGGCCTGCGCGGGTGATCCTGCTCGCCCCCGACGGCCGCCGCTTCGACCAGCGCGCGGCCGCCCGGCTGGCGCTCGAGCCGAGACTGGTGCTGTGCTGTGGGCGCTACGAGGGCATCGACGAGCGGGTGCGCGGTCGCGTCGACGAGGTCCTGTCGATCGGCGACTTCGTGCTCGCCGGCGGCGAGACGGCGGCGCTGGCGGTGCTGGACGCGATCGCGCGCCTGCTGCCCGGCGTCATGGGCAACGCCTCCTCCGCCACCGATGAGTCGTTCGCGGCCGGCCTGCTCGAATACCCGCAGTACACCCGGCCGGCGGTCTACCGGGACCTCGAGGTCCCGGAGGTCCTGCGTTCCGGCAATCACGGTGCGATCGCGCGCTGGCGCCGCGAGCAGGCGATCGAGCGGACCCTCGAGGTGCGCCCGGACCTGCTCGACGAGGCCGACCTGACCGAGGAGGAGCGCGCTCGCCACGGCCTCGCATAGCAGGTCGAGCGCCCTGGCGACCGGTCCACAGGTGCCCGATGGAGTAGAGGGTTCCGCTCGGGCCGTGTTACCCTCGGGCGTTGCCGCGGCGCAACGCTCGTTGCTCTGCGCGCGCCTCGTCTCGGCTCTTCTCCTCAAGGCCCCGAAGGAGCTTCACCCGATGCAGATCACTGATGCGGTCGAACGCGCACAGTTGCGCGACGACCTTCCGGATTTCCGGCCTGGCGACACCGTCAAAGTGCACGTGCGGGTCGTCGAAGGCAGCCGGGAGCGGATCCAGGTGTTCCAGGGCGCGGTGATCCGCCGCCAGGGAGGCGGCCTGCGCGAGACCTTCACGGTCCGCAAGGTCTCCTTCGGCGTCGGCGTCGAGCGGACCTTCCCCGTCCACTCGCCGAGCATCGCCAAGGTCGACCTGGTCACCCGGGGCGACGTCCGCCGCGCCAAGCTCTACTACCTGCGTGATCGCATCGGCAAGGCGGCCAAGATCAAGGAGAAGCGGACCCCCACCAGGGCATGAGTCCAGACAAGCCACACCGCTCCGATCTCGAGGCCGACGCCGAGACCAGGCAGGTGGGATCACCAGAACCCGAACACGACGGCGCGGTCGGCAATTGCGCCGACGTCTCCGGCGCCACCCACCCCTCTGACGGCGACGGCGACAAACCCTCCCAGGACGGCGGCAAGCCCCAGGACGGCGACAAGCCCCAGCAGGGCGCGCTTGCGGTGGTGCGCGAGACCGCCGTCCTGGTGGTGCTCGCCATCCTGCTGGCCGTGCTCTTCAAGACGTTCCTGGTGCAGGCGTTCTACATCCCCTCCGGCTCCATGGAGCCGACGCTGAACATCTCCGACCGGGTGCTGGTCGAGAAGGTCTCCTACCGGTTCGGCGAGGTGAAGGACGGCGACGTGATCGTGTTCGTCCACGACCTGCCCGGCGCGGAGCCCGAATCGAGCAACCCGGTGACCCGGTTCTTCACCAGCCTCGGGCAGGCGGTCGGGGTCGCGCCGCCCTCCGACCGCGACTTCATCAAACGCGTGGTCGGCACACCCGGCGACCGCATCACCTGCCAGCAGGGCAGGCTGTACCGCAACGGCAGGCCGGTGAACGAGCCCTACCTGGCACCCGGCACCACCACCGAGAACTGCACGCCGACCACCGTGCCGACTGGCAAGCTCTTCGTGATGGGCGACAATCGCAACAACTCCGAGGACTCGCGGACCTTCGGACCGATCGACCGCTCGACCCTGGTGGGCCGTGCCTTCGTCCGCATCTGGCCGCTCAGCCACACGGGCTGGCTGCGGCGTGACCAGTAGAGCACTCCCGTCCTGGACTCCGACGTGCTAGCTACCGCCATTCTCGAGGACCGGCTCCGCAAGGTCGGCTTCGCCCGCGTCGCCGGGGTCGACGAGGCAGGCCGCGGCGCGCTCGCCGGCCCGCTGGTCGCGGCCGCCGTGATCCTGCCGGCCGAGTGCCCGATCGAGGGCCTGGCCGACTCCAAGCTGCTCACCCCGGAGCGGCGCGAGGAGCTGGCCGTCCAGATCCGCGAGGTCGCGCTGGACATCACGGTGGTCCGCGCGGCTCCGGACACGATCGACCGGGTGGGGTTGCAACGGACCAACCTGGCGCTGCTCGCCAAGGCGCTGCGGCTGTTGCCGGGCGGCTTCGACTACGGCCTCGCCGACGGCTTTCCGCTCGGCGACGGCCTGCCCGGCCCGGTGCTGGGAGTGCGCAAGGGCGATCAAGTGATCTCCTGCGTGGCGGCCGCATCGATCATCGCCAAGGTCACCAGGGACCGGATCATGGTGGGCGCGGCGCGCCGCTACCGCGGCTACGGATTTCAACGCCACAAAGGGTACGGAACGGACGAGCATTGGGCCGCGCTGCGCAAGCTGGGCCCCTCGGCCTACCATCGCTACTCGTTCGCGGGTGTCGCGGCTCCCTGGGCGGCGCTACCCCGCGTGACAGCGGACGACCAGGTACGACAGGAGGGGCGATGAGCGCCGAGGACCTCGAACGGTACGAGGCGGAGATGGAGCTGCAGCTCTATCAGGAGTATCGCGACGTGCTGGGCATGTTCCAGTACGTCGTCGAGACGGAACGTCGCTTCTACCTTGCGAACAAGGTCGACCTGCAGGTGCGCAATCAGGACAGCGACGCCTACTTCGACCTCACCCTGAACGACGCGTGGGTCTGGGACATGTACCGTCCGGCGCGGTTCGTCAACAAGGTGCGCGTGGTCACCTTCAAGGACGTCAACATCGAGGAGCTGATCCGCAAGGAGGGGCTGTAGGCTTCTTCGCGCTGGATCGAGGGCGGACCCGTGGGCTTCAACGCTACTCGTCGCTATCGCGACAAGAAGACGGTCGATCTGGCGATCCTCATCGCCGCGATCGTGATCGTCGCTCTGCTCGTCGGCTGGGTGCTGGCCGCCGGGGGCAGGTAAAACCGCGCATAACGCAAGTTCGGGAGGCATGGTAGCTTCCCTCGATATGCTGGACACCACCTCCCGTGCCTTGCGCATCCGTGCGACCCAGGAGCGCGCCAGGCGGAAGCGTCGACGGCTCGGCGTGATCAGCCTTGCCCTGGTGTTCGTGGTCACCTTCTCCACGGTGGGCTACGCGCGCTGGCGGCTCGGCCAGATCACCTCCGTCGAGGTGCCGGGCCTGCACGCGGCCGCGGCCGGCAAGCCCTTCAACGTGCTGGTGGTCGGCTCGGACTCCAGAGCCAACACCGGCGGGCGCTACGGCGACGTGGCGGGACAGCGCAACGACGTGACCATGGTGGTCCACGTCGAGCCGGGACCACGCAAGGTCTCGCTGCTGTCGATCCCTCGGGACCTGCTCATCCCGATCGCCGACATCGGCCGGCAGGACAAGATCAACGCCGCCTTCTCCGGCGGGCCCGGCCGGGTGGCCAAGACCATCGAGCAGAACTTCGGCATCCCCATCAACCACTACCTTCTGGTCGACTTCAACGGCTTCAAGGGCATCGTCGACGCGCTCGGGGGGATCCGGTTCGACTTCCCGTACCCCTCCCGCGACATGGACAACACGGGCCACAACATGTCCGGTCTCGACATCCGCCGGCCCGGCTGCCAGCGGCTGAACGGCACCCAGGCGCTCTCGCTGGCGCGCAGCCGGGACTTCTCGTACCTGAAGGACGGGCAGTGGCGCTGGGATCCCAACGGGGACCTCGGGCGCGTCCGCCGCCAGCAGGCGTTTCTCCAGGGTGTTCTCAAGCAGGGGCTCAGCCAGGGGCTCACCAACCCGCTCAAGGCCAACTCGTTCATCGGTGCGGTGGTCGGCGATCTCACCAAGGACAACGGTATGAAGATCACCGAGATCGTGAGCACGGCCGCGCGCTTCCGATCGTTCAGCCCCTCGTCGATGGCGACCTACACGTTGCCGACCCAGCCGCTCTGGGTGGGCACGTCGTACCGCGGCGAGCTGCTGAAGCAGGCCGAGGCGCAGAAGGTGATCGCCAAGTTCCTGGGGCGTCCCGACCCGACCGCCACGACCCAGCGTCCCGACACGGCGGTGACCGTCTCGACGCTGATCCACGTCCGCAACGCGGTCGGGGTCCAGGGCCTCGCCCAGCGCGCCCGCGACCAGCTCGTCCGGGCCGGCTTCCGGGTCGCCGACGTCGGCAACGCCAGCGTCGGCGGGCTCGCGGTCACCCGCATCCTCTACCACACGGGCGAGACCGCCCGCGCGCAGGCGCTCCAGTCGTGGATCGCGGGCCCGTCCCAGGTCGAGGAGAGCTCCACCGTCGCGGCCGGCGAGCTGACCCTCCTCCTCGGCAGCAATTTCACCGGCGTCCAGCAGGGCGCTCCCCCCACCACCGCCCCATCCGCCTCCGCGGCCGGGTCGAGTTCCTCCGGCGCCCAGGCCAGCAGCACGAAGCCCGCCGCCAAGAAGCCCGCCCTCGACCTCCACGACTACGACCCCCGCCCCTGCTGACCGCTTCGGCCCGCGGGGGCGTCGGGCGCGGGGTCGCGGGGGGCTCAACGGGCGGAGTTATCCACAATTCTGGTGGGCGGGCCCAACGGAGCTTGCCAGAGCGGTAGGTTCCGGTCATGTCCAGCGATCACCGCGATGCGGCACCCACCCCTGGTCGTGCGCGCGCGACCGGCTCCGACCGCCGCGGCCAGCTCGGCCGCCGTGGCGAGGAGCTCGCCTGCGAGCGGCTGACCGCCCTCGGCCTCCGCATCGTCGCGCGCAACTGGCGCTGCCGCTCCGGTGAGATCGACGTCGTCGCGGCGGGTGCGGACCTGCTGGTGTTCTGCGAGGTCAAGACCAGACGCGGCCACGGCTACGGAACCCCCGCCGAGGCGGTGACACCGGCCAAGCGCGCCCGCCTGCGCCAGCTCGCCGCCGCCTACCTGGCCGCCGTCGAGCACCCGGCGTGCAGGGTCCGATTCGACGTCGTCGCCGTCCACTGGCCTCGCGGCCATGCCCCGGTGGTCGACCATCTCGAGGCGGTGTTCTGACCATGCTCGCCAGGGTCGCCACCACCGCGCTCGTCGGCCTGGTCGCCCACCCCGTCGGGGTCGAGGTCGACATCGGCAGAGGCCTGCCCTCCATCACCGTGGTCGGGCTCGGCGACACCGCCGTCCTCCAGGCGCGCGATCGCATCCGGGCGGCGTTCGGCAACTCCGGGTTCGACTGGCCCGACCGCCGGATCACCATCTCGCTGCCCCCGGCCGACCTGCCCAAGCAGGGCTCCGGCTTCGACCTGCCGATCGCGATCGGCTTGCTCGCCGCCGCCGAGCTGGTCCCGCCACCGGCACTCGACGGGCTGTGGGCCATCGGCGAGCTGGGACTGGGCGGCGATCTGCGCCCGGTCCGCGGCGTGCTGGCCTCGGCGCTGGCGGCCCGCCGGGCCGGTGCGCGGACGCTGCTGGTCCCGAGCGCCAATCTCGCCGAAGCCGCCCTGGTGCCGGGCCTGCGGGCCGCCGGCGCCTCGACCCTCGGCGAGGTCAGCGCCTGGCTGCGCGGGACCGCCACCCTGCCGCCGCCCGGTCCCGCCCGGCGGGCGCCGGCGGCCCGCGTCGAGGACCTGTCCGACGTCCGCGGCCAGGCGCTTGCCCGGCGGGCGCTGGAGATCGCCGCCGCCGGAGGCCACAACCTGCTACTGGTCGGCCCGCCCGGCGCCGGCAAGACCATGCTCGCCCGCCGCCTGGTCGGCCTGCTGCCCGAACTGGGCCGCGACGAGGCGCTGGAGGTCACCCAGGTGTTGAGCGCCGCCGGCCTGCTGGGGGCCGACGCCGGACTTGTCACCGCCAGGCCGTTCCGCGCGCCCCACCACACCGTCTCGGTCGCCGGGCTGGTGGGTGGCGGCTCCAGGATCCCTCGCCCCGGCGAGGTGAGCCTCGCCCATCTCGGCGTGCTGTTCCTCGATGAGCTGGCAGAGTTCAGCCGCGCGGCCTGCGAGTCGCTGCGCCAGCCACTGGAGGAGGGGGAGGTCACCCTGGTCCGCGCCGCGGCCAGCGTGCGGTTCCCCGCCCGTTTCCAGTTGGTGGCCGCCGCCAATCCCTGCCCGTGTGGCCACCTCGGCGATCCGGATCGGGCGTGCCGCTGCGGGGCCGAGGAGATCCGCCGCTACGAGCGGCGGCTGTCGGGACCGCTGCTGGACCGCGTCGACCTCTACGTGCGAGTGGACCGCGTCGGCGCCGCCGAGCTGGAGGCCGCCACCGCGGCCGAGGCGTCGGCGGTCGTGCGCGCCCGCGTGGTCGCCGCCCGGCAGGTCGCCCGCTCCCGGGCTGGCGGCCTGAACGCCCGACGGCTGGCCGGCGCGCCGGTCGGCGTCCCCAACGCCCGGCTGGCCGTCGCCGACCTTGACGCGGCCTGCCAGCCGACCATCGCCGCCCGAGGCCTGCTCGGGGTGGCCGTCGACCGGCTCGGCCTCTCCGCTCGCGGTTTCCACCGCTGCCTGCGGGTCGCTCGGACCGTCGCCGATCTCGCCGGTGACCCGAAGGTCGACGACCACCACGTCCGCGAAGCCCTCGGCCTCCGCCACCTCGCCCTCGACCCCGACGACCAGGCAGGCGCAGCATGACCCCAGCCGAACGGGAGGCGGGTCAGGAGCCACCCGGGGGCGCTGTGATCCCACGGCCGGTCGGGCGGCAGGCGGGTCAGGAGCCACCCGGGGGCGCTGTGATCCCACGGCCGGTCGGGCGGGAGGCGGGCCGGGAGCCACGCCGGAGCGCTGTGATCCGACGGCCATCGTGGTGGTCACCCGCCACGTCGGCGCGTGACACCCTGCTCGGGCTGGCGGCCACCCCAGGGCCCCTGCCGTCGGTCACCGCGTCCCGGCTCGCCGCCGGGGCCGACCCGACGAGCCTGCTCGGCCCGCACAGCCCAGACCCTGGCGAGGTGGCCGCACACCTCCACGACCTCGGCGTCCGCTTCGTGCTGCCGGGTGATCCCGGCTGGCCGTTCGCCGCGGCGCCGCCGGACCCGCCATGCGCCTGGTTGTTCGTGGCTGGTCCGGACCCGCCCGGTCCGGCGGTCTCGGCGGCCATCGTCGGCGGGCGCGGAGCGTCGACGCTGCGGAGGGCCACCGCCCGATCGCTCGCCATGGGACTCGCCGACGCTGGGATCTGCGTGGTCAGCGGTGGCGCGATCGGCGTCGACGCCTCCGCCCACTGCGGCGCTCTGGATGCTGGCGGCCACACCGTGGTGGTGCTGGGCTGCGGCTTGGACGTGCCCTATCCGCGCAGGAACGTCGAGCTGTTCCGCCGTGTCCGCGAGGCGGGCGGGACCCTGCTGGCCGAGCACCCTTCCGGGGCGCGTCCACTGGCCGTCCACTTCCTGCCGCGGAACCGCCTGATCGCCGCGCTGTCCGGCGCCGTGGTGGTGGTCGAGGCCGCCCGGGGCTCCGGCAGCCTCTCCACCGCCAGAGCGGCCGGCTCCAGGGGTGCCGGTCAGGTGCTGGCCGTCCCCGGTGCCCCCTGGGATCGCGGAGCCGCCGGCTGCAACGACCTCATCCGCGACGGCGCCACCCTCGTCCGCGGCCTCGACGACGTCCTCGAAGCCCTCGCCATCACCCCGAGCACCACCACCCGCCACCTCGCTGCCCCTCGTCTGCCCGATGGCGATGGTGGCCCCACCGGCGCGGCCCGCGCTGGCGGTAGCGAGAGCGCCGGCGGCGCTGGTGGTGGCGCTGGTGCCGTTGGTGGTGGCGCTGGTGCCGTTGGTGGTGGCGCTGGTGCCGTTGGTGGTGGCGCTGGTGCCGTTGGTGGTGGCGCCGGTGCCGGCGGCAGTGGCGGTGGGCCCGGCGGCCGCCTTTCGTTGCCGTGGAGGCCGTGGCCGCGGGGAGCGAGCAGGGCCGCCGGGCAGGTGCTGGAGGCGTTGGGTGACGGGCGGGCGGTGGGGGTGGCCCGGCTTGCCGCGGTATCCGGCCTGGCTCCCACCCGGGTCGCGGCGGCGCTCCTGGAGTTGGAGCTCGCCGGCTTCGCCCGCCGATCGGCCGCCGGCGCAGAGGCCATCGCCCTGCCGTTGCACCCGACGACGACCCGAGGCCCGCCGGCCGCTCCTCGACCTCCTCCGCCTGCCGCGTTTCCCCGACAGGCTTGAGGCGGCCCGGCGGAGCCGCGATCATGCGACTGTGACCAAGACTTCGGGTTCTCGGCGGCAGGCGGCGGGACGCCGCGCCGGAGCGACCGATCCTCCGGCCTCCGCGGCACCGGCTGAGGATGCGGCCCTGGCGCCGCTCGCGCGGCATTCGGTCGAGGTGTTCCTGGCCCACATCCGGGACGAACGCGGCCTGTCCGCCAACACGGTTGCCGCCTACGAACGCGACGTGGTGCAGTTCTTCCGCTTCGCGGGGCGAGCCCGGGTGGTCGATCCCGCCGCGGTCGACGCGCTGCTGCTGCGGCGCTTCCTGGCCCAGCTCAAGACCCGAGGGCTCGCCGACTCGTCGATCGCCCGCAAGGCCGCGGCGTTGCGTGCCTGCTTCCGGCTGCTGGTCCGCCGCGGGCTGGTCCCGAGCAACCCGGCGGCGGACCTGGGTGCTCCACGCGGGCCGCGGCGCCTCCCGGTCGTGCTGAAGCAGCGCCAGGTCGAGGCGCTGCTCTCGAGGCCAGAGCCGCGGGACCTGGTGGGTCTGCGCGACCGCGCCATCCTCGAGTTGCTGTACGCCACCGGGATGCGGGTCGGCGAACTGTGCGGGCTCGCGCTCGGTGACGTCGATCTGCACGCCGACGTTGCGCGCGTGCACGGAAAGGGCGGCAAGGAGCGCCTGGTGCCATTCGGCGAGCCGGCTCGCCAAGCGCTTCGCGACTATCTGGCCGACGGTCGCGCCGCGATGCTTCGGAACGCGCCGGACCGGTCATCGGCGCTGGGGGAGCGGGCGCTGTTCTTCAATCGGCGGCATCGGCCGATGACGCCAAGAGACGTACGTGGGATGATCCAGCGCTACCGAGCGGGCCTCGGAGTGCCCGCGGAGACCAGCCCGCACACGCTACGACACAGCTTCGCGACCCACCTGCTGGAGGGTGGCGCCGACCTGCGATCGGTCCAAGAACTCCTCGGGCACGTTGCCCTGACAACCACCCAGACCTACACTCACGTATCGAACGAGCGGCTACGGCGGGTCTACGAGCAAGCTCACCCGCGTGCTTGAGCCGCCCGCCCTGGTCGCCGGACGCCAGGCGTGGGGGTCCCGGGCGGCCGCTGCGGGGGGAACAAACGCCAGACGGGCTCAGCGAGCGCCGGACGGCCAAAGGGGGGGCTTCTTTGGACGAGCCGTCGTCCGTGAGTCGGCTGTGGGAGGAGTTCAAGCTCAAGGCATCCATCGATGCGCGTGAGCGCCTGATCCTCCATTACGCGCCGCTGGTCAAGTACGTCGCCGGTCGCGTCTCCGTCGGTCTGCCGCCCAACATCGAACAGGCGGATCTGGTGTCCTACGGGATCTTCGGACTGATCGACGCGATCGAGAAGTACGACCTCGAGCGGGGCATCAAGTTCGAGACCTACGCGATCTCGCGCATCAAGGGCGCGATCATCGACGAGCTCCGGGCGATCGACTGGATCCCACGCTCGGTGCGGTTCAAGGCGCGCGAGGTCGAGAAGGCCTACGCGGAGCTGGAGAACCGCCTGCATCGCAGCCCGAGCGACGCGGAGGTCGCGCAGGAGCTTGGCATCACCACAGCCGAGCTGCACCACATCTTCAGCCAGATCTCGTTCGTCTCGGTGGTCGCCCTCGACGAGCTGCTGTCGGTGGGCTCGGAGCGTGGTGATCGGCTCAGCCTGGTCGACACGCTCGAGGACAAGGGTGCCGAGGACCCGGTAGCGGCGTTCGAGTCCGAGGAGATGAAGACCATCCTCGCGACCGCCATCAACCGGCTCGCCGAGCGCGAGAAGATCGTCATCACGCTCTACTACTACGAGGGGCTGACCCTGGCCGAGATCGGCCAGGTGCTCGGGGTCACCGAGTCGAGGGTGTGCCAGATGCACACCAAGGCGGTCCTCCAGCTCAGAGGGAAGCTCCAGGACGTCCGCTAGCTAGGACACCGGTCGTGCGTCGCCGCAACGGCGCGGCGACGTGACCGGCTCCCGACGGCGCCGCGTGGCGCCCGCCGAGGCGCCTGACCGCCAGGCTGGCGGGGCGAGGCCCTGCCGCCGAGAGTTATCCACAATTTCGGTCCGCCGTCCCACAACAGGTCCGCCAAGCCGTAGCGTCACGGAGACCTCGCCGCCTACCAAGGGGACTCTCGTGCACGCCGCACCCGTCCGCCCACCCCGATCCAGCCCGCTGGCGATGCTGCCGTGGATCGTCGCCGTGATCGCCATGGTGGCGGCCCCTGCGTCGCTGATCCCCGCGCTGGCCGGCGGGGGCGGCGCGCCCGTCCCCGCGGCGGCGCGGGCTTTCCAGCACCCCGCCGCCCGGCCCGCTCCCGAGCCGGCTCGTGCGCTTGCCGGCGGCATCGGGCTCACTCCCGCGCTGGCGGCCGGCGTCGGGCAGTCTCTGGCGTTGGGCGGGTCGAGGGTGCCGGAGCTGCGGCCGCCGGTGGACGGGCCGCTGGTGCGGGGTTTCGAGGAGGCCGCCGGCCCGTTCGGCCCGGGTCACCGCGGGGTCGACTTCGGCGCGGCCCCCGGGGCGCCGGTTCGCGCGCCCGCGCGCGGCAGGGTGACCTTCGCCGGACAGGTGGCCGGGACGACCTGGGTGACTCTCGAGGTCGCGCCGGCCGTGCTGGTGACGCTGGGACCGCTGCGGACCCTGGAGTGGTCCGTCGGCCAGGTGGTCGCCACCGGCGACCGTCTCGGCACGCTGGCGAGCGGGCACGCCAGCCCGGACCCGAGCGTGGCCGCGCTGCACCTGGGCTTGCGCGTGGAAGGGGTCTACGTCGACCCGTTGCCCTGGCTCGCTGGACTCGCGCGACCCCGACTGGCGCCGCTGTCCGAACCGGGTGGCCCGCATTGATCACCCGTCCCTGACCCGTCGCCCCGGGCGTCCGCCGCGCTGACGGGTCGCCGGCACCGCCGCGGCCGGGCGGCCGTGAACCTCGGCGATGTGCGCATCTCGGTCGAGGCGGGACCTGTACGTGCTGTGCTATCGTCCGCCCGGGCCTGGGTTTTTCCCGGGCTACAACGCACGCCTGTCTACGGGACTCGAACGGTGCTCGCTCCCGAATGTGGAGCGGGTTCGGGACACCCGGCAACCCCGCGAACGCGACGCCCGTGGGACGCAGGGCAGGCCGAGGTCAAACCGGATCGACCAGGGAGGATTACCTTGGCAGTCGTGACCATGCGGCAGCTCTTGGAAGCTGGCGTCCACTTCGGGCACCAGACGCGGCGCTGGAACCCGAAGATGAAGCGCTACATCTACGGCGAGCGCAACGGCATCTACATCATCGACCTCCAGAAGACCATGGAGTCGATCGAGTCCACCTTCTCGTTCCTGCGGGACACGGTCGCCAAGGGCGGCACGGTGCTGTTCGTCGGCACCAAGAAGCAGGCCCAGGAAGCCATCAAGAGCCAGGCCGAGCGGGTCACCATGCCGTTCGTGAACTACCGCTGGCTGGGTGGCATGCTCACCAACTTCACCACCATCTACCGGCGGCTCCAGCGCCTGAAGGAGCTCGAGGCGATGGAGACCACGGGGGGCATGGACGTGCTTCCCAAGAAGGAGGTCCTGCGGCTGCGCCACGAGCGCGAGAAGCTCGAGCGCAACCTCGGCGGCATCCGGGACATGACCCGCCCGCCGGCGGCGGTCTGGGTGGTGGACACCCGCAAGGAGCACATCGCGGTGACCGAGGCACGCAAGCTCGGCATCCCCGTGGTGGCAATCCTCGACACCAACTGCGACCCCGACGAGGTCGACTACCCGATCCCCGGCAACGACGACGCGATCCGGGCCGGCAGCCTGCTCACCCGCATCGTCGCCGACGCCGTCGCCGAGGGACTGCGGCTCCGCGCCGTCTACGGCGCCGAGACCGCCGCCAAGGAGGGGACCGCGCCGGTGGCGGCCAGCCCCGCGGACGAGGAGCCACTGGCGGAGTGGGAGCGCGAGCTGCTCGAGTCCGGTAACGGCGGCGCCACCACCACGGCGGCTCCCGAGCCGGCGGCCCCCGAGCCGGCGGCCGCCGACGCCGCGCCGGCGGCGCCCTCGGCCAGAAGGAGCCGCGCACCGGCGGGCGCCAGGGCCGCGGCAGCGGCGGCGGAGACAGACGCCGACGCTGACGCCGCCACAGGGCCGACCTCCAGCGAAGCCTCCTCGGCAGGGACCGCCGAGCCCGCCACCGCCGAGTCCGCCACCGCCGAGTCCGAAGCCGCCGGGGCCGGGACCGAGCCCGCCGCCGAGGCCGAGGCCGAAGCCGCCGGGGCCGGGACCGCGCCGGAGGCCACCGCCGAGCCGGAGGCCACCGCCGCGCCAGAGGCCACCGACGAGCCAGAGACCACCGAGGACGAGGCGGGCCAGTCCTGACGCCGGCGTCCACGAGCATGACCATGCGTCGCCCTCCGGCCGCCGCGCACGACGAGGCGGCGGCGGTGAGCTGGCGACCTGATGACAAGGAGCACCGTTCCAGATGGAGATAACGTCCGCCCAGGTCAAGGCCCTGCGCGACGCGACAGGCGCGGGCATGATGGACTCCAAGAGGGCACTGCAGGAGGCGGATGGCGACTTCGAGAGGGCCAAGCAGATCCTGCGCGAGGCCGGCAAGGCCGGGATCACCAAGCGCGCGGGGCGCACGGCCAGCGAGGGCGTCGTCGAGTCCTACCTGCACAGGCCCGACCCGAACCTGCCGCCCAAGCTCGGCGTGCTGGTCGAGCTCGACTGCGAGACCGATTTCGTGGCGCTGACCGATGAGTTCCGTCGCCTGGCCCGTGACATCGCCATGCACGTCGCGGCCGCGGACCCCACCTACGTGAGCCGCGAGGCCATCCCGGGTGAGGTCCTCGAGCGCGAGCGCAAGATCTACGCCACCCAGGCCGAGGGCAAGCCGGACCACATCGTCGAGCGCATCGTCGACGGCAAGCTCAAGGACTTCTACAAGCAGGTCGTCCTGCTGGACCAGCCATTCATCCGGGACCAGGACAAGACCATCCAGGAGTTGCTCGACGCGTACTCGGACAGGGTCCGTGAGAGGCTCGTGCTGCGCCGGTTCGCCCGGTACAGGGTTGGGGAGGACGCGTAGCGAGCAGCCCAAACGGTGGAAGCGCGAGCAGCGCGCGACGGGAACCTCCAGCGAGTCGATTCCGGAAGGGGGAGCGGGTGGCCTTTGTGATCGCGGGTGATCAGCGGGCGCCCGAACCCTGCGAGAAACCTCGCTATACCCGGGTCCTGGTCAAGCTGTCCGGGGAGGCATTCGCGGGCGACGACGCCGGCTGGGGCCTGGACTTCGACAAGATCGACGGCATCGCGATGCAGCTCGCCGAGGTCGTCGAGCTCGGCGTCCAGGTCTCGGTCGTGGTCGGGGGCGGCAACATCGTCCGCGGCGAGGCGGCCGCCGCCGTGGGGATCGACCGCAACCGCGGCGACTACATGGGCATCCTCGGCACGGTGATCAACTCGCTGGCCCTGTTGGACATGCTCGAGCGTCGCGGGGTGAACACCCGGCTGCAGACGGCGATCCAGATGATCCAGGTCGGCGAGCCCTACATCCCGCGCCGCGCGATCCGTCACCTCGAGAAGGGCCGCATCGTGATCTTCGGCGCCGGCCTGGGGGTGCCGTATTTCTCCACCGACACCACCGCCGCCCAGCGGGCGCTGGAGATCGGCGCCGAGGTGATCCTGATGGCCAAGAACGGCGTCGACGGGGTCTACGAGGCCGATCCCAAGAAGCACCCGGAGGCCCGAAAGTTCCTGCACCTCGACTACCTCGACGCGATCCGCCGTGAGCTGAAGGTGATGGACACCACGGCGTTGTCGTTGTGCAAGGACAACGACCTCCCCATCATTGTGTTCGACCTGCTTACCGAGGGAAACATCCGGCGTGCGGTGTGCGGCGAGCCAATCGGGACCGTGGTCGGCGCCTATGCCGGCTTCCCGGAGGAGCCCGACGGCGGCGACACCAGCGACACCCAGGGATGAGGGGAGCGCACATGATCGAGGACACACTGCGAGAGGCCGAGGCGAAGATGGGCCGGGCCATCGAGGTGGCCAAGGAGGAATTCAGTGGCATCCGCACCGGCCGCGCGAACCCCGCGCTGGTCAACCGCCTGACGGTGGACTACTACGGCGCGCCCACACCGCTGCAGCAGTTGGCGGGGATCGCCGCGCCCGAGGCACGCCTGCTGGTGGTCTCGCCCTACGACCGCAACGCCACCGCCTCGATCGAGAAGGCCATCCGCAACTCCGACCTCGGCATCAACCCGGCCAACGACGGCCAGGTGATCCGGCTGGCGTTCCCGCCTCTGACCGAGGAGCGGCGCAAGGAGTACGTGAAGCTGGCCAAGCACCGCGCCGAAGAGGCCAGGACCAGCGTCCGCAACGTACGCCGCCACGCCAAGGAGCAGCTCGCCCTGCTCGAGAAGGACGGCGAGATCTCCCAGGACGAGCAGCGGCGCGCCGAGCAGCGCGTGCAGCAGCTCACCGACAGGTTCGTCGGCGAGGTGGACTCCCTGCTCCAGCACAAGGAGCAGGAGCTGCTCGAGGTATAGGAGGCCCGTGATCGAGGGCAGGCCCCGGGGGACGTCATGACTGACCCTCCGGCACCGGTCGAGCCGGCGCCCTCGCCGGAACCGCGGCGAAAGCGCGAGGCCGGCCGCAACCTGCCCTTGGCGATCGGCACCGGGGTCCTGCTCGGCGGCGCGCTGCTGACGACGCTGGTGCTCTCGCGGCCGGCGTTCGTCGGGTTCCTGCTGGTGATCGTCGTCCTGGCGCTGCTGGAGCTGTTGGCGGTGCTGCGCGCGCGCGCCACCCGGCCGGCCGAGCCGGTGGTCCTGGTGATGGCCGCGGTGATGGTGCTCGGCGCCTACCTGGAGGGGCCTTCGGCGCTCTCCTTCGGGCTGCTGCTGACCATCCTGGCGGCCTTCGCCTGGTACCTGATCGATCGCCAGCGCACCGAGGTGACGCGCAACGTGGCCGCGACCGTCCTGGCCACGGTGTACGTGCCGTTCATGGCCGCGCACCTGGCATTGGTGCTCCGCCAGGCCGAGCACTACGTGGGGGCGATCATCGCCTACGCGGTGCTCACGGTGATCTACGACACCTTCGCCTACGCCACCGGCGTGCTGATCGGCCGCCACCCGCTGGCACCGGCGGTCTCGCCCCACAAGTCCTGGGAGGGCGCGGCCGGCGCCACGGCCGCGTGCCTGGTCGCCGGCGCGTTCCTGCTGCCTCGCTGGGAGCCGTGGACGTTCGCCTCCGGGCTGACGCTGGCGGCGGTCACCTGCGTGGTCGCCCCGCTGGGCGACCTCTCGGAGTCGATGCTAAAGCGTGACCTGGCCGTCAAGGACATGGGCTCGCTCCTTCCGGGTCATGGTGGCATGCTCGACCGGGTCGACGCGCTCCTGTTCATGGCCCCAGCGCTGTACTACGTGATGGCATGGTTCAACCTGCTCCGCACTCCATGACGCGTGCCCGCCACGCGGCCCCGACAGCCGGCGATCCGCGGTCGTTGTACGACCTGGAGCCGGCAGACCTGGCGCGGCTGGTCAGCGAGGCGGGCGAGCCCGCCTACCGTGCCCGCCAGCTCGCACGCCAGCTCGACCGGCGCAAGGTCGCCGACCCTGGGGCGATGACCGACCTGCCAGCTGGCTTCCGCGGCTTCCTGGCCGAGCGGTTCACCGGCGCCGGCCTGGAGCTCCAGCGCCACCAGGTCGGCGACGACGGCTGGACCCACAAGTTCCTCTTCGCGCTGCCCGGCGGCGACAGCGTCGAATCGGTGCTGATGTTCTATCCGCCGCGGAGGGGTCCGGGGAACCCCGAGGGGGTGCCCCGGTGGATCGCCCCATCCGATGATTGGGAGGGCGGCCGTCAGGGCCGCGCGACCCTCTGCATCTCGACCCAGGCCGGCTGCGCCATGGGCTGCACCTTCTGCGCGACCGGGCAGTTCGGCTTCACCCGCAACCTGTCAGCCGGCGAGGTGGTGGAGCAGGTCGCCCGTGTCTGGACCCTGCTGGAGGAGCTGCGGCCATCGCCGGCCGCACCCGACCACCTGACCAACGTGGTGTTCATGGGCATGGGGGAGCCGTTCGCCAACCCGAGCGGGACCTGGGGCGCGGCCTGGCGCCTGCACCAGGGCTTCGGGCTCTCGGCAAGGGCGATCACCATCTCCACCGTCGGCCTGGTCCCCGGCATCGACCGGGCCGCGCGGGAGGGGCTCCCGGTCAACCTGGCGGTGTCGATCCACGCCGCCACCGACGAGCTGCGCGATCGTCTGGTGCCGCTCAACCGCACCTGGCCGATCGCCGAGCTGCTGGGCTCGGTGCGGCGCTACGTGGCCGCGACCCGCCGGCGGGTGTCCTTCGAGTACGCCCTGATCCGCGGGGTGAACGACGGCGCCGACCAGGCGGACGCGCTCGGGAAGCTGCTGGCGCCGCTGCGCGTGCCGGGCTCGGGCGGCCACGCGGCCCACGTCAACCTGATTCCCTACAACCCCACGCCGAGCCTTGGGCTCGACACGCCCTCGCGCGGAACGATCCACCGCTTCCGGGACCTCGTGGCCGCCCATGGCCTGGCTGTGAGCGTGCGCGCCAACCGTGGCGTCGGCATCGACGCGGCCTGTGGCCAGCTCCGCACCTCGGCCGGACGGCCGGGACGCACCGTGGAGCTGCCGCTGGTGGGTCCCGCCGGAGGCGAGATGGGCTCGACCACGGAGGCGGCCGGATGAGCCCGACCGGCGTGGCGCTGCTCGGCTCGACCGGCTCCATCGGCGAGCAGGCGATCGACGTCATCCGCGAGGCGGACGGGCGCTTCAGGGTGGTGGCGCTGGCGGCGCGGCGCTCGGCTGCCAAGCTCGCCGCCCAGGCCCGCGACCTGCGTCCCGAGGTGGTCGCGCTGGTCGACGACGCCGAGGCGGCGCAGCTCGCCCGCGACCTGCCGGCCGGCTGCCGCCTCGAGGTCGGCGCCGAGGCGGTGGGCGAGCTCGCGGCCCTGGATGGCGCCGAGGTCGTCCTCAACGGCGTCACCGGGTCGGTCGGCCTGCTGCCGACGCTTCGGGCGCTGGAGGCCGGCCGGCGGCTGGCGCTCGCGAACAAGGAGAGCCTGATCGTCGGCGGGCCGCTGGTCGCCTCGCGCGCGCGGCCAGGGCAGATCGTCCCGGTCGACTCCGAGCACTCCGCCCTGGCGCAGTGCCTACGCGCCGGAGCGCCCGACGAGGTCGCCAGGTTGGTGATCACCGCCTCCGGCGGTCCCTTCCGTGGCCGCTCCGCCGATGAGCTGGCCGATGTCTCGCCCGAGGAGGCGCTCGCCCACCCGACCTGGCGGATGGGCCCGGTGATCACCACCAACTCGGCGACGCTGATGAACAAGGGCCTCGAGGTGATCGAGGCCCATCTGCTGTTCAACATCCCATTCGACCGGATCGAGGTGGCCGTCCACCCGCAGAGTATCGTCCACGCCATGGTCGAATTCCGCGACGGCGCGACCATCGCGCAGCTTTCGCTGCCGGACATGCGCCTGCCGATCGGGCTGGCGCTCGGCTGGCCCGAGCGCTCCGAGCGACCGATCGGCCGGCTCGACTGGAGCAAGGCGTCCACGCTGGAGTTCCTGCCGGTGGAGCGGGAGGTCTTCCCGCTGCTCGACGTTGCCATCGGCGCTGGCCGGCGGGGCGGCACCGCGCCCGCGGTGCTCAACGCCGCCAACGAGGAGGCGGTGGCGGCGTTCCTGGCGGGGCGTCTACGCTTCCCCGGGATCGCCGAGGTGGTCCGCCAGGTCCTGGCGGACCACCAAGTCCCGGACGTGGTCGACCTGGACGCCGTCCTCGAGGCGGAGCAGTGGTCCCGCGAGCGCGCTCGTACACTGGTCGAAGACCTGACCCCCACCGGGGAGACCGCATGAGCCTGATCGGCATTCTGCTCTTCCTCATCGCCCTCATGCTGGCCATCTTCCTGCACGAGGGGGGCCACTTCCTGACCGCGAAGCTGTTCGGCATGAAGGTCGAGCGCTTCTTCCTCGGGTTCGGGAAAACCTTGTGGTCCTTCCGGCGCGGCGAGACCGAGTACGGCATCAAGGTCCTGCCGCTCGGCGGATTCTGCAAGATCGCCGGCATGAGCCCGCACGAGTTCGACGGCAATTTCCTCGAGGAGGAGCGCGGCCGCAAGGCCGAGCCGGTCGCTCCGGAGCGCCAGTTCCGCAACAAGCCGGCCTGGCAGCGCGCGATCGTCCTGGCCGCCGGCTCGATCACGCACTTCATCATGGCGCTGGTGCTGATCTACGCGCTGATCGTGCTGATCGGGCTCCAGATCGGCCCACCGACCACCACCATCCAGACCACGGTGGCGACCACCAGCGACGGCAAGGCCGCACCCGCCGCGGCGGCCGGGCTCCGCTCGGGCGACAAGATCGTGGCGATCGACGGGCAGAGCATCTCCACCTTCGACCAGCTCCGCTCGGTCCTGACCGACAAGGCCGGACGGCGGGTCACCATCACCTACCAGCGGGACGGCAGGACCCTGACGACCAGCCTGGTGCCGGCACTGGAGAAGGACGCCAACGGCCAGCCGCGCGGGTTCCTCGGCATCAGCCCGACCGGCGAGCTGGTGCGCAGAGGACCGATCGCGGGCATCGCCTCGACCGGCTCGATGTTCGGCGACCTGGTCGTCGGCTCGTTCAAGGGGATCGGAGGTCTCATCCCCGGGCTGGCCGACCGGCTGCAGGCGCCCGCGCAGACCTCCGACGGCGGTGGGGGAGGCGGTGGCGGTGGCGAGTCCGCCCCGGTCGGCCTGATCGGCATCGGGCGGCTTGCCGGCCAGGCGGTGTCCGCCGGGCAGTGGAGCATGTTCGTCGCGCTGCTGATCGAGTTCAACGTCTTCGTCGGGATCTTCAACCTGCTGCCGATACCCATCCTGGACGGCGGCTACCTCGCGCTGATCGGCTGGCAGTCGATCACCAGGCGCGAGGTGGACCTCCGCAAGGTCGCGCCGATCGCCGCGGTGGCGGTCAGCCTGCTGTTCGTGTTCGTCCTGGTGGTGGTGTGGCTGGACATCACCAACCCGATCGCCAACCCGTTCAGATGAAACCAGCCGGATGGTCTCCGTCACAGCTCCCCCGGCGGCGGAGGCCCGTCTTTGAAAGGAGCAATGGACCGTGGCCTTCCCCCTCGAGATGACCGACCTCGCGGCTGGCAAGGGCCGCCGGCGATCGCGCCGACTCAACGTTGGCAAGGTGCCGGTCGGGGGTGGCGCGCCGGTGAGCGTGCAGTCGATGTGCATCACCAAGACTGCCGACATCAACGCCACCCTCCAGCAGATTGCCGAGCTGGCCGCATCGGGTTGCGACATCGTGCGGGTCGCGGTACCGGACACCGACGATGCGGCCGCCCTCCCGGCGATCGCCACCAAGTCCACGATCCCGGTCGTCGCGGACATCCATTTCCAATGGAAATACGCGATGGCCGCGATCGAGGCAGGCTGCGCCGGGGTGCGCATCAACCCCGGAAACATCAAGAAGCATGACAAGGTGAAGCTGATCGCCCGGGAGGCGGGCGCCCGCGGCATCCCCATCCGCGTCGGCGTCAACGCCGGGTCCCTCCAGAAGGAGATCCTCGCCAAGCATGGGGGCCCCATCCCCGAGGCGCTGGTCGAGTCCGCCCTGTTCGAGGTCGGGATCCTCGAGTCCGTGGACTTCGGCGACGTCAAGATCTCGGTCAAGCACCAGAACCCGGTGATGATGATCCAGGCCTACCGGCTGCTGGCCGAGCGCTGCGACTACCCGCTCCACCTCGGCGTCACCGAGGCCGGCACGCCCAAGGACGGCATCATCAAGTCCACGGTCGGCATCGGCACGCTGCTCGCCGAGGGCATCGGCGACACCATCCGCGTGTCGCTGACCGCCCACCCGGTCGAGGAGGTCAAGGTCGGCAACGCGATCCTCGGCGCCCTCGGCCTGCGGCCCAAGAAGCTCGACCTGGTCGCCTGCCCGTCCTGCGGCCGCGCGGAGGTCGACGTGTTCAGCCTGGCCAACGCGGTCGAGGAGCGGATGGGTGAGATCGACGCGCCGCTGCGCGTGGCGGTGATGGGCTGCATCGTCAACGGTCCCGGGGAGGCCCGGGAGGCCGACATCGGCGTGGCCTCGGGCAAGGGCAAGGGCCAGATCTTCCGCGGCGGCCAGGTGATCCGCACCGTGCCGGAGTCGGAGATCGTGGATTCGCTGATGCACGAGGCCAAGCTGCTGGCCGAGGAGTACAAGGCGTCTGGTGCGGCCAGCGGCAAGCCGGAGGTGATCCGACGCTGAGGATGCGTCTGGCGCGACCGGGGGGCGGGGCACGCGGGTCGTCCGGCCTGGAGGTCCGCCTGCTCGGTCGTGCCGACGAGCAGGCGGCCCTGGCATTCCTGGACCGGCAGCCGGCCAGAGACGTGTTCATCGCCAGCCGGGTGCTGAACGACGGCGTGCTCAGGGCACCCGGCTGGAGCCCGCTCTGGGGTGCCTTCTCCGGGTCCGGTGAGCTGCTCGGCGTCCTCCACGTCGGCCCCAACGTGGTGCCGGCGGTCGACGACATGGCCATCTGCGAGGCGCTCGCCCCGACCGCGGCGGGCTCGGCGGCGACCCGGATGCTGGTCGGCGAGCGACTGGCGGTCGTGCGGCTCTGGGAGCTGATCGGCCCGACCTACGGGACCGCCAGGGAGATCCGCGACCGCCAGTTCGTCTACTCGGTCGATCCCCAGACCCTGGAGGCACCGGCGGCGCGGCGCGGCGTGGCGCGGCTGGCGACCCCGGCCGACGAGGAGCGGGTGCTGCACCTGTCCGCCGCCATGTATACCGAGGAGATGGGGGAGAACCCGCTGACCCGCGACCCTTCGGGGTACCGCCGGCGGGTCCAGATCCTCACCGCCCGCGGCTGGACCTACGTCTACGAGGTCGGCGGCGAGCTGCTGTTCAAGATGGACATCGGCTGTGCCAGCAACCGCGGTGCGCAGATCCAGGGGGTCTACGTCCCGCCGGAGGCGCGCGGCCGGGGCATGGGGACCGCCGCCATGGCCGCCTGCTGCACGCTGGCCTTCGAGCGGCATCCCTCGCTCTCCCTGTACGTGAACGACTTCAACGCCCCGGCGGTCGCCCTGTACGAGCGTCTCGGGTTCCAGCGCGAGCCCTACGACTTCCAGACCGTCATCCTTCCGTAGCGCTCATTTCGGGCCCGAGAGCGGGCCCGGCCTGGCCCCGGCCCGGCGGTTATCCACAATTTCTTGCGTGGGCTCCTCCGCGCCCGTCCGCGGCGGTAGCTTCGAACCTGCCGAGACGCAGTAGTCCCCCGACCCGCTCGGCTCCGCCGCATGATCCTGAACGCCTCGCTGCTTCCTGTGCACCGGCGGCCGCGTCAGCGGCCGGCGCCGGTGCCGGCTGGCGAGCTCACCATCGCGCCACCGCCCCGGAGCGGACGCGTTGGGACGCAGGGATGGCCGCTGCTGCTGCCGCTGCTGAGCGGCGCCGGCTCGCTGCCGTTGCTGCTGGGATCGCCGGGCTCCGGCCGTCGCTGGATCCTGCTCGGCACGGTCGCCTCGCTGCTGCTCTCCACCGGTGCGGGGCTGGGCCTGCGCCTGCTGGCGCGGCGGGCGGCCGAGCGCGCCAGGAAGCGGGAGCGAGCGCGCTACCTCGACCATCTCCAGGACGTCGCCCGAGCGGCCGAGCGGGTCGCGGCGCTGCAGCGCGCCGCCGCCGAGCACCTCCATCCCGATGTGGCGGCGCTGGCGCCGCTGGTCGACGCCGCCGACCGGGTCTGGGAGCGATCGCCCCCGGACGAGGACTTCCTGGAGACACGGCTCGGCCGCGGTGCGGTCGGGCTGGCCGCGCCAGTGCGCCTCGACCTGGGCCGCGATCCCTTGGCGGACCACGATCCCAAGCTGCTCGCCACGGCGCGGGACCTGGCGGTCCGGTGCGCGCGGCTGGACGGCCTACCCGTGGCCGTGTCCCTGCGCCGCCTCGGGGTCCTGGCCGTCCGCGGGCATCCGGAGGCGGCCCGATCCCTGGTCCGCTCCATCCTGCTGCGCTCGGCCACCTTCCACGCGCCACGCGACCTGCGGATCCTGGCGGTGTTCCCGCCCGACGCCGCCCCGGCGTGGGACTGGCTCAAATGGCTTCCCCATGTCCGCGAGGACCTGGCCGCGGGACCGCTCGTGGACCTCCCGCGGTGCCGCCTCGCGGCCACCGGCGGGCGAGCGGCGGAACTGTTGGAATCGGAGGTCGCCCCTCGCCGCACCGGGCCGCGCGCCGCCACGGCCGCTCGGCCGGCTGACCGTATGGGTCCACCACCAGCCGGCGCGGCGCACCTGCTGGTCGTCGTCGACGGGTACGCCCCGCACGGTCCCGTCGGCCGCCTGCCGGTGCTCGATGCGCTGCTGCGGTCCGCGCCGTCGCTCGACGCCACCGTGATCTGCAGGGTCGACCGAGCCGCGGACGAGCCATCCGCGACCCGGCTCAGGATCGAGCTGGACGACCAGGGCGGCGCCGTGATGACCGACGTCACCGTGGGCGGGCCGGGGATCGGGGGTATTCATGCGGATCGAGCCAGCCTGGCGGTGTCCGAGGCGGTCGCTCGGCGCCTCGCGCCGCTCTGGCTGGACGACCCGATCGACCGGCCCGCCGTGGGTCTCGCGACGCGGACCTCTCGCCTGCTCGACGTGCTCGGCATCCGCAACCCCCGAGCGATCGACCACACCGAGGGTTGGCGCCCGCGGCCTGCGTTCGACCTCCTCCGGGTTCCCATCGGCCACCCCGTCAGCCTCCCGGGTGAGACTTCGTCCGGCCCGCCGGTGATCCCTTCCTCGAGTCTGCCGGTGATGCTCGACCTCAAGGAGGCCGCGGACGGTGGCATGGGCCCGCACGGGCTGTTGATCGGCGCGACCGGTTCCGGCAAGAGCGAGCTGCTGCGCACGGTCGTGACGGCGCTGGCGCTGACCCATCCGCCTGAGCTGCTCTCCTTCGTCCTGGTCGATTTCAAGGGCGGCGCGGCGTTCGCCGGCGTGGCCGGGCTGCCGCACACGGCCGGGCTGATCACCAACCTCCAGTCCGAGCCGACCATGGTCGACCGCGCGCGGACCGCGCTCCTCGGCGAGCAGGTGCGCCGGCAACGGCTGCTCCGCGACGCCGGCGACCTCGACAGCGTCACCGGGTACCAGCGGCTGCGCGCCGACGACGAGCGCCTGGAGCCGCTGCCCCGCCTCCTGGTGGTGGTGGACGAATTCGGCGAGCTGCTGGCCGCCCACCCGGAATTCCTCGACCTGTTCACTGCGATCGGGCGCACGGGCCGCAGCCTCGGGATCCATCTTCTACTGGCGTCGCAGCGCCTCGAGGAGGGCCGCCTCCGCGGGCTCGACAGCCACCTGCGCTACCGGATCTGCCTCCGCACCTTCAGCCCCGCGGAGTCCGCGGCCGTCCTCGGGACAGCTGACGCCTACCATCTGCCGCCATCGCCGGGCCACGGCCTGCTCAAGGTCGACAGCGGTCCCTGCCAGCCCTTCACCGGCCTGCTCGTGTCGACGCCGGCCGTGCAACCGCCCGCCACCCCCGGTCGGGGGCCTGCGCCCGCCATGGTCCTGCCCTTCGACCCGATCGGCCGCCCAGCCCCGCACCCGCTGGCCGACCTGGCGCCCCGGCGGTCCGTCGCCCCCGCCGGTCCTGGTGGTGCAGCCGCACGCGGACTGCCCAAGGGCACGCTGGCCGATCCGGTGGCGCCGCGGAGCGACCTTGAGGCGGTGGTCTCCACGATGGCGCCGCTCGCCGGCGCCGGGCACCGGACCCATCGCGTCTGGCTGCCGCCGCTCGCCGCGACCATCACGCTCGGCGAGGTGCTCGGCGCGGCCGGGTCGCCATCGGCGCCACCTCGGCCCGGCGATCCCGCATGGCTGCGGGTTCCGCTGGGGATCGTCGACCGGCCATTCGAGCAGGCGCAGGAGCCGCTGCTGGTGGACTTCACGGGGCGGTCCGGTCATCTGGCGATCGCGGGAGCGCCCAGGAGCGGTAAGAGCACCCTGCTCGCCACGCTCGTGGCCGCCTTCGCCCTCACCCATCCGGCCGGCGTGGCGCAGTTCTACTGCGTCGACCTCGGCGGTGGGCTGCTGCACGAGCTGGCTTGCCTGCCCCACGTGGGCGCCGTCCTCAGTGCCCACGAGCCCACTGAGATCGGCCGGCTCGTGCGGGAGCTGCGGACCGTCGTCGAGGCGCGCGAGCAGGCATTCCGTGGTCACCGGATCGCCTCCATGGCCGCGTGGCACGCGCGGCGGGAGGCAGATCCGTCGCTGGATCGGGACGGCTACGGCGAGGTGTTCCTGGTCGTCGACAACTGGGCGAGGCTCCGCCAGCGGCTGCCGGACCTCGAGCCGGAGATCGAGGCGTTGGCCGGCACCGGGCTGCACTACGGCGTGCACCTGGTGGTCGCCGCCAATCGCTGGGCCGACCTTCGCCTCGCCCTCCGGGACAACATCGGTGGCCGCCTGGAGCTGCGCCTGAACGATCCGATCGAGTCCGAGACCAGCCGGACCGCCGCCGCCCGCCTGCCCGCGCGGCTGCCCGGTCGTGGCCTGACCCCCGAAGCCCACGAGTTCCAGGTCGCGCTCCCGCTCCTGCGCCCGTACGAACCCGCCGGCGGTGCGCCAGCCATCGCGGTGGCGGAGATCGCGCGCTTGGCGGTCCGTGGCCGGGGCCTCACGGGCGCCGGGGCGCCTCGGCTCCGGCCTCTGCCGGACCTGGTGCCGCTGGGGGACCTGCGTCCCGTGGCGCGGTCGCCCGCGCCCGCGGGCGGCCGGGTCGGCGGGGTACCGTTCGCGCTGCACGACCACCGGCTCGAGGTGGTCCGGCTGGAGCTGGCCTCCGCACCGCATTTCCTGGTGCTGGGCGATGCGGAATGTGGCAAGACCGCCACGCTGCGGTGCCTCGCCCAGGGGTTGATGGCCGCTCACAGCCCGGACGCGCTGCGCCTGGTCGTGGTGGACTACCGGCGCACCCTGCTCGACCTGGCGCACCATGCTCACTGCGACGTCCACGCGGCTTCGCCGTCGGTGGCTGCTGAGGCGGCTGCGCAGCTGCGCCGCCTGCTCGACCGTCGCCTGCCCGGCGGCGCCTTCCGGCCACCGGAGGTCGCCGGGCCGGAGCGCTGGAGCGGCCCACGGTATGTGCTCGTGGTGGACGACTACGACCTGGTGGCCTCCGCCGCGCCGAACCTGCTGGAGCCACTGCTCGACCTCGTGGCCCAGGGTCGGGACGTCGGCCTGCACGTGCTGCTCGCCCGTCCGGTGAGCGGTGCGGCGCGGAGCGCGTTCGAGCCCTTTTACCAGCGGGTCCGGGAGACAGGCTGCCCGGGTCTGATCATGTCCGGCGACCCCCGTGAGGGCCCCCTTCTCGGCGGCCGGACGGCCACACCCCAGCCACCTGGACGCGGCCACTTCGTCACACGTCACGCCCGGAGCGGCCTGATTCAGGTCGCCTGGGCGCCACCCGGCGCGGCCGCGCCGCCGAGCCTGGGGCCGCCGTGAAATGGGGACCCTCCTGGTCACGGTCGCGTACGGAACCCGGCGGCGCGACCTGGCCGTGCGGTCGGACGCTCCCATCGCCGACCTGCTCCGTCCCCTCGCCGAGGCGCTCGCGCAGCAGCAGGCGCAACCCGGCCCCGACCCCGGCGCCGACCCCAGGGGCCGGCTCGCGTTGGCGCCCCTGTGTGGGCAGCCGCTGCCGCTGGAACGGTCGCTGGTGGCCTGCGGGATCGGGCATGGGGCGGTGCTCGTGCTCCTCTGGGAGCGTGCGTGGCGCGGAGGCAAACCCGCAGGCCAGGGCCATCAATCGGGTTGCTGCGGCCGATAGCTGGTGCTATCGTGCAGCATGTTGACGTGTGGCACCCTACTGGATGGGTGATGCGACTCATGAAGTGGGCATTTGCCCACTTCTGCTTTGTCCGGGGTCACAGCGCACGGCAACGCGACGGACGGGTGCCGCTACCGAGAGGGCGACCAGCAACGTAGACGCGTGAGGGAGGTCAGCGATCGTGATGACGCTTCCTCCGCGTGTCCAGGAACTGGCAGAGCGTGTCGCTGGGGGCCATGGGGTCGACGTGCTCGAGCTGGCCATGCGCCGGCAGGGCCGCTCACAGGTGCTCAGCGTGGTGCTGGATTCCGAGGACGGAGTCGACGCCGACGTCGTCGAGCGAGTGACCAAGGAGCTCTCGCTCGAGCTCGACGAGGCCGATCCGCTGCCGGGCAGCTACATCCTCGAGGTGACCACTCCCGGGCTCGACCGTCCGCTCCGAACCGGACGGGACTTCCGCCGCCAGCGCGGCCACGAGGTGGAGATCCTGCGCGAGGCCTCCGGCGAGCAGCGGCGGGGCCAGCTTCGCGGAATCGTGATGGCCGCGGACGACCAGGTGGTGACGCTCGAGGTGGGCGGCAGCCCGGTCCGGGTGCCGCTGTCCGACGTGCTGCGAGGAAAGGTGGTGTTGCCGTGGTGACAGCCAGTCGCTCGAACCACCCCACTCCCCGCATCCCTGACGAGAGGACGGCGACGTGAACATCCCGATCGAGGAGCTGCGCTTCCTCGAGCGAGAGAAGGGCATCTCGCTCGAGACCGTGATCACGGCGCTGGAGAGCGCCTTGGGCGCGGCGTACAAGCGTCGCCCCAACGCTCCGGACGATGCCCGCGTCGTGGTCGATCGCGACAGCGGCGAGGTCACCGTCTACGCGCAGGAGCTGGACGAGAACGAGCAGGTCCTGCGCGAGTGGGAGGACACTCCCTCCGATTTCGGGCGGATCGCTGCGGTGACGGCCAAGCAGGTGATCGTCCAGCGGCTCCGCGAAGCCGAGCGCGACGTGACTTTCGGCGAGTACGAGGGCCGCAAGGGCGACATCGTGACCGGGATCGTACAGCAGCGCGACCCGCGCCACGTCACCGTCGACCTCGGCAAGGTCGAGGCCGAGCTGCCCCACGCCGAGCAGGTGCCGAGCGAGCACTACCAGCACAATGACCGCATCAAGGTCTATGTGACCGAGGTGTCGCGCTCACCGCGAGGCCTGCGGGTGGTCGTGTCCCGCACGCACCCGGACCTGATCCGGCGCCTGTTCGAGCTGGAGGTGCCCGAGATCGCCGAGGGCATCGTCGAGATCACCAACGTGGCCCGCGAGCCCGGACACCGCACCAAGATCGCGGTGCGCTCCAGCGACCCGGGCGTCGACCCCAAGGGCGCCTGTGTCGGCCCACGCGGCATGCGGGTCCGCTCGGTGGTCAACGAGCTGCGCGGCGAGAAGATCGACATCGTCCTCTACTCGGACGACCCGGCGCAGTTCGTGGCGGAGGCGCTCTCGCCCGCGAAGGTCAAGAGCGTGCAGATCGACGAGGCGGAGCGCACGGCCCACGTGGTCGTGCCCGATTACCAGCTCTCACTGGCGATCGGCAAGGAAGGCCAGAACGCGCGCCTGGCCGCGCGCCTGACCGGATGGCGGATCGACATCTCGAGCGAGAGCCAGGCGGCCGAGCGGCGCTCGGACCGCGTCTACGAGCCGGCGAGTCCCGCCGGCCGCGGCAGCAGAGCAGGCACGCATGACGGCGCTCGCGGTGGGGGCGTCGGCGGTCCGAGACGATGATGAGGAGGGGAGGGAATGCCGCAAGCACGTCCGCGCGTTGGACCAACGCGCACCTGTGTGGTCTGCCGTAGCTCGGCGGCCAAGGGCGCTCTCCACCGAATCGTTCGCTCGCCGGATGGCGCGGTCCGATACGATCCGTCCGGTACGGCACCGGGCCGCGGTGCCTACGTGTGTGGAGAGCCGAATTGCCTGGAGTTGGCGGGGAAGCGGCGCGCATTGCAGCGAGCCCTTCGCACGGCCGACGTCACCGGGGTGGAGCACGCCGTTGCGGCCTTGCGGGCGACATTGGGTGGCGGAAGCCTGGTGGGAGCTTCCGGCTTGAGTGAACACGAGGAAGTGAGGACTGGTTGAGCAACCCGCGCGTCTATGAACTCGCCAAAGAACTCGGGGTCCCGTCAAAGGACCTCTTGTCGAGGCTGACCTCCATGGGTGTGGAGGCCAAGAGCCATGCCTCGACCGTGTCGCCAGACGTCGCGGACAAGCTGCGATCAGCGCTCCGCGGTGGCGGCACACGTCAGCGGTCCGGAGCCGGGTCCGGTGGTGCCGCCCGTGGCGGCGCTCCGGGCGATGGTGCCGGCCGCCAGTCGGACGCTCGCGCCGGCCAGAGTGGCCAGCCGGGGCAGACCCGCGCCAGCCGGCCGGGGCTCGAGGGTCCCGGTCAGCCGGGGCAGGCCCGGCCCGGTCAGCCCGGGCAGGCTCGACCTGCTGGCGGCCAGTCTGGCCAGGCACGCCCTGGACAGCCGGGACAGGCACGTCCCGGTCAGCCGCGTCCCGGTCAGCCGGGCCAGATGCGTCCCGGACAGCCACGTCCGGGGCAGACCGGTCAGCCGCGTCCTGGGCAGCCACGTCCCGGTCAGCCGGGCCAGGTGCGGCCCGGTCAGCCGCGTCCCGGTCAGCCCGGCGCACCCGGGCAGGGCGGTCGACCGCTCCCACCCGGGGTGCGTCCGTTGCCGCCGGGCATGCGGCCCGGCCAGCCCGGTCAGCCTCGCCAGTTGCCGCCTGGGGTGCGTCCGTTGCCGCCGGGCGTACGGCCCGGTCAGCAGCGGCCTGGCCAGCCCGGTCAGCCGGGCCAGGGTCGCCCGCTCCCGCCTGGGGTGCGTCCGTTGCCGCCGGGCGGTCGGCCCGCCGGCCAGGGTGGGCGTCCGATGCCGCCCGGTGGCCGTCCCCTGCCGCCTGGTGCACGCCCTGGCGCCGGCGCTGGCCGTCCCGGCCAGCCCGGTGGCGGTGGGGGTCGTCCCGGCCAGCCCGGTGGCGGTGGGGGTCGTCCCGGCCAGCCCGGTGGCGGTGGCGGCCGTCCCGGCATGGCTCCCCGCCCCGGTCAGGGCGCGGGTCAGGGCCGTCCCGGCGGTCCCGGCGGTCCCGGCGGCCGACCTGGCGGTCCTGGCGGCCGTCCTGGTGGCGGCTTCGGCGGCGGCCGTCCTGGTGGCGGCGCCGGCGGTCCCGGTGGGCGTCCCGGCGGTCCTGGTGGTGGCGGCCGTCCTGGTGGCGGCGCCGGCGGTCCTGGTGGACGTCCGGGAGGCCCTGGTGGCGGTGGCCGCCCGGGAGGCATCGGCGGCGGCCGGCCTGGGCTCGGTGGCGGCCGTGGCGGCCCCGGTGGTGGTCGCGGCGGTCCTGGCGGCGGCGGTGGCCGGGGCTTCACCGGTTTCCGCGGTCCGCGTCCCAAGCGGCGCAGGGGCGGAGCCCGGCGGCGCGAGGAATTCGAGTCGATGAACGCCCCGAGCATCGAGTCGCGGCCCGACATCTCGGTCGACGGCGTCATCCGCGTCCCCCGCGGGGTGACCGTGCAGGACTTCGCCGACCGTCTCGGCCGGCCAGCGGCCGACCTCATCCGCATCCTGATGCAGATGGGCGAGATGCTGACCGCGACCCAGTCGATGTCGGACGATGCGGTCACGCTGCTGGGCGAGGAGATCGGCGCCCGCATCGAGATCGTCGACCCCTCCGAGGCCGACCAGCTCGTCGCCATCGAGGGCTGGGAGGACAAGGAGCCCGATCGTGACGAGGACCTGCGGCCGCGCCCGCCGGTGGTGACGGTGATGGGTCACGTCGACCACGGCAAGACCAAGCTGCTGGACGCCATCCGGCGTACCAACGTGGTCGCCACCGAGGCCGGCGGCATCACCCAGCACATCGGCGCCTACCAGGTCAAGGCCGGAGCCGACGGCCGCCTGGTGACCTTCATCGACACCCCGGGCCACGAGGCGTTCACCGCCATGCGTGCGCGCGGTGCCGCCATCACCGACGTGGTGGTGCTGGTGGTCGCCGCCGACGACGGCGTCATGCCGCAGACCATCGAGGCGATCAACCACGCCAAGGCGGCCGGGGTGCCGATCGTGGTGGCGGTCAACAAGATCGACAAGCCTGAGGCCAACCCCATCAGGGTGCGCCAACAGCTCACCGAGTATGACCTGGTGGCCGAGGAGTACGGCGGCAAGACCCAGTTCGTGGACGTGTCGGCAAAGAGCGAGCTGGGCCTCGACGATCTGGTCGAGACCATCCTGCTGGTGGCCGACGTGGAGCTGAACCTGCGGGCCAACCCCAACCGGCGCGCGCAGGGCTCCATCATCGAGTCGCACCTCGACAAGGGGCGCGGCCCGGTCGCGACCATCCTGGTCCGCCGCGGCACGCTGCACGTCGGCGACGCGATCGTGGCCGGTACGGCCTTCGGACGCGTCCGCAACATGTACGACGAGAACGGCAAGGAGGTCGCCGCCGCCCTGCCGGCGCAGCCGGTCCAGGTGCTCGGCCTGTCGGCCGTGCCGGTGGCCGGCGACGAAGTCCGCGCGGTCACCGACGAGCGGGTCGCCCGCTCGATCGCCCAGACGCGCGAGGCGCGCCAGCGCCAGGCGGAGATCGCCACCAGCACCGCCCCTCGCCTCGAGGACCTCTTCGCCAGGATCCAGGAGGGCCAGCTCCAGGAGCTGCCGCTGGTGATCAAGGCCGACATGATGGGCTCGGTCGAGGCGATCGATGACGCGCTGAGCAAGCTGGACGTCCCCGAGGTCCGCCTGCGCGTCCTCCACAAGGGCGCCGGTGCGATCAACGAGGGCGACGTCAGCCTGGCGGCGACCGCCGGCGCGATCGTGGTCGGCTTCTCGGTGCGGCCCTCGCCGGCCGCGCGCGAGCTGGCCAACCGCGAGGGCGTGGACCTCCGTCTCTACTCGGTCATCTACCAGCTCGTCGAGGACATCGACAAGGCGCTCAAGGGCATGCTGGCGCCCGAGTTCGAGGAGCGGCAGCTCGGCACCGCCGAGGTGCGGCAGACCTTCCGGGTGCCTCGGGTCGGCGTGGTGGCGGGCTCCTACGTCACCTCCGGCGATATCCACCGCGGGTCCAAGGCCAGACTGGTGCGCGACGGCGTGGTCGTGTACGACGGGCGGGTCGACTCCCTGCGCCGCTTCAAGGAGGACGTGCGCACCGTCGCGACCGGCTTCGAGTGCGGCATCGGTCTGGAGAACTTCCAGGACATCAAGGAAGGTGACCAGATCGAGACCTACGAGATGGTAGAGATCCCGCGTTGACGTTCCGCGGCCGGCGGGGCCGGCCGCGGCTCAGCGAGCCGCCGATCCCCGCCGGCCGCCTCACCGCGGTGCGCAGCGCCCGCCTCGGGCGCGAGCGGCACCGCGGTGCGCCGGTCCCAAGCGTCGGCCGGCGCAGCCACCCTTGCCGTCCGGATACCCCACCCCATGTGCTGCTTATGTTCGTCGCCTTGCTCCGCCTCGACCTCCGCCTCCCGGACGCCACCTCGCTGAAGGACAAGCGCTCGGTGGTCAAGGGGCTGGTGGCCGACCTGCGCAAGCTGAACTGCTCGGTCGCGGAGGTCGATCACCTCGACCTGCGGCAGCGCGCCACCCTCGCGGTGGCCGCCGTTGCCGGCGAGGGCTTTCACGCGCGCAAGGTGCTGGTCACCGCGGAGCGGGAGGTCGAGCGCAACCCGGGCGTCGAGCTGCTGTCGAGCGAGGTGTCGATGTTCGGGCCGGAGGACGCGTAGCCATGGCCAACCCGAGCTATCCCCGTTCGCTCCGCCTGGCCAAGACGGTCAGGCGGCTGGTCAGCGAATGGCTGGAGGACGAGCAGATCAAGGAGCGCCAGCCGGGCCTGGTGACGGTGACTGACGTCAAGGTCACTCCCGACCTGCACCGGGCGACGGTGTTCTACACGGTGCTCGGCGCCGACGACGATCGCGCCTCGGCAGAGGCGCGGCTGGCGGAATCGACGCCGCAGGCGCGCGCCTACGTGGCGCACCATGTGCGGCTCCGTCACGCCCCGACGCTAGAATTCGTCTCTGATGATCTCCCTGCCCGCGGCGCCCGGATCGACCAGCTACTGGACGAGATCGGCTCGCGGGAGCACGGCACCTCCGAGGCCACGGGGAGCTCCGCCCCCACCGACAAGGAGGATCCGAGCGCATGAGCATCGCTCCGCGGGACTGGCAGGCGGCGACCACCGCGATCAACGACGCGAAGGGGCTGGTGATCTCCTGCCATCTGCATCCTGACGGGGACGCGCTTGGCTCGGCGCTGGCGCTGCACGGCGCGCTGGTCAAGGCGGGCCGCGCGGCGGTGGTCAGCTTCTCCGAGCCGTTCGAGGTGGCCGCGCAGTACCGCTTCCTGCCGGGGGTCGAGCGCCTCACCCCGCCGCGCGAGGTCCCGGACTCGCCGGAGGTGTTCGTCTGCTTCGACACCGGCTCACTGGACCGTCTCGGCAGCCTGGCGGGCGCGTTCCAGCGCGCGAAGCGCACTGTGGTGATCGACCATCACGCCTCCAACACGCGGTTCGGCGACGTCAACCTGATCGACCCGGACGCGCCGGCCAGCGCGGTCCTCTGCCGCGAGCTGCTGCGCCGTCTCGACCTGCCGATCGACCAGGAGATCGCGACCAACCTCTACACCGCCCTGGTGACCGACACCGGCCGCTTCCAGTACCAGTCGACCGTCCCGGAGACCCACCTACTGGCGGCCGAGCTGCTGGCGGCGGGGGTCAGGCAGTACGAGGTCGCCAAGGCGGTCTTCGAGACCAACGACATCCGCTACCTGCGCCTGCTCTCCCACCTGCTCGGCCGCATCAGCCAGGTGCCCGAGGCCTCGCTGGTGTGGACCTCGGTGACGCAGGATGACCTCAAGGCCTACGGGATCGGCATGGACGCCACCGAGGGGCTCATCGACCTGGTCCGCACCGACGGCGCCAGCGACGTCGCCGCCGTCCTGAAGGAGCAGCCCGACGGCGGCATCAAGGTCTCGCTGCGCTCCAAGGGCGCCACCAACGTCGCCGAGGTCGCCGGCCGCTTCGGCGGCGGCGGCCACGCGCTGGCCGCCGGCTTCACCTCCGACCGCGACGCCGCCGGGACCATCGACGCGATCGTCGAGGCCCTCGTCGCCCAGCGCGCCGCCACGGGCGACGCGGGCGCCACCGGCGACGGGCGCGCCGCGGCTGGCGACGCGGGCGCCACCGGCGATGGCGGCTCGGCCAGGGCGGCACCGAGCGCGGCGGCCTCCAGAAGGTGAGCGAACCGGGCATGGATGGCGTGCTCGTCTGCGACAAGCCGGCCGGGACGACCTCCCACGACGTGGTCGCCAAGGTCCGGCGCCTTGCGCACCAGCGGCGCGTCGGGCACGGCGGCACGCTCGACCCGCCGGCCACCGGCGTGCTGGTGGTCGCGCTCGGCCGTGCCACCAGGCTGCTGCCGTTCCTGCCGATGGAGCCCAAGCGCTACCTGGCCGGGATCGCCTTCGGCGCCGAGACCGACACGCTCGATGCCAGCGGCGTCACGACCGGCACCGCGCCGGTCGACGGCATCGACGAGGCGGCGGTCGCGCGCGGCCTCGAGCGGTTCCTCGGCCCGCAGCAGCAGGTCCCGCCGATGGTCTCGGCGGTCAAGCTGGACGGCGAGCGCCTGTACCTCAAGGCGCGCCGCGGCGAGACGGTCGAGCGCGCTCCACGCCCGGTCATCATTCACGCCCTGGAGCTGTGCGGCTTCCGGCCCGGCCCGCCGCCGCTGGCGACGGTCGCGGTGACGTGCTCCGGTGGCACCTATGTGCGGGTGCTGGCCGCCGACCTCGGCAGGGAGCTCGGCAGCCTGGCGCACCTGGCCAGCCTGCGCCGCACGGCTGTCGGCGCGTTCGGGGAGCGGGAGGCGCGCACGCTCCCCGAGCTGGAGGCGCTGCCGAGCGTCTCCAGCGCGCTGATCGACCCGGCGGCGGCGATGCGGTCGGTGTCGGTCCGCACGCTCAGCGAGGGCGAGGCCGCGGCGCTGTCGACCGGGCAGACCCTGGGCCCGACCGGGGTAGGCGACCCGGTGGCCGCCGTGGGTCCCGACGGCCGCCTGGTCGCCGTCATCCAGGACGGCGCCGGACGCGCCCGCGCAAGGGTCGTGCTGGGATGACCGCTCCAGTGCGGACCTTCCTCGGGCTCGGCCGGGTGCCGGTCGATCTCGGGCCGACGGCGGTCACCATCGGGGTGTTCGACGGGGTCCACCGCGGACACCAGGCGCTGCTCGCGCGGGTCGCCGAGGAGGCGGCCGCCAGGGGCCTGCTGCCGGGCGCGATCACCTTCGACCGCCATCCCATGACGGTCACGCGGCCCGGCAGCCATCCGAGGCTGCTGTCCACCCTGAGCCAGCGCGTCGGACTGCTGGGCGAGTGCGGCATGGATTTCGTGCTGGTGCTGCCGTTCACCGTGAAGCAGTCGCGCATGGCGGCCGAGGAGTTCGCCGTCAAGGTGCTGGTCGAGGCGGTCTCGGCCCGGGTCATCGTGGTCGGCGCCAACTTCCGCTTCGGCCACCGGGCCGCCGGCGACGCCCGGCTGATCGCCGAGCTGGCGCGGCCCAGGGGGGTCGACGTGATCGCCTTGCCGCTGGACGACGACGCCGGCGACGCGGTCTCCTCCACCCGCATCCGCACCGACCTGGCCGACGGCGAGGTGGAAGCCGCGGCACGCCTGCTCGGCCGGCCCTACGCGGTCGAGGGCCACGTCGTCCGGGGCGCCGAGCGCGGCCGCCTGCTCGGCATCCCGACCGCCAACCTGCGGGTGCCCGCCCGGCTGGCGCTGCCCGGCAAGGGCGTGTACGCCGGCCACCTCCAGGTGGCCGGCTCCCAGCCGCTCCCGGCGGTCTCCAATGTCGGTGTCAGCCCGCAATTCGGCGGCACCGAGCTGCGCGTGGAGACCTACGTGATCGATTTCGACGGCGATCTCTACGGCAAACGGGTGCGGGTCACCTTCGAGCACCGGCTGCGCGACGAGCTGCTGTTCCCCGACGTCGAAGCGCTGGTCGACCAGATGCACGAGGACGTCGCGCTCGCCAGACGGCTCCTTGAACCCTGAAATCGCGACAGAATTCCGGACAGTGCTAACCTTGCAACGGGTGGCTGGGCAGTCTGGCCCGGCGACCGCTCGGGATGCGGGACAACGCGGCTGGTGCCGTCGTGTGCCCCCGAGCACGACACCGCAGAACGGAAAGGAAGAGGCAGCGGATGCTGGTCAAGGACGAGAAGACCAAGATCATCACGGAGTACGCGACCAAGCAGGGTGACACGGGCTCGCCCGAGGTGCAGGTGGCGATCCTGACGCACCGGATCAACGGGCTCACCGAGCACCTGAAGGTCCACAAGCACGATCATCACTCGCGTCGTGGCCTGCTGCAGATGGTCGGCCGCCGTCGGCGGCTGCTCCGCTACCTCCAGAGCACGGACGTCTCCCGTTACCGGGCCCTGATCGAGCGGCTCGGACTGCGCCGCTGAGCTGGCCAGGTTCGGGAGCGTGGGGCTGGTCCGGGGTCGCTTGGGCGACGCCGGGTCACGCCCGCGAAGGGTGGTGATGCCGCTGGCGTGGTGACGGGCACGTTGCTGCGCGGTTGGCAGCCCGGTCGTGTCAGTTGTCAGTGGTGAGCCCTGGAACGCAAGCGCTGTCCAGGCCTTTCGACTGAGAACTGGCACGCGGTGGCCGTCCGGTCGCCGGTGCCGCTCCGCTCCGCCGCCGTGCCCGGCCTGCCCCCGCACCAGCGGTCAGGCTTCAATCGCCTGCCGCCCGGTGTCGAGGTGGCGTTCCGAAGACCCGTGAGAAGCGGGAGCCGTGCATCCGCGCGCCACACAAGGCGCGGGATATGGCACAAGGAGAAAGAAGACTTCATGGCAGTTCATCGTATTCAAGGCGCCGTCGGTGGTCGGGAGATGCTCTTCGAGACCGGCAAGCTGGCCAAACAGGCTGGCGGCGCCGTCATCGTGGGCCTGGGCGAGACTCAGGTCCTGGTCACCGCGACGGCGGGCAAGAACCCGAAGGAGCAACTCGACTTCTTCCCGCTCACCGTCGACGTGGAAGAGCGGATGTACGCCGCCGGGAAGATCCCCGGCGGGTTCTTCCGCCGTGAGGGCCGGCCGTCCGAGACCGCGATCCTCACCGCCAGGCTGGTCGACCGGCCGCTGCGCCCGTCGTTCCCCAAGGGCCTGCGCAACGAGATCCACATCGTCGCCACGATCATGTCGGCCGATATGGAGAACAACCCGGACGTGCTGGCGATCAACGGCGCGTCCATGGCCCTGCTGCTGGCGGGCATCCCGTTCTCGGGCCCGGTGGGCGGCGTCCGGCTCGGCCGCCGCGGCGGCGAGTGGATCGTCAACCCGACCTTCGCCGAGACCGAGGAATGCAGCTTCGACATGGTCGTGGCCGGCCGCCAGAACGAGAGCGGCGGGGTCGACATCCTGATGGTCGAGGCCGAGGCGACCGCCAACGCCATCAGCCAGATGGAGGAGGGCGCGCCCAAGCCAACCGAAGAGGCCATCGGCCTGGCGCTGGAGATCGCCAAGTCGCACATCGCCACCGCCTGTGAGCTGCAGCGCGAGCTGCTCCGCCAGGCGGAGGTCCAGCCCAGGGACTTCCCGCTGTTCGCCGAGTACGGCGAGGACGTCGCCGAGGCGGTGCGCCAGGCGGCCGAGGAGGCCATCCGCGACGCGATCACCATCGCCGACAAGGCCGCGCGCGAGGCCCGGCTCGACGAGATCAAGGCCGACAGCCTCCAGAAGGTCGTCGAGCAGCTCGGCGAGTCCCTCGCCGGCCGCGAGCGCGAGATCCCGGCGGCCTTCCGCTCGCTCACCAAGGAGCTGGTGCGGCAGCGCATCGTCAAGGAGAGCAAGCGCATCGACGGCCGCGGCCCGCGCGACATCCGGCCGCTGTCCGCCGAAGTCGGCATCCTGCCGCGTGCGCACGGCTCCGGTCTGTTCGAGCGCGGCGAGACCCAGGTGCTGAACATCACCACCCTCGGCATGGTCCGCATGGAGCAGATGATCGACACGCTCGATCCCGAGGACCGCAAGCGCTACATGCACCACTACAACTTCCCGCCGTTCTCCACCGGTGAGACCGGGTTCATGCGCGGCCCCAAGCGCCGCGAGATCGGTCACGGCGCGCTCGCCGAGCGGGCGCTGCTGCCGGTGATCCCCTCGCGCGAGGAGTTCCCGTACGCGCTGCGCCTGGTCAGCGAGGTGCTGTCGTCCAACGGCTCGACCTCGATGGCGTCGGTCTGCGCCTCGACGCTGTCGCTGATGGACGCCGGCGTGCCCATCAAGGCACCGGTCGGCGGCATCGCGATGGGCCTGGTCTCCGAGGGCGGCGAGTACGTCACGCTCACCGACATCCTCGGAGCCGAGGACGCCTACGGCGACATGGACTTCAAGGTCGCCGGCACGCGCGAGTTCGTGACGGCGCTCCAGCTCGACACCAAGCTCACCGGCATTCCGAGCGAGGTGCTGATCAACGCGCTCACCCAGGCGCGCGACGCCCGCATGGTGGTGCTCGACGTGATGCAGGCGGCGATCGAGCAGCCACGCGAGCAGGTCTCCATGCTCGCCCCGCGGGTCCACATCGAGCAGATCCCGGTCGCCAAGATCGGCGAGCTCATCGGGCCCAAGGGCAAGCGCATCAACGAGATCCAGGCCGCCTCCGGCGCCGACATCTCGATCGAGGACGACGGCCGGGTGTTCATCGGCGCCACCAACGGCGAGCAGCTCGAGATCGCGCTCAACATGATCCGCGAGCAGATGAACCCGGTCATGCCGCAGGTCGGCGAGCGCTACCTCGGGACGGTGGTGAAGACCACCACCTTCGGCGCGTTCATCTCGCTGACCCCGGGCAAGGACGGCCTGCTGCACATCTCCAAGCTGGGCAAGAAGGGCCAGCGGGTGCGCGCGGTCGAGGACGTGGTCAACGTCGGCGACAAGCTGCTCGTCGAGGTGACCGAGGTCGACCGGCAGGGTCGCATCTCGCTCAAGCTGGCAGAGGAGGACCAGGCCGAGTCGGCTCCGGCCGGTCCCTCCGGCGGCGACGCCGGTGGCGGCGACGGGAGCCGCTGAGCCCATGGAGACGGGCGCGTTCGAGCGGACCGAGCTGCCCAGTGGCCTTCGGATCCTGACTGAGCGCATGCCGACCGTGCGCTCGGTCGCGCTGGGAATCTGGGCCGGCGTGGGGTCTCGCGATGAGACCCCACGCCTGGCGGGCGCCTCCCACTACCTGGAGCACCTGCTGTTCAAGGGCACCAAGCGGCGTTCGGCACGGGACATCGCAGAGCTGATGGACGCGGTCGGCGGCGAGGCCAACGCCTTCACCGCCAAGGAGTACACCTGCTTCTACGCGCGCACGCTCGACCGCGACCTGCCGCTGGCGGTCGACGTGCTGGTCGACATGCTGCGGTTCTCCAAGATGGCCAAGGCCGACGTGGAGGCGGAGCGCACCGTCATCCTCGAAGAGATCGGCATGCACAACGACGCGCCGGACGACATCGTGCACGACCTGTTCGCCGAGGTCCTACTGGGCGGCCACCCGCTCGGCAGGCCGGTGCTCGGCACGGTCGAATCCATCGCCGGTATGAGCCGCGACGCGATCGCCAGGTACTGGCGGCGCCACTACGTGCCCGGCAACCTGGTGGTCGCGGCCGCCGGCAACTGCTCCCACGAGGAAGTCGTGGAGCTGGTGACCAGGGCGTTCGAGGGCGCCGAGGGCGGCGCGCCCCAGCCGGTCCCCGCCCGCCGCGAGCCGCGCATCTTCGGTGGCGTGCAGGTGCGGCGCAAGCCCACCGAGCAGGCGCACCTGGTGCTCGGCACCCGGGGCCTGTCGCGCTCGGACCCCCGCCGCTTCGCGCTCGGCGTGCTCAACATCGCCTTCGGCGGCGGCATGAGCTCGCGGCTGTTCCAGGAGGTCCGCGAGCAGCGCGGCCTGGTGTACTCGATCTACTCCTACGCCACCCAGTACTCGGAGATCGGCTCGTTCTCGATCTACGCCGGCACGGCGCCCAAGCGCGTCCACGAGGTGCTGTCGATCGTCCGTGACGAGCTCGACCGCGTGATCGCCGACGGCGTCACCGAGGAGGAGCTGGAGCGCGGCAAGGGGCACCTCAAGGGCTCGCTGGTGCTGGGCCTGGAGGACACCTCCGGACGGATGAGCAGGCTCGGCAAGTCCGAGCTGACCAGCGGCGAGATCCTGTCGATCGACGAGATCGTCCGCCGCGTGGACGAGGTCACCGACAGCGACGTCCAGGCCGTGGCCAAGGAGGTGCTCGGCGGCGGGCCGCGCTCGCTCGCGCTGATCGGCCCGTTCGATCAGGAAGGCTTCGACCGGTACATCGCATGAGCTCCACGACGCTGTCGATCTGCGTGTTCTGCGCGTCCGCCTCTGGGCTGCCCGAGGTCTACGTCGATGCCGCCAGGCGGCTCGGGACAGAGATGGGGCGGCGTGGCCACCGGCTGGTCTACGGCGGGGGCAACGTCGGCCTCATGGCCGAGGTCGCCCACTCGGTGCACGCCACCGGCGGTAAGGTGTTCGGCGCCATCCCCCGCTCCCTGGTCGAGCGCGAGCTCGCCTACGGGCCCGCCGACGAGCTGGTGGTGACGGAGACCCTGAGAGAGCGCAAGGCCGAGATGGATTCGCACGCCGACGCCTTCGTGGCGCTCCCCGGCGGCTTTGGCACCATGGAAGAGCTGCTGGAGGTGCTCACGCTGCGCCAGCTCCGCCTGCACGCCCGGCCGATCGTCCTGGTCAACGCCAATGATTTCTGGGATCCATTCCTGGCGATGGTCCGCGAGATGATCTCGCAGGGATTCGCGCCCGAAGGCGAAGGATTCCTGTTCGAGGTCGCCAAGACCCCCGAGGACGCCGTCGCTCTGGTCGAGGCCGGCCACCGTGGCGCCCCCGTCCCTCGCCGCGGCACCCCACCCACCGATGCCCTCGCCGAAGACTGGACCGCCGAACCCGCCTGACGCCCGCGCTGGGCACGTCGAAGTGACCGACGGCCTTGAGGTCATCGAGGCCCGGAAAAGGGAAGAGCCCACCCGGGCGGGGTGGGCTCTGATGCGTCGGTGCCTATTCGGCGACCGGGCGAACGTTGGCGGCCTGCGGGCCCTTCGGGCCCTGAGTGACCTCGAACTCGACGGTCTGGCCCTCTTCAAGGGTTCGGTACCCGCTGGTCTGGATCGCGCTGAAATGCACGAACACGTCCTCGCCCTCGGGCGGACGGATGAATCCGTAGCCCTTCTCGGCGTTGAACCACTTGACGGTTCCAACGGTCATGACGCTTGTCCCTCCCTCCTTCAACTCGGAGGAGTCGTACAACGCCAGGGCAACCTCTGCCGCTGACGGCAAGGGACAAGCTCGACTGCGGGCTGCGAAGCCAAACGTGAACCTCCTGCGCTGCGGAGAGTAGCACAACCGCTCTTGACCATCCCGCACCGATTTGCATTGACTCCTCCCAGCTGGACAAATTCGCCGCCGCGGGGGGGAGCGGGATGACGCAGGGACCGGGGTCCGACGCCTAGGTCGCGTACCACAACTCAGGCTCGGCGATCGCCAAGGCCTCCGAGCGCCTGCTCTAGTTGTCGTCCTCGCCGTACTCGATGGCGATGCTGCGGTCGGGCACGATCGCGTGGTAGCGCCCGAACTCGTGCAGGCCCACGGCCTCCGCGACCTTGGCGGAGGCGAGGTTGTCGGGGGCGTGGTTGTAGAGGACGGCGCGGCCCTCGGACAGCACCGAGCGCGCCGCCGCGGACACGACCGAGCGCGCCAGGCCCCGGCCCCGCGCGCGCTCCGAGGTGCCGACCGAGATCTCGCGGATCCGGTCGTCGTAGCGCTTGAGCACGGCCGTCGACAGCACCTTCCCGTCGTCGTCGAGCACCACCCAGGCCTCGCCGGTGAAATGGCCGATGACCCAGTCCGGCAGGCGCGGGTCGGCGGCGTCGAGCACGGTCACCTCGGCCTCCGGCGGCGGGATCGCGACCCCGGTGCGGGCGACGCCGGAGAACAGGTGCCCGCGCAGCTCCGCCGCGGCCTGCTGCAGCGCCGGCAGCAGCGAGGCGGGGGAGGTCAGATATCGGCGCAGCACGTCGGCGTGCTCGGGCGCGACCGCCAGCACCGCGCCGCCCTGGCGGCTGAACGCCCGCACCGGCAGGCTGGGGTGCTGCACCACCGCGACCGCGACCTCGCCGGGGACCAGCCGGTCCATCGGGAGCCCGTATCGTTCGGCGAGCACGGCCATCACGACGGCTTCGTTGTCAACGGGCGCGAGCATGAGGCAAGGGTAGCCTGCCGAGCCGGTCGTGCGCCCGTTTCGGGACCAGCGGCACGCAGAGAGCGGCCAGCACGGCTCCGACGACGTAGGGGACCGGCACGCCAAGGCGCTGGAAGGCGAAGCCACCGGCGAGCGGGCCGACCACCCTGGCCAGGCCGCCGGCGGCCTGCTGGAGGCCGAGCGCGCCCCCGCGCCGCTCCGCCCGAACGGCTCCCGCCAGCGACGACGACAGGGTGGGGGTCACCAGGCCCTGCCCGGCGCACAGGGCCAGCAGCGCCGGGACCAGCACGGCCCAGGAGCGGGTCACCGCCAGCAGCGCGAGCCCGGCGCCGTCCAGCACCAGGCCCAGCCGCAGCGCGCCCTGCTCGCCGAGGCGGCGCACGGCCGGGGCGACCAGACCGGCGTTGGCCAGCACCACCGCCAGGCCGATCCCGGCGAAGACCGCTCCGGTCGAGGCCAGCCGCAGGCCGAGCCGCCGCTCCCCGAACAGCGAGAAGGTCGCCTCGAAGGCGCTGAACGCCACCAGCGAGGTGAACGCCACCAGCAGCAGCCGCGCCACCCCCGCCCGCCGCCACGCCGGCGTCGTCTCCGCCTCGTCGCCCCCTGCCGGCCCGGCGTCCCGGGCGGCGCGCGGGTGCGTCTCCGGCAGGCGGGCGAGGGCGACGACGGCGTTGCAGGCCGCCAGGGCGGCGGCGACCAGGAACGGGGCTCTGGGTCCGCCGAGGGCCGCGAGGGCGCCCAGGGCGGGCCCGGCAACGAAGCCGAGGCCGAAGGCGGCGCCGATCAGACCGAGCAGGCGTGGCCGCTCCGACGGCTCGGCCAGGTCGGCGACGGCCGCCTGGGCCACGGCCACGCTCGCTCCGGACATCCCGTCGATCGCGCGGCCGACGAACAGCAGCACCAGGCTCGACGCGAGCCCGGTCAGCAGGCTGCCCGCCGCCGTGCCCAGCAGCGACAGCACCAGCACCGGCTTGCGGCCCACCCGGTCCGAGAGCCGGCCCCACAGCGGCGCGCAGACGAGCTGGAAGGCGGAGTAGGTGGCCACCAGCGCGCCGATGGTCCCTGGCCTGGCGCCGAACCGCTCGGCCCACAGCGGCAGGATCGGCAGGACGATCCCGAAGCCGATCAGGTCGAGCAGGACGCATCCCCACAGAGCGCCGAACCCCGCGGGGAACCGGCTGCGCCTGATGGCCATGGGCCGCTCCTCGACAATCCGTCAGCCGTGCTCGTTCTGAAATGTCAACCCTGCGAACCTACGCTTGAATGCCAAGCGGGGAGCCGATCGTGGCTCCGACCGGACTCTATCTCATATGCCGACAAACCGTCGGCATAGCCGCTGTAACGGATGCGCCATTCGCCGCGTTCCTGTTACCAAACCGGGAATCTAGAGCAAGAAGTTCCTCAGAGCCGGCCAGGATGCTCACTCCGGCAATCTGAGCGGGAGTGGATCACGGTATCCTGACACGCCGTCTGGATAGGCGAGCAGGGAGGCGATGACGCCATGCGGGTCGGAGTGCTGGGAGCGACCGGGCGGATGGGCCGGTCGAGCTGCCACGCCGTCCTGGATGCGAGCGACCTGGAGCTGGTGGCGGCCGTCGCCCGGAGTGGCGCCGGCACCCGGTTGCGCGACCTGGTGCCCGATGCGCCCGCCGGCCTGCGGGTCCGCGGCGCGCCCGAGGACCTGCTCGACGCCAAGGCCGAGGTGGTGATCGACTTCTCCGTCCCCGAGGCGACCCTCGCCGCGGCCAGGCTGCTGCTACCGGCCGGCGTGCACGTCGTCTCGGGCACGACCGGGCTGCCGGCGGCCTCCATGGAGGAGCTGGCCTCGCTGGCCGACGAGGGTAGCGCCGGCAACCTGGTCTGGGCTCCCAATTTCGCGCTCGGCGCCGTGCTGGCGCAGCGCTTCGCCACCATCGCCGCCCGGTACTACCAGGCGGCCGAGGTGATCGAGCTGCACCACGCCGGCAAGGCCGACGCCCCCTCCGGCACGGCGCTGCGCACCGCCAAGGGGATCGCCGAGGCGCGCCGCCGGCCCGATGCTCCGGTGCCGCCCGGCCGCGAGCTGGTGACCGGCGCCAGGGGCGGCGACGTGGAGGGTGTGCGGGTCCACTCCGTCCGCCTGCCCGGCCTGGTCGCCCACCAGGAGATCATCTTCGGCGGCGAGGGCGAGCTGCTCACCCTGCGCCACGATTCGCTGGACCGCTCCAGCTTCATGCCGGGCGTGCTGCTGTGCGTCCGCAACGTGCCCAACCGTCCGGGCCTCACCGTCGGCCTCGAGCCCATGCTCGACCTGGAGTGACGATGTCGAGGCAGCCGGCATACTGGGTCGAGGCGTTCGACGAGGACGAGCGCGAGCGGCTGGCTCCCTATTTCACCAACACCGACCGGCCGGTCTTCGCGTTACGCAACCTTCCAGAGGTGGTCAAGGGCGCCCTGTTCGCGCGCTACTCGCGCAGTCCAAAGAGCCTGCGCAGGCTCTTCCTCGACGAGTTCCACGACCAGGTGGCGGGGGAGCTGCCGGCGACCGAGCCGACAGTCGGCGAGGCGCGGGCGACCAGGCTCTACCGGCGGGTGCTCGACGAGTACGGCGACGACTCGGTGGCGCAGCTCGCCGGCGCGCACGTCGCCTGCGAGCAGGCGTCGAACCTGCTGACCAAGGCGCTGGAGTGGGGCCGGCTGGCTTCCTACATGGAGCAGTCGACCCGCTACCAGTCCTACACCGATCGTCCGGGGGGCCGCTGGCGCTACCACCTCGACCCCGCCGTGGACGGCGAGCCGCGGCTCGGCGCCGAGTACCGCCGGGTGCTGGACGGGGTCTTCGCCACCTACGCCGAGCTGGTGCCCGCCATGGTCGACCACCTCGGCAGCACCTTGCGGCCGGAGCCGGGGGTCGCCGAGGCCGCCTGGCGGAGGGCGCTCAAGGCCAGGGCGCTCGACGCGCTGCGGGGCATGCTGCCGGCGGCGACCACCGCCAACCTCGGCATCTTCGCCTCCGGCCAGGCCTACGAGGCGCTGCTGCTGCGGCTGCGCGCCCACCCGCTGCCGGAGGCCCGCGGCTACGCCGAGCTGCTGCTCCACGAGCTCCGGCAGGTGATCCCGAGCTTCCTCGAGCGCGTGGACCTGCCCGACCGTGGCGTCGCCTGGACGCGCTACCTGGCCGAAACCGCCGAGGAGACCGCCAAGGTGGTCGACGCGCTGCTGGGCGACGAGGCTCCGAGCGAGGAAGGGCCGTCGGTGCGGCTGGTCGAGTTCGATCCCGCCGCTGAGGACAAGGTGCTCACGGCCATCGCCTACCCGCTGCTGCGGATCGGCGAGGCGGAGGTCGCCGAGCGGGTGGCGCGGCTCGACGCCGAGGAGCGGGCGCGTCTGCTGTCCGCCTACGTGGGGGAGCGGGCCAACCGCCGCCACCGTCCCGGGCGCGCCTTCGAGCGCGCGCTCTACACCTTCGACGTGGTCGCGGACTACGGCGCCTTCCGCGATCTCCAGCGGCATCGCATGTGCACGATCGTGTGGCAGCGCCTCACTCCGGACCTCGGCTACGAGGTGCCCGAGGAGGTGGCCGCCGCCGGGCTCGGCGACCGCTACCGTCAGAGCCTGGAGGGGCTCGCCCAGCTCTACCGGGCGCTGGAGCCGCGCTTCCCCGCGCAGGCGCCGTACGCCGTGAGCATGGCCCATCGGGTGCGCTTCGCGATCACGCTCAACGCCCGCGAGCTGATGCACATCGCCGAGCTGCGCTCCTCGCCGCAAGGCCACCCGACCTACCGTTCGGTGGCCCAGCGGATGCACACCCTGATCGCCGAGCGGGCCGGTCACCACGGTCTGGCGGAAGCCATGCGGTTCGTCGTCCACGACGACGTCGATCTCGGGCGCCTGGGCGCTGAGCAGCGGTGGGAAGCACGCCGGAACGGGGTGTTGCCGGCCTGATCCGACTCCAGCGCCCCGCTCATGCCGTCCGCCGCGACACGGGCGGGACGGTTGGCATGTTCTTCGTCGGTCTGGTGATGCTGCTGCTGTTCTCGGGCGCGGCGGCGGGCGTGATGGCCACCAGGACCACGACGCCGACGCCGACCACCATCGACCCGAGGGTCGCCCGCGAGCGCGCGGAGATCACCGCCCGCTTCTTCAAGATCATGTCGATCCGCGCGCAGGCGCTGACCGAGCGCAACATGAAGGCGCTGAACGAGATCTACACGCCCGACTCGCCGAACTTGGACAAGGACCGCAGCGAGATCCAGGCGCTCCGCGAGAACCACGAGGTCTGGAAGGGCCTCGAGCTGCCGGTCCAGGTCCTGAAGGCGACCCAGGCCAGCAGCCGGCGATGGACGGTGGTCGCCCTGCTCGGCCGCTCCGACGCTCGCCTGGAGCTGGAGTCGGGCGAGCTGATCCGCGACGTCCAGGCCAACCGCCAGGTCTACTGGTGCACCCTCGTCAAGGACCCCGCCAAAGGCTGGCTCCTCTACAAGTTCGTCCCGCCCTGATCAAATGTGGGGGGAGCTCGCTCCCCCCACACCCCCAAGGTCAAGGTCGCTCCGGGGTGCCGTGGCCCGGGGTGCCGTGGCCCGGGGTGCCGTGGCCGGCTTGGCGCAATCGGTACAGGCTCCTCGCGGTTCGGCCGAGGATCCGGCTGCCGATCTCGTCGGCGGCGGGTTGGTCGAGGTCGCCGCGGTCGACTTCGGCGCCGAGGACGGTGGCGAGCGCGCGGCGCCAGACGATCGCGCCCCACCAGTGCATCTCTGGGAAGGAGTGGCCATCCGAGGCGGCCATCAGCTTGCCGGCGGGGCAGAGCCCGAGCGCCTCGCGCACCACGTCGGCGGCGATCGGTTCGGCCAGCGGGATCGCCAGCGACAGGTCGAGGTACACCTGCGGGTAGGTCCCGGCCATGGCCGCGGCGCCGCCCACGAACGGGTAGCAGTGCAGCAGCACGATCGGGCACGCCTCGGTGCGCGAGTCGTGCAGCAGCGGCCGCAGCAGCGTGGGATCGGCGCCGGGCATGCGGATGTCCTCGTCGCCGAAGCCGGTGTGGAACTGGAGCGGCACCGACCACAGCGCGGCGATCTCGGCCGCGCGGCGAGCCAGCAGCGGCCCCAGCACCGGGTCGTCGAAGCGCCGGGCCTGCGCCGCCAGGTCGAGCGCCTCGAACGCGCTCCGCAGCTCGCCCAGGCCCACGGGCTCCATGCGCAGTCCCGCCCGGTAGGCGAGCACCGACTTGAGCGCCACCGCTCCGCCCTCGATCGCCGCCACGATGCGCTCCTCGAAGGCGTCGACCAGCCCGTCGAGGGTGTCGGTCGGCGGGCCACCCGCGGTCAGCACCGCTTCGGCCACCGACTCGATCCGCACCACCTCGCGCACCGGCCGGGCGGCGGCGCGCTCCAGCTCGGCGAGCCCCAGCGTGTCGTCCCCGCCGTAGCCGGTGTCGACCAGCAGCGCCCCCACCCCGGCGTCGTCGAGCAGCCACCGCAGGTACGCGTCCGGGCCGGCGGCGGTCAGCCGGTCGCGTGCGGTCACCACCTCGCGCTCCGCGGCCGACTCCGCGCCGATCAACTTGCCGAGCGCGCGCAGGAAGTGCCGGAAGCTCAGCAGGTCCGGCACGTCCCGCGCGAGTACGCGCTCGCTGGTGGACTCGGTGAAGCAGCGCCGCCACAACGGCCACGGCGGTACGTCCGCAGTGGCCCAATCGGAGATCAGGCTGTGGCAGTGGTGGTCGACGAACGCCGCTGGCATGGCGCCCGCTTCGCCTGCGGGACGCGTGCTAGGTGCCGGGTCCGGCTGCAGGGAGCGCGCCGGTTGGCGCGGGCGACGCGGCGGTTCGCCTCCCGAGCAGATAGAGCAGGGCGCCGACCACCATCGAGGCCACCGCGATCCCGGCGACCCACCAGAACCAGGCGCCATAGGAGATCTTGGCGCCCAGCACGGACACGGTGCCCGCGTCGTTGGAGATCAGCGGTGTCCACGAGCCGCTGAGCGTCGCCACGATCCCGATCAGCGAGGCCAGCGCCCCGATCACCGAGCACACCCAGAACACCGCCGGGTTGGCAAGCCGCCGCGCCTCGAACTGCCCGGCGTAGCGCCGCAGGATGATCAGCACGTCGATGAACAGCACCACCATCGAGACGCACCAGATCACCGTCACCGCCGCCTGGAGCACGTCGTAGACCCTGGTCTGCACGTCGACCGCGCTGCCACCGCCGGAGGTGGTCGGCAGGATCACGAAGGCCAGGAGGGTGAACAGCGCCGCCACGATCGTCTGGACGAGCACGCCGACATCGGGCACCTTGTTCGCGTTGACGTGGCTCATCACCCTCGGCAGGCGCCGGTCCAGGCCGGAGACGAAGATGAGCCGCGCGAACGAGTAGTTGTAGACCACGGTGATGAACAGGAAGAAGCCCGCCAGGATGAGCGCGACCAGGTCGCCCCAGAAGGTCCCGAGCGACAGCTTCACCGTCTCGGCCACCGCGGTCACCTGCGCCGACCGCCCGTCCGCCGCGGGCACGGTCACCATCACCGACCAGGTGGCGATCAGGTAGGCGGCCATCACCGTGAGCGAGCCCCAGAACAGGTACCGGGTGATCGAGCGCGTATTGCGGATCTCCACGCCCATGTTGAGCGGCACCTCGACCCCGAGCAGGGCGAGGATCACCAGCCCGAAGAACGTCCAGTTGGTGAAGTTGAGGCCCGTCGGCTTGGAGGGCGCCCATGCCGAGAACGCCGCCGGATCGACCACCGCATGGCGGCCGCGGGCCAGGTGCACGATGCCGGCGATCAGCATCAGCGCGATCGCGACGCCGTAGAGCACGAACACCGTGTTGACGATGTTCTGCGTCACGCGGAAGCGCAGGATCGCCAGTACCGCCGAGAGCAGGATGAAGGCGATGATCAGCGCGCCCTGGACCTGGATGCTCCAGGAGCCGATCGTGCCGGGGAAGACGTAGCCGAGGAAGGCGAGCGTGATCGTGCCGGTCGCCACCATCACCAGCACGCCCGGCCACCAGGCGCAGAACCCGGCGAAGAAGCCCCAGAACGCGCCGAAGGCCTTGTGCGTCCACAGGTAGATCGAGCCCTCGCCCGGGAACATGAGGCCGAGCTGCCCCGTCACGATGGCGCCTGGGATCAGGAACGCCAGGAAACCCAGGATCCACCAGCCGAAGGCGGTCGGTCCGGCGCTCTGGATCACCGCCGCGTTGGTGATGAACAGCACGATGGCGACGAAGATCGCCACCATGTCGAACGAGCTGAGGACCCTTGGGAGGATCCCTCCGGCGACCCGCTCGGAAAGCAGCTCACCGCTTGCGGCAGGCTCCACGGCTGCCATCTTCGTTCCTCCTCCAGCTCAGGCCGGATTCCCCGGGAGGTGGGGGGTCGAAATTGCTGGACCTGCCGGAATCGTAGTCCCAAGGCAGGACAACGACTAGAACTTTGTCCAGTGGTGGAAGCATTCGAATGCAACGTCCCGCTCCGCGAAGGCGCTCGCCTCTGCGCGCTTCACCGCCAGGTAGGCCGTCCGCCGCAGCGGCCCGAGCGCGTCCATCAGCAGCTCGTCCGCCTCCAGCGCGTCGAGGGCGGCGCCCAGCGACTCGGGCAGGCGCCGGATCCCGCGCCGCCGCCGCGTCGAAGCGCTCAGGCTCGAGGGGTCCACGTTGGTAGGGACTCCAGGGTCGAGCTTGTTGCGGATCCCGTCGAGCCCCGCGTGGATGTAGGCGCCAAGCGCGAGGTAGGGGTTGCCGGTCGAATCGGAGGGCTTGAGCTCCAGGTTGGCAGAGGCCTCGTCCAGCCCCCACATCCGGGAGGGGATGCGCACCGCGGCCTCGCGGTTGTCCATGCCATAGCAGGTGAAGGCGCTGCTCCAGGCCTGCGGCGCCAAGCGCCGGTAGCTGTTCACGCTGCCGCAGGTGAGCGCGACCAGCCCCGGAAGGTGCGCGAGCAGCCCGCCGATGAAGTGGTAGGCGACCTCGGAGAGGCCGTTGCGGTCGCTGGGGCTGTAGAAGACGTTGCGCGCACCGGGCGCGCCGTCGCCGCCGTCGGAGTCCAGCTCCCAGAGCGAGGCGTGCAGGTGGGTGCCATTGCCCGCCTGGTCGGCGATCGGCTTGGGCGCCAGGCTCGCCCACAGGCCCTGACGCCAGGCCACGCCGCGCGCGGTCTCCCGGTAGCGCACGTGGTTGTCGGCGGCCCGCAGCGCCGGCGCGTGCCGGATCGACAGCTCCTGCTGGCCGTGGCCGAGCTCGGGGTAGTACTGCTCGACCACCATGCCCTGCGCCTCCAGCGCCCTGACCAGCTCCAGCGCGTATTCGTTGGCGGCGGCGAACCCCGTGGTCGAGAAGCACAGGCTCTGGTCGATGGGGACCAGCCGGTCGAGCGCTCCCGGATCTTCGGCCGATGCGGGCTCGCGGCGTCCCAGCGTGAACTCCGGCTCGAACGCCGCGACCAGGGCGAAGCCCTCGCCGGTGAGCGCCGCGATGGCGCCCTTCAGGAAGCTCCGCGGGCACGCCTCCCAGGGCTGGCCGTCGAGCTTGACCATGTCCGCCACCATCGCGCCCGAGCCCGGGGCGTAGGGGAGCGCCACGAACGAGTCGGGGTCCGGCAGCAGGCGGATCTCGCCCACCGGCCCCATCCCGTCGACCGCCTGGAGCTCGTCCAGCATGGTCATGGCCTGCATCGCCAGCGTCAGCCCGATGCCCGTGCCGAGGCGCTCCGCCAGCCGCGAGCGCGAGGTCGCCTTGCCGCGCACCACGCCGCCGTGGTCCACGTACAGGAAGCGGATCAGGTCGAGCCCCTCCGCCTCGGCGCGCTGGACCACCCGTGCGCCACTGGGGTCCAGGCCATCGACCATCCCGGCGGTGTGCTCCCGCCCCTTCTTCTTCGCCATCGGCCACGCCCTTTCGCCGGTGCCACTCGCAACGGTTGAGCACGCCCTGCCGGTGCACGGATGCAGTGTGGCCGATGTCACATCCCCTGGCGAGCGAGGGCATGGCTTCG
>WNGG01000303.1_pt1 | contig 52271 bp, 46 predicted proteins | sample 5400661 | NCBI WGS metagenome assembly WNGG01 (sample SAMN13153372, study PRJNA577476) | soil metagenome | isolation source: 100 cm soil or saprolite under Garry oak tree replicate 1 | place: USA:California | collected 2016-06-15 | reverse complement strand
ATTGATCCTCACCTCTCGTATGGCGCACATGGCCAACTTATGCCGTTACATAGCATTGGAGCGCCCATTTTATGGCTCCTACCATTCTACTTGTTCGGCAGACCAGGGGCAGTTTTATGTATTTCTTTACTCTCGATACTGATAATTCTGAACATCTACAAGTTGCTGATCACCATGAACATTGGCGCCACATATGCTTTCATTATCAGCCTGGCATATGCCATCGCCTCGCCCGTATATCTCTATTCCCACCTCACCTTTATAGAACCCGTGGGAGCGCTGATCTGCTTGTATGTCCTGAGAAAAATATTTCAAAAAGAACGTACGCTTACCGAAGTGATCGTGAGCTCCATTCTCTTAGGCATCCTACTCTGGATACATATCCGTTTTGCCTATTTTGAGGTAGTCTTATTTTTCGCTTTGCTCTATAGAATTTACGAACAGAACCGGCTAAAGCAGTTCAAATATTACACCTCTCTCCTTTTACCAGTAACAATCTTGTTCATTGCTTATGAAGTATATACCTACAGATTCTGGGGTACATTTAATCCCGCCGCGATCGAAATTAACGATATCCATAATCAAAGCAGGCCCTTTGTCACAAATCCATTGAATGGCATTATTGGTGTTTTCCTGGATCAGCAATATGGATTTCTGATCAATTTTCCCATCTTTATCTTGCTTTTTCCGGGTATATTTTTAACGATAAAAAACCACTGTACCCGCTATAACCTCTTAATGCTCATCTTGACTATTCCCTACATGCTCCTCTTTACGTCATTTAATAACTGGACAGGCGGTTGGTCTCCTCCTGCGCGCTTAATCTTCGTACTGCTCCCGCTCTATTCTTTCTATCTGGCCTATGCGCTGGAGCAAATCAATACCCTGTTTTCACGACTCGTCATAGCTGCCACAATGCTGTATGGGCTTACGTACAACCTGTTATCTCTTTCACCGCCTCTCAATAGCTTCAATGCTCCAACAGGATATAACAGAACCATCATCCACCTCCAATTGTTCAACTATCGTTTAACAGATCTGTTCCCTTCTATGTTTTTAGCCCATCAAACAAACCTTTTCGCGCTATGGTTCATCATATTTACAAGCCTATCATGCTCGCTGTTACTCTCTAAAAGATTGAAAAGATGGCCAGCTGTGCCCCAGGATCACCAGTAGCTTTAATGACAAAGCACAGTAAGAACCGGGTTGGTGACCTGGCCACCAGCCCGGTTCTTACTGTGCTTTGTCTCAAATGATCAGCTAGCGAACTATGCTCGCTCCGCTGCCTTCAAGATCGCCCTGCGCGCCATAACGGTCGTCATCTGAGCGCGATATTCCTTGGAGCCGTGAATATCCCCCAGAAGGTCGAGACCATCGGAGGCATGCACTGCGGCAGCCGCCACAGTAGCCTCATCCAGTTTCTTCCCAACGAGGGCTGCCTCGACCCCACTGGCGCGGCTGGCTTTTTCCGATGCTCCGGTTATGACAACACTGGCGGCAGTGCAGGTGCCATCTCCATCCAGTGTAACTACTGCCGCGCACCCCGCGACCGCGTAATGAGAAGCTTTGTTTGCCAGCTTCGTATACGCGCTGCCGGTGTGAGCATGCGGAATGGCGAAACGAATCTCAGTGACAATCTCATTCGGTTGAAGGGCTGTTTCGAACATCCCCTTAAAGAAATCGTCAGCCTCAATGGAGCGCACGCCATTAGGACCCCGCACCAGGATATCGGCCTTGAGTGCCAACACAATACCCGGCATATCTGCTGCGGGATCCGAGTGAGCTATACCGCCACCGATTGTGCCTCGGTTACGCACCTGCTGATCACCGATCAAGGCGGTACCCTCTGGCAACAATGCGAAATGATGGTGAAGTAGCTGAGAGTGCTGGATAGTGGTATAGGTCGTCATCGCACCAACTTCCACCGCCCCACTTTCCTGGCGGATGTATGAAAGACCACTGATCTTGCCAAGGTCAACCAGATGTGCCGGCTGAGCCAGGCGAAGTTTCATCGTTGGCAGCAGGCTGTGACCACCCGCCAGCAACTTGGCGTCATCGCCATACTGTTGCAAGAGAGCAATAGCCTCGTCCACAGACTTCGCTGCATGATAATCAAATGCTGCTGGAACAGACATTGTACGTTCTCCTTTTCACCCTACTTCTGGTGAATGATTTTCCACAGCTTCTCTGATGTAAATGGCATATCAACATGCGCAACACCCAGTGCATCAGCAATAGCATTTGCAACTGCTGGAGTAGAACCAATCGCGCCTGCCTCGCCGATACCTTTCACACCAAGTGGGTTAACCGGGGATGGAGTAACGGTGCTATCGGTCTCAAAGCTGGGAAGCTCCGAAGCCAGCGGCATGGCATAATCCATCAGTGTTGCCGTCAGCAGCTGGCCATCTTCCGTGTACTCGACTCCCTCAATCATCGCCTGGCCGATACCTTGCGCAATACCGCCGTGAATCTGACCCTCGACAAGCAACGGGTTGAGTTGCCGTCCACAGTCGTCAACCGCGATGTAACGCTTGATCTCCGCCTCACCGGTATCCTTATCCACCTCGACCATACAGATATGTGTACCGAAGGGGTAGGTCAATGCTGCTGGCTCCCAGAAAGCCGTTGTCTCCAGACCTGGCTCAATACCAGGATGCAGTGTATTGGAAAGATTGGCCGTTGCAGCTACCTCAGTAAAGGTAACGGCTTTTTGAGGCGAACCAGCCACAAAGAACTTGCCATCCTCCAGCGTCACGTCAGAAGCGCTAGCTTCCAGCATGTGGGAAGCGATTTGCTTCATCTTCTCCTTTAGTCTCTGGACAGCAGTATAGACCGCAGAGCCGCCGACCGCTGTGGTTCGGCTGCCATATGTGCCACGACCCTCTGGCGTGGAGTCAGTGTCACCATGGATCACAAGAATGTTCTCCATTGGAATACCAAACTCCTCAGCGACGATTTGAGAAAACGTCGTCTCCTCGCCTTGCCCATGCGGAGATGAACCAGTATAGACTGACACGGTGCCACTCTGCTCAACGCGCACACGCGCGCTCTCGTAGAGGCCAACCGGGGCAAATCCTTTGGGCCCTATCCCGCAACCCTCGATATAGGTGGAGATGCCAATGCCCACCAGCTTGCCCTCTGCACGCAACCGCGCTTGCTCGGCACGCATGTTTTGGTAATCTGCTAACGCCTGGGCCTTAGCTAGCGCGGCTTCGTAGTTACCACTGTCATACACGTTCCCGGTCGCTGACTTGTATGGAAACTGATCAGGCTTGATAAAGTTTAGCTTGCGTATTTCAACTGGGTCCTTGCCAAGTTCACGCGCCACCATATCCATGGCACGCTCAATAAGGTAAGTAGCCTCAGGGCGACCTGCTCCACGATATGCATCCGTGGAAGCTTTATTCGTGAAGACGAGATCAGTGCTTCTGTATAGTACTGGAATGTCATAGGCACCACATACCACGGGAAACATGAAGGCAAGAACCATCACATCGGTGAAGAGCTGGCTATATGACCCCATATCAGAGATCACATAAATCTTCAATCCAGTCACCTTGCCATCCCTGCTAGCGGAAATCTCGAAATAGTTGACCTGGTCACGTCCATGGATCGTCGCTGCAAGAGCCTCGCTGCGATCCTCAATCCACTTGACGGGACGCCCTAATTTCATAGAAGCGTATGCCGTCACAAGTTCTTCGGGGTAGACATTAAGCTTGGACCCGAAACCACCACCAACTTCGGGCACGATCACACGTACCTGGTGCTGTGGATGGCCAACTGTCGCAGCCAGGATGTTACGCAGTATGTGTGGGATCTGTGACGAACTCCAGAGAGTAAGGTTTCTGCTCCCTTTGTTATAATCTGCAACAACGCCGCGCGTCTCGATAGACACCGGGGACAGTCTTTGATTGATAAAGCGTCCCTTAACAACCACACCACCATCAGCTTTGGTCTGCTCGAAGACTTTGTCGATTTCTTCCGTCGATGGATGCATGCTGAAGGCGACATTCGTGCCGAACTGTTCATAGAGCAGAGGAGCATCAGGCTGCATGGCCTTCTCGACATCGATGGCTACTGGCAATGGTTCGTAATCGACATCGATCAGGTCTCGTGCATCACGAGCCCCGTAGCGATCTTCCGCAATCACGACGGCTACTGGATCACCATAGAAACGTACCTTGTCCTCGGCCAGTGGCTGACGGATGCCCATACCCTCGGCAATATGCCCCACTGGAACGGCACAGGCAACGCTGCCTACTACACCTTTCAGGTCTGCTGCTGTATACACAGCCACAACACCAGGATATTTTCGGGCAGCATCAGTGTTTATGCTCGTAATGCGAGCATGCCCATAGGGGCTGCGCAGAACCGCCATATGGAGCATGCCGTAGAGTTTGATATCGTCAACGTAGGTCGCCTGACCAGTGATCAAGCGCGGGTCTTCACGCCTTTTAATAGGCGAACCAAGCATAGCTGCTATACCCATTTGTATACCTGTCCTTTCCCATCACGAGAAACAGAATATGAAGGTAATTTGGAGGTATGTACCTTCGAGATTACTCACCAGCACCTACAGGCTCAGAAACACTTGTGCGCATCCGCTCAGCAGCATACTGGACAGCACGTACGATGTTCTGATAGCCGGTGCAGCGGCAGATATTTCCCTCAAGGCCTTTACGTATCTCTGCCTCTGTCGGGTTGGGGTTATGTTTGAGCAGGTTATACGAGGCCATAATCATGCCTGGAGTACAGAAGCCACATTGTAGACCATGCTTCTCCCAGAAACCCTCCTGGATAGGATGCAATCCTCCCTCTGGAGCCAGGCCTTCGATCGTGGTCACTTCACACCCATCGGCCTGAACAGCCAGTACCGTACATGACTTCACTGATTGACCATCGAGCAGGACCGTACATGCACCACACTGTGAAGTATCACAGCCAATATGTGTACCTGTAAGGTCCAATGCCTCACGCAAATAATGCACCAGCAACGTGCGCGGTTCAACCTCTGAATGGTGTTGCTGTCCATTCACTGTAACACTAATTTCGTGCTTCATCGTCATTGATGGTTACCTCCATCTGATTAAGTAATTATCCACTAAGAACATTTCTTCTAGCGGCTTCTCTGAGTAGATGGACGTTTCCATCTACCCCCGGACGGGACCATAACACTGGACACCGGAACAATGTCCAGTAAGCTACCATCTTCGTTCGTGTGCTCCTCAATGCGACAGCTCTATTCTCTAATACGGTTTGGGGTTTCGCCATTCTCCAATCTCATTGTGCAGTCAGAGCTGGAGTGTAGCAAAGAAAAAAACTCCTTTCTTTTCAGGTCGGAATACGCGTGGAGATAAAGCAAACAAGGAAAGTTTTTCATCGTTACCCGCATCATAAAAAGACCGGGTATACCGTTACACCTTCCAATCGTAAATACGTTTATCGATGCCTTCATCTAAAGGCACGCCAGCACTACAGGAAAAGGGTATGTAACGATTTGAGATTATCATACCAGGGGATACAATGTCAATTGTTGAGGAAGCAAGCAAGGGGGCAAAGAGGCAATAATTCATCTTTAGCGGATACAGCAGAACCAGACTAAATGCCCGCTTGCTCACGCTGAATGGAAGCGTAGCACTGGCGCAAATATTCCTCCAGTTTCGCCCAATCGGCCGCTTCATTAGTCGATCTCTTACTCGTAATCAGATCAACTGTATTGTTGGCCTTCACCCGCAGTTCTGCGGATTCTCGCGCCTGCTCCTGCGTCAGTCCAAAAATAGCCGAATGCAGTTCAGTCATAGTCAGAATAAACTCGCTCTTGTCCGCCTGCCCAACCAGGCGGCGGTGCACATCAAAGTATTGCAGTTCGAGGTCAGCGACGCGCTCTACATCGAATTGCAGGCCAGAGTAGCGGCGTGCAACGCTGTAAAACTTCCTCAAGTACCGCCGCACCTTTTCAAGATTGTGATCTTCAGGAACCCAGGCTGCTGAAGCGCGTGTCGTATAATACCCCGCCTGCAGCGACACGGGAAAGGGAATATGAAACTGTTCCTGGCACAGTGTGACTATCAAGCGCAATACCTTGAACCAGTTGTGTTCATAATAGGCCCGCCAGCCATTGGCTTCGGCATATGCTACTCGTTCAGGATTTAGACGAAACGTTGTTGCCATATGTATCTCCTCTTTCTAGATAAATGTTTTCGGCTTTCCTGCTTTCTGCATAAAACGCTATGAAGAGAAGCGGAGTAGGATATCAACATGGACGAGCAAGGAGACGTGCTCAAAAATGCTTGACACGTGTGATAATTTGGGTTTATAATCGCTAACGTCAGAGATGTCCATTGACACATCGCAAAGATAAGCCATTAGCCGATGTAGCTCAGCGGTAGAGCAGCGCATTCGTAATGCGCCGGTCGTCGGTTCGATTCCGACCATCGGCTCTTATATTTCGTAATCCTGCGCCCAACGAACGCCTTTCGCTTGATTATTCGCAGTTGGTTCCACCCTGAGATATCCCACATCAGTTCCCACATCTTCGACCGGCACAAGGTAGACCTTCCCCGTATGTTCGCAGTAAACCGCGAAATAGTCGATTTCCTCGCGTGTATATTTCCTCTTTGTCCTATTCCACCAGTTAACGCTGCACGTATTGAACTTGATAACCCCATTATCATAACGCCCTGCTTTACACTGAAGCCGGAAGAATTGAGCATCCTTCTATAGCACAACACTCACAGATCGTCCTTTCTGGAAGCCCCGTCTCTTCAGAGCGGGGAGGAAAGAAAGCTGCCGCAGCAGCACGTCCCCTTGCGGGGGAAGATGAGAAGTGCGGTCTCATCTTCATTGCCAGAGATGGCTGGTACCCTTTTCCGCACAAAGTAATGTTGGCCTCGACAAACTTATCCGAAGGTTTGGCGTACACCGCACTGGCTTAACCCGATAGACCTGTTTAACGATGGACCGTAGAGGTCAAGGCTGGCCTCGCACCCTGACGTACCTAATTTCTCCGGTAAGGTAGCTGGTCCCAGGCTGATTGTATCCAGACTGTCTGGACCAACTAAGTCTGGTCATGTCTCAGGCTTGCAGAAGACGGTCAGAACTCAACCCATCTGCAAGCCCCGTGCCTTTAGGCCGGGGTTCATGACATCCCACAAACGCCTCTGTACTGCCTCATCTTTCGTATAAGCACTTGACTCAATCACCTGCCTTCCCTTAAAAAACAAGCCCGTCTTGCCCTCGACTTCTGGAGAGGAGGCATAATACACCACCGCTTCAGCCGCTTTCTCAGGATCCGTAGAAATAAGGGACGTGAGCCAGCGCACAGGGACCACCGCCTCCTTCATAAGCGCAGACTTCACCAGTCCAGGGTAGATAGCATTCGCACTCACCCCCGTACCTTTGAGCCGTCGCGCTAACTCATACGTGAAGAGCAGATTACATGCTTTCGACGCCCCAAATGCTTGGAATGCGCTAAACTTCTTCTCGCCTTGCAAGTCATCAAAATTCAGTTTCGTCGTCGAGGGCGCGGTAATCGTCAAAATGCGCGATGGTGCGCTCGTCTTCAACCGCTCCAGCAGCAGATTAGTCAGCAGGAACGGCCCTAAATGATTGGTGGCAAACATCGTTTCCAGGCCATCCGCCGTCACAGCCCGGCTACTCTTGAACACTGCGGCGTTATTGATCAGCACATCCAGGAGATCATATTTCTTCTTGAACTCCGCAGCCATCACCCGTACTGAGTCCTGCACCGCAAGGTCAACAAGTAACAAATCAACATGCTCATTCCCGCTTGCGGCCCTGATCTCCGCCTGTGCCGACTCACCTCGCTGCTTGTCGCGGCAACCCAGGATAACTGTCGCCCCCAGTTTAGCCGGCCCTATAGCCGTTGCTTTACCCAAACCCGCATTAGCACACCGGAGACAAAGGAGACATCACCGGCCCACCCATTCTATAGCCGTTGCTTTACCCAAACCCGCATTAGCACCCGTCACCAGGCAAACTTTTCCCTGCATATCTGTTTGTGCCATCTGTAAAACACTCCAATCGTCACAATAGTGTCTGAGCTATCTGGAGCTGATGCATAGTATCACAGTATAGCAGCGAAATGATCGGTCAATCCTGCCCAGCAGGACAGTAGTACTCGATACAGCCTTGACTCGCCCACTTTTCTATGGTACCTCAGACGGGTATGTACTGGAACCGCCAATTATTTGAAAAGGGGACATGCCACGTGAAAATCCCGCATCAACTTCGCAACATCGAACATCGGTTGATGCATCAAACTGGGAACCATCAAATTGAGCGTCAGGACTTTGCGGTTCAGCTCGTGGAGCACCCTTTCATATTCAGTGCCCGTTTTCTCTACTGCAATGTTATAAGCCCGTTTTTCGCTGGCAAAAGGGGGAACCCGGCGTGACCGCAATGTACGTCCCTGGTGCCGCAATTTGGCGGCTTTCGCTTCAATGTGCTCAAACTCGCTGCGTATCTCTTTGGCCAGTTCAATCTCTTTTGGTGCGAAACCATTACTTTTGAGCAGGTTATAGCCCATGGCCTTATCGCCAGCATAGAGATTGTCATCAAGGTTCAATGGTTTACCAGTGCCCCGCAGGTTATCAAATTCACCTCTCGCCTGGGCCTCGCGAATCTTCTCACCAATATAGTCCTCAAATTTTTTTCCATAATATCTTGTAACGGCGGCAGTTTCCGTGTCTGTCGATCTCTTGTCAGAGGTTATGCGCCAATCTGTGAAGTCCATACTTTGATCGATTTCTAGATGGTTAGATAGATCCTTACTCTTTTTTTATCACAGGGGTATTATATCCAATGAGATAGCATATCGTGCAAACTTTAAAACTTTAAAAAAGAGCTGCAATAGCCTGCTGCACAACGGCATACACTTCATCCAGTGGCATGTTGCGTTCCCTGGCGATACGCCGGCACTCTTCATACTCCGGGCTGGCGCTAATAATGCGCGACCCCAGCCGTTTGACCTTCACCACTATTGTACCAATGGCCGTATTGATGCGCTCCTGTGTCCGTTGTGCCTTCAATCGCTGTATCTGCTGTATGCGTACCCCCAGTGTACTACTCTCTCGCAATACCACCTGTGCCATCCTATCCCCATCCTCAATCGAACAAATGAGAGAGACCATGACAGCGGGCCGATTCTTCTTCATCTGGATCGGGGTATAACTGACATCTAACGCACCAGCGGCAAGCAACTTATCCATTAAGTCGCCCAAGAGCTCACCGCTCATGTTGTCGACATTGCTCTCTATCACGGTGACCCAATCTGTTGCGGCTTGTTCCTCTGCATCGAGGAGGCCTCTTGCACTCCCTATACAGAGACGCAGACAGTTCGGCCAGGGGAAATGTTGCCGCCCAAAACCGTAACCTACCTGTTCAATAGCAATGGCAGGCGTTTCAAAACGCGCCATTGTTGCCAGTATCGCAGCGCCTGTCGGTGTCACCAACTCACCTTCAACTGGACACGGTCTCCATGGCGCAGTCACACGTCGCAGAATCTCCAGAGTGGCAGGGGCGGGCACCGATAGCAATCCATGAGCAGTATGTACATAGCCGCTGCTCAGAGGCAACGGAGAAGCATAGAGCTGAACTATGCCCAATGCCTCGATAGCAAGGGCCGCGCCGGTAATATCGACCAGGGCGTCAATAGCTCCTACTTCATGAAAGTGGACTTCTTCGAGAGTTGTTCCATGGACAGCCGCTTCCGCCTCTGCCAGGCATTGAAACATGGCAAGCGCATTTTTGCGAACAACCGCGGGCAATGTTGCCGCATCCAAAATAGCAGCTATATCTGAGAGGCGCCGCGGCTGTTGCTCCTGTTCAGCCATAACCACTGTTAAACGCGCACCGCGTATCCCTTTATCTTGAACAATTTCTCCCATCAATTCATAGCCCGTTACAGGAAGTGCGGCTAACCCTGTCTTAAGTGTGGCTAGTGAGAGGCCCGCATCCAGCATCGCTCCGAGAAACATGTCACCACTAATGCCAGAATGGCAATCGAGATAGGCTATTTTCTGCAGCATATACAAATCGTTCCGCTTTTCTTCGTTGTTTCAATTGAGAGCAAGCACTCTCTAGCATCCCCACATCTGGGACACTGTCGGGACCAGCCCTTCTCCCCAATTTGGGGCTGCTCACCCGACAGTGCCCCCTCCATAATCTCTCCCATCTTTCAACAACTCTTCCTGTCCCAAAAGTATATACCAAGCATGTCTCTGTTCCTCGGAAAGTTGCTCACTCTCTTCTATCGACTCCTGGAAGCTTTGCGCCTGGCCATTCACCTGGTACGTTGCTTGCGCCTCGGCTAGCTGTAGCGTCTGCAGCGTCTGTTGCGTCTGCTGCGTCTGGTGCGTCTGAGATATGCCAAAGAACGCCTGCACTGCGCTTGAGGGTTCTTGCAGTACCTTTGCTAGCAAAGTAATAAGCTCTCCAGGAATCGTTGTAGCAATGATAGTATGCTGTTCCAATTTCAAAAGAATATCCTTACTTAACCCAAGCCTTTCAGCCAGTTGGGATATCGTCAAATGCCTTTTGGCCGCTGTTCCAAGCAACGATGTGATAGTGCCGGTAGGCTGTCCAAGCGATGGCAAAACACGCTCCCAGGCAGTGTCTATAGCTCCTTGAAATTGTCCAGAAAGAACAGGCATGCTCTGTGTTTCGTATGGCAGGTCCCCTTCGAAGGCATGAAAATATGCGATAAAATCGGCGATCTCATCTGCGTATTCAGGATAACGGACCAGGTAATCACTGACATTCGGTCGAAGACCGGTGCGCACTTCCTCAACATAGCGAGCAGTGATGCGCTGTACAAACTCTTCTCGCTCTCTATCCATACAGCACTTCTCTTTCTGGCTCAAGTTTGCGACGCAATATCTCTAAAGCGTCTCGCAATCTGTTGCGTACAGTACGATCAGTGATGCCCAAGACCATAGCAGTATCCTTTTCCGTCCTGCCCTCCCAGAAAATGAGTAGCACAACCGCTTTTAGCTTGTCTGGAAGGTCCAGTATGAGGCGGGGCAGATCGCTGTGCTCCACGGCGAGCAGATCTTTTTGGGCCATTTCATCCTCAATATGTATCTCTATCAGGTCGCCTGTTGACTGTTGCCTGGGTTGATCCAGGCTATCTACTAGCGCACGCGGGATACGCGCAGTCTTTTTCTTTGCCTCATTATTCCACCGGCCCTCGCGTGTCATAAACGTTCGAAACACGTGCCTTCGTTCAAAGCTCAAGCAATGCTGAAAACTCTCTTCCCAGAATAATCGATCTCCATCCATCACAGCGCGCATAACGCACTCGCATAAATCTGCATACAGATCACTGACCAGAACACGCTGCTCCTCCGCATGCAAGTTCATCGTCTTGATTACATTGTTCGCCCAATATTCATTGGCACTATGGGTGCGACGAAAGATTACCTCGAATAAGCGCTTTCGTCCAATATCATCCCCGCGCCCGATAGCTTCTCTCACACAACGAACCAGTAACTCGAGAGGCAATGCCTCTTCCACACCTGCTTCTATCGCCTTCCAGTAAGCAACCGAGCCATAACCCGGAAGAGCATCATATCTATCAGCCAAACCTTTGCGGCGTTTGACCAGCTCAACGTCCTCATCATTCTCTACAGATGGAGCTGGCTCCTCATTCACAATATCCGCTACCTTTACGAGACACAACATTCTTTTAATCCTGTTCTAGTATAGCATTGGCCCAGCAAACGTCAATCTACTATCTTACCCGCAGAGCACTCAAAGTAATCTATACCTATCAAAAAACAAAAAGCGGAAATCGTTTGAGTAATTTCCGCTTTTTTCGCGAAGAGCGGTATGTAAACAGGAAATAACGCAAATTCATTGGAGGACACCTTCTTATGCTCAACCAAACGTTGCAGAAAAGCCAGCAAATGGCGCCAGAGTTTCTTGTTATTGGACAACTGAACGTCAATAGTACTATTTGTGGCTGGCTTTTCGCAGTAGAAGTAATCAGCCGCAAGACGAACAGCGGCAAACCGTTTCTCGATCTCAGGCTGCGTGATCAGCGCGGCAGCGAAATAATTGCTCGCCACTTCGATCCACCCCTGCTGGAAACGCTTTTACCCCAGGAGGGCAAGGTAGTGTTGCTAGAAGGAAACGTTGAGGAATATCGCGGCCAGGTGCAGATAAAACTGATGCGCGTACACAATGACGAATCAATACCAATTGATCTTTTTACATTGGGCACCCGCCGCTCGATAGCTCAACTCGAAGCAGATTTTCAGCACTTCATCGACAAGATTGATCACCCAGGTCTGAACAAACTAGTACGCAACTGTTTTGCAGGTGAAGTAATGGAACGGTTCAGGCGTTGGCCAGCCGCAGTACGACATCACGGGGCGGTTGTTGGTGGCCTCCTCGAACATACTGTAAACGTCACAACTATAGCCGAATTGACCGCACGCCTCTACCCCTGCAACCAGGACCTGGTACTGGCTGGCGCCCTTCTTCACGATATCGGCAAACTAGAGGAGCTCGAGGGACAAATCGGTGTAGGGTTTACCCCCCAGGGACGTATGGTCGGGCATATCGTCCTCGGTATGCATTTCGTACAGGAACAAGCTGTGCTTATTCCCACGCTTGAAGAAGAGAAAATCGAGGACGTGCTGCACATTATTCTTGCACACCACACCAAAGAATTTGGTTCTCCTGTCAATCCCGCGACCATTGAGGCGCTAATCGTCCACCAGGCAGACCTGGCGGAAGCTCACCTGACAGGATTTCTCGAACATTGCCAGAAATCATGTGGCCCCAATGGTTGGACACCCTTTAGCCCACTCTATGGTGGCCAGCTACGACTCCCATAAAGCCAACCACCTTGCGACGCACACTACTAGAGCGTCGTCACTTGCCGCTCTTATGAAAAGCAATGGCATTGCGGTAGACTTCGACAAAACGCATGGCCGACGCCTGCCAGGAGTGGTCGGCGGCCATCCCACGCTGCTGGAGTCTCCGCCAGATGTCCTCGAATCGGTAGAGTTCAAGTGCGCGCACTATGGCAGCAAACAATTCCCAGGGATCATAATTAGTAAAGGTAAACCCGTTTCCTTCACCTGTACGCGGGTCATATTCCTGCACAGTATCCGCCAACCCACCAACGGCCCGCACGATAGGTACGCTGCCATAGCGCATGGCTATCAACTGCCCCAGGCCACAAGGCTCAAAGCGCGATGGCATCAGGAACATATCACTTCCCGCGTAAATGCGCTGCGCGAGTTCGGTGTTGAAGGTAAGAAAGATTGCCACCTGCTCAGGGTAACGAGCAGCAAGATTCTGAAACAGTTCGTGATAATGCTGATCACCTATACCCAGCACCACAAATTGAACGCCCTGGGCCAGCAGGGGTTGCATAATCTGCGCCAACATGTCAAAGCCTTTTTGATCGGTGAGACGCGAGATCATCGCCAGTAAGGGAGCCTCCGGTTGCGCAGGTAAATGCACCTGTTCTTGCAGAGCACGTTTGTTTTCAGCGCGCTTGTCAAGTGATTGGGCATCGAAATTGCTCTGGATATAGCGGTCCGTGGCTGGATCCATTTCCTCATAATCAAGTCCATTGAGGATACCAAAGAGCCGGTCACGGCGTGAACGTAGTAAGTGGTCCAGCTTCTCACCAAATGTCGGTGTAAGTATTTCTTGAGCATAGCGCTCACTGACCGTCGTAACGGCGTCAGCAAAAAGGATACCTCGCGCCATAATATCGACGACGTTTGCCAACTCCGCGATCTGTGGATACAGGAATCCATTTGATGCAACACCAGCTACTTCCAGGATTCGAAAACCGAAAATACCCTGATAAGCCAGGTTATGGATGGTGTACACAGTTGCAGCATCACCAAAGAAGGGATCATCGTGATAGATGGTGTGCATCCAATTCGGCACGATACCTGTGTGCCAATCATGACAATGGATAATATCAGGAGACCAGTTCAACGCCCTCATTGCCTCTAACGCGCCCCGGCAGAACAAAATGAAACGCTCGCCATCATCCGTATAGCCATAGATGTTCTCGCGCTCAAAATAGCGTGGTGCATCAATCATGTAGACAGGAATAGCGTCTCCAATTGAACCCTGGCGCACGCTGACAGGCACTTGAAATGTACTCATATCCACAGAAACAGCATCAAGCACCGTACTGAGACCAAAGCGCGCTACATCCACTTGCCCATAGCGAGGCATAGCCAGGCGTATATCATGGCCCTGTGCCTTGAGAGATTTTGGCAATGCCCCTACTACGTCAGCAAGGCCACCAACTTTGACAAAGGGCACAATTTCGGCAGCAAGGATCAAGACTTTGAGAGGACGTTCGTATTGCATAGAGATTAGCTCCCGTGCTCACAATTTGACTCTATTATAGCACGGGTACAGAAAAAGGTTGACACGGTTATCACACCATGTCAACCTCTAGCGAGCATGCAACTACACTTTGTAGCGATTCCGCACCAGGAAGTAGAATTGGATTGCGGCTATAATACCCATAACCGCCAGCAACACCACAGCATCAGCCTGACCGGGGATCGGTGGCGTATTGGGAGCCGGGTGTGCAGGAATTATGGTACCAGAAACATAGGGGATATTTGGCGCCGTCGGGTCATTGGGGAAGACCGGGATAGAGAAGAACGCAAACGACGCCACGTAGATCAGCAGGCATGTACCAAAAACCAGCCACATGCCCAGGCATCCCAGGTTGTTTTCTCCCACAACTGCGAACTCACGACGCGCTACGCTGGTCCAGATGGTAGCAAGTATCAGCATAGCACCACTCAACAACAAGGCCGTCAAGATTTCAGTGGGGTTGGTATGCACCAATAGCGTCGCCAACCCGAGCACAGCTGTGGTGACAACGCTGCCAATAACCACCAGGTTGCGCTTTGGCTTCCACGCCCACATGGCCGCCATCAGTAGAACGAAAGCGACACTGGTGATCAGGGCGTCGGCGATATAGCCAGCCTGCGGTGAAAAGGCACAACTCGCAGGAATGGCTGATTTTTTTCCGCAGATCGTCAGGTAATCGCCAAGCCCTATAAAGGTCCAGCTATGCATCCAGGCAATAAGTGGATAGATGAATAACCACACCAGCAGCAAAATGACACCGCTCTGCGCCAATCCAAGCGCACCAACCGCGTATAAAGGCGACATGGTGCGCTTGCGCACCGGGCGCATCAGGTAATGCAGTCGCAGTGCAAAAGCGCCAAGGGTCAAAAAGAACGTTGCGCCCAGGATGACGTAGAGTATCGCATCAAGGATTAACTGTACCTGCGCCCCATTCTTCGGGTCGATGGCATACGCCAGGCCATTGTCATTCACCAGGGTATACCCAACCATGAAAATGATGAGCACCATACTAGCTATGATAATGATCCAGCGCACAGCCGGCGTTGTACCCAGGTCGCTTCGGTCTGGATTGGTGCGCTCACGCAGTGCCAGCACGCTGTAAAAGATCATAGCTACACCGACGAACAAGATGGCCAGTCCAACCATGACGAGGTCGACCGCGTCCGGTTGAAACCAGAGGACCGTACCTCCAAGTACAGGGTTCCAGGAAGTATCGGCATGGGGGAAATATTGGTTTCCGCTCAGCCCTGTGGCCAGCGCAATCACCAGGCCTCCAAGCGCTAAGATCGTGCCCAGCGCACTAATGGCCACTGGGGGCACCACCGGTTTCGGATCGAAAAGCAGGACTATTACCTGAATAACGATGAAACCGGCCAGGCAGGTCGCAGCCAAAGCAATCGAACCTTGCTCCAGGCCGACCAGTGTTGCCGACGTCATCTGGTTGTAAATATATCCGGGGATTTGCCCAATCAGGAGGGCGGCAATGAAAAAGTAACCCACCGCGAAAATCATTGCGCGCGCCCAGGATATGCGTTCTGGGATTTCCCGTTGTTGAACCTGTTGCATAGAAGCAATCCTTTTCGACAGCTTGATTTATTGAACTATCGTCAGTTCAGCCAGCATCGAAGGGTGAAACTGGCAGTAATAGATAACCGCATGCGTTGACGGGTTGAAGGTATAGGCATTCGCGGCTACTGTGTAGGTATATGTTCCTCCCGGATTAATAGGTGTGGTCAGGCCTGAGTCGAAGATATTCTTCGCAACTTTGATGTTGCTGACATCTGTCCCCTCAATCGCTGAAACGGTGTGCGGCGTTGTACTCTTGTTCACCCAGGTAATGACAGTGCCTACTTTCACTTTCAAATTGGTTATCGCATAGCAGGCGGGCGTACATGTTGCTCCTGGAGGAGGCGCTACAATATCTACCGTCACAGCCTTTTTATGGGTCATATCAACGGGAGCGCCAAAAGCACCGGTGGATTCCTGCGCGACAGCCGTCTGATATCCTGTAGGACTGTTCGACTGAAGGTAGATTGGTACCTGGACAAAGCCATTACCGCCACTCAAGCCATTTTTCTGCTGATAGGCCGGGTCAGATGAACGAATGAGATCAAAGAGATATTGAATGTCATAATTAGTCAAAGGCCCCCCAAAAACATCACTCCAGGCGGGCATGATGGGTTTGGTCAGATCGGCCGTGTCATAGACTCCGCCGCTAATGATGCGCACCAGGTCGTCATCGGTTAAACCATTGACAGCAGGGTTATTATTCAACCTCGGGCCAATATGACCCTGTCCCCTGGTTCCATGACACTGATAACAATATGTTGAGTAAAGCACGACACCACGCTGCACGGAGGTGGCGTGCTGTTCAGCTTTTGCCGCTGCCTGGTTGTTGCTATCAACGATCCATAAAATTGGGATCACCAGAGAGACGATAGCCAGCATAACCAGCGTTCCGTACCCCGTTTTTTCCACAGCATTGGTGCGTGAATAGAACACGAAGAGCAATGCACCCACGGCTACCACGAGGACAAGAAAGCCTATTGCGATCTGAATTGGATCTATCATAAAAACACAACCTTTAACATAAGGGCATTCGCAGGCACGAATCCCCCTATACTATACACTGCATTCTACACCTGGGACCGGGATCAATCGCGTCGTCTGGTCAGGATGCGGCACCTTGGTATTGATCGTACCGGTATCCACAGTGACGTCCTCCCCGGTGAAGGCGATAAGGAAGCGATCCAGACTCTTTGGGGCCGGCCCATCGAGCCATTCTCCAGTCACGTTATAGTGTGAACCATGGCAAGGGCATTTGAAACTGACACAACTATCACGGAATGGCACGGTACATCCCAGGTGGACACAGCGCTGGTAGAGGGCAATCCAATAAGAGCCATCGGCATCTTTTACCACCGATTCCGCATCCAATTGATCTGTAAGATTGCTGCCGCTCAACAGAAACTGGGTATTCTTGGCCAGGTGCACCACATAGGTCTTCGCGCTCTGCCGGTAGAAAACGCCAGCTTGATTCAGTTTGAAATTATCCGGCGTGACAGCCGGAAAATCCGCTTTCTTCCCAACATTCAGAGCAGAACCAAACTGACCTGCCAGGTTAGGATACAGCATATACAATGAGCCTGCTACAGCGGCGGTCGTCGACAGGCCCCACACGGCCAGCATTGACCGCCGCAGGAAACGCCGCCGCGACAAGCGCTCTTTGGCAATCTCCGCCGCTTCAGCGCCGCCGCCGTGCAACACCTCATATTGCTGCGGCGTGATAGGCGGTCTATTTATATCATCAGAAATCAACGTCGTCCTCTCAGTCTTGCCTGTGGATATATGTGGCTACAAGTTGAAGTACATATGAACCCAGGGCCATACCCATAGCCAACCAGGGCCACGGAAGAAACTGCCAGCTATCGTGACCACCGCCCAGAAGATAAGAAACATGGTAAAGGTGATAATAGCCACTTTGCGATCAGCATAAGCGCGACTGGGGTTGCGGTCAACATAGGGCAGCACAGCAAGAGCAGTCAGCACCAGGCCCGGAATGAGCACTCCACCAGTAGTTGGCGGGAAGTAGTGCAGCAATTCCTGCAATCCCAGGAAATACCAGGGGGCCTTTGCCGGATTTGGCGTCACATTTGGGTTAGCAGGCGCCTCTAAAGGTGCATTGATCTGCAGCGATAGTAAGGTGACCATCACCGTGACAATCGCCGCGGCAAAAAACTCTCGCACCATCAGGTGGGGCCAGACAAAGACCGAATCTTCGAGAGGCTTCTCCACGCGAGTGATGGCCTCCTGCCTGACAACTGCAAGCGTGCGATAACGTCGCTGAGTCGCTGAAGCCTGCGTTTCCCCTGCTGGTTCTTTCTGTTCAATTGACATAGTTTCGGTATCTCCTCACTCATAGTTCCGTAGGAATTAGAATACACACCATACGGGAGAGACATCCCAATTACTAGCGAGCAGCACCAACCGTGGATCGCTCTGCACGAGTTTCAATTTCACGACGAGAGGGAGGCGGAGGACCAGCTTCACCACCATCCTTACGGATACGCCAGAAGTGTACGGCCATCAACAGCGCGCCAGCGAGTGGCAGCAGTATCACGTGAGCGACGTAGAAGCGGATCAATGTCGGCTGAGCCACACTGGAACCACCAACCATCACTTTGTAGACAGTGTCTCCTAAAATAGGCGTATAAGGCGCCAGGTTCGTACCCACCGTGATAGCCCAAATAGCGATCTGGTCCCACGGTAGCAGATAGCCGGTGAAACTCAAGAAGAGCGTGACGAAGAAGAGCCCCACACCGACCAGCCAGTTAAACTCTCTGGGGGGCTTGTATGCGCCATGATAGAAGACGCGCACCATATGCAACGTTACCGAAACAACCATCAGGTGAGCCGCCCAACGATGCATATTACGCACCAGGGTGCCGAATGAGACGGCGCTATTCAATTGGTTGATATTCTGATAAGCTACGTGGGTGTCAGGGATGTAGAAGAACATCAGGAAGACACCCGTGAGCGTCAGCAGCAGGAATAAGAAAAATGAGATGCCACCCATACACCAGGTATAGGTGATTTTCATTGCCTGGCGGCTGACTTTGACGGGATGCAAGTGTAGAAATACATTCCCCATCATGACTAGCGACTGGTTCAGAGGGGTATCGGGATAGCCGTGGCGAAAAATTGAACGCCAAACTTGACTCTCGACCATCTTCTGGGTCATCGTGTCGAGTAAGGTTTTTTTGCTAGTAGAGCTCACATTCCCTCCTCTTAAATAAGGATTATGCCTCGTTGTTAAACCAGGTCAGAAAAATAAATAAGCCTGGTCGCAAAAGTCCTCATTCTTTGTGGCAGATTATATCATACTCACGAAAAGGCTGGTACCCCCACAAGAAAACTGGGGGAGAACATACTTTCTTCATCGCAAGAAGAAACAATCCTCTCTCTAATTGTAATGTACTTCGTACTCAAATGAGAAGAGTACATAGCCTGACATAACTTGACCTGGATTGTTATTCCTAAGCATACTTACTCACATGTATACCAGCATCAGGTGCATACCCTATTTTTATATTGTACACACCTGATTTTCAAGATACGTTGCATCTTCTCAAGAGAAAATGCCGCCAGCATATCCTCTGCTACATATAAAGCTCATCTATTTACTTATCTCATTTGACACACTTTCGTGGTACAGCTACAATGATATTGTATCTTGCGTACCATACTTCTTCAAAGAGAAAAACATCATGGTTCATACCGAAACCAGATTACATGAAAGCCGTCGCATACCGAAAATACTCAGACCTTTGCTGAGCCTGCCAGTATTCTATAAAGTGCTTTTCGCTAATAGTTTGATTATCTTCGTCGGTGCCACAGGTGGAACCTGGCTTGCCTCGAATCTCCACAACTCTCGCCAGGCTCTGGCAACGCCTGCCTCTCTGGCCATTTTCATTGTTGTTGGCTGGTTCGTCAGCATAGCTCTCAATTTTGTTGTCCTCCAGGTTGCATTTCGCCCCCTTAAAGACCTGGGTAGGGTCATGAACCGCGTCCAGGCAGGCGAACGTTCGTTACGAGCGCCAATGACCGGCGTCGACCTCGAGGCCGATCAACTCGCCAGCACCCTCAATATGATGCTCGAAGCAATTGATGATGCGACACGACTGCGAGCCAGCCAGATTATCAACGCCCAGGAACAAGAGCGCAAACGCATCGCGCGCGAACTTCATGATGAGACCAGTCAGGTACTCACCTCGTTACTTATTAGCCTGGCAATACTTGAAGAATCGATTACAACACAGGAAGCCCGCGACCGTATCGCCGATACGCGTATGCTGGCACATCAGACCTTGCGCGCCATCCGCAACCTGAGCATTGATCTACGCCCAAGCGCCCTCGATGACTTAGGGTTACTTCCCGCGCTGCGCTGGTACATTAAAGAATATCAACAGAAGTGCTCAATTGCAGTTGAGTTCGTCGCGCAAAACTTCAAACAGCGATTACCTCCTGAGGTAGAAACAGCTCTCTATAGAATAGTCCAGGAATCTTTAACCAACACCGCGCGCCACGCCAATGCGCATAAGGTAATTGTCACAGTAAAAGAGCATGCAGATGCCGTCTATGTCACCATTACAGATGATGGCATCGGGTTTAATGTAGGTACTTTACACAAAACCCCCGACCAGGAACGGGGTTTAGGGTTGGCCGGGATGAATGAGCGAGCGGTTCTACTCGATGGTTCGTTAGATATACATTCTATTATTGGGCGCGGTACGACGATTGAGGTTCGTATACCCCTCTCTCCGTTAGAAAAACCAATTCATAAAAATGGCATCCGACCTGAACATATAATATCGTAGACACCGGCAATCTTATGAAAGACAGGAATTCATCCTCATCAATGAATATACACATCTTACTGGCTGACGACCATACAATTTTACGTGCGGGGCTAAAAATGATGCTGAACGCCCAGCCAGATATGGAGGTGGTCGGTGAAGCGCAAGATGGTCGCCAGGCCATTCAAGAGGCACAACGCCTTCTGCCAGATATCATACTCATGGATATCACTATGCCTGACATGAACGGCATCGAAGCAACACGACAAATCAAAAAATTGTTACCAGAAATAAAGGTACTTGTACTCACTATGCACGAAAATGAAGAGTATGTTTTCCAGGCGTTACGTGCCGGCGCATCTGGCTATATGCTCAAAGAAGCCGCAGATACTGAACTCATCACAGCGTTACACGTTATACGTAGTGGCCAATTTTATCTCTCACCAACTGCGCAATCCGTCATGGTTGGAGATTATCTGCAACGCGTACGCAGTGGCGAAGAAAAAGATAGTTATAGTAGCCTGACCGAGCGGGAAAGAGAAATTTTAAAATTAGTAGCTGAGGGCTACACCAATAACCAGATTGCGGAGCGTCTGGTAATCAGTCCAAAAACAGTAGATACCCATCGCACCCATGTTATGGACAAGCTCAACCTCCACAGCCGCGCTGAACTCGTCAAATATGCCATGCGGCGCGGTCTGCTAGAAGACTAGGACGTAATGAAGGGACAAGGATGGGCTATTATTCTATTCCTCTTCCTCTTCTTCGAAGCCAGTGCCGTTTTCGTTCTCCTCGGCAAAATATTCATCGCTATAGAAACCAACGTCTTTGCCAACGTAGACACTGACCAGAAAATCATCGCGTGGCATATCAGCAGATAGTACAAGATCTTCATCAATCTGCTCAATAAGTTTGGTTAAGTCAGCCTCTTCCAATTCCCGCTCTAAAATAAGCGTTCCATGAACCGCGGTTGTCGTAAAATGAATATCGACTGTACCCAGACGATTGTTACTCTGTAAGCTACTACCTTGCATAATGTAATAACCTTCCGAGTATGGAGTACGAAAATGTCGTTCAAAGCGAATGTCGTCCATGGTTCTATTTTCCAAGCGCAGCCAGTTTCTCTGCCGCGCCCTCCTTTCTTTCTCTTCAGCGGATTTTCTTTACCCTACCCATACCAGCCTGGAGAGCGTAGTTTGTTGAGTATCTTTATATTCGCGCATAGTATACCACAATGGGCGCTTTTATGAACAAGTGGACAGGCGAACAGGCGAACAGGCGGGTCATGCCAAAAACTGAAATGACGCAAACATTTTTGAGAATACTATGTGATCTTCCTGCTCATATGTAGTCTGGGGTGCCAACAGCATAATAGTATACATGCTATTCTTATGAGTAGTCGTTAATAGGGTCTCGGTGTAGCTCGCTCCCTTTAACAGTACATTTCCCTGAATTTGTTGCCAGGACGTCCCACCAAAGGATGTTGACGAGTTTTTTGTTCCCGTCAGACCAAGCTGGTTCGCCTTTTGTTGCAAATATGTACCGGTGTCGCCACCGGGCGCGGCTCCCACGACAATATTCACCTGGGCAGTGTGACTACTATCATAAAAATGTACTGTTGCTTTACCCCTGTCAATCTGTGATTGCCAACCACTGGGATAGAGCAGCGAGAAACCAAGCTGGTTATTACTGAAACTCTGCTGCGGCTGTGTAATTCCAGGCACGGAAAACGGCTGAACCAGGATGATCCAAATTCCTAATCCACCAAATACCACAAGACATAAGAGTACCACCAGCATAATTACCAGCGGCTTCCGATTCTCACGACGCCTGGTGCGTTGGACAGGGGGTACAACGGACTGTGAAGGTGGCGCTTGTCTTACTTCACTTGCAAGCGGCGAAGCAGTCGAAAAATTCTGGTAACTTGAGTGATCGGAGGGTCCGAGCTGTTGACCAGAAAACTCTTCTTGCTGCTGCATTGGTTCGTCCGCTGGCCCGGGCGTAACCATGGGTTTCTCCCCCATTTGTATTGGCAGTGGCATGGTATCAACAAACTCTACCTCGTCAGAACGAGTAGGAGCTACTATCCCTGGAGTTGGAGGACTCGTATGATGCTGATTTAACCCGTTTGATGAAACAGCTACCAGTGGTCCGGTAGGTAAATCTTCGAATTCATCTTCATTCCTCAACCCATTGGCAGCGGGTATCGCAGGTTCTTTTTGATCCCAGACCTTCACGCGTAATTCTCGTACCTGCGTATTCGCACGCTGCACCGGTTCTGGCGCTGGGTTTTCAGGCTGCGGGACATCATCTACAAATTCATGTATCTCCATGGGCGAAGATTCATTTTTTGCATTTGCTGTTGTCGGCCTCTCTTGACGCTCTAACGCTAATCCACCAGATGGTACTTTACTGCGCAGCCCATTTTCCAAAAAGCTCAACCACGAAGGTGGCTCATCTTGCAAACGCCGGGAAGCTCGATTAGGCTGCTGTGCAATCTGTTCACGGCCAGTCCTATCCGTTGTATCGGACGTTCCAACCGCAGATGATGACTTAGGACTGAAAGGATGCGATGCAACAAGGGTTCCGCACTGATTGCAGTAACGAGCATCTTCCTTTAAGGGGGAACCACAAAAAGAACATTGCATTGCGTAGAAACCCCTCCTAAAAAGAGTCTGCAAAATTTGCACCAACAAACGATCAGAATTTATAGGTATAAAGGTATCCTATACTCATTGTTCCGTCAAGTAACGTCACTTTCTATAGTACGTATAGCTTATCTCAACTGTACCTATTGCTTACCTCAACCCAACCACTTTTAACGCTTACATAGCAATAAACGCTGCCACCCATCGAAATGCCTATTGACTTTTTCTCAGACCTTTACTATACTTAACACAGCTACTGTATGGTATAGTTATTTTCCCTACTATAGTACAAACACAACTGATTGCAAAGATCAATGACAGAACACCACCCCCATAAAGGGAAATGCACAGGAAAAGAACGCCTGATTCAGGCCGCAAAAATGTTAACCGAAGATTGTCCCTTCGATGAAATTACCATAGAAGAGATTATCAAGTTAGCAGATCTCTCGCGACCGGCCTTCTACTATCATTTCACCGGAGGAAAAGAAGAATTACGAACGGAGTTAGTGAATCGAGGTCTGCTTGATCATATTCCGACGCATGACACGCGCCTGGCAATCCTTGAAGCTGCTGTACGCATATTCGCACGCTCTGGCGTCTCTGCAGCAACCCTGGAGGATATAGCCACAGAAGCCGGGGTGACACGAGGAGCATTGTGCTGGCATTTTCATAGCAAAGATGATTTGCTTTCAGCGATTATCCAGCACTATGGCCCCCACTCTATGCTTTGTCCAGTTATTGAGCAGCTTGAACTGGATTTGCAGAATGGCGTACCACTCGATGATGAGACGATTTTACGTCGTTTGGCTGGTGGCTTTTACGACGGGTTTACTTCACAAAGTGACTATGCTCGCCTGGCTATTTTGCTGATTTACACGCATCCGCAGGCAGCGTACATTCTCGCGGATAAGATCGTCAATGGACGCAAACGTATCACAGAATATATCCAAAAACGCCAAAACGATGGCTATTTCTGCCAGAATATCGATGCCAACCTGTTCGTGCAAGTCATCGCCATGCTTTTTGCTATGCGAGCCATCGGGCGTGGATTGAATGACCTCTTGCCATTCGCCAACCACTCTCGAGATGAAGTTATTGACCAGTTAGTTTCCTTGCTTTTGTATGGCATGGTGCAACGTGACCAACCGCACAAAGACGAGGCAGCAGTTTCCTGATAGCCACACCTGCTGCTGTGGTATGATCGCTTTGCTCTCTACGTGTTTTCGTCGCTTAATAAGGAGTCACTCCATATGCAAGTCAATGCACCGGCCGTACGGCCACGCAGAAGACTAGAATACAAATGGGTCGTAGCAATGGTCGTGGTTATCGCGGTGTTTATGAGCATCCTCGATCAAACCATCGTCAACATTGCGATTCCAAGGCTACAAATAGCTTTTGGTGCAGATATCCATAGCGTCCAATGGGTGCTCACAGCCTACATTTTGACCCTGGGTGTTGTCACCCCGACATCAGCGTTCTTCTCTGACAGGTTGGGGATCAAGCGATTTTACCTCATCTCTCTTGTCCTATTCACTATTGGCTCTGCACTTTGCGGCCTGGCATGGAGTTTACCTGTTCTCATTTTCTTCCGCATTTTGCAAGGAATTGGGGGAGCAGCGCTGTTTCCGTTGTCCATCACCTTGATCTTCCGCGAGTTCCCACCGCAGGAACGCGGTGCCGCGATGGGCTTCTTTGGTATTCCCGCGCTTCTGGCCCCCGCCCTTGGCCCGACGCTGGGTGGCTACCTCGTGACGTTCGCAGGCTGGCAGTTGATCTTTTACATCAACGTTCCTATCGGCATCGTGGCTTTTATTCTCGCCACTATATTCTTACACGAGGCTCGACCACAGGCCAATACCACGTTCGACTTCCTCGGGTTCATCTTCGTTGCACTTGGTCTGGGATTGGTTCTCTATGCCCTCTCTTCTGCCAGCACAGATGGCTGGGGCTCTACGACAGTGGTCGGTTGCCTTGCCGGAGGATTGATTTCACTGGCGATTTTTGTTGCCGTCGAGTTTATTCTTATCAATCGGGGAGGTCAACCTTTGCTTGACCTGCGTCTTTTCGCCAACGGGCCCTTTACCACCAGCATTATTGCGGGTGTGTTTGTCGTTTTTAGCCTCTTCGGTGGATTATTCCTCTTTCCCATCTATCTGCAATACCTACGCGGGCTGAGCGCTTTTGAGTCTGGCTTAATTCTGCTCCCGCAGGCGCTGGCCTCAATGGTGAGCGTTATCATAGGTGGCCGCCTGGTAGATCGTATTGGGGTACGCGCTGTGATGATACCAGGCTTACTCATCCTGGGGGTAGCCACCTGGGAACTCTCGTTCATTACGCTTCATTCTCCTTACTGGTGGCTCCAGTCAATGCTTGTCTTGCGCGGACTTGCCCTCGGTCTCACCGTCCAGCCATTGACTGTCTTCGGACTCTCAGAGATAAAACCACGCCAGTTGGCTCAGGCATCATCTATGAACACGGTCATGCGTTCTGTTTCAAGCTCGCTGGGCATCGCCGTTCTGGCAACCCTGGTACAGTCACGGACTAAAATACATTATGCTCATCTCTCCGAGCAGGTGACGGCCAGCTCGCTTCTTGGCCAGTTATACACGCGCTTACAGGTGCTTTTCGTAGCGCACGGTGCGACTCTACAAGCTGCTCAATCTTCCGCTTTGAAGGTGATTAACCTGATGGTACAGAGACAAAGTTATGTTCTTGCCATTCAGGATGCCTTTTCGTTTACCGTCGTAGTCATTGGCCTGGCTATCATCTCGGTACTGTTTGTGCGCAGATCACGTAAGCCGAAGGGTATCCCTGAAACAGCACCTGCTACCGGCGCTCACGTGGAAGAAGAAGCTTCAACACCTGTGTTTGCTGTGGCTGAATAACCACTTACTTTTCGAACCATTCTCTGTAGAGAGACGTCAAGGCTGAATGGACAGTTCAGATCACGCCATTTGTTCATGAAAGGTGGTGATGAGCGGTCTGGCTACCCATAACTACACAACGACCCTGCCGGGCGAGCGAGGCTAATATGTCGCCTTTGTTGACGATGCTCCCCTCGTCGCCTGCAAACAGCCACTCATCCCATGCTGCTTTATCGGTAAAGAGAGCATATGCGACCGGAGCGACCTGTGTTCTCACAACACGCATTATCTCCAGGGCGTCATCAACACCCGGCTCTAAATGCTCCACTGCCTTGAGGCCGGCTTCTGCCAGTGCTTCAAAAGAGCGAATTGAACACACCTCACTTTCAACAACCTCGCAAACAACTCCTAGAACCAGCGATTCATGCTTATCCTGCTCCTTATCATCTCCTGCTGAGGCAGTCTCCCATACTCCTACCACCAGGCTACACTTTTTCGGTAAGCTTTTGAGAAATGAGCTAATCTGTTGTTTATTCCAGCCGCACCATGTATAACTCTCGTCGTACTGCTCGAGCCGCAACGCGACGTCCAATAGTGGCCTGGCGGCATTCCACAGGGGAGAAGCGGCATTAAGCACCAGTAACTCTTCGGCTAACACAAACTATCGCCTTTCAAAACATAGTTGAACAAAGACAGTTCCCATCTTAAGTATACACCCTGTATGGCACATCCCTCTATATAATGTCAAGGTTGAAGATTTTTACATAGGTAGCCACATACATGATTAATAATATATTCAAATTATAAAAGATTGTAACGCATTTGAATTTTCCCAGTCCATGAACTGGCATACTCTCTCACAGGCGAAACATGAAGCAGCCACTAGTTAAATCTCACGGTATGCGCTATAATGGGATTGTCCTCACTAATCAACTGCAAGCGTAGAAGAGCGGGTGAGATCAGACCCTCGTCCTGGGTCAACCAATTGAAAACAAGGAAGGTATAAAACTGTGCCCTGGTGTAAGTTTTTCATCCCAAAGATTGCTTCGCCTAGAGTCAAGCCAGATGATCCTGATTTCAACGATAGCGTGATGTATGCGAAATGTATTAAGGGTCATGTCCTTAAAAATGCTGATGACTGGATTCTCTGCGAGAATCTACCAGCGCCGGATGCGAAATGTTGGCAAGAAGGCGGCGACACCATATTTTCTTTGATGGCCCGTAAGCGCAATCAGTCTCAGGCAGAAAACAGCCAGCAGGATATCACTGAAGAAATAACTTCTTAGCGTACAACATCGTAATCTGAGTACCATTGCATGAGCAAACAATCTCTGTCTCCAGATATTATTGTCCAACTCGCGCCTGAAGTAGTTGCTCGAGTACATTCTTCTTTACTACAATGGTATCAAGCTGAGCAGCGAGATCTGCCCTGGCGGTCAACAGCCGATCCCTATGCTATTCTTGTGTCAGAGATCATGCTCCAACAAACACAGGTGGATCGGGTGCTTCCAAAGTATCAGCAATTTCTCGCTGCATTTCCAACACTAACCGACCTGGCTCAAGCCTATACCGCTGATATTATTACAGTATGGGTGCCCCTCGGTTACAACAGGCGAGCAGTGAGCCTCCAGGCGATTGCACGCCAGGTAATTGCGGAATACGGTGGGCGCATCCCCGATACTATTGATGAGCTACTCAAACTAAAAGGAATTGGCCGCTATACCGCTGGCGCGATTGCCTGTTTCGCTTACGGCAAGCAGGTAGCCACCGTCGATACCAACATACGTCGCGTACTCCATCGCGTTTTCTTTGGCCTGGAACTCCCTGAGCCTAAACTCAATGACGCACAAATGTTACCATTGGCAGAACAGGTTTTGCCTGCTGCTGAAGCCTATCATTGGAATCAGGCCCTCATGGATCTTGGGGCTACCTTTTGTACAAGTAGTAACCCACGCTGTACAGATTGTCCGCTACAAGAATCCTGTTGTGCTTCTACGGAGATGAAACAACATAGCCTTTTTCCATCGGGAACGGTACTGCGCCAGTTGCGCAAAGTCGCAGAGAAAAAGGCGGGTTACCAGGCGCGCCAGGTACGCCAGGTACAACCTTACACCAGCACAAACCGCTATTTCCGAGGTCGCATAGTCGACCTGTTACGCACTCAACCCGCTGGGCAACGCGTTTCGCTTACAGAGCTTGGATTGCAAATTAAGCCGGCATTCAGCCAGGATGAGCTTCCCTGGATTCAGAATCTGGTTGACGGCCTGGCTAAAGATGGTCTACTCGATTGCACCATTGACGGGGTACGTCTACCGTAGACGGTTTAGCTATTCTTTCACACTCTTGCCTTTATCGTGTATACTGTGGCTAAATCTTGCTCTAACCCAACCAACGCCTTTCAACTTATTTATAAAGGAGCTCAACCTTGCAACTCACAAGCTTTAATGATATTACAAGGCAGTACCGGCATATTTTCCTCTCGCCGCATCTCGATGACGCTGTATACTCCTGTGGTGGTACGCTAGCAGTACAGGTAAGCAACGGATTACGCCCACTGGTGATTACCGTTTTTAGTGGCGTACCGTCGCCAGAGCTGAACCTCAGTCCCTTCGCCCTTGAAATACAACGCAAGATGGGAGGCGCCAACCTGGATGCGGCCAGCCTGGTGGAAGCTCGGCATAATGAAGACGCCAAAGCGCTGGATTATATCCACGCCGATTACCTCTGGCTCGGCTACCTTGATGCCATCTACCGTGGTAATCCAGTATATTACACCAGCAGTGAACAGCTAATAGGCGGCACAGTTCACCCTGCCGACCTTGAGGTTGATAGACAGTTAGCACAAGATCTGGGGGCGCTGCAAGAACGGCTACCAGACACAGTCTGGTATGCTCCTCTTGGTGTCGGTCGCCATGTCGATCACCAGATCGTCTGTTCAACCGCCGACCGCTTGATTCAACGTGGAGCAAACGTCAAACTCTATGAAGACTTTCCCTATGTCTTAAAGGAGGATGCACTTGAAACTCGTCTAAACGAACTAGGCAGCGCGTTTGAACCGGCTTACGTTGAAATGTCCGAAATGCTCCCCATCCGCCAGGAGGCAATGGCCCTCTATACCTCTCAAATCGAGTTGAATTTCAACAGCAAAGCGAATATGCGCAAAACGGTGGATGAGTACACGCACAACATTCGTCCAGTCCAAACAGTTCGTTTGGAACGTTTCTGGACAACACGCTAACCAGTAATGCAGCGCGTGCAAAGACTCTCCCTCTCACACACGAACAGGAGCCTGGAGACATACTCCAGCTCCTACATCATTTTTAGTCGCGGCATCTGCCTCTCTTTTCCCACCTTGAGCGTCTTTCCAAGAGAGAGCGAGAACAGCAACAAGCAATAGGCCTCACCCTGTGAGCACACCATATTCCTTCTCAGCGAACAATAAGTCGTATTACCTTTGGAAAGGGAACGATTCCGAGCAATTCCTTGTTATCACCTATGATGACAATTTACGTGTTACTTAGAGAGGTTACATATACATGAGTTTAGATACTACCATCTCACCTTTGTTTCCATTAAACGGCAATGCGTCCGTTGCAGCCCATACAATCTACCTGGCATTGGGGTCCAATCTGGGAGATCGCCGTGGCAATCTCGCTACCGCGCTGCAACAATTACGCAATGTAATGGAAATAACTGCTGTCTCGTCCATCTATGAAACGGAGCCGGTTGGATACGCTGATCAACCGCTCTTTCTGAATATGGTTTGTGCTGGGAAGACTGGACTTTCCGCGCAAGACTTTTTGAAAAAAGCCAAAGAGATTGAGGCAGCCATTGGTCGCCAGCCATCGTTTCGCAACGGCCCGCGCCCAATCGATATCGATATCATTTTTTATGACGATCTTCACATTACGCAGGATGATTTGACTGTACCCCACAAGCGTATGTCCGAGCGCGCTTTTGTACTGGTTCCTCTGGTGGAAATTGCACCTGAGTTGGAAGATCCCGTCAGCGGAAAAACTGTACAAGAATTGCTCGATACTGTCTCACAGGACGGTGTAAAAAGAATAGCCGCTCACTTGCGTATCTCACCGGATCATGATATTCAAAATGGCCAACCAACAGTACATGTTCGCATTGGACGAGCGGGTGTAGTCGGTGTAAGAAAAGCGCTCTTGATCGGCACCGAGGATCATCCACAGTGGTTTGACGCGATGTTTGACCTGTATGCTGATCTTGACCCGACACAAGCTGGCCTACATATGTCGCGCTTCAGCGATGCTCTGGAAGAGGTCATCGAACAGATGGCGTCAAGTGTATGGCCACAAATCGAAGTGCTGGCGGAACAAATGGCGCACACGATCGTCGAGAAACAGAAAGTATCTCGTGCCGAGGTCTCTATTCGTACAGCTCTTCCTCTTCAGAGGTGGACCCCCGTCTCTGGCCGTCGTACGCAGGAAGTCTACGGCTTGATAGCCCAGGCTGTCGCGACAAAGAAAAGTAGCCGCTGCATCGTGGGTGTTGAGGTTGAAGGAATGGTTGCCTGCCCTTGCGCCCAGGACATGGTATATTCGTTTGCTCGGACGCGCTTACAAGAAGAAGGTTTCCCCGATGATGTCATTGCAAAAATGCTAGAAGTGACACCACTGGCGACCCATAATCAACGAGGACGAGCTACCCTGATGATTGGCACAAAACAGAGCGTTGATGCCAGAGATCTCATCACCCTCGCAGAAAATGCTATGAGTTCCGAAAACTACGCGCTTCTCAAGCGGCCTGATGAACTCTATATTGTCAACAAAGCACATAGCAACCCCCGTTTCGTTGAAGATGTCGCTCGTGAAATTTTACGCTCCGTCGTCGAAAAGTACAGTGACCTCCCAGAGGATACGTTTGTGTGGGTGCGACAACACAATGAGGAAACCATCCATAAATACGACGTGGAGGCCGAAGGGTGGGGCACGTTGGGAGAACTGCGCTCAGAAATTTTAGATAATATCGCTGTTGAACGTCATACTACCAGGGAGGAGTGGCTAGGCTTGACAGAGTTGGTAAAATAACTCCGACTTAACAACCCTTGTTTACTCATGCTATAATGCGCATATAACAACTTATGTATGGCCATATACGGAAAGGCATATGGCAAGATTACTTAGATTGGAAGCGTTTGTGGAGGAAGTTCTGCTCGATCCTGCTCAGTTAGCGAAGGCGGCGGTAGATGTCGCATCTGATAAAAAAGCCTCGGACATCATCTTACTGGATATCCGGGATGTAGCCGCCTTTGCTGATTACTTTGTAATCTGCAGTGGAAACAACCCTCGTCAGATCCAGGCTATTGCAGATACCATTGACGAAGAATTAGGAAAACAGGGTGCCAAAGTGCTTCATCGAGAAGGCGTTGCCGAGACTGGCTGGGTGCTGCTGGACTTTGGTGATGTCATCGTACATATCTTTGGAGCCAGGGAACGGGAATACTACCGCCTGGAGCGCCTCTGGAATGAAGCAAAAACGGTGGTTTATCTGCAATAATTCAAACAGTTAGACAGAAAAGGTGACGACGATGACATTTTTTCAGAATCGCATGTTTCTCGAAGGCATCGCTCTCGGCGGTATATGCGGCATCATCATCGGCTCAATTATTGCCTTTACTCTCGGCGAAAGTAGCGTGGAAGCTATCCGCCGTTTCATACAAAAACGCCTCTCTCGTAAACGAGGAGTAGAGTATAAATACCTCTACTAATGATGACCTCGTGGTTACGTTATTCTCTTGTCAATTCGCCTGATTCATGAAATAACAAATAAAACATATAACACAAGGAAGGTGGCAATGTGCGGTATTTTGTGGCAGTCTCCCTTGTTCCAGCGCTTTTCTTAAGCATATTCATTCTTCCCGTTTCCGCATCCACTCTGGTAGGTCATGGTTGCGCCCCATTTACACCTCCCGGAGTATCAGGTAACCCTAATCCCGCACCAGCAGCGCATGGTGTCATTGTCATCAACGAGGTGCTGCTGGTGCCACACTCAACGTGGAACTGTTCAGAAAGCTCCGGGAACTACTCCCTCCTTTCCGACACCTGGATCGAACTCTACAACACCCAGAATCATCCATTTAACCTGTATGCAGCACACGCCGAAATTGATAGTGGCCCAAATACGAATTTCTATCATCTTCCCTTTGGCGCCAGTATAGCAGCGCATGGTTTCATAGTTCTTTTCCCGCGCTATGACGCCAGTTTTCTCTCGACTGAAACATCAAATTTACGCTTACTCATTGGAAATGCTGTGGTTGACCAGGTTACCGTTCCCCAACTTGCCCCCGATCAGTCATACGCACGACACGCTGACGGAGCCTCCACCTGGCAGGTGACCAACGCGCCTACTATCGATGCTAGCAACGCATCTTTCCAGGCGACTCCAACCGTAACTTCTCCATCCAGCGGACAAAATGGTTCTGGTGGAAACACAGCGAATCGCGGCCACAGCGGTGACACTTCGACCAGCGCTTCTAAAACACTGATCAATGGCGTTCAACCTCATTGGAGCAAGCTACGATTACCCACGGTGACTCCTACCTCCGCGACACATACAGCCCAAACAACAATAACGACACCGCCATCTCCTGGTAGCAATACAACAGCTCTACCGCTTCGCATCGCACTCACAGTTCTGCTCATCTTATTAGCCATGACCATTCTCTGGTGCTGGAGAGCCTTCTTTAAAATCTGAGCATTTCCTGTAATGCAGGTGGCATAAAGTTATTGAACTTCTTCCTTTTACCATCTCCGCATGGTATTATCATCACATGAGGACAATCAGTTTCAAACGTCGGACACAACCTAAACCTAGCTATCTCAGGAGGGTCCTTTTATGAGCATCACCGCATTACCTCCAACAACTTCTCCCTTGTATGAACGTATTTCTGAAGCCAAAAAAGAGGAAATAGTGGGTGATCTCATTGCGTTGCTTGGAGCGCGCTACGTTTTGCATACGGCCTATGACCTGATGCTGTACGAATATGATGCCTCTATCGATCGCTGTACACCTGACGTTGTGGTCTTGCCCGCCTCTACAGAGGACGTGGCCGCTATAGTCAAAATAGCAGCTCATCATAATGTGCCGGTCGTGCCACGAGGAGCAGGGACAGGTTTGAGCGGCGGCGCCATTCCCATCTATGGCGGCATCGTCATCGTTTTTACTCGCATGAATCGCATCCTCGAGATTGATTACGACAATCTCCGCGCAGTTGTACAGCCGGGATTGGTCAATTTGCACCTGAGCAACGCCCTGAACCCGCAGGGATTTTACTATGTACCCGACCCGAGTAGTCAGCGCTCGTGCACTATCGGCGGCAATGTGGGTGAAAATGCCGGTGGCCCACATACCTTGCTCTACGGCGTCACCACAAACCATGTGTTGGGATTAGAGATCGTCACCGCGGAGGGCGAAATTATCGCAGTGGGTGGCTGGACCCAGGATACCCCCGGCTACGACCTCACAGGGCTGTTGATCGGCTCAGAAGGCACACTCTGCATTGTCACGAAAATTATCGTGCGTATCGTCCATTTGGCCGAAGCGGTAAAAACTATGGTAGCTGTCTTCGATACAATGGATGATGCCTCGAATACCGTCTCTGAAATTATCGCGAGCGGCGTTATTCCTGCCGCGATTGAAATGATGGATCAAATGATTTTACAGGCGGTGGAGGCTGATACCCATGCTGGTTACCCGATGGATGCCGCCGCCGTGCTGTTGATGGAAGCCGAAGGGCTACGTGAAGGGGTCGCCGAACAGGTCGAACAGATTGTGAACGTATGCAACAAACATCATGCGCGCGCCGTGCGCATCGCGGCCAACGAAACCGAGCGCCAGTTGTTCTGGTCAGGACGCAAAAACGCCTTTGGAGCTGTTGGCCGCATTAGCCCCGAATTCTACGTCCAGGATGGTGTGGTACCTCGCACGCGACTGCCCTATGTTTTACGGCGCGTTGGTGAAATCTGCGCAAGCTACGGGCTGCGTGTCGGCAACGTCTTCCATGCTGGCGATGGCAACTTGCACCCGCTCGTCCTTTTCGATTCCCAAATTCTCGGTGAAGTCGAGCGCGTACGCAAAGCTGGTCACGAGATATTAGCTGTTTGTGCAGAGGTTGGGGGAACGATTACCGGGGAACACGGCGTCGGTATCGAGAAGCAGGAAGAAATGGCGCTTATCTTCAATGAAGTTGATCTGCAGGTGATGCAACAGGTGCGCGAGGCATGGAATCCTCGCCAGTTGTTTAACCCTGGCAAACTCTTTCCTATACCAGGACGTTGCGCCGACGTTAAGCAATTATAGGTTCAAATACTTCCTTGCATCCCTGCTGAGCGGAGCTAGACGCGCTGTAGAGTGCGGATGTATCCAGCACGTTGCGGATGTATCCAGCGCGTCGTCGTTGCAGGGGTGGATTTCAAGATACTGCGGAGGTCAAACGACTCCATGGGTGATTTACAATCGTTCGCGGCCGCTCTTCAGACATTTGTACCGGCAACCCAGGTGACCAGCGAAACCGATACATTGCGCGACTATGCTGTAGATGGCCTCCTGCCATGTTTGGTTGTGACACCTACAACAGTGGAACAGGTCGCTCAAATTGTTGCCCTGGCCAATCAACAAGGCTTTTCCGTGCTTGCCCGGGGAGGTGGATCGCGCATAAATATTGGCGGCATGCCGGAGCAGATAGATGTGTTGCTTGAAACAAATAGATTGACGCAAGTGCTAGAGCATGAAGCGCCTGATCTAACATGCCATGTTGAAGCAGGATTGACCCTGGCCGCTTTACAAGCCCACCTGGCAAATGAAGGACAATGGCTAGCCCTTGATCCACCAGACGCGGCCCTGGCCACCATCGGGGGCCTATTAGCCTCTAATGCCAGCGGCCCAAAGCGATTGCGCTACGGTTCCGCTCGTGATTTAGTCATCGGATTGCACGTTGTTCAGGCCAATGGTGACGTATCACGGAGCGGGGGGCGCGTCGTCAAAAATGTGGCTGGCTATGATCTCAACAAGCTCTTTATCGGCTCCCTGGGCACACTGGGCATTATTGTCGACGCTAATTTCAAACTGCACCCTCTTCCTGTAGCGGAGCGCACACTTTTGTTGACATTTACAAATGCCGCAGACGCCATGCAGACCGTGATCGCTCTCCTTGGCTCACTCTTGACCCCAAGCGCCATCGAGTTGATTGACCCGGGAGCAGCCAGCGACATGAGTGATTTCTTTGGCATAAACCTGCCGACGAGTGGGTACACCCTGGCCATCAATTTTGAGGGTGGCACTACCGCGATCAACCGCCAGGTTGATGAGACACGCTTGCTCGCTCGCAAAAATGGCGCTCTCATGGGAGATGACCTGGCCGCTGGGGCACAGGATCGTTTCTGGGAAGTAGTGCGGGAACACACGCAGGGTTCCGTGACCTGCAAAGTTGCAATACTTGTATCGCAGGTAGCTTCGTACCTGGAAACGGTCGAGCGGCTCTGTCACCAACATGACCTTGAAGCAGCGATTGTAGCTCATGCTGGAAATGGCCTACTCTACATTGAGCTACGTCCCAGCGACGCGACACCTCGCCTCGTCCAGGCCATCGCAGAATTGCGTTTATACGCCAAAGCAGCTCGCGGGAGTCTGGTTGTTGAACGCTGCCCCGTTGACCTGAAACGGCGTATCAATGTATGGGGCGAACCAGGTTCAGATTTTTACCTGATGCAACGACTCAAAAATCAATTTGATCCAAAGGGAACGTTCGTCAAGGGACGATTTGTAGGAGGACTGTGATTCAAGAAAATGTACTGATTGTGACTGCACACCCTGAATTTTTAGATGCTGGCCTGGCTGAAATCAGGCAGTTCGATAAACAGCTCGCCAGTGTTGAGCTGCTGGCACCAGGCATCGCTCTATGTACGGCACCTGATGTTCCCACGCTGATGCGCCTGGCAGCAGAGCAACCTCCTATTTTCGTGCGCCACATCGCGCCAGTACAGGCTATTGTCCCCCTCAGCGACACAGAGCGTGACGTGGGCAAGCTCGCTTTAGCAACCGCAAACTTGCCCACCTTTGCACTATTAGAGCGCGGGCAACGCTTTGCAGTGCAAACGCGCATCATCCAACGTGAGGGAAGTTCAGTCAAGCGGCCCTATAGCAGTGGCCAATTGAATATGGCACTGGCTGAAGCCATCATCGAGGAAACAGGAGCCGTTGAGTCAATCAAAAAGCCGCAGATCGTCGTCTCCTTACTCTGTACAGCAGGCAAAGGCTACCTGGGCATCTCTCTAGCCAGGGAGAACCTGAGCGATTGGCCGGGAGGAGCGCGGCATTTTGCACAAACGCCAGAACAGATCAGTCGAGCAGAATTTAAACTGCTGGAAGCTTTAGAAGTTTTTGGCGTCACACTGCCAACGAAAGGACGCGTACTCGACCTGGGTGCGGCCCCCGGAGGGTGGACACGTCTACTCCTGGAGGCAGGATTGCATGTAGTAGCCGTAGATCCGGCCAATCTCGACCCGCGCCTGGCAAAACATCCCCGTTTAGAGCGGTATCGGGGATACGCTGAGAACTATCTTGAGAACGCCATCAAAACACATCAAAGTTTTGCAGTGATTGTCAACGACATGCGTATGGATGCGAGAGATGCCGCGCGTCTACTAGGTCAGGCTTCGCGGTGCTTACGTAGCGATGGCTTCGTCATCAGTGTTCTTAAGTTACCACATGCAACCCGTGAAATTGACCCATTGGCAACATTGAGAGCTGCCTTGAATCTACTTGATAAGCATTACGGCATCGTACAGGTCAGGCAACTCTTTCATAACCGGCAGGAAGTTACCGTTCTTACAGCAAAACCACTACCCGTGCGGGCGTGAACATTGTCTAGTATGCTGGGAGGTCAGTATGTCACTTGAATCCAGAAATCTACAAGTTACATTGCGGCAGATCAGCCCGCCAACCGTGGGGCCATTACGTCGCCAAACTCATACGTACGACCTGATACGCCAGTGCATTCATTGCGGCTTTTGTCTGCCGACCTGCCCAACGTATGCAGTACTTGGCGTAGAGATGGATTCCCCGCGTGGACGTATTTACCAGATGCAGGCAGTTGCCGACGGCCGCCTGGAAATTTCCCCAGATTTCGTTGAGCATATCAATTGTTGCCTTGGCTGCCGGGCCTGCGAAACGGCCTGTCCTTCCGGCGTCCAGTTTGGCAAATTGATCGAGGCAGCACGCGAGCAAATACAGATCGAAATAGCCCATACTCCTCTCACTTTAGCATTGAGTGAACTTGGAAAACCTGGACAAGCTGAACATCTTGCGCAGGGTGACGGCGAGTATCCTTCATCACCACCGCTTGAAACGCTCACTGCAAGACTACTGCGCCGTTTCTTCTTTGACCTGGTGCTGCCGTCACGTTTTGCTACCTCGCTGCTTTTCGCCGGCTTGAAACTCTACCAGCGCAGTGGATTACAAAAGCTAGTACACCAGACAGGTTTACTCGATGCAGCGAATGCTCTGCCCACCTCACTTCAGGGAAAACTGATTGTACCCGAAGTCTTGATGAACAGTGTTGAGGGTGACCTTTTACCAGCTGTACTACCAGAAATTACCCCGGCAAAAGGGCAGAGGCGCTACCGTGTTGGTTTTATCAGTGGCTGTATCATGGACCAGGTCTTTCGCCATATCAATGAGGCAACGATCCGTGTTCTAAGTGCCAACGGCTGCGAAGTGATAACCCCTGTACAACAGCAATGTTGTGGGGCGCTCCATGTCCACGCGGGAGAGGCTGAGCGCGGCAGAGAGCTTGCCCGGCAGAACATTGCTGTGTTTGAACCATATAATTGCGATGCAATAATTATTAACTCTGCTGGCTGTGGCTCAAACCTCAAAGAATATGGACACCTTCTTCGTGATGACCCTGCCTATGCTCTCCGTGCAAGTAACTTCAGCGCGAAAGTAAAAGATATCAGCGAGTTCCTGGTCTCTATCGACTGGAACCATGATATGGGAGAGCTTCCATGCACCGTGGCTTATCACGATGCCTGCCACCTCGTTCATGGGCAAAAGATCAAGCAGCAACCACGCCAGTTGCTCCAGGCTATTCCAGGCATAACGCTCGTCAATTTAAAAGAAGCTGACTGGTGTTGCGGCAGCGCGGGAATCTATAACATCACCAATCAGGAGATGGCCACTACACTGCTACAACGCAAAATGGACAATATCGCTGCAACGGGCGCAAGCGTTATCGCGACGGGCAACCCCGGCTGTATGCTGCAGATCGCCCTGGGCGCCCGTCAACGCGGCCTGGAAATCGACGTAGTTCATCCGATCCAGTTAATCGACGAGGCATACCGCGCAGGAGGACTATATGAAATCCCTGCACGCAATGTAGCATTGGAGCAGCGGAGACGTCAACGTACCCTCCTGGTTGGCATTGGCATTGGAATCGTCATTGGGCTTGTACTGTTGCGAAGGCGCAGGCGTGGCAAGATAAGATAAGATAAATATTTTGCACAGATTAGGCGTTTTATGAGCGTAACTTCTCAGGTACCCTTGCTAATCAGCAATATTATACAAATCCTGCCATTCTAAACGCATTTGCCGCGCCCTGGTAAAAGTCTCGTCTAAACTCCTATCATGCGCAGCAATTCGATCACGCAATCCACTGAGAGTACCAATGTACTCATTGAGCCATCGCGTAATACTCTCGCTATTCGTCAGACAAATATCACGATACATTTCTGGATTGCCTGCAGCCAGGCGAGTTATGTCTCGAAAACCGTTAGCAGCTAGCATCGCTGCGTCAGACCACGCGGCACCTTCACCAACAGCATTCATTAACGCAATAGAAGCAATAAATGGAAGATGACTCACACCTGCCACCTGGCCATCATGTTCAGCAGGCTCCAGAAAACGTAAACGCGCGCCCAGAGCCTCGATAAGTGCAGAGACTTTCGTGATCGCAATGGAACGTGTCCGCGCTGTAGGCGTCAGACAATAGATGCGCCCTTGAAACAGCGTAGCGTCTGCCGCCTGAACACCACTTAATTCTTTCCCTGTCATGGGATGTCCACCCACAAACGCCACTGAAGAAGGAAGATACTCTTCAGCCCAGCTGATGACCTGGACTTTGGTGCTGGCGACATCTGTAACTACAGCACCAGGGCTTAACGCAGCAGCGACATCCTGGAGCAAAGAACGCATCGCCCCGACTGGCGTAGCTAAAATGACCAGTTCAGCTCCTCGTACAGCATCTGCGAGAGCACTGTAGGGTTGATCGATCGCACCGATTTTACGGGCCTGGTTACTGATACCCTTCGCCAGATCATAGCCAGTAATCTGTTGTGCCGCCTTAGCCTTATGCAGAGCAAGTCCTATTGAGCCACCAATAAGTCCCAAACCAATGATTGCTACGCGATGAAACATGACAACTCCTCCTCATGTGAAAAAAATGAGTATATTGCATAGCTGGTTTCATTCTAGTGGCTTCACACAATCCGGGTTGCCCTGTCAAACCGTCAACAATAGAAGCGCCTTTAAAAATAGACCAGTTCATCTAACCACTCAACGCCACCCGCGCCAAGCGCAGCTCCCAGCATTTCAGTTACCTCGTCACTCAGTAAAATATTGCGATCTTTGCGATAAAGAGCGAGAAAACGCGGTAGCACTTTTGGCCCATACTGTTTCAGGATATCGGCAGCAAGTTGTTCAAGTAAAAGCTCGTAACACAAATAATCCTCTGGAATGGTATCCTCATACCAATCGAAACCACGTATCGTGACTGGCGTCTTTCCATCTTCTTCCGGCTCAAAAATCTCCGCGTATTTCTCAAAAAGATCCTTATTGACGATGCCCCGGTGTCCACTTATTTGCTGAGAGACCCAGAGTGCTGCGAACTTCAGTTGCCACTCGTCCGCCCACAAAGGATATTCAACAGGATATGGACGCGGGTCGTTTTCCAGGTAAGCCAGCCCCAATTCGTGATACAACATAAAAGCAAGTTTTGCCAGGGTTGGCTCACCAAAAATTGGATCAAGCTCCAATGGAACGACCAGGGTTGGAGGGGATGTTACATCTGTCCAAAAAGGATGAGGATTTTGTAACTCTTCTTCCTCATCTCGTGGAACCAGGTTCCAATCGGTTAGCGCTACTAACAACAGCTCTATCTCAGGCATAGGTTGACCAAGTAAATCCGTCAGCAAATTGCCTGCTTTGTTGATAGACTGAAATGCCCAACGGGCAAACTCTTCTTCAGCCTCTGGGTAATAAACAGTCAGTGGCTCTGCTAATGTCTCATAGCGTTCATAAGGAAATGATGCTTTATTTGCCATTAATTTCTTCTTCTAATTGTTCTTCTTCTAATTGTTCTTCCTTCGGCTCTTCAATGAGGAGTGGCAAATCTTTACCTTCAAGCTGATACTGGCGCAATTCCTCTGGCGTGTTTTGTCTACGGAATCGTCGATAGAATCCCGTGTAGAGGCGGTGCAACGTCCTCGGGCTTATCTGTTTACCGCTATCGTAATACTCAAGGGCGACCTGGCCCATCGACCAGGTGGCTGCACCAGCAATAGCGCCGGCTACGAAATCACCACCAAAAGGCACTACCTTTGCGGCCTGTTCCGCAAGGAAGCGAAAGCCCAGACCACCAGCCATAGTTGAAATTAACGCCCGTGCATGCAGCATGAAATTACTGGAGTCAATAGGTTCACCATAGAGCGCAGCGACGCGCAATACCAGGCGAATTTGCACACCCAGCAGGATCGGAATATCAATCAGCGGTATTGGCTCAATTCCAGCGGCAAGGCTCAAAAAAGTGGCATTGCGAATAATTCGCTGTGCCGCTGAGCGCCGGTAAGCTGGCAATTCATGTCCAATTACCAGCGCAGCTTCAGGACTCGCTTCAATCATCGTTGGGATCAGTTCTTCAGCAATATTTTCGCCCGTTTTGCCTGAAATGGGTATGACACCCACCACACCAAGCATCACAGCTGCCTTAGTAGCTAGCTGATCACCATTTTCTCCACCTTTCAATACATCGATCTTGTTGACTGCAACAATGATCGGTTTCTTGAGTTTCTTGATACTCTCGTACAGTTCGCGGTCTATCGATTGCAGCCCCTTGCTTGCATCAATGAGGAAGACAATGACACTGGCCTGATCCAGGCCACTTCTTACTTCATCAGAATGATAACCAGAGCTTTCAATGCCCGGTGTGTCAATTAATGTAAAAGGGCCGAAGTCCGTACGTACCAATGAAAGTGTTGTACCAGCTTGCGATGAAACCGGCGAGAGGTTTTCCCCTTTTATCTTATTGAAAAGCGTACTTTTGCCAGTATTGGGCTGCCCGACGATCACCACCGTATGATTCAGACCATTCAGCACCTCTTCTTGTGCAGTTCTCCAATTGACGTTCTTCATAAAGCTCTGCACCATCCCAATGGTAGCAGGTAAATTTTTCAGGGTGCTTATACCAAGGTCGCTGAAAGTTCTAATCCTGTTACTCTGACGAATAGCGCTGTTCAGGCTGTCCTGGGTTATCTTTCTCACATCCTCATCTGGAGACAAGTTTTCTATTTTTTTACTGCTAGCCATACTCTATTTCCTTCCCTATGAATATCTTGAGACCTGGGATGAAAAGCCATAAGAACTGAATGTATCCATTATAGCCGTATTGGCCTTTCAATCGCAACCGTTTTCAAAACACAATTATTGACGCTGCTACATATTTCTGCGATAATTCCTTTTGTGAAGTATTGGTTTTGCGACACATAAGAGGCCGGACTATGCAAAATACACCAACACAAAGTGATATGGAACGTGACTATCACGCTGGATACGCACGTGTAATGTGGTTCGCTGAAATGGCTCACAGGCGCGGCTGGCGCCTGAGCGATCGGCAACTTGTCCACGAGATCAGACATCGGGAGCGAGCAGCCCAAATTCGTGAGCGTAGCTCCTTGCCCATAATCGGCCCGGAAGTACGATCAGCTGCCTGGAATCGCGGCCAGGCCGATGCACTGCGAGAAATTCTCCGCTTACAGAGTGAGCAAACCTGAGTAAGCACGAGTAAGCGTGAGCAGAGCTAGAAAAAAGTAGTACTGCGTACTGGCCGGAGATGTTGGCAGTGGTATAATGAGGCGGAAAAACTAAAAGGAAGATCGTAAAGTATGGAACGTACATCAATCTCCACCTACAGTGGCCCCGAGCCAGGCTCACCTGAACAAGTTGAGGCTATCATAGCCGAACTCCGCCGCCTTTACCCGGATGCCAAATGTTCGCTGGACTTCTCTACCCCTCTCCAATTGCTCATTGCCACCCAGCTCGCAGCTCAGTGTACCGACGAGCGTGTCAACATGGTAACAAAAGACCTTTTTCGCAAATATCGCAGCGTTGAAGATTTCGCAACGGTCAGCCAGGAAGAACTCGAACAGGATATTAAGTCCACCGGTTTCTATCGCAACAAGGCCAAAAACATTCGCGCAGCTTGCCAACGCATCATTACTGATTTCGGCGGTGAGGTTCCACATACAATGAAAGACTTGCTCAGTCTTCCAGGAGTTGCCAGGAAGACCGCTAATGTAGTGTTGGGCAACGCCTTTGGCATCGTAGAAGGGTATATCGTCGATACGCATAATATGCGTCTCTCTCGCCGTTTTGGCTGGACGACAAGTGAAGACCCGGTCAAAATTGAGCAGGCGTTGATGCGCATTATCCCTCAGAAGGATTGGCTAGACCTTTCGCATTTTCTCATCTATCATGGTCGTGCCGTTTGTGCTGCTCGTAAGCCCCTGTGCGAGCAGTGTACGTTGGCAAAATTATGCCCATCTGCCTTCGTTGCTCAGAAATAGGCCTTATTCCTTCTAAAGTAGTTCAGCAAACCATGCGCTCACGTGCGCACCAATAACGCGCCCGGTAGAATTTTTGCATCATAGCTCGTAGCGTTCCCCGTCTCACCATCCATCTGGATGTTGACAGGTTCCCGACTTTCAATATGCACTGTCCTTGTACGGAAAAAAGTTACCTCTGGCAGCCCACCATGTTCTCCCTTTTGCACAACAGGCAATAACTTTAGAGCACGTAGAAGGGGTGTATAGCTAATAGTGCAGACATCAAAAAACCCGTCCTGGTAGTCAGCAGTTGGATTGATACGAAAGCCTGCACCATAGGTTGGCCCGTTGGTCACCGCCATCAAAACATAGTGCATGAACTCCGTCTGAATAGGTTCTGTACCGGTATCCAAAGTAAGCCTTAGCCACGGGCAGCGATGATATCCAAAAAGGAGTTGCTTGAGAGTTGCACTATAGTAAAGCCGGGAGCCGCTCATGAATGGTATTTTCTTCATTTTACCGGCTGCTACAGCGATATCTGCGTCGAGACCCACGCTAAACGAGTTCACAAAATATTTCCCATTGACTATACCGGCATCAGACTCCACAAGCTGGCCTGTAAAGGCGCGTTCAATTGCGGCGACGGGGTCCTGCGGCAGTTTGAGCGTATTCCAGGCATAATCGTTCCCGGAACCAGCGGCGACGATACCCAGCGGAACCCGTCTGCCCGCACAGAGTATGCCATTGACAACCTCATAAACAGAGCCATCACCACCTACGATTATCACAGGACGACCCTCTTTAGCGGCATACATTGCCCGTTCCTGCGCTTCCCCCTGCCTCGTTGTCTCAACATACTCCGCCTGTGGTTCCTTTTCTAAGCGACGGCGGAGTAATGCACGATAATGTTCCATTTTGCCACGATTGGCAGCAGGATTGAGGATCACAATTGGATTACCAGAGGATAGAGAATCTTCCATAGCCATGCTCCTTCGCAGGGAGTGAATGAATTATAGCTGATTGTATCACGTCCGGATAATCACTACAATTGGTAGCGACGAAATTGCAGAATTGAATATGATTTAAAGGCCCGGAGTCACGTAAGCTATTCGAAACCAGACTTGATCATTTACCCATTTCTATAAGGCAATCCTGGCCACATGCCTCACACCAACCCAACACTTTGTCCAATGACGTACGAATATTCGTCAGACGCCCGGCACAACGGCAGACATAACCATGTTGGCGCGCAGGATTGCCAAAAACAAGCGCATGTGGTGGAACATCTCCTGTTACCACCGACCCGGCGCCCACGAGGGCAAATGTCCCAATAGTGATACCACAGAGGATGACCGCCCCGGCGCCAATAGACGCTCCATACTTTACCAGGGTTGGCGTAATCTCCCAGTCATCAGCGCTTTTCAGCTCGCCAGTCGGCGTTATCGCGCGAGGGGCACGGTCATTGGTAAAACAGACATGCGGCCCGATGAAAACTCCATCCTCCAACGTGACGCCTTCAAAGATAGAGACATGGTTTTGAATCTTTACCCGTGAACCGATATGAACATGTGTATCAATATAGACACCCTTGCCAATATTGCATGTTTCGCCGATATGGGCAAACTCTCGAATATGAGCCTGGCGCCAGATACGTGTACCCGCTCCAATGTGAGCTTCAGGGGATACTTCAGCGGTTGGATGAACATAAAAAGATGCTTGTGTCACTGTATCAATCCACTTCTTTCAGTTGCACCAGGAGAGTATCCGCGGCTACCGTCTCACCCGATGCAAAATAAATCGCTTCGACCACACCATCCGCCGCGGTACGGATGGTATGCTCCATCTTCATCGCCTCAAGTTTCAGCAGCGCATCTCCTTTATTCACGCGCTGGCCAACTTCAACCAGTATCGCCAGGACCATACCAGGCATTGGTGCCCGCAACGACCCACCGGCATCCGCAGGCGCTTTCGGCTCTGGCAACAGTTCCAATGTGCGCAATTGGACAACTCCATTGCGTGTCTGAACCCACCAGTTGCTTCCCGCGCGGGCAAGCATAACTCGTTGTCGATACCCATCCACGGTGACGACCATCTCGTGAGTAGCCTGCCCATGAAGCTCAACCATGACCTTGATCTCTGTCTCTAGAACAGTGGTAATGGTATAGGTTGCAGTGTGATGGATTGGTGTCAAAAACACTTCAACTGGATGATCATCTGGAACGACCGAGTAACGATAGAGCTGTGGTCGATTAGGGTTGTTACGCCAGTAGCCGCGATTCGTCTCGAGTTGCGCATGCTCTTGCCACTGCGCCAGTGTCACGGCAATCAGTGCCAACGGTACATCACCGGGCGGCTCAGTCCAATGAGGAAAGTTTTCCGCGAGAAATTCGGTACTGAGTTCGCCCGCCTGGTACGCCGGATGATTGAGGATGGCCCGCAAAAAGGAAATATTATTCGTGAGGCCGAGCAGGGTAGTCGACTCCAATGCTCTCGTCAGCCGGCGACTGGCTGTAGCGCGGTCCGGGCCGTGCGCTATGATCTTCGCTAACATAGGATCATAAAAAATTGACACCTGGTCTCCACTCTGGATGCCACTCTCTACCCGAATCCCTTCACCCTCAGGTTCACACCAGTGCACAATTTCACCTGTCACCGGCAAAAAATCATTGGCCGGATTCTCAGCATAGAGACGAGCTTCGATTGCATAACCACTCATCCGCACCTCTTCCTGGCATAATGGCAGAGCCTGCCCCTCGGCAATCAGCATTTGCCACTCTACCAGGTCCAGCCCGGTCACACTTTCAGTCACAGGATGCTCAACCTGCAGACGCGTATTGATTTCCAGAAAATAGAACCGTCCATCGCGATCCAGCAAAAACTCAACCGTACCGGCATTGCTATAATTGACGGCGCGCCCGGCAGCTACGGCTGCCTCGCCCATGAAGATACGCAATTCTGGCGATAGAGCCAGGGACGGTGCCTCTTCTATCACTTTCTGATGCCGCCGCTGGATTGAGCACTCCCTTTCACCCAGGTGGATCAGGTTTCCATGCTGATCGCCGAAAATCTGGAATTCGATATGGCGTGGAGCTAGCAACGCCCGCTCCAAAATCAATTCGTCCGAACCAAAGGCCTGCCTGGCCTCTCTGCGTGCCGCAGCACAGGCGTCATCCAGGTCAGCTGGGCGCTGCACTAGCCGCATCCCCTTGCCGCCTCCACCTGCCGCCGCCTTGACCATCAGCGGCCAGCCTATGCGCTCGGCCTCTTGCCGCAAAGTATCCTGCGCTTGATCGTCTCCGCCATAGCCGGGCAGAACTGGCACGCCGAATCGCTCTACCAGTGCTCTCGCTTCGTGCTTATTGCCCATTGCCGCAATGGCAGCCGGCGTTGGACCAATGAAGATAAGACCAGCATCTGTACAAGCCTGGGCAAAGTCACTATTTTCGGCCAGAAAGCCCAGGCCAGGGTGAATAGCATCTGCTCCTGTCCGCCTGGCAGCATTGATAATTGCCTCTGTCACCAGGTATGATTCGCTGGATGGAGACGGACCAACATGGATAGCCTCATCAGCCATCCGCACGTGCAGCGCGGATGCATCGACATCAGAGTATATTGCAATGATGCGCATTCCTAGCCGCCGGCAGGTGCGGATAATACGGCAGGCAATTTCGCCGCGATTAGCGATGAGGACAGTCTCTATCATGCGTTCTTTCCCCCTTGAGCATCTCCAAAATCACATGCGAAATACGCCATATTTGGGGGGACCGGCCGAGACAAAATCAACGTTGTGGGCAACGGACAAGCCAATACTGAGTACGCGTCGAGTGTCGCGCGGGTCGATAATCCCATCATCCCAGAGACGCGCGGTAGCGTAATACGGTGAGGATTCCTGGTCAAATTTCTGCCGCGTCATCTGCTGCATCAATTCAATCTGTCGCATATTCGGTTCGATCCCCCTGGACTTTGCCTGCTCTACCTGAACAATTGCCAGGACACCTGACGCCTGCTCCCCACCCATGACCGCTACCCTGCTGTTGGGCCACGTCCACAGAAAACGGGGATCATACGCTCGACCACACATGCCGTAGTTTCCTGCCCCATAAGAGCCTCCGACAATAACAGTAAACTGCGGCACAGTGGAGGTTGAGACGGCATTGACCATCTTAGACCCGTGTTTCACTATACCCTCGCGTTCGTACCTGGTGCCCACCATGAAACCGGTGATATTTTGCAGGTAAAGAAGAGGTGTGCGGGATTGATTGCAGAGTTGAATGAATTGCGTCGCTTTCATCGCACACTCTGAAAAAAGTATACCATTGTTTCCCAAGATGCCAACAGGGTAGCCATTGATATGAGCATGCCCGGTGATCAGGGTAGGGCCATAATCGCGCTTAAACTCCAGAAACTCAGAGCCATCGACTATACGGGCTATCACCTCGCGCATATCGAAAGGAATGCGCGGATCAGCGGGAATCACGCCCAACAATTCTTCCGTGTCATAGTAGGGCTCCCTGGGGCTGCGCCTGCGTGATGCAAGAGCCTTCTGCGTATTCAGCTGAGCAACAATCTGGCGGCCAATGCGTAGCGCGTCCCGATCATCCTCCGCGGTATAGTCACTGACCCCAGAGACGTGTGCGTGCATCTCTGCGCCACCCAGCGTTTCGTCGTCTATATCCTCGCCCGTCGCCATCTTGACCAACGGTGGTCCACCCAGAAAGACCTTGGCCTGGTTACGCACCATCACCACATAGTCGCTCATGCCAGGGATATACGCCCCGCCAGCCGTTGATGAACCAAAAACTAACGCAATCTGAGGAATACCCTGAGCCGACATCCGTGCCTGGTTAGCAAATACTTTGCCTCCCACATCGGCGAAGATTTCCGCAGCGTAAAGCAGGTTGGCGCCAGCTGATTCAACCATAGTTATACAAGGAAGCCGATTCTCCTCGGCAATATGCTGCGCTCGCAATGATTTATCCAGGGTAATTGGATAAACAGCGCCACCTTTAATAGTTGCATCATTGACGAAGATCATGCACTCGACACCACTCACTACGCCTATTCCGGTAATCTGCGATGCGCCAGGACATTCGTCATTGTACATTCCATAGGCCGCCAGTGGTGAAAGTTCCATGAAGGGTGTACCTGGATCAAGCAGCAGTTCGAGCCGTTCCCGTGGCAGTAATTTCCCTCGTGAACGGAACCTCTGGATACTCCGCTCACCTCCCCCTCTACGGGCCTGCGCCTGTCGCTCTTCAAGCTCCGTGACCAGCTGCAGCATCCAATCACGATTACTGGCAAATTCTGTGCTCTGGGCATTAAGTCTGGTTTCTAAGATGAACACTATTTACACTTCTCCTAGACTGTAGCGGATGAGCTATCCACCCTGTAATTGGGACAGCCCAACTATTACACAATCCTACAGAGAAAGTCAAGATAGTTTGATCATACCCTTGACTTTTCTTCCTCTCCACTGTATATTTCTAATAGATAGTTATATGACTAAATCATCTTAAATAGTCATTTGCCTGATCGCAAAGGAGAAAGACATTTGGCACATCAGAGTCAGGGAGCGAGCTCTCGACAGCAGGAAGTATCCAGGCGACGGGAGCGGGCACAGCGCATTCTGGATGCTGCCGCAGCATTGATCCTGCGCTGGGGCTACAACAAGACCACCCTCGACGATGTCTCCAGGCAGGCGGGAGTAGCGAAAGGCACGATTTACCTGCACTGGAAAACGCGAGAAGAGCTGTTCGCAGCGCTCATCAAACGTGAAAAGGTGGAGCTGGCAGAGGATATCAAGCAGCGCATCCTAGTTGATCCCGAGGGGGCAACGCTGCGAGGGATACTCAAGCACTCAGCACTTGCTCTGATGAAAAGCCCGTTGCTAAAGGCGGTCCTCCTGCGCGATATGGAGGTGCTAGGGAAGTTGGCTCACAGCGAGCAGAGCAGTGCTGCCTACGCGGAGAGGCTAACGGGCTTCAAAACCTACCTCGAATTGCTGCGTGAACAGGACCTGGTGCGTACTGATCTCAGCCTGCGAGCGCAAGTATATATGTTGAGCGCCATTTTTACAGGATTTTTCCTCGTTGCGCCATTGATGCCGGACGAGTTCACGCTTTCCGACGAGGAGCTGGCAGAGCTGATGGCCGAGACGGTGCATTGCACCCTTGAGCCTGATCGCTCCGTTCCATCCGCTGCATTACAAACTGCCTCCCACGCCTTTATGCAGTACCTGAATCGTGATATAGCAATTGTACAAGAACCGTTTCAGCTAGAAGTACTTCCGATCCGCGCACCTGAGCGAAGCTAGCCGCGAGAGCAGCATTGGTGCGCGGAATATCAAGGTAGAATCATGACCCTTCAGGAGAGTTCGAAATGAGCAATGAACAAGGTATCCCTCTCGTTTTAGCACTGGATGATGCCTCTGCCACACTGGAGCAGGTGGGAGGAAAAGGTGCTTCATTGGCACGCTTGGCAGCGGCTGGCCTGACTGTACCCCCGGGTTTTCACATCACCACGGCAGCCTATCGCCGCTTTGTGACGGAGAATGGGCTGCAAGAGAAGATCCTGGCGGCTGTCTCCGGGGTTTCCGCCGCTGCCAATCAGCCTGCTTCACTCGAAGAGGCATCAAGTCAGATAGGAAGGCTTTTCGCGAATAGTGTGATGCCGGATGATATTGCCGAGGCGATTCGCCAGGCGTATGCTGAACTTGGCGGAGATGACCTGCCCGTCGCGGTGCGTTCCTCTGCCACCGCAGAAGACTTGCCTGAGATGTCGTTTGCCGGTCAGCAGGAGACGTATCTCAACATGCACGGCGCAGCGATGGTCCTGGAGGCGGTCAAACGCTGCTGGGCTTCGCTCTGGACAGCGCGGGCGATTGGCTACCGCGCACGCTATGGCATCGCGCCCCAGGATGTGAGCCTGGCGGTGGTTGTTCAGGAACTGGTATCCGCTGATGCGTCAGGAATCCTCTTCACCGCGAATCCGCTGACGGGGGCACGCGACCAGGTGATGATGAACGCTGCCTGGGGGCTAGGTGAGGCCATTGTTGGTGGGCAGGTCACGCCCGATACGGTCGTGGTTGACAGGGCAAGCGGGGCGATTACTGAACAGGAGATCAGTGAGAAGGACGTGATGACCGTGCGTACCCGCGAAGGCACGCACGAGGAGCCGGTGCCGGCAGAGCGGCGCACCCGGGCGGTACTCAGCCCGGCGCAAGCTGCTGAACTGGCCCGCATCGGTGTGCAGATCGAGGACCTCTATGGCCAGCCAATGGATATCGAGTGGGCGCTCCACGATGGCCGCGTCTCAGTCGTGCAAGCTCGCCCCATCACCGCCTTGCCCGAACCTGCTGCCAGGTCTCATGTGACACCAGCGACAGAGTGGAAACTTCCCAACCCCAAGGGGAGCTATATACGTTCAGGCCCGTTGGAACTGCTGCCAGATCCGCTTTCCCCCCTCTTTGCCACGCTCGGACTTCATTTTTGGGGCAGGGCTACTGGGGTGCTCTTAAAGAACCTGGGGCTGGAGTTTCCTGATGATCTATTGATCACCATCAACGGATACGGCTACTATGACTTCTCCTTCACGCCTGCACAGACGGCGAAGTTGTTGCTCGCCCTGCCACGCCTCATCGCCACCTTACCGCGCCTGCTGCGCACTTCGCAGGCACGATGGCAGAAGTCCCGTTCCAGGTATGCAAAGGTTGTCAACCGCTGGCAAACAACGGACCTGGTTACCGAGTCAGCCGTAGACCTGCTCAATGGTGTGCGCGAAATCACTGCCGAAGCTGCTCAGTACTACCTCTCTGTACAGACTGGCATCCTGCCGGGAGCGTATATGAGCGAGTTGTTCTTTACTATGGTGTACAACAGGTTTCTCAAGAGCCGCAATGATCCCTCTGCTCTGACGTTTGTGCTGGGCTTTGACAGCGCACCGATTCAGGCCGAGAAATCGCTGTATGACCTGGCACAATGGGTACGTGGACAGCCTGAACTGGCTGCTGCGCTGGCGAACATATCGAGCGAGCAGTTCACGACGGCGTATCGTGAACAGGCAGCACGAGCGGCGGCAGCGGACGGAGCATGGGCCGAATTCTGGCGGCGCCTGGCTGATCACCTGGCCCGTTACGGACATACCATCTATGATCTCGATTTTGCCAAAGCCGTGCTCGCTGATGACCCGGCGCCAGTCTTAGAAGCGCTCAAGTACTTCTTGAGCGGCAAGGCACCCGATCCCCACACACGCCAGGAAGCAACGGTGGCGGCACGCGAGCAAGCGGTACAGACGATGCTCACACGAATGCGCGGAATGCGCCTGTCGCTGTTCCGGCGGCTGGTGGGGTGGGCTCAAAGCTTCGCCCCGTTGCGCGAAGATGCGCTGGCGGATGTGGGCCTGGGCTGGCCGGTGTTGCGCCGGATGCTGCGTGAGATCGGGCGGCGCCTGACCGAGGCGAACGTGATCGGCACGCCAGACGACGTATTCTGGCTGATGCTGGACGAATTGCAGGGGGTCGCAATGGCACTGGACGCGGGCCAACCACTAGCGGACTCTCATGCAATCGTGGCCGAGCGGCGTGCAACCTGGGAGAGTGAACGCGCCGTCACGCCACCACCGAACCTGCCAATCAAGGGTGGGGCCCGCTTCCTGGGGATAGACTTCAGCAGTACGATGCCAGCTCGCGCCGACCAGCCCGAGGGCGATGTGCTGAAAGGAATCGCGGCCAGCCCTGGTCAAGTCACTGGCCCGGCGCGAGTGATCGCGGGTCCCAACGAGTTTGATCAGATGCGACAGGGTGATATCCTGGTGGCAAGGATCACGACGCCCGCCTGGACGCCACTCTTTGCCCTTGCCGCGGGGGTCGTTACCGATGTGGGCGGTCCACTCAGCCACAGTTCCATCGTAGCCCGCGAGTATCATATTCCTGCGGTTCTGGGGACTGGCATGGCAACCGGGCGTCTGAGCAGTGGACAGCGTGTCACGGTCGATGGGGATGCCGGGACAGTCACTGTATACAGCTAAGAGCTGAAATACACTACAGACTACAAGCTTTTGGCTTGACAATTCTCGTATAAGCTGGCACAATCGACAGGTCGAAGCAAAGCTTCGACAAAGCCATGCATGCAAGGAGAAAACAACAGTGATTGATTTTGTAGTCAGAAGTGTTCAAAG
>WNGG01000563.1_pt1 | contig 52272 bp, 49 predicted proteins | sample 5400661 | NCBI WGS metagenome assembly WNGG01 (sample SAMN13153372, study PRJNA577476) | soil metagenome | isolation source: 100 cm soil or saprolite under Garry oak tree replicate 1 | place: USA:California | collected 2016-06-15 | reverse complement strand
TGGTGTATCGTTCTTTTGCGAAGTCTTGAGAAGTCGAATTGTTTTGAACGCCTTGACTGCCGGCGCCACAGGGCGGCAAAATCAAACGCGCTTGTTTGCCTCCCTCTAGTTTGGTCCGGCAGCCGAGCGCTCCAGTTCGCAGGTGTCCCACTGAGCGTTGGTGATCTCGTTGCGGGAAATGCCGCCCATGATTTTCTTACCTCGGTAAACCACGCAACCGTTCTGGGTACAATCGCCCAGCGACAGTGCAATGTAGTTCGCCCATTTATCGGCCTTGTCGTTCCATGGCGCGCACTCATGGGCCGGAGCGGATCCGGCGCACGAGACCAGGCCCCGATTGACGGTAATGCCGGTTACCGGGTCGCCATAATTGCCGCAGGTGAGCACGAAGGTTTGCTGATGGCCGAGGTAAATAATCGGGATGACGTCCGGCTCGCCCTCGAGAGAAAATTTCTGCGCCGGTGTGATCTTCAACGTGCCTCCGCCGTGGATCTCCACAATATTCGCAAGATAGGAAGAATTCTGGACCGGAGCAAAGTCCGGATTCCGCTCACACGCGGAAGCGATGGCCAATCGAGACATTCGCTCGCCATCCAATACGTACGGAACCGGGAAGCGCGCCACGCACGCTTTGAATTTCCCTTCCCTGTCCGCTTGTTTCCTTGCTTCATGTTTGCGGTACAGGTGCGCGCTGAGGAAGAAGATACCCGCGCCAAGTACCGAGATTCCCGCAACCCAGAAGAACACTTTCCGGAACGGTTTGTGGTAGACCGCAAGCACAAGAACAACGGAGGTTACTACGGATGCGAATAGAGCTGTTCCGAGCGTCATGATGTTCCCCGTTCTGTGATTATATTGGTTTCCTCAGCAGCGGTGGCGCAACCGGTGTGCAATGTCAAACGTCCCCGGCGCCGCCTCTGCTCTTCCCGCAAGCGCGCGTTGCCGAGCTCTCGAGATTCTATTTACGAAAGGTTGCCGCCCCAAAGCAACTGTTACTCGCGTCAGGTGCCATTACGCGAGCCCGAAATCATTTGGAGGTGATGCTTAGGAAGACGGTGGCTTGGAAGTGGCAAGCGCGCACGGTGGAACTGCCAAAGCCTAGCCCTAGACCTGATGCGCGGAAACGAGCGCAGGATCCATACTGGCCAGAACTTCGTCGCAACCTGAGACGCCTTTGTCTCATTTCCGCTAGAGACCTTGAGTCAGGGTCCCGGCCTGCCGCCCCCGGGCCTTTTTGTTTCGACCGCAACCCCCAGCAAAAACAAACACTTACCGATCCGTCCCAAAGACTCTTCCTTCCTACACGGCAGCCCGATTTGGCCGCTGAATTGCCATTATCCGGCGGGGATAGGAAGGGATGCCCGAGGCGAGCTCTCAGGATAGCGCTCCTGTCAGCAAGCACAGGCTCGGCAGGAACACGTCCGGACTGGCTCGGCCGTCGCAGGTATTTGATTCCTCGCCGGCCCTCGAACAACAAAAATGGCAAACTTACTTCACCAGTTGCTGCGTTTGGATTACGTCTCGTGCGTTCTCACGATTCTCGGCACCATTCTCCTCGGTAGGAAACTCTGGCAGGGCTGGGTCGTGGCTGCCGTTAACAGCGCTGTCGTCTGCGTCATCGGCGTACGCACGGCGCAGTTCGGCTTCGTTCCCGCGAATCTCCTCTGCATCGCTCTCTACACCAGCAACCTTGTCACTTGGCGCCTCCGTTCCTCCGACCATGCCGCCAAACAGGACGCCACGGAGGGCGCAAACTCACGGGCTCCACGCAGGACCTTCTCGCCGCCGCACCGGTCGGCGTCGGCCGCGCTTCCGGCGCATAACGATCGCCCGCTTCCTTCAAAACGAGCGAGCGGGCGCCACCGCGATCCCGAGGTGGAGCGCCCGCTCCGAGACAAAATGACTCTCGGTGAATTACCGCACGATGAGCGTGGGAGCTACGTTCGACGAAACGGGCAGTGCCGTGCTTGACCGCAGCACCGCGCTCGCATGGAGCATGGTCCTTGCTGAGAGACTTCGGCAAAGCGTTGCAGACACCTCCACGGTCTCCACTCCGCCCACTCCGATGCGACCCACCGTACCGACCACTTGCGCCCCGTAAACCCTAAGCGCGTCGCTCGTTGCTCCCGCAAACGCCGCCCCGTCCGGCAGATGAATCACCACTTGCGCGCCGTTCAGGGCGTATGCACTCCCGTTGCGGACGCGCACGCTATAGGTGATCGTGCTGCCGGCTACCGCTTGTTGCGGCCCGTCGATGTGTACGCTGACGCCGTCTTCGACTTCCGGCTTCGCCACTGTGAATCTGTCCAGCAACGCCGGCTGCCCGGCCGCCGGTGCTGACACCACGTTGCCCGTGGTGGGATCGACGAGCGTATCCGGAATTGGATCGTTCAGCGGTGTCCCGTTGACATCGGTGCCAAACGGCGCCGGATTCGACGCACTCGCCGACGAACTCGGCTCGAGCGGCTCGCTGATCTGATACAGCGTCAGCTTATTGCCGCGAACCACTACGTCGGCAAACGAAAAGACCTTGGCCTTGAACTTTGTCGTGATTTTCGGCCCGCTCCCTGCTCCGGGGAGCACCGCTGACATCTCGTTGTCGGTTAAATGCGTATCCAGCCAAGAAGCTGGACCTTTCGCAAAATTGATTCCGCCGAGGCTAAACGTCCCGGTTGCCGAATCTTCCTGATCCACGCTGACGCCGCTCCCGCGCGGTTGCAAGAAGCCGTTGTCGAAATCGCGGTTCCCGCCGCTCCTTCGACCAGGTACAGCACGCCGTCGGGGACTGTCTGAGTTGCGCCGTCGAAAGACGTGTCAATGTCCACTGCCGCAGGCCCTGCCGGGCTTGGTGCGGCGGCCACGCCCGCCTCCGCCCGCAATGGAAAAGTGCGCTGATAGTTGTGCTCGTGGCCGTTGAACACCAGGTTCACGCCATGGTCTTCCATGAACTTTGCCACACCGCGCATCTGGAAATTGCGAACAGTGGCATTGCCCGACGAGAACGCCGGCTGGTGAAACACCACGATTTTCCAGGTTAGCGAACTGGAATCGAGATCGTTGATCAGCCATTCCCGCAGAACTGACGGATACGCCGAAAACGCTTGCGGCGCCGTTAGGTAATTCGCCGTGCCGTCCAGTTGGCCGCCAAAAACGTGCGGGTTTGCCTCGAGAAACACAAAATGAACATTTCCGTAGTCGAACGAGTAGTTGCTCATATGGTCGATTTGCCGCTTCGGCCCGTTTCCCGAGTCCACCTTCGTCGAATCACGGTAAGCTTGAATCGCGTCGGGCGATGTGTACGACTTGCCCTGGAAGCTGAAGAACATGCCGTCGTCGGCCACGGAATCCCCGGTCCAGGTAAACTCCTGATCCACGCCGACCGGACCATTCAGTGGGAAATAGTAATTGTTGAAGTACGCTACGGCGTCCCCGCCATCCGTATTACCTGTAAAGCGTCCTCCTCCATCGCCTCCCAACATGTTTACGTTTACGCCGGTCCCGCCGGTGTCGTGGTTCCCCACGACGATGAAGAACGGAAGGCTCCGCACGAATGGGGCGCCCGTTTCGTTGGAATCCGTATCGCTATTCCATACCGGCATCCAGTAATCGCGATAGCTTCCTTCCGCGCCATTCGTGTACACATTGTCGCCCGTGTTCAAAGCCAAGTCCGCATGCGGCAGCGGGGGCCCGCCAGCCACAGCGAGATTTTCTGTGTTGTACATCAAATGAACGATTCGCGCCTCGTAGTCCGCAATCCGCGCGGGATTGGAGCCCGGTACGGGCGGAAAGAATCCTTCATCGCCCTCGACGAGGAACGAAAATTGGTTGCTTTGCTTCCGGGTGTGGAAAAATGCCCTGAATCCTCCCGCGGGCATTCCTGGACCGGTCACGCGATAGAAGTACGTCGTATCGTAGGCGAGATTTTTCAGGATCGCCGCGTAATTCGAATGTGGGCCTGATGCCGTGGGCGGCACGGGCAAGGTGAGATCCGCCGAGAGGTAATTGTCGACCACTCGCCCTGACGGCGTGACGGAAGCTCCGTAACTCGGCGTTGTACCGAATTCCACCGTGTAGCCACTCGGATTCGGCGCGGATTCGTCCGTTTGCCAGGCCACAATCATTTGATCTTTGGTCCCAAACGCACCCGCATCTCCCAGTTCAATGTAAGGTTTGTAGGGGACCTCCTGCGCCGTTGCCGCTGGCGCAAAACACGCTGCAACAGCAATCCCCAACAAAGCACACCAGAATCCCTGAGACGGAATCCTTCTCATTTTCTTTCCCCCCTTCGTTTTGAAAGCCATTTCTTTCCCGGCCACGACGCTGCGTAAGGCATTTGAACGACCAACAAGGACAACCCGCTCAAACGCACCCCTCCCGATTGCGGTCATCTCGTTTGCCCCGAGCGCGACCGAGAGGAACAGAATGAGGGATCACGCCGGGAGCGCCGATGCACGCACGCCAGGCCGTGCGGGAACACCAAATCCTTTAATCTCAGTGCCTTCCGCGGGGTTTCAGTGCTGGGCTGCTGAAGGACGCGTTCTTGAAGCCGCGCAGAAAGGAACTTCTCAGGACTACGTTACAGGCGTGTATCTCCCCGCTAAATTTCTTGTACCACTTCGGTGAGCCGAACTGTCGGCTCTTTCTTCCACTGCTGCCGGCTTTTGCACTTTGACCGCGACCTGCCAGGGCAATGTCCTTCAAGACCTATGGGGCCCAGAACGAGCCGCCGCGCGGGAGTTGTCACCCCTGAAGGGTCTCAGGATCGAGTATCATCGTAAGTACAAACCCATGAAGCGCGTCTATCTCGATTACAACGCCACCACCTCGGTCGAGCCGGAGGTGCTCGACGCCATGCTTCCCTATTTCTCTGCCGAATTTGGCAACGCCTCCTCCATCCACACCTTCGGCCAGCGGGCCCGGGCTGCCGTCGAGACCGCCCGCGAGCAAGTTGCCGCACTCATTGGCGCAAGAGCCCAAGAGATTTTCTTCACCAGCGGCGGCACCGAATCCGACAATCACGCCATCTTCGGCATCGTCTCGTCATCCTTCACCTCCGCTAACTCCTCTACCTCCGCCCGGCCTCACATCATCACATCTCTAGTGGAGCACGAAGCCGTCCTCAACGCTTGCCAAGCCCTCGCAAAGCAAGGTGTTGCCGTCACCTATCTTCATGTGGATCAAGACGGCTCGATCGACCCGCAAGATCTCGAAGCGGCCCTTCGCAAAGAAACCGTGCTGATCTCGATCATGCACGCCAACAACGAACTAGGCACCGTTCAGCCCCTTGAAGAAATCGGCCGCGTCGCCAAACAAGCCGACGTTTATTTCCATAGCGATGCGGTGCAATCTGCGGGGAAAATTCCCATCGACGTGAATCAGTTCCAGCTCGATCTGCTTTCTCTGTCCGGCCACAAACTTTATGCCCCCAAGGGCATTGGCGCGCTTTACGTCCGTGGCAGCACGCGCTTGAAGCAACTCCTTTACGGCGGTCATCACCAACGTGGCGTTCGTCCCGGCACGGAGAATGTTGCCGGCATCGTCGGCCTCGGCAAAGCCGCTGAGATCGCTCGGCACTCGCTCGCGAACGACGCCAAGCGCCTGAGCGCGCTCCGCGATCAACTCGAGCACGGTCTTCTCAACCGGGTACCCCATTCGCGCATCAATGGTGCCCGCGCTGTGCGCACTCCAAACACCGCCAATCTTGTTTTTCCCGGCGTCGAAGGCGAAGCGCTGCTCATCGCGCTTGACCTGAAGGGCCTGGCCTGCTCGACGGGCGCGGCTTGTTCCTCTGGCGCCGTCGAGCCTTCTCACGTCCTCACGGCCATCGGATTGCCGACCGAAGAAGCGCGTGCCAGCCTGCGCTTCAGCCTTGGCCGCCACACTACGCAAGCCGACATTGATTTTGCTTTGCAGGTCATCCCCGCGGGTGTCGAGCAACTTCGCCAACTCTCTCCGACGTATCAAAAGGAGGCAGCCGCCAAGACCTAGCCGTGTTTTCTTTGCCCCGGCATTTCGAGCCGAACGAGAACTTCTTTCTCGCCGAGCGATTTTGGCCAGGAGAAATCTTCTTTCGATTTTTTGCGACGGTGCCCCAGGGCCGCTACAATGAAATGACCACTATGAAAGCCGCAACCCAATTCGACACGCTTCCCGAGCGCAGAGAGACGCAGCAAGACCTCGTGGCCGTCGCCATGTCGGGTGGCGTGGATTCCTCGACCGTTGCGGCTCTTCTGCAGCAGCAAGGCCGTTCGGTTGTCGGCCTGACCATGCAGCTCTGGAACCAGCGCCGCTTGCCCATGTTGCAGGGCGACGGCCCGGCGCAGCATCGCTGCTGCTCGCTCGACGATGTCTACGACGCGAAGGCCGTCGCACGGCACTTGAACTTTCCGCATTACGTGGTGAATTTCGAAGAGCAGTTCGAGTCGCGCGTGGTGCGCCCGTTTGTGGAGCATTATCTTGCCGGGCGCACGCCAATCGCCTGCACCAATTGCAATACCGACGTGAAGTTCGAGCCGCTCCTGCGCATGGCGCGGCAAATCGGCGCAGAGCGGCTCGCCACCGGCCATTACGCGCGCATACGCAGGAATGAAGCGACCGGCCGCCGGGAACTCCTGCGTGCGCGCGATGAAACCAAAGACCAGTCTTATTTTCTCTGGGGGCTCACGCAGGAGCAGCTTTCGCGCAGCGAATTTCCGCTCGGCGAGCTGAGCAAGGGCGAAGTGCGCACGCTGGCCCGCCGCGCGAATCTTCCTGTGGCCGAGAAGCCCGACAGCATGGAATTGTGTTTCGTGCCGAATGGCGACTACGTACAATTCATACATGCGTATTCGCGCGAGCGCGGAACTCCCCTAAGCGAGGCGGGAGGCGAGATTGTCAACGAAGATGGCGAGGTGATTGGCCGCCACAACGGCGTTCACAATTTCACCATCGGCCAGCGCAAGGGCCTCGGATTCGCCGCCGGCAAGCCGCTCTATGTTCTCTCGATTGATCCGCAGACGAATCGCGTCGTTGTCGGCGAGGACGAAGCCCTTCGCAGGCGGAGCTTCGAAGTCGAAAGCCTGAATTGGGTTTCGATCGCGCCACCACCGGTACCTCTCCGCGCCAGCGTCAAGATTCGCCATAAACACGATCCCGCCCCGGCAAGCGTCGAACCTATCGGTCAAAACTGCATGCGCATCACCTTCGACACGCCGCAGCGCGCCATCACCCCCGGCCAGGCAGCGGTCTTCTACGACGGCGACCGCGTCCTCGCAGGCGCCTGGATCCGCTGAGGCGAGTTTTTAACCTTTTTTGCTTCTTAGATTCGGAGCGAAAGCAAGAATCAAAAGGCGCAGGCAGCACCGTCGTCTTTCAAAAAAACAAAAGCGACAGCTTTTGTGTTTTCTGAGAGCTAAGAAACACTAAACAGGGCTTGCCGCCGGAAACATTTCTGACGCCCGAGCACACGCCATTCCCGTCTAGCTTTTACAACGGACAACCGAGACTAGATGAAGAGCTCTTCTTCCTGCGGTTCTCGGGGTTCATCGCTGCGCCGGCGGTCCGGGCGGCCATCCCATCCGCGCCGTCGAGAACGAAGAAGATCGAGACCGACCTTGATTCCCTGCACCAATGCCGAGGCTTTGTGCATGGGCCGCCAGAAACTGTTTTTGACTTGTGAGCCCGCATCTTCGACGGCTTCGAGCGCGCCCGTCAGGATGTGGTCCAGGTGCACCAACTGGCCCCGCAGGCGATCGGCCGCTTCCGTGAACACGCGGTCCACTTTTTGAGCTTGCCCTCGCGCCAAATAAACAATATGCGAGGCGTCGTTCACCATGCTGGAGATTTTGGGCTGCGTATCGTCGAGCAGAATCTGCACACGCGTGAGAATCGGCCCCATACGCGACTGCACTTCGCTGACCAGGCGGTTCAAGTTCTCAGAAGTGCGACGCGTCTGGAGAAACAGCGCCGTCAGAATCACCACTTGCACGACCAGAGCCAGCGCCGCCACAATGCTGAAGATTTCGAGCCACACCTGCATAGCTGCCCCGCTTGCCCCGCTAGGGGAGGAAACCCGGCCTTGCCGGAAACTTCGTCTTTACGACTGCTTGGACTCCCGAAGGTACGCTTCGCGTCCCGCTTCCACCGCAGCCGAAATCGAATCCTTCTTGCGCACCGCCACTTCCTTTCCGCGTTCGATCAGTTCATCGGCGCGCTCGCGCAGTTCGCGCGCTTTGCGCTGCGCATAGTCCTTGCCTTCGTCCGCCTTCTTCGAAAGATAATCGCGCGTTTCGTCGCCGGCCTTTGGCGCAAAAAGAACGCCTACCAGTGCGCCGAGACCAAGACCCACCAAAAAGTACGTCACCTTGGAACCTACGCTGTCCGCCATAACAACCTCCAATCCCAACCTAGCACAGCAAGGGTGAAGCTGCAATCCTTCCTAACCGGAATAAGCCATGCGAGACGGTTACTGCTTGTCCGGATGCTCGAGACCCGCAAGAATTTTTTCTGCGCTTTTTCGCGAAATAATCTCGCTTAGTTTTTCGACGCCGGCTTGACGAATCTTTGCGACGCTCCCAAATTCCTTCAGCAGTTTTTGCGCCGTCCTCGGTCCTACGCCAGGAATGTCGTTGAGCACGCTGTGGGTTTGCCGCTTGCCGCGGCGCTGACGATGAAACGTCACCGCGAAGCGGTGCGTCTCGTCGCGAATTTGTTGGATCAAGTGGAGCACCGGCGAATGGCGCTCCAGAGTGATGGGTTCGTCTTCCTGACCCAGGACGAAGAGAATTTCTTCTTTCTTGGCGATGCTGGCCACGGCCTGATTGATGATTTGCAGCGATTCGAGGGCTTGGGCGGCGGCGTGCAACTGCCCGATGCCTCCGTCGATCAGAATGAGGCTTGGCAATGCCCTCTTCTCTTCCTGCAAGCGGCGGTAGCGGCGCGTGACCGCTTCCCCCATGCTGGAAAAATCGTCGTTCAAGCGCGGCAGAGCGCCATTGCCGCCATCACCATGGATGATGAATTTTCGATAGTCCGATTTTTTCATCCGCCCGTTTTCCCAAACCACCATGGACGCGACGGTATCGGTTCCCTGGATGTGCGAAATGTCAAAGCTTTCGATGCGTTTGGGCTCTTCAAGCAAGTTCAGAGCATTCTGGAGCGCCTCACCGATGGCTTTGGAAGTCGGCTTGAGCACGCGGAAGCGCTGTTCGAACGAGTGCTTGGCGTTGTTCTCCACCAGATCCAAAAAGGCGCGCTTCGAACCGCGTTGCGGTGTGAGAATTTCCACTTTGTGCCCGGCGTGCTCGGTAAGCGTTTCTTCGAGCAAACCGCGTTCTTCAAAGTCTTCCGAGACGTGAATGGCTTTCGGCAGATACTCCGCTTCGAGATAAAGCTGCTTCAGCACCGAAGGCACAAACTCCTTGGGATCAAATTCCTCGAGATCTTCCCAATAGAATTCGCGGCGATCCACCACGCGCCCTCCGCGCAAATGGAAGAGGTTCGCGGCCACCAATGGCGCCTCGGCGTAGTAGGCAAAAACGTCGGTATCGTCGCCCTGCGCGGCGGCGATGCGCTGCCGCTCCTCGATATCCTCGAGCGTGCGCAGCAAGTCGCGGTACGCCGCCGCTTGTTCGAACAACTCGTTCTCCGCCGCGGCGCTCATGCGCGCTTCGAGGCTCTTCATCAGGTCGTGCCGGCGCCCTTCGAGGAACATGCGCGCGTCGCGCGCCGCCTCGGCGTAGCGCTCATCGCTGGTGAGCCCGCAAACGCAGGGGCCGAGGCAGCGCTTGATGTAGTACTGCAAGCAAGGCCGCGGATGGTTGCGCGTCAAATCCACCGCGCACGATGGAACCATAAAGCGCTTGTGAATGAAGTGCAGAATACGCCGCGCCAAACCTGCTGGAAAATACGGCCCGAAATAGAGCGAACCGTCTTTCTTGATGCGCCGGGTGAAATACACGCGCGGATACTTCTCTGCCGCAGTGAACTTGATGTAGGGATAGGTCTTGTCGTCGCGGAGCAGGACGTTGAACTTCGGCCGGTATTTCTTGATCAGATTGTGCTCGAGGGCCAGGGCTTCGCGTTCGTTGCCGACGACAATGGTTTCCAGGTCGGCGATTTCGCGCGCGAGCGAGCCAGTTTTGGCGTCAATCCAGCGCGACTCAATGAAATAGGAGCGCACGCGGCCGCGCAGGTTGCGCGCTTTGCCAACGTATAGCACCGTTTCGCCCGCGTCCTTAAAAAGGTACACGCCGGGGCTTTCGGGAAGCTGAGCGGCTTTTTCGCGAGGCTCCATGGAAAGTTATAACTTCTTCGTTTCAGGCTCTAGGCAAAAAAGCCGCACCCGCACCGGTCCCGGTTTCTCGGCTTTGTTTTCGCGCCATAACTTCCATCATACTAAAGGGAATCGAAACAGAGGGAGAGAGCTACTGGCTTTTATGAGATGCAAGAGATTCCTTCCTTGGCTCGCGGCTCTGGGCGTTCTCGAGATGGCGTCCCTCGGCTACGCCCAGGATCCGCAACAAGGGTCCTCGTCGAAGCCTCCCGACGCCGCGGCTCCTGCTGCTGCCAAGAAGTCCGACAAACCGGGCAAATCCGATACCGATTCCGCCAAGAATGCGCCGGATCAGCCGAAGTGGGACCCCTTGCGCGCGGAAAAAGACATTGAGGTGGCCGAGCACTACATGCATATCGGGGATTACGATGCGGCCATCGACCGCCTCGAGGACGCTATCGACTCCAAGCCGGGCTACGCGATTCCTTTCCGCTACCTCGGCGAAGCACAGGAGAAAAAGGGGCTGAAAAAGCAGGCCGTCAAGTCCTACCAGCGCTACCTCGATTTGTATCCGCACGCAGAAGACGCAGCAAAAATCAAAAAGAAAATCGAAAAGCTCTACAAGGAAGTGGCAAAGGAGAAAAAAAACTAGCATGGCTCGGGAAAGAAGAAAAAGTTTGCTGCGGTAACGTTCCTTCCCTGCTCCCTCCAAGCTTGCGTTGGCGGAGTCCGGCGACGTCCGTGACAAGCGCGGCAACCTCTGTCATCCAGCCCGAAAACCAGCCCGAGGATCGCGGGCCAGGCGACGGTTGCAGCGACCGCGCAGCAATCCCGAACTCCAGAAGCTTTGCGTCATGGCAGCCCATATCGAGCAAGATGGGCAGGCCGGCAAATTCTGGCGGTACTTGTTCAGGAACCAGTGGCGGAAGCCAACCATCCTGTTCTCTACCACTTCACCTGGTGCGAAACAAATGCCATCGGCGAAGCGCCGCCGCGGGCGAGGCGGTCGAGGATGCGGCGGGCGCGGTCGAATTCCGGGAAGCGCTTTTCTTCTTCGCGAAACCCGCGCGAATGGGAAACCAGCGTGCAGCCCGAGCGCCGCGTGGGATGCTTGACATGCAGCATCTCGTGAAACAGCACGTATTCCACGGCGCATTGCGGCACCCGGGGATGGTCGAGGCGGCGATTGAGCAGAATCTGGTTCGGCCCCGGATCGTAGCAACCGAATTGACGACGCCAGTCGCGAAGGCTCCAACCGATGTGCGGCCGCTCGAGCTCTCCCGCGAAATATCTGCCGTTCAATTCAGCAAAGAGCTTTTCCAGATTGAAATGCCGGCCTTGGGCACCGTTGTGGCGCGGGAGAACGCGGCGGAGTCGCATACGGTTCATGCGGCTGCGCGTGCGGCCGGAGCGCGCGTATTCGGGATAGGGCGCGACGAGCGAGGCGGGCGCTTTGCGGCGGTAGATGCGGGCGAGCAGCAGCGCCGCCGCGGCCTCCAGCACGGGAAGCGGCGCGCGGCGCAAAAGATCGGAGAGGCGCACGAACACCGCTTCTTCGCGACGCCGAATGGTGAGCGTCAAGCTGGAATAGGGATAAAACTCGACGCGGAAGCGCGGCGGACGTCCGTCGCACCCCAGGCGGGTGAACATGCGCTGAAACAGGGCTGCGCCGCCAGGGACAAAGGAATCCTTCTTGCCGGGAACGTCCTTCACGCCACTCATTTCCCCACGAAATAGCCGCCGCGGCAAGGCCCATATTGGACATCGCTCCCAGAAACCCAACGGTCGGGAAGGTTTCCCCGTTTCGCTCGAGATTGATAAACCAGAACCCTCTGAATCAATGCTTGCGGCGGATAGGGGGAGGCGAGACCTTTTTCTTTGCTTTTTCCGCGTCGCTCATCGCGTCCTGCGTTCCCTCGATGGCGTCGTCCAAATTGTCTTTGTAGATTTCCAGCTCCGGGCCATTCGTAGAGTACTTTTGGAGAATGGGAAGAAACTCTTTGGTGCGCGAGGCCATAAGGTCAATGCCCTTGCGGATGTCCTCCTGCTTCTCGATGCCAAGCTGGATGGTGTCGGCCGCGTCATCCACGCACCCGATGTAGGCATTGAGCAACGCATTCAACATCTCGCCGTGGTGGTTCGACGAAGGATGCTCGATTTCATATTGAAATTTCTTCAGGCGGTCCTCGGCAAAAGTGAGAAACAGGCGGATGCGCTCGTTGGGCGTTTCCGCGTCGCGGATCTTGTCTGCTTCGAGGGCGCTCAGGTAGTCCTTTTGCGGCGCCGCCGCGGTGCAGATGGGCAAGACAGTCCAGAACAAACCAGAGGCCCAGAGCAGGGCTGTCGATTTGCATTTCATGGTTGTTTCTCCTCGGGAGGGGCTGCGGGTTTGACTGGGGCGGGCCGGAGAGGAAAAAGCAGCCGGATCATCTCATCGTCCATGGTGATCAAATCCTGGCGGACGAGCTGAAGGGGAGGCTTGTAAGCAGGAGGCGCGGCGAGCATCGAGTCTTCCACTTCGCGAATTCCCTGCTTCACCTGCATCTCTATCTGGCGGTAACCATTGGAGTGTTTTTCGGCGTCCGGATGCTGCTTCTTTAAGGCATCGAGGGCGGCACGAACATTGTCGCGGTACTTCTCCATAGTCGCGTCAACCGCGTTGTTGTCGCCGGCCTTGCCCGCACGCCGCGACTCCTCAAATTGCGCGTCACCCAGCTTGACCAGGAGTTTTGCTTTCCTGACGGAATTGTTCTCGCGATCGAATTTCGCCTGCAGTTCCGCGACGCTTTCCTGGGCAATCGCGGGAAACAAAACCATGGAAACCACTGCCGCGCTACCAAACATGTGCCGGAATTTTTGGAACGCGCTCATCGGTCACTTCTTCCCTTCCAGCATGCGTCGCAGAACCTTGCTTCGCTCCTGAGCTTGCCAGACTTGATTGGGATTCTTGTCCTGGTCAAGCTCGAGGAACTTCTGATAGGCGTCCAGGGCTGGTTTCGGCTGGTTCAAACTATCGTAGCAGAGCGCGCGGAGGAACCAACTCCCTGCTCCGGGAGCTTCGAACTGATCGATGTGATCCAGGACCACGAGCGTGGCTGCGTAATTTTTCGAAAGATAGTACGTGGTGCTGAGATCTTTCCAGTAGTCGATGTTCTTGGCATCGAGCTGGATGGCAGTCTTGAGTTCCTTCTCGGCGTTGGGAAAATCGCGCACTTGCAAAAAAGTCCGTCCCAAGCCGCCGCGAAGCTGCGGGTCGTTCGGGGCAAGAGCCACCGCCTGATGCAGCGTGGCGATGGCCGCGGTCCACTTTTTCTGCGCGATTTGGATGTCTGCACGGAGCTTCAAGGATTCCACGCCCGGCTTGCCCGCATCCGCGCGATCCAGCTCCGCGAGAGCCGCGTCGTTCTGACCTTGATCCATGAGGAGACGGATAAGGCGTGCGTGTGCTCGAGCGTCATCCGGGTTGATCTCCAGGTATTCGCGATACGCGGCAACGGCTTCCGGCTTCTTCTGCGCTTCGAGACTTTCCGCCAGGCCACGAAGTCCGTGTGCGCCCTTGGGTTGAACTTCCAGGGCGCGGCGGAATCGGACTTCCGCTTCCGCCGGCTTGCCGGAACGGAGGCTCGTCCAGCCCAGGTACTCTAGCGCATGGACCTCGTTGGGATCGAGATCGAGGAGAGCCGCGAACGCTTGAGCGGCGCCGGCGCGGTCGCCGGAGCGATCCAGCGCGACGGCGAGGAGATAGCGCGGGCGGCTTTCCGCGGGAAGCAGCTCGACGGCCTTGCGCAGCGGCGCAACCGCCGCGGTCTCGTCGTGGTTTTCCAAAAGCAGCATGCCCAGGTTCACGTAGGCGGCGGACATTCTAGGATCGAGCCGAGCGGCGCGCTCGTATTCGGCTTGCGCCTCCTTTGGCTTCTTGAGCGCCGTGTAAACATAAGCAAGCTGAAAATGGCCGTAGGCCAAGTCCGGCTGATCAGCGAGAACCTTCTCGAGAGGCGGGATGGCGGCCGCAAACTTCTTTTCGTCAATATCGCGCTGCGCCTCGTCGAGCAGGTCGTTGAGAGGATTGGCAAGCTTCTCCGTTTTCGTTTGGCCGAGCGGTTGCGCTTGCGAGGCCCTCGCAGCTTGCGACGACAAAAGCGCTTCCCTCTGAAGCGCGGTTTTGTCGTCGGAGCTTCGCGCCAAAGGTTGCGGCGATCCCGGGAAGAGAAAGACAAGCACGGCACAGAAAAACGTGAGTGCGGAATTTCTTGCGAAAGCCGGGAGCATCATGGTTCAGCCGAAGCCGTTTTATTTCCGTTCGTGATGGTTGCCGAGCCGCCATTGGGCTTGGATGCGCCATTTGGCGGGCGCTTTGCCCGACCGTTCGGGGCCTGACCATTGCCATTCAAAACGCGCGACAGAAAGCGGCCGGTGTGCGATTGCGCGTTGCGGGCAACCTGCTCCGGGGTTCCGCTGGCGATAATCTTGCCGCCCTGGTCGCCGCCTTCCGGGCCCAGGTCGATCAGCCAATCTGCGGATTTGATGACGTCGAGATTGTGTTCGATGACCAGAACAGATGCGCCGCCCTCGAGCAACTTGCGAAAAGCGCTGAGCAATTTGGCGATGTCATCAAAGTGCAAGCCGGTGGTCGGCTCGTCGAGAATGTAGAGAATGCCGGAATTGTCGGTTTGCGTGAGGTGCGCCGCAAGTTTCAGCCGTTGCGCTTCGCCGCCGGAAAGCGTGGTGGCGGACTGTCCAAGCCGCAGATAGCCGAGGCCGATTTCGTTGAGAATGCGCAGCTTGGACACAATCTTTGGAACGTTGACAAAGAACGCCAGCGCTTCGCGCACGGTAAGCTGAAGCACTTCGTGAATATTTTTCCCGTGATAATGCACTTCTAAAACGCCGCTCTTGAAGCGCGTGCCGCGGCACTCTTCGCAAATCAGCTCGACGTCCGCGAGAAACTGCATTTCCACGGTGACCGTGCCATCGCCCTGGCAGGTTTCGCAGCGCCCGCCCGGCACGTTGAAGGAGAAATGCCCGGCGGAGTAGCCGCGGCGTTTGGCGTCGGGCGTTTCCGCAAAAACTTCGCGAATGGCGTCGAAAGCTTTCAAGTACGTGGCGGGGTTCGAACGCGGCGTGCGCCCGATGGGAGACTGATCCACAATCACCACCTCACGGATGTTCGAATCGCCCTCGAGGCGGTGGCAAAATTCCTGAACGCTCCCGCCAACGCGCTTGGCCGCCACCGCTTTGTACAAAACGTCGTGCACCAGCGTGGATTTGCCGGACCCACTTACGCCGGTCACCACCGTGAGCGTGCCAAGCGGAATCATGACATCGAGGTTTTGCAAGTTGTGCAAACTGGCGCCGAAAAGACGCAAGAACTTGCCCGCAGGTTTGTGACGTTTGTTAGGGACGGGAATGCGCAATTCGCCGTTGAGATAGCGGCCAGTGAGCGATTTGGGCTCCTCGAGAAGCGCAGCGTAAGGGCCGGCAAAAAGCAGCTTGCCTCCAAGCTCCCCCGCGCCGGGACCCAAGTCAATGACGTGATCGGCGGCTTGAATCGTTTCCGGGTCGTGTTCCACGACGAGAACGGTGTTCCCCAAGTCGCGCAGGGATTTCAGGATGTCGATGAGGCGTTGCGTGTCGCGCGGATGCAAGCCAATGGAAGGTTCATCCAGTACGTAAAGAGCGCCGACCAGGTGCGAGCCGAGCGAGGTCGCAAGTTGAATGCGCTGCGCTTCACCGCCCGAGAGCGTGGACGTGAGGCGGTCGAGCGTGAGGTAGTCCAGACCCACTTCATCCAGAAACTGCAAGCGCGTGCGTATCTCTTCGAGGATTTTGTCTGCGATTTTCAGTTGCGCCTCGGAAAGCTGCACACCCGAAAAAAACCCGCGCGCTTCCTTGACCGTAAACTTGCAGACATCCGTGATGGATTTCCCCGCGACCCGCACGGCTCGCGCTTCGGCGCGCAAACGCGTGCCGCCGCACTCGGGACAGCTGGCGTAGCCGCGGTAGCGGCTCAGAAACACACGCACATGCAGCTTATATTTCTTGCGCTCCAGCCACTGGAAAAACCCCTTCACCCCTTGATAATCGTTTTCCGGATCGCCTTCGAGCGCCAGGCGCCGGTGCTCCGGGGCGAGCTGCCGCCACGGAACGCTCGTCGCAATGCCCCGCTCGCGCGCCCACGACTTCAAACCCTGGAAAAGTCCGCGATAGCGCGGCTTGGCCCAGGGCTCGATCGCGCCTTCTTCGATGGATTTGCCGGGATCGGGTACGACCAGATTCAAGTCAAAATCAATGGTGTTGCCAAAGCCCTGGCAGCGAGGACACGCGCCGTAAGGACTGTTGAACGAAAAAAGCCGCGGCTCCGGTTCCTGATACAGCGTGCCGTCATTTTTGCATTCGAACCGTTCGTTGAAACTCAGACGCTCGCCCGCTTTTCCCGGGCTATCAGCGATAAATTCGAGAATAGCTTCGCCCTGCCCTTCGCGATAGCAGATCTCGATGGAGTCCACCAGACGCGAGCGCGATTCGGGATTCACGGCCAAGCGATCCACAAGCACATAGACTGGCTTGGCAAAATCCACATCCAGCAGAGTTTCCGGCGAAGAAAACTCGTGCACCCGGCCGGCCTGGTACAGGCGATTGAAGCCGCGCTTTTGCAATTCGAGCAGTCCTTGGCGCACTCCATCGGCAGCAGGAGCAGCCGCCGTTTTCTTGCTCGTTCGTTTTGAGGCGTTCGGTGCGGCGGGTGCCGCAACGCGAAACTGGTAGAGAACATAGAATCGCCGCCCCTGCCCGAGCGACAAAACACGCGTGGCAATTTCGTCCGGGTTGTCCCTGCGTACCTCCGCGCCGCATTTAACGCAAAAGGTCTGGCCGCACCGCGCAAAGAGCAGCCTCAGATAATCGTAGATTTCCGTAGAGGTCGCCACCGTCGAGCGTGGATTGCGCGTCGCATTTTTCTGGCGAATGGCTACGGCCGGGGCGATTCCGGAAATTTCGTCCACCTCCGGCTTTTCCATGCGTTCTAGGAATTGCCGCGCGTAAGCGGAAAGTGATTCGACGTAGCGGCGCTGCCCTTCCGCATAAATGGTGTCGAAGGCGAGCGACGATTTGCCCGAGCCGCTCACGCCGGTCACGACGGTGATGGCGTTGTGGGGAATGTCTACCGTGACGTTTTTGAGGTTGTGAACGCGCGCGCCCCGGACACGCAACGTGTCCGGTTCGGGCTTCAAAGCTTCTGTAGATGCGCTGATCTGTTTGGTCGCCAAAGCCAAGCCTAGACAGCAGGTTAGAAAGCCACCGCCCAAACTTCAAATTATACGGCGGCCGTCAAAGGCGAGCAAACCTAGTTGACATCCTCCCCGCCCTCAAAAAAAAAGGGCGAGGATTCCTAGGAAGCCTGGTTTGGTTTCAACCAGAGCACTTTCGGCGGGTTCCTGTTTCATCGATCGGCCTTACTGCGCCGCATCTCCCTAGGCTTCACATCGGGCCTGCCCGGGCCTAGGTCTTGCGACAAAAGAACGATACACCAAAACCTGCGCCTTATATCCCCGTTCTCAAGAACGCAGCCTTACGGCCCATCTGGTAACCTCCCGGGCAGGAACGCTTCGCTCCATGCCGGATCACGGCTCCTGGTTGAGCACAATCTCCCCGATTCCCCCGGTGACCTTCAGGCGAATCGTCGCAGGTGATTTTCCGTAGGCCTCGTTGGTATAAGAGTCGCCATCCTGCTTCAGGCCGTAGGTGCGGATGGAGCCGATCCCGCCCGATGCCTCGGCGATAACCCCGATTTTCTTCGGCAGCCGAATGTTCGCCTGGCCCACGCCGCCTTCGATGTCGGCGGTCAGATCCGTCTTGCGGTCGCCGGTCAGGTCCACATTCACCTCGCCAGCCCCCACGTGGAGATCCAGGCGCGCAAGGGGAACGTCCCGAAAATCCAGGTTGCCCTGCCCCGCTGCCATCTCCACGCGCAGCTCCAGAGGAAGAGTCTTGCTGAAACGCAAATTCCATTCGTTTCTCGAATTGCCAAAGTGAACGGGGTGAGAGTCCTGGGCGACCGTGATTTCACCGACGCCATCGGTGACGTGATAATCGACGCGCGGTTCATCGTAGCTGTCCGTAAACCGGAAATCGGCATCGAGCGCGTGCGGGGAATCGCCGCTGATGGTAAGTTCACCCGCGCTGATCTCCAATCTGGCGTGCACGGACCTGGCGCCCTGGAGGTCCACGGTCTGCGTGGTATGCTTTGCGTCCATGTGAAAGCCATGCCTGCGCGCATAGCCACGGCCATGCCCGAGAAGCGCAACCAGGACCACCACAAACGCCAGAATCCCGACCGTGGAGCCCACGTAAATGCCCGGACGCGCGTTGGGGTTGCGGCTTCTCTGAAAATTGTCGTAAATCATTCCCAGCCCGACGAAGACGAGAATCAGCGGCCAGTAATCCAGCAAAATGGCCAACGGCTCGAAGCCCGGACGCCAATTGCGCACCAGGAAGAGAGCTCCGACCATAATCAGGATAATTGGCAGGACCAATGACACTCGCCGTGGATTGCTGTCCTCGGGCATGGCGCACCTCCACACTCCGTATTACGCACGCGGTTGAAAAATAGTTCAGCCGGGAAGAATACCGTACCACCACAAACCAAAGGGCGTAGTTCCAACCAGGAAGCATCGCGCCCTGCCCCTGAGACTGACGACGGGTTTGCTGTGATAGAGTTCCGTGGAAGGGCGTGAAGACCAGCGTGATCACGTACAGGAGAGTCTTCTGGATTGTGCTCGACAGCGTCGGAATCGGCGAATTGCCGGATGCGCCGGATTACGGCGACGTCGGAAGAAATACTCTGGGCCACATCGCGGAGTCGCGACCCCTGCAAATTCCCAACCTGGTGCGCCTGGGCCTGGCGAATATCGCTCCGCTCGAATCTCAAACCGCCCCGTCGGCTCCCATGGGGGCCTACGGCAAAGCAGCAACGCGTTCTCCCGGAAAAGACACCACCACCGGCCATTGGGAGATGGCCGGAGTGTGGCTCGAGCAAGCCTTTCCCGTTTACAAGAACGGGTTCCCGCGCGAGTTGATCGAAGAGTTCGAGAAACAGATCGGCAGAAAGACCATCGGCAACAAGCCGGCGTCGGGAACGGAAATCATCCAGGAACTGGGTGAAGAGCATGTCCGGACCAGCAAGCCCATCGTCTACACCTCAGGCGACAGCGTCTTTCAGATTGCCGCGCATGAAGACGTGATTCCCCTCGCTGAACTTTATCGCATGTGCGAAACGGCGCGGCACTTGCTCGACGGGGAGCACCGCGTCGGGCGCGTAATTGCCCGCCCATTTACGGGAGCCCCGGGGCACTTCATCCGCACCCCGCGGCGTCACGACTATGCCGTGGATCCGCCCAAGCCGATGCTCCTCGATGTGCTTGCCGAGCGCAAAGTCCGTGTGCTGGGCGTCGGGAAAATTCACGACATTTACAACGGGCGCGGCGTAGACGAATACCTCACCAGCAAGGGCAATGCGGACGGCATGGAGAAAGTAACAACCGCCGCGAAAGCGCGCAAAGACGGGTTGATTTTCTGCAACCTCGTGGATTTCGACATGCTTTACGGCCACCGCAAGGACGTCGAAGGGTTCGCGAAATCGCTGGAAGAGTTTGACCGCATGCTCGGTGATTTCCTGCCGCTGCTGAGCCTTTCCGATCTGCTGCTGATCACCGCGGACCACGGCTGTGATCCGGACCCGCGCTGGCCAACTACGGACCACTCGCGCGAATATGTTCCTATCCTCGCCTACTCCCCGGAAAGCGGTCGAGGAACAAATCTCGGCGTGCGCGACACACTAGCGGACATGGGCCAAACCATCGCCGAGAATTTTGGCGGTTCAATTCCCCACGGGAGAAGCTTCCTCCACGCCCTGCGCCCCAAAAATCTGCACGTCGAGACTCCCCACGCCTAAAACGCGGGGGATTCTTTTGGAGTTACTAAGCAGCATTGCTGCTCGTCTCCAGCGATGTTTCCTGCACCACAGGCACATGCTTGAGTTCGCACCCAAGTCTTACTGTGCCTCCACAGGCGGATACCGAGCGTCCCTCGGCTAAGATTCGCAAACCCTCGACAAAGATATGGACGACAGCGTTTTCGTCCCGCTGGTGTTCCATTCTGCAATGGGGGCACTTCCAACGGTCTTCGAGTTTGCGTTCTGCGTTCTTCTGATGGCAAACGTTTTCGACATTTCGATCAAACGTTGCACTACGTGGTCAACAGCTCGGAAACATGACCGGTCAGCCGCTAGCCTACCACGCCGAGCAGGAGCTCAAACGGCTTAAGAAAGAACCGTCTCTTGTTTTGTGCCATTAGTTCAAGCACTTTGGGGATGGCGAGGAGCGCGGGGAATTTTCAGCCGTGCTGTCGCTCGGGGCGTTGGTTGCCCTTTGCGAACGGGCCTTGACGCCGGAGACGACCAGCTGCAGTCCCCCGCAAAGGGCGAGCAGAGCGATCACGGCACGAAGCCGGTGAGCCGGAATGCGGCGCGAGAGCAGGCAACCCAGGAGCACGCCGGGCAGCCCGCCAAGAAGCAACGGAAAAAGCACAGACGAGCTGATCGAGCCTATGGCCCAGTGGAAAATACCGCCGATCACTGCCAATACCAGGCCGAAAAGCAGGTCCGTGCCGACGACTTGCGAAGGCGTCATTTCCGAGTAATTGAGAAGCAGCACCGTGCCGAGCGCGCCGGCTCCGGCGGAAGAGAAACCTGATTCGACGCCGATAGGAAAAGCAAGCCAGGGCAGCCATTGGGAATTCCTGTAAATGAATTCGGGCTTGCGTGCGCGCGGCGCCAAATGAAGAGCTGCAGTGAGAGCCAACACGACTCCGAGAAGGATGACGACGGTCGAGTTGCCGCCGCGGGCGGTCACAAAGCGAAGCACCAAGGTTCCCGACAAAAGGCCCGGAACCGCGCCGCGCAGCAGCAGCCAGAAATACCGCGAGTGAATCTGGCGGCTGAAGAGATAGAAAGGGGCGGCAACCAAACGCACAAACCCCGCGAACACAAAGGCAGTGCCGACAGCTTCCCCGGCAGGAAGACCCGCAAAAAGCAGGAGAGCGGGCACGGTGAAACTTCCGCCGCCGATTCCGGTAAGTCCGACGGCGAGCGCAATAACGAATCCGATCAGAAGTTGCGTCATTCCGCACGCTCCGAAAAAGTGTGAATGCCGCATTCCAGCTTGCGACCGCCCCAGCGCCCCGAGCGCGCGTTGGCCGGATCAGCGGGAAGCGCCGTGCAAGGCTCGCAGCCGATGCTGGGATAGCCGGCGTCGTAAAGCTGCAGATAAGCTAGACGGTGACCGCCGGTGTATTCCCAAACTTGTGCCCAAGCCCAATCGGCGAGCGGGCTGACCTTGAGCAAAGTCTTGCCGCTCGGAAGACGATGATGCTCAATCTTTTTTAGATTTGCGCGCGTGGGCGATTGCTCGCGGCGCAGACCGGTGAACCAAATGTCAAAAGGCTCCAGCGCCTTCATGAGCGGCGCGACTTTGCGAAGCTGACAACACGCCGTAGGGTCCGATTGATACAGCAAGCCGCGCTCCGCTTCCTGCTGCGCCACGGTTTTTTCCGGGAGAACGCTTACCAAGTTCAGGTTCCACTCCGCGGCCAGGCGGTCGCGGAACTCGTAGGTGGCGGCGAAGTGGTAGCCCGTCTCTAGAAAAAGCACCGGGATCTGCGGCAGGCGCTTCCGTAGAAGATCGAGCACGATGACGTCCTCTGCTTGAAAACTGCACGTGAGACAGGCGCGCGCGGCTTGCGAATCAGCCAGAACCACATCCAGAAACTGCTCGATGTTCAAAGCTTCGCTCTGTTGCGAGGAGAAAGTGTTGAAAGCCACGTTCATTTCAAAATTCCTTTCCGGCCGGCTTGTGTTCTGGAGAAAGGCGCAGTTTTCCGGCAAAGCTCAGCGTGTCTTGGATGAGTTGCGCACCATTGGTTTCTGCGTCTTGCTTTACCGCGGCCGGGATTTCTGTTGCCTTGAAAATGTCCTCGAGAGGAAGCTCGGGCAGGTCTTCCGGCGCTAGCGTTGTATTCGTGCAAAGCACGACCAGGCCCGCGGCGTAGAGCGCAGTCAGGAACCCTGCGAGCACCGGCGAAGCCACGCCGGAGCCATCCACAACGACGGACTCGAAACCGCCTTGAAACAGTGCCCGCTCGAGCGACTTTGCCAGCGACAGGCGGTCGCCGAGCAGCAGAATCCCTGGCTTGTGGCCGTGACGGAGGTGCCTTTCTTGCGCCGTGAGGTCTCCGGGTGCGGCCACACGCGTAGCGGGGTTCCGCTCCTCGAGGCTCGTCGTGTCCGCGACAAACGTTTCGCGGACCATGCCGGCTCCCACGGTGGCGTTCGAGAATGGATCAATCAGAATGAAGCTGCCGGTAGCACGGCTCGTGGTGTAAGCGTCAAGAAAAAGCGGCTGACTCGTCTCGACCTCCACTTCCGCGATACCGTTCATTTCCAGTCGTTCGGCGGGCTCGTGTTCGAAGCTGTTCACGTTGACGCGATGAAGAATCCGGCGAACGCAGGCCTTGACCGATCGCGTAGTCTGTTTCAAAAGAAGCGGCTTTTCGATCCAAAGCGGATCCACGTGAAGCCAGACCACCGCGGCGGAAAAGTTGCGCGAGACCGCGGGAAGACTCGACGGAGAAACCAACATGTCCCCGCGACTCAAATCGATTTCGTTTTCGAGCTGCACAGCGATCGACTGTGGCGCAAAGGCCTGTTCCCGGTCGCCGTCAAACCCGACAATCCTTTTGACACGCGTTTCCTGGTGGGACGGGAGCGCCACAAGCGCATCCCCCGGACGCAGCGAGCCGCTCGCCAATTGCCCCGCAAATCCGCGAAAGCGAGAATCCGGCCGAATGACGTACTGAATGGGAAAGCGCACTCGATCGAGCGAGCGAATTTGGCGAAACTCCACCGTTTCGAGATGGCCTAAAAGAGTCGGTCCCGAATACCACGGCATGTTTTCGCTAGCGCTGACGATGTTGTCGCCCGCCAGCGCGCTAATCGGAATGCACTCGACCAAAGGGATGCCCAATTGTGCAGCGAGCGCCAGGAAATCGCGTTGTAAACGGATGAAAACATCTTCGCGGTAACCCACGAGGTCCATTTTGTTGATCGCCGCAACAACCGAGCGAATCCCCAGAAGGGAGGCGATGTACGCATGGCGGTTCGTCTGGGTAAGCAGGCCCTTGGTGGCGTCGACCAGGATGATCGCCAGGTCCGCCGTGGAAGCGCCCGTGGCCATGTTGCGTGTGTACTGTTCGTGGCCCGGCGTGTCAGCAATAATGAATTTGCGGCGGGAGGTGCTGAAGTAACGATAGGCAACGTCTATGGTGATGCCCTGCTCGCGCTCAGCGCGCAAACCGTCGGTCAGCAGAGAGAAATCGAAAGCGCCGCCGGAGCGGTTAATTTTGCTCTTTTGCACCGAGGCGACGTGATCTTCATAGACGGCCTTCGCATCATGCAGCAGGCGGCCGATCAGCGTGGACTTGCCGTCGTCCACGCTGCCGGCGGTGGTAAAGCGCAATAGATCTTTGCGCAAGTCGCCGTCAAGAAACGCCGCAAGGCTTTCCGACCGTTTAGAAGCGGCAAACGTCAGCATCAGAAATAGCCCTCGCGTTTCTTCAATTCCATCGATCCTTCCTCGTCGTGGTCGATGGCGCGGTTCTCGCGTTCGGACCGTCGGAAGGAGATCATCTCTTCAATAATCTTTGGAACGGTATCCGCCTCGGAGCGAATCGCGCCTGTGCACGGAATGCACCCGAGCGAGCGCATGCGGCACTTGATCCATTGAACTTTTTCGCCAGGCAAAAGTTCGTCGGGAGAGTAGATCAGCACGATCGTGCGGTTGCGCACGACCGCCTGGCGTTCGCGCGCGTAATAAAGCGGAACGATGGGGATCTTTTCCGCGTGGATGTAGAGCCAAACGTCGAGTTCCGTCCAGTTGGACAGCGGAAAAACGCGAATGCTTTCCGATCTTTCGATGCGCGAGTTGAAAAGATTCCAAAGCTCCGGGCGCTGGTTTTTGGGATCCCATTGGCCCTGCGAATCGCGAAAAGAATAAATGCGCTCCTTGGCGCGGGATTTTTCTTCATCACGCCGCGCGCCGCCGAAAGCGGCGTTGAACCCTCCGGCAGAAAGCGCATCGAGCAAAGCTTTCGTTTTCAACAAGCCGCAGCATCTCTGCGTGCCGAGCGCAAAAGGATTGGCGCCGCGCGCGAGCGCCTCGCGGTTTTGATGCACGATGAGCTCCGCGCCGATTTCACGCGTGTAGGAATCGCGAAACTCGATCATTTCAGGGAATTTGTAACTGGTGTCGATGTGCAGCAGCGGAAAGGGAATTTTCCCCGGGTAAAAGGCTTTTTGCGCCAAGCGCAGCATGACCGAGGAATCTTTGCCGACCGAATATAGCATGACGGGCCGGGAAAATTCCGCGGCAGCTTCGCGCAGGATAAAGATGCTTTCATCTTCGAGGGTCGCAAGATCGCCGAGACGGCCCTCCAGCGCAGTCGGAAAGAAAGTTTCGGAAAGTTCCGGTATCAGCGTTTCCTCTGGCAGCCGCAGCGCTCGAACAGTCATATCCTGGGTCCCTTCCCGGAAAAATGTCCCCAAAAGACACAAAACCCACCTGCCAGCTCTCCTGGCGGTGGGTTTCAAAACTCAATCGGCTAGATGTTTGTACCTAGACCGCTTGCCTCCCTGCGCCAGAAGACACTCCCGCACAACAACAGCCGCTTGCGCGATTCTGGCGAAGTTGGCTCGCGTAACTCACGGTTAACAGTGTACCCTGCATGCCCTATAGATGCAACCCGGCCAAGCAACGATACTTTTTCTGCATGCTATCGGTTTTTTGCAAGCTGGGGTGGCCTGAAGCGACATCCCAGCTTTCCCCTCCAAATGACTCTTCGCCGCAACACAGACCGTTCCGCAACGGCCCTCGCGAGATGGTGGTGTCACGGAGGGAGGCGGTCAGACCGCAGGCGCGGACCTGACGCTCCAGCGGGAAACGGGCACACCAAAGCGGCTCAGACGATGGCCTTAACGTGCACGACCGGCTCTCGGGGAGAAAACCCGGGGTCGGCCGGGGCGCTGGCAGTCTTCCAGGCCGGCTCGTGAGCACGATCTTGTACGGTCTTTTTTGCGAGGCAAATCGCTGCCCTCCCAGCAACCGCATAGCAAGGAAGGGCTGTTGACGGCAAATAATATATTTATGGAAAAGAGCCCTTAGTCTGGGGCCGTCGTCACTTGCCGGAGGCGGTGTTATCGAGCGGGGCGTAGTAGCCGTTGCGCGTGCGGGCAACCAGCTTGCCTCGGCCACGCGGTGGAGTCACTTCGACGGTCACGCTGCGGAAAGTGCCGTCGCGCCGGGTATTCGTGGGATAGTAGGCCAGCGTGTACTGGTTGCGGATGTCATGCGCCACTTGCTGGCAAATGTTGTGCACGTCTTCGACGTTCTCCGGGAAATACGAAACGCCGCCTGAAGCTCTAGCGATATCTTCCAGCGCCCGCCTGGCCTTCTTGGCGCTTTTCTTGCTTTCCTGGCTCAGCAACCCGATGGTGTAAATCACCGTGTCCGTCTTCTGAATTTCGTGGATGGTTTTCTCCAGTGTAAAATGACTGGAATTATCTTCCCCGTCGGTGACAATCAGCAGCACATGCTTGTCGCGGCCGGCCTTTTTCAGGTGATCGATCGAACCGACGATGGCGTCGTAAAGCGCGGTGCTGCCGCGTGAATCAATGCGCTCCAGCGCTTCTTTCAGCTCCGGAACGCTGCTGGTGAAGTCCTTGTCCAGGTCGAGATAGAAGTCGTCATTGAAATTCACGACGAATACTTCATCCTGCGGATTGCTGGCCTGGACGAGAGTGAGCGCGGCTTCATTCACCTTGGGCCGCTTGTCGCGCATGCTGCCGCTGTTGTCAATCACCAGTCCCATACTGACGGGCACGTCTTCGCGTTTGAACAGAGAAAGTTTCTGCTCAATCTTGTCCTCGAAAACTCGGAAATTCTGCGCTGTCAAGCCGTCCGCAAAACGCTGACGGTCATCCAGCACGGTCGTGTGCAGAACAACCAGGTTCACCCTGCTAACGATGGTCGCGCCCTGCTTTTCAGTAGTGTTCTGGCCGGGCGGAGGAGGAACTGGATTCGCTACGGGAATCTGCGCGCGGACAGCCGGCGCGCAGAACATGCCTAGAGACAAAAACACGCCAAGAAGGAACGCCGCGGCGCCTGGAAGATGGCGAGCGTAACTAATGGCTGGGAGCGTAATACCCCGTCTTGGCGAAGACAGTGAGCGGGGGGAGCCCTCTTGGGGCGCGCAATTTGATCTTGATCTTCCGCCACCTCGCGTCGTGCGCTTTGTTGCTTGGTCGATAGCCGAGCACATATTGGTTTCGCAGCTCCATGCCGATTTTCGTCGCGATATCCGGTAGGTCTTCCAGTCTCTCAACGGCGAACACGCGGCCCCCGGTCATTTCCGTGACTTCGCTCAGGAGCGAGGGCCCTTTCAGCTCTTCCGGTGTCCTGTTGCGAGATCCCAGCGGGTCAAAGATCCCGATAGCATAGAGCTGGGTATCGGCTTCCCTCACCAGGCGCTTGATATCGTTTTCGTTGTACCTACTGTGATTATCTCCTCCGTCCGATAGGATAAGCAAGGCACGTTTGGCGTTGTGTGCACCCCTCATCTCGCTGAGGCCCAGGTAGATGGCGTCCAGAAGGGCAGTGCGGCCCTTCGGGGAGGTAAGCATCAAGCGGCTCTGCAGGTCTTCGACGCTGTTGGTAAACGCACTGGTCAGCTCGGCGCGTTCGTTGAAGCTGACCAGGAAGAACTCATCTTGCGGGTTGGCGGTCTTGAAGAATTGCAAGGCCGCTTCGCGGGCCTTGCCTACCTTGTTGGACATACTGCCGCTGAAATCAAAAACTACGCCGATCGAGATGGGCACGTCCTCGGCGGAAAACGTGACTATTTCCTGCTCGACGTTGTCTTCGTAGACGCGGAAGTTGTCGGGATCGAGGCCGGTAACGAGTCGATTGTAAGGATCGGTGACCGTCACATTAACCAGCGCCACCTCCACATCGACATGCAGCGTGCCACCGGGCTTGAACGCTTTACCCGGGGTATCTTTCTGCACGTCGTCGACTGCTTTGGTCTTCGGCTTGGTGTCATCGACTGTCGCTTTGGAGTCTTCCTCTCTTACCTCTTCTTTTTTCGGCTCTTCTTTCTTGGGATCGTCTTTGGGTTTGTTGTCGTCAGGGGGAGCCTGGGCAGCAGCCTGAAGGAGGGCCTGGGCGCAAAGGAAGCAAACAACAAGAAGAAGCCGGAAAGCTACAAACACAACGCGACGCATCTCAGTACGTGACTGCGGAACAGTCACAGGCAAATCGCGTCTCACGGCACCCCCTACGTCTCGGTCGGACCGAGACGGCCGGGTGGGTCGGTTTCACTTAAATTCTACCACTCGGCTTGCTGAAAACAAGGATAATCCTGCGGGGCCGAAGTTCGAACGGGTAGCATCGCCGCACAAAATGGTCCCGACTATGTGGAACCGTGGAGAACAGGGGCTTATTCCCTGACACTCGGGAGTCCAAAACAGATGGGTTCGCTTAAAGTAGTCGTGGTCATACCGGCGCGCTATGCGTCCACGCGCTTGCCAGGAAAGCCTTTAGTATCTCTCGCGGGGAAGCCCATGATTCAGCGCGTTTACGAGCGAGCCAAACTCGCACAACGAGTCGATCGCGTCGTCGTCGCAACCGACGACGAACGCATTCTGAAAGCCGTCGAGGGCTTCGGGGGCGAAGCGCGCATGACACGCGTCGACCACCGCACCGGCACAGAGCGCGTGGCGGAAGTGGCCGCACACGAAGAAGGCGAAGTCTTTTTGAACGTGCAGGGCGACGAGCCGCTTCTCGACCCCGTGGCCGTCGATACCGCGGTAGCCTCGCTGCTGGAAGAGCCAGTAGCTTCGATTGGCACGGTGGCCACGCTGATCAAAACACCCGCAGACATCATGGATCCCAACGTGGTGAAGACCGTGCTGGATTTCGACGGCGCTGCGCTTTACTTCTCGCGTGCGCCGATTCCGTGGGTGCGCGATACGGCAAGCAACATTCAAGTGCGGCACCTGAAGCATCTGGGACTGTACGTTTTCCAGCGCGACGCCTTGCTCGAATATCCTACGCTGCCGCAGGGCGAGCTTGAGCGCATCGAACAGCTCGAGCAACTGCGCTGGCTCGAAAATGGCTGGAAGATGCGCGTCGCGGAAGTGGAGCACGATGCAGTGAGCGTAGACGTTGCGGAAGACGTGGCGCGTGTGGAGAAATTGATCTATTCTAAAGGCGGCTAAAGTCAGTTATTTTCATACAGTTGCGCGAGTTTTGCTTCCGGCTCCCGCCAAAATCCGGCGAGGGGCATCCCTCGCCTAAAGCAGAGTGCAACTCGACAGCCTGCCACCGTCTTGAGCTTAGTAGTTAGCGTGAGTCAAGCGCAGCATTCCCTGGCAACCTGCTGCAGGATAACGCTGCGCCCTCACAAGTTGCGATTATTGCTGTGCTTCCAGGACACCGGCGACGATGCGCATGGCACCGTTATTGTCCCGGTTGGCAAAGAAGGCCAGTTGCGGGTTAACGATATAGACAGCCATGTGAATCGGAGCAACTCCGGAAAGATTGACGTTCATCATGTTGTTGCTGGTCCCGTCCCCGTTCAGCGTGATCTGACCGGACGTGCCGACGTCGGTGTTCAGCGTCACTCCGGTGAACTGGAAGATATCCGAAGTGCCGCTGAGGTTCAGATTCGAGATGGTGGCTTGGGCGAGCAGATCTTCCTCATCGGCGAAAGAGCCGCCGCTTGTGACAAGGCCGCTCCAGCTCATGGCGTAGGGTCCGGAAATGTTGCTGCTCGAAAATGGACTGCCCGATTGCGCGGCAAGGGAACCGTCAGCGACGACCGCAGCAAGACCGCTCGCGGGAGCGCCGCTGACTTCTTGCATGACGCCGCTACTTGGCGAGCTAAGGTAAAAGACGAACGAATAGACGTTGACGGACGAAGACTGGAAGGAAAGCGTGCCACGCCCGGTCGTCGGGTCATAGCCAATGGTTCCCATGGACAAGCTGCCGCTGCCAAACTCAGTCTGGGAGCCGCCATTGTTCACGTCCATGATGATGTTGCTTAGACTGCTGCCTGAGACGCTAAGGCGGCCGACGCGAGTCAGGCCCCCATTCGCCGAGGCGCCCGACACCAAAAAGGCAAAACTGCCGCTCGGAGCTGGTGGCGGAGTACCGCCAGATTGTGCAACGGCATCACCCGTGAGCATCGGGCCGGTTGTCGCAGAATTGATGCTGATGAATCTCACGCGGCTGGAATCCACGATATAAAACGCATAGGTCTGGCCTTCAATCGTGGCTGTGCCGCGCCCCGCGGTCGTGTTCGCGGGGTCCGCGACGAAGTTTCCGGTGATGCTCGCGCTGCTCGTCAAACTACCGTTGTCGTTCGCGTCTTCGAGCCCGGACGTGATTACTCCACCGCTTGCCGTAAAACGCCCAACCAGGGACTCAGGGTTGGGACCGCCAGGAGGTTGGGTTCCGTCCAGCCCGGTAAAATCGAACACGTAAGATCCGGAAACTCCGGAGGCAAACGCAGCCGAATTCTGTAGAACGAAATTGCCGCTACCCGTGGAAGCTTGATTGCCGCTCGCGGTCTCATCCATCATGAAACCGCCGCTCGTGGAAGTGAGAACGATGGCAAAGTTGATGGTGGCGGGGGCGCCATTGGAAGTTACGTTAAACGTTAAAGTGCCTCGCCCATCGGCGCTGACGGTGTAGCTGCCGCCCATTATGGGATTAGGCGCGGATGAAGTCGTGCTGGTTCCACCTGCATCCACAAGGTCATATACGCCGCCTTGAATGACGCCGGAGCCGTTGGCGGTGAAGCTGCCCGTCCGCGAGAAAGGCGTCGCTGAGGTGGCGCCGCTGGCGATGGCTTCGCCGCTGGTGACGAAGGCATAGGTACCGTTCAGGCTGGAGGGACCATATTTGCCGGTAGGAGGAGGCGGCGTGATAGTGGAACCGCCGCCACTGCAGGCCGCAATCCAAAGGGCAGCCGCTGCGACGAGCGCTGTAAACAGGCGGTTCATCGCACACCTCGCAGAGCTTCCCTTTGCGCTGGCGTCAAGGTAGAAGCGGGCTTAAGCGGAAAGCCTCTGGCGTTGCGCACGGCGACGGCCAGTGCGCCTTTTTGCACGACGCGGGCAGCAAAGTAAGTGCCGTTGCCGAGGGACATGGGTTCGCCCACGATGCGAACGTTGTCGCCGGGATGCAGCTCAAGGTGGCCGGCCTCGAGCACCTTGGCGTTGCCGACATGGACATCCGTTTGTCCCGAGCCGGTTTGGATAGTGAGGTGCGCTCCGATGGGCGGAACGGCCGCATTGGATTCGTATTTTACGACCGTGCCGACGAGCGAGATTTCACGGTTGGCATTATAGGTTCGCAGCAACTGCTCATCGGAAGGCATGGCCTTCTGAGCGCTTGCCGCAAGGGAAAACGTCAGCGAGCCGGCGAATATGAGAGTCAGAAGTAGCGGTCGATTGGTAGATTTCATTGCCCCTTCCCACGCGTAAGAGTGCCACTCTCGCTCGACGGACCCACGCGATCCGTTTCGCGAAGCAAACGCTATTCGCTCAATCCATTAGACAGCGAATCCCTTGCCAAAGGTTTCGTCGGGAAACCGGAAGTTCAGCGTCCTAACACTGAACCGGCGAGCTTCACAAAGTATTCCCCGTTTACTTGAAACCCGTTCCCGGAAGGAAAGTTTCGAGGGCGAAAGGCCGGAATTTCAAGAGCTGCCGAAGTGTAAGATGAGGGTACAATGGAAGCGGCGTTGCGTCCAAGAGGGCGTCTTGCGGTTCCGGAGTGGTATAGCGCGAGGGTGAAATGAAACCAGAGCGTCGCGGGTTGGTTCTCGTGGTGGTGGTCGTGGCTCTATCAGCCGCGTTGGGCGGGATTTACGGCGCGAACGTGCGGGCCACGGCGTCCTCGTATGAGGACACCCAGAGTGCGGTGCGAAGTTTTACGCGGGTGCTGGACGCGGTCGAAGCCAACTACGCGGAGAAAGTGGACGTCGACAAGATCGTCTATCAAGGGGCGATCCCCGGGATGCTGCGCGTGCTCGATCCGCACTCAAGCTTTTTCGACGCCCGGCAGTGGGCGTCAAACCTGGAAGACCGCCGTGGCAGGTACTACGGCGTGGGCATGACGGTGATCGCCCGGGGAGAGCACACCGTCGTGATGTCCCCCTACGTGGGCACTCCGGCGTATAAGGCCGGAATCCGGCCGGGCGACGTGATTGTCAAGATCGACGACAAGCCCGCGCAGGGCCTGAGCTCGTCGGAAATTGCCGACCTTTTGCGGGGCTCCAGGGGAACAACCGTCAAGATTACGGTGTCTCGCGAGGGCTACGCCGACCCGCTGGTTTTCAGCGTAACGCGTGATGAAATCCCGCGGCACGCCGTCGATCTGGCGTATGAGATCAAGCCAGGGATCGGCTACATCCGGCTTTCCGGGTTCAACGAAAAGACCGATGGCGAACTGGGCGAGGCGATGAAGCAGTTAAATGCGTCTACGCTCGACGGCTTGATTCTGGACATGCGGGGCAATCCCGGCGGGCTGCTGGACGAAGCCATCGCCGTTGGCGATATGCTCCTGGACAAGGGCCAATTGATCGTATCGCATCGGGGACGCGCTTCCGCGGAGCGCCGGTATTATGCCCTGCGCGGGAACCAGGGTAACGATATGCCGCTGGTTATTCTGGTCAATAACAATTCCGCCTCGGCCACGGAGATCGTGGCTGGAGCCGTGCAGGACCACGATCGCGGCGTGATCGTCGGCGGGACCACGTTTGGCAAAGGACTGGTGCAAACGCTTCAGCCGCTGAGCGAAAACACGGGCCTGGCGCTCACCATCGCGCGCTACTACACTCCGAGCGGCAGGCTCATTCAGCGGGATTACAAATCGATTTCGCTGCTCGAGTATTACGAGCGCAAAATCCCCGAGCACCCGACCGAAGTCCGGCTGACCGACAGCGGAAGGCAGGTCACGGGAGGAGGGGGAATCACTCCCGACATAACCGTTCACGAACCGGAGAGCAATCATTTTGAAAAGGAACTGTTCCGTACGGGTGTGTTTTTCCCGTTGGATACTACCGTCGGCGGATTTACGCGGCACTACTTGGGAACGCGACCCACGATCACCAAGGATTTTGCAGCGGATGACGCAGTGATGGCGGACTTCCGCAAATACCTCTCCAGCCAGAACGTCCGTTACACGGAGCCGGAACTGGCGGAAAGTCTGGAGTGGGTGAAACGCAAGATCAAGCAAGAGGTTTTTCTGTCCACGTTTGGCCAGCAAGAAGGGTTCAAGGTTGAGCTACAAACCGATCCGCAGTTATTGGCGGCAATTGAGGCGATTCCTCAGGCGCGCGCGCTGTACGAGAAGGCGCGAAAGATTATCGCGGAGCGCGCCGGGACGCCAACTTATCGGCCATAAGTTCGCAGGAGGTAAGGCTAGCCTCTGGATTCACGCCAGGTGCAAGTGCGTTGCCAACCTTAGCTGGTCAGGACAGAATTCAGATAGGATGACCGTGACGTCGTCCGCGACGGTCGTCCCTGCCTAAAGTCTGGCATTCTCCGGCACGGAGAGCATTCGGAAGAAAACTGGGAGCGCCTAGCCGGCGAGAATCCACCCCCACTTCAGAAATCGCATCCGGAACGCTCCTTTTCGAACGTTCTCACTTTACGCCCTGAGGGATGGCAGACTTAATCACTAGGATTAGGTTTGGTCGGAAGGCGGCTCGCTGTTGGGCGTGGATGCGAGCGGCAGACAGCGTGTAAAATGCCCGCTTTTTGCTGGCAAAATCGCTGGATTTGACAGCAGCGCGCGTTCCGAAGATAATTGTTTGTACGTCAATCCTGTGGAGGTTGGATCGGCCCGGTGAGAACCCGGGCTACACGGATGGCGCCGAAATATATTTTTGTCAGCGGCGGTGTTGTTTCCTCACTGGGAAAAGGCGTAGCAGCCTCCTCGATTGGTTGTCTCCTCGAAAGTCGCGGTTTCCAAGTCACGCTTCAAAAATGCGATCCCTACTTGAACGTGGATCCGGGCACGATGAGCCCGTTCCAGCATGGCGAAGTGTTTGTGACCGAAGACGGTGCGGAGACGGACCTTGATTTGGGGCACTACGAGCGCTTCACGCACGCGAAGCTTTCTCGCGACAATAACTGGACGACCGGCCGCATCTACGAAACCATCCTGACCAAAGAGCGGCGCGGCGATTATCTCGGAAAAACCGTGCAGGTGATTCCGCACGTCACCGACGAAATCAAAGCGTGCATCGGGAAAGTTTCGGAAAACGTCGACGTGGTCATCGTGGAGATCGGCGGAACGGTCGGCGACATCGAATCGCTCCCCTTCCTCGAAGCCATCCGGCAGATGCGCCTGGAGCTGGGGCCGGAAAATACGCTCTTCGTGCACGTTACGCTGGTGCCGTTTATTCCGGCCGCCGGCGAACTGAAGACCAAGCCGACACAGCACAGCGTGAAAGAGATGCTGGGTATCGGGATTCAGCCGGACATTTTGCTTTGCCGCAGCGACCGCCACATCCCCGCCGAGCTGAAAAAGAAAATCGCGCTGTTCTGCAACGTGGCGGAATCCTCGGTGATTTCAGTGGAAGATGTGGACACGATTTACGCGGTGCCCGCGGAGCTGAGCAAAGAAGGCCTGGACGCGCAGATCCTGCGATTGTTGAGGCTGGAGTCGCGGCCTTCGGACATGCAGCCGTGGCTCGATCTGGTCTACCGCATGCACCACCCCGCCGGCGAAGTGCGCATCGCCGTGGTGGGCAAGTACGTGCAGCTTGAAGACGCGTACAAGAGCTTGCGCGAAGCTTTGCTGCACGGCGGCCTGGCGCATAACCACAAAACCAGCCTCGATTGGATTGAAGCCGAGGACATCGACTCACCGGAAACGGCAACGCGGCGGCTGCACGGCTACGACGGAATTCTCGTGCCCGGGGGGTTCGGCAAGCGCGGAATTCAGGGAATGGTTTACGCCATTCAGTACGCGCGCGAGCACAAAGTGCCGTTCTTCGGGATTTGCCTGGGGATGCAATGCGCGACAATCGAATATGCGCGCGACGTGGCCGGCCTGAAACAGGCGGACAGCACGGAGTTCGATCCGCAAACGCCGTACCGTGTGATTTACAAGCTGCGCGAATTGCTGGGAGTGGACGAAATGGGTGGCACGATGCGGCTGGGTGCGTGGCCGTGCAAACTCGAGCCAGGATCCTTCGCGCACAAGGCTTACGGCAAGCTGGGAATCAGCGAACGCCACCGCCATCGCTACGAATTCAACCGCGACTTCGAGAAAACGCTGGTGGCCGCGGGATTGAAAATTACCGGACGCACGCCGGATGAGAATTATGTGGAGATTGTCGAGGCACCCGATCATCCGTGGTTCCTCGGGTGTCAGTTCCATCCGGAGTTCAAGTCCAAGCCGCTCGAGCCGCATCCTCTGTTCGCGGCATTCATCGGCGCAGCGCTGGAACACAAGAAGCAGCGTTCCCGCCTGGCCTCTGTCAGTGTCGCCGAGCACCAACCGGCGCCAGCCTTGCGGGCAGCGCCCAGCGCTACCGCGTAAAGGTCAAAGCGATTTTTTTGCCTCTCTGTCTGGTTGTGCTTTTTGAAAACACCACTTGTGAAATGGGCGAGCCAGTGCTCAATGCCTGATGCTCCTATGCTATCTTCGTTAGCCTAATGGGGACCGCACGCGAAATCGAGTTGGGCAAGCTGCGCCTGGGAGCCGGAAATGCGCTGTTTCTGATCGCCGGACCATGCGTGATTGAAAGCGAATTGCACGCGTGCGTGATGGCGGAAAAGGTGGCGAAGATCGCCGCCGATGCCGGCCTGCCGTATATTTTCAAAGCGTCTTATGACAAGGCCAATCGTTCTTCGCTGAAAGCGTTTCGCGGGCCCGGAATGAAGGAAGGTCTGCGCATTCTCGAAAAAATCAAAAAAGAATTCAAGGTGCCGGTGCTTACGGACATTCATGAGGCTTCGCAGGCAGAGGCGGTCGCAGAGGTTTGCGATATCTTACAAATTCCCGCGTTTTTGGCGCGGCAAACGGATTTGCTGATTGCCGCCGGCAAGACCGCCCGCATCATCAACATCAAGAAGGGACAGTTCCTTTCGCCGTGGGATATGGACAACGCTGCGGAGAAAGTGGAGAGCACGGGAAACAAGAAAATTATTTTGACGGAGCGCGGCACCTCGTTTGGCTACCAGAATTTGGTGGTGGACATGCGCTCGTTCCCGGTGATGCAGCGGACCGGCTATCCCGTGGTTTTTGACGTGACGCATTCCGTGCAGCTTCCCGGAGGACAGGGCCGCTCGAGCGGAGGACAGCCGCAATTCATTGAGCCGCTTGCGCGCGCAGCCGTGGCCGCAGGCGTGGATGGGGTTTTTCTCGAGACGCACGACAATCCCGCGGCGGCCCGCTCGGACGGGCCAAACGCTTTGCCGCTTTCCGAACTGCAGGCGCTGCTTTTGAAGTTGAAGAGCCTCAATACCGTCGTTCGCCGCTGGAGCACGTCGTCATGAGCCTGGAAACGGCCCGCCGCGTACTCCAGATTGAGGCCCAGGCGATTCAGGATATGCTCGCGCGTCTCAACGCCAATTTTGAAAGAGCGGTGGACGTTTTATTCGCCTGCAAGGGGCGCGTGGCCGTAAGCGGCATGGGCAAGTCTGGGCTGATTGGCCGAAAGATTTCTGCGACACTCTCGAGCACGGGCACGACGTCGTTTTTTCTGCATCCCGCCGAAGCGCTGCACGGGGACCTGGGCATGCTGGCGCGGGGCGACGCGATGCTGGCGGTTTCCTACGGCGGAGAAACACAGGAGATCATTCAACTGCTGGAAGCGCTGAAACGTCTGGAAATGCCGCTGGTTACGTTGACGGGTTGTGCGCAGTCCACGCTCGCAAAAGCCAGCGACGTCGTCGTGGACGTCAGCGTGAAGGAAGAAGCGTGTTCGCTCAATCTCGCGCCGACGGCAAGCACAACGGTTGCGATGGCAGTGGGCGATGCGCTCGCGGTTGCGCTTCTCGAAAAGCACAATTTCCGGCACGATGATTTTGCCGCGCTGCATCCGGCAGGACGGCTTGGGAAAAAATTGGTGCGGGTGGAGCATCTGATGCATTCCGGCTCGGCGCTTCCGCGCGTCGCTCAGGATAGCTCCATGCCGGATGTTTTTCATGAAATGAGCGCGAAGGGCTTGGGCATGACCACCGTGGTGGAGGCGGATGGCCGCCTCGCGGGGATTCTGACCGACGGGGACTTGCGGCGCTTGATGGAGAAGCATCGCGGCGCCGTGCTCGAAATGTGCGCGGCCGACGGCATGACGAAGACTCCGCAAACCATCGGGCCGCATGTGCTGGCAAGCGAGGCTCTGAATTTGATGGAGAAGAAAAAGATTACATCGGTGGTGGTCGTGGATGAGAGGCGGCGCGTGCTCGGCGTGGTGCATTTGCACGACTTGTGGACGCTCGAATTGATGTAACGATTCGCTGCGAAAAACGCGAAGAGAGGACAAAGGAAAGCAGAGAAGAGAGGGAGAGAACCTTGGCAAAGATTCCGGCGAAAGTGGCCAGCAAGGCCAAACAGATTTCCGTGCTGCTCATGGACGTGGACGGTACGCTCACCGACGGTAGCGTAACGCTGGCGTCGACACCGGACAACCATGCCCTCGAAGTCAAGACGTTCGACGCACACGACGGCCAGGGGCTTACGCTCGCGGTGACGGCAGGCCTGCGCACCGGCGTCATCACCGGGCGAAGCAGCGCGGCTTTGCGTCGTCGGTGCAAAGAGTTGGACATTGAATTTGTTTACGAAAAGCAAGGGCACAAAATCGCGGCTTACGAAGATGTTTTACGCAAAACCGGCGCGAAGGAATCCGAGGTCGCCTTTCTCGGCGACGACTTGCCGGACCTGACCATCATGCGCCGCGTCGGCCTTGCCGTCGCCGTCGCCAACGCGGCTCCCGAAGTGAGGCGCGCGGCGGATTATCGAACGAAGGCCGTCGGTGGCAAAGGCGCCGCGCGCGAAGTCGTCGAGCTCATTCTCAAATCCAAGGGCATTTGGGAGGAGATGATCGACAAGGCTCGAGCGTAGGCCTGCGTCGAACAAAAGGCCTCCCCTTGTCTTGCCAAGCCTCACGGTATATCGTCCAGCGCCACACCGGACGTGCGCATGGCGCCACCGAGAAGCCCTCGGATGCAATCCCTGATTTACCTGGTTTTGGTTCTCGCGTTCAGTTCGTTTTTCTATTTTCTCATTCTTCATTCGGGCAGCCTCGGCAATGGCCGCGGTATGTACGTTTTGGGGCTGATCTAGTGCCCGGCGCTGGAGGGCATGCTGACGCTGCGACTCAACGGGCGAAGCATTTCAGAACTCGGCTGGAAATGGGGTCAAACCAAATACCAGATTCAGAGCTGGCTCATTCCGCTGCTGGTATATTGACGAGTTTGGCTGCGTCCTGCCGCTTGTCGTCGTTGTTTTTGCTGTGTATTTCTGGACGAAGCGGCGCGAGCTGCCGGTGTCGTAGCGCGATACGGCGACACACCGCAGCAAGCCGTTTTCTGCTGGTTGGCCTTTAAAGCGGATTTCAAGAGATAATGACTGATCATCTTGTCTTCCAGGAAACCTGCCGATGCTCCACGCCTGGCACGACGTATCCCCGGGAAACGAAGTGCCGCGGGACTTTCAAGCGATGATCGAGATCCCGCTCGGCTCGAACGTGAAGTACGAGCTCGACAAGCCTACCGGGCTGCGAAAGGTCGACCGCACCACTCGGCGGTTTTTTATCCGGCCAAGTACGGCTTCATTCCGCGAACCTACGCCGACGACAACGATCCGCTTGACGTGCTGGTCCTGTGCCAGCAGCCTGTCCAGCCGCTCTCGCTCATCAAGGCGCGGGCCATCGGCTTGATGACCATGATCGATTCCGGCGCGAGCGACGACAAGATTATTGCCGTGGCAACGAACGACCCGGAATTCAACAGCTACGTCGAAGCCAAGGAGCTGCCGTCGCACCGGTTGCAGGTGCTGAAGCGCTTTTTCCAGGATTACAAGCAACTGGAAGGCAAGCAGGTGCAAGTGGAAGACATTCGACCGGCGTACGCAGCGATGAACGTGATTGAGAAAGCGCTGGCGCGGTACGAGAAGGAGCGCGAGCGTCTGCGGGCCCAGGACGGCCACTAGTATGAAAATACTATTTTGGAGACCTTGGCCCGGTGGTATTTTGCCTGAAGCTGATCGGTTGTGTTTGAGGGTGCTGCTCCCGTGAAGCGTTTGCTCAAATGGTTTGCTGGCATTCTCGCCGTGCTTTTGCTCGCGGCGTTCGGCGTGCTTTGCTACATGGCAGGCAGCCCAAAAGACGCCTACGGTATGGTGCGCTATGCCCTGCCGCACATGCGCCGCGGCACGCTGCAAGTAGGGAGCGATGCGCCCGACGTGCGGTTGGTGGCGCTCGACGGCATCGATCGTTTTCATATTCGCGAACGCCTTGGCAGGCGGCCGCTGGTGCTGGCGTTTGGCAGCTTCACTTGACCACCTTTCCGCCGCCAGGTGGGCGACATCGTTCAGATTTACAACGACTACAAAGACCACGCGGATTTTCTCACCGTTTACGTCCGCGAAGCGCATCCCACCGACGAATGGCAAATGAAGTCCAACGTGAAAGATGACGTTTGCTACGCGCAGCCGAAAACGCTGGAGCAGCGCGTGGCCATCGCCAAGGATTTCACCGCGCGCTACAAGTTTCCGTTGCCTTTTGGCATCGACGACATGAGCAACGCCGCCGACAACGCATACGCCGCCTGGCCCGAGCGGTTGTACATCATCGATGAAACCGGCCATATCGTGTATCGCGGAGGGTTGGGGCCATTCCACTACAAGCCCGCAGAGGTTCGACAATGGCTTGCGGCGAAGTACGGCGCCGTGAAACAGGGAGCGCAAACCGCAGCTGCCTCCGCATCTCGAGCATCCGCGCCGGCAAGCACATCTTCGGAAGGGACCACGCCTCTGTCGGTCCCCGCAAAGTCCGAGAAGTAGTTCACCCCTCGTCCGCGGCGCCGCGCTAGAATCCGTCCGTGAAGCCGCCCTCGGCAAAGCACCCTCGCAAAAGCCGCACACTGAAAAAGGTTGCGTTGGCGCGCGCGTTGTCGAAGCTGGGCTATTGTTCGCGTTCGCAAGCCGCGGAACTGATCCGCGCCGGGCGCGTGAAATTGAACGGGGTGGTGCGGCGCGATCAGGAAACGCCCACACATCCCAAGGATCGCATTGAAGTCGACGGTGCCCCCCTTGCCGCCAGCGCAAAAATCTATCTTCTCCTCAATAAACCGCGTGGCGCGGTGACGACAGCTTCGGACGAAAAAGGCCGCGAAACGGTTTATGCCTATCTGCCGAAGAATCTCCCGTGGATTGCGCCGGTAGGACGGCTCGACAGAGCCAGCGAAGGGTTGCTGTTGCTTACCAATGACTCCGGGTGGGCGGCGCGCATTGCCGCGCCGGAGACGCACCTTGACAAAACATATCACGTGCAGATCGGCACGATCGCTGACGAAATCTTGCTCGACGCTCTGCGCCATGGCATTCGCACGATCGACGGCGATTTTCTTCGCGTGAAACAAGCAAAGGTCCTGCGCCAGGGCGAGCGCAATTCCTGGCTCGAAATTGTGCTCGACGAAGGAAAGAATCGCCACATTCGCCGCATGCTGGAGCAGTTGAACATTGAAGTGTTGCGACTGGTGCGCGTGGCGATCCGATTTCCTTCTATACCTTGCCTCGCATGGCGTCTCCCAGGCCATCCTCACCTTCCGACCCGTCTCCGGGAACGGCCGTGGAGATCCAGCGAGACCCCGACGTCCCCAGGTTTACGCTGGATAACCCAGGCCACGAAAATGCAGTTACTGGGGCGATGTTTGACGCGATGCTCGCGGAGTTGCGCTCCGAGGCCGTGCGTCCGCTTGCGCGAGTCCTGCGCCTGATTATTGGGCTGCTTTCCGTGCAAATTATAGTTGTGGCGTTGTTTGGCGTGAAACCCAAGAAACACCGGCTGGAAGAACTGGACTCAGAATCGCCCCTCTCGCCCCTGCCCTCGCAGGTCTGAGCTTGAATCGATTTAGTCATGCGAACCTGAGGGCATTCGCACTAGAATGGGCGCTTCTTGCCCAGGAGGGTTTATGAAACGAATTGGCGTGACCGCTTTCCTTCTTCTGCTCGGAACCACTCCGGCCCGCGGCCAGTCGAAGCTTTCCGTGAAATGGGAAGAGCTCACCGCCGGAGACTTTCGCGCGGCGATTCAGCAAGCGAAAGGAACGTGCCTGCTCCCGTTCGGCATTTTGGAGAAGCATGGACCGCATCTTCCGCTGGGAACCGATCTCCTCAACGTTCGCTTTGCGGCGTTGCATGCCGCCGAGCAGGAATTCGCCGTCGTTTTTCCAGAATATTATTTCGGACAGATTTTTGAAGCGAAGCACCAGCCCGGTACGGTGGCCTACAGTATGGAGCTCCAGCTGAAACTGTTGCAGGAAACCACCGACGAGATGGCGCGCAACGGCTGCAAGAAAGTCGTCATCGTGAACGGCCACGGCGGAAACGAACACCTGCTTCCCTTCTTCGCGCAGGCACAGATGGCCAGCCCCAAGGACTACGTAGTGTACGTGCTTGACGGCGAACGCAACCGCCCCGGCGGGCCGGCAAAGAAGTCCACCGGGGTCGATTACCACGCCGGCGAAAACGAAACCTCCAACACGCTCTACACACATCCGGAACTGACGCATATCGACCGGGCCGGGCGCGAATCAGGCGCGGATCAAAAACGCCAGAATCTGCCGGACTTCCTTTACACGGGCATCTGGTGGTATGCGCGCTTCCCCAACCACTATTCAGGCGACGGCTCGGTGGCCGCGAAAGAGTTGGGCGAGTGGAACGTCGAGGGCTGGATTTCCACGATTGTCGAAGCCATCCGCGCGGTCAAAGCCGATGACGCGAGCCTCAAAATCCAGAATGAGTTTTACGAAAAGAGCAAGCACCCTCTCGACACGCCGCAATAACGGCGTGACAACAAAAACTCTTTCCGGCAAGGAGGAGCGACGAATCACCCATCCTTATGCTACCTAGGTGAGAAATACTTCCGGAATGAAAAGAAAAGTTGCCGGTTGCGGGCGAGGGGACAAGATGACGGATAGGATCACCCGGCGCGACGCTTTGAAATTGGGCACGAGCGCGGCAGTTTCAGCCACGGTCTCTCCGCTGATTCGGTCGATCACCGATCATGTGAGCAGCGTGAACCGCGCTTCTTCGACGCTGCCAGATTCGGAGTCAACAGTCATGCCACCCACCACGGAAGACGAAATCTGTTTCATGCGGGCCAGAGACCTGGCCGGGACGATCCGTGACAAAAAGATTTCCGCGCGCGAAGTGATGCAAGCGCATCTGAAACAAATCGCGCGCGTCAATCCGAAGGTCAACGCGATTGTCACGCTGGTTCCGGAAGAACAGCTGATGGCGCAGGCGCTGGCCGCGGACGAAGCCATCGCCAAAGGACATTTGCTCGGGCCGCTGCACGGGCTTCCGGTTGGCGTGAAGGATTTGCATCTCACCAAGGGTATTCGAACGACACACGGGTCGCCGCTTCACGCCAATGACATTCCCGATGCCGATTGCCTGGTCGTTGAGCGCGAGAAAAACGCGGGCGCCATCGTCATCGGCAAAACGAACGTGCCGGAGTGGGGCCTGGGCTCGCAGACGTTCAATCCCGTTTTTGGGCCGACGCTAAATCCGTACGATTTGAGCAAAACTTGCGGCGGAAGCACGGGCGGAGGCGCGGTGGCACTGGCATGTGGAATGGTTCCACTCGCCGACGGCAGTGACATGGGCGGCTCGCTGCGCAATCCACCGAATTTTTGCAACGTGGTTGGGATTCGCCCCTCGCCCGGGCGTGTGCCGAATCCTCCGACGACGCTCGGGTGGTTCACGTTGAGCGTGGATGGGCCGGTGGCGCGCAACGTCGTGGATTGCGCATTTTTCATGAGCGTCCTGGCGGGATTCGATCGCCGCTCGCCCATTTCCATTGACGAGAGCGGTAGCCAGTTCGCCAATCCGCTTGGGCGCGATTTCCATGGCGTTCGCGTTGCGATGTTCAAAGACTTGGGGCTTCCCTGGGAGCTGCCGGTGCGCGACGCGGTCAAAGCGCAACGCAAGGTTCTCGAGTCGTTGGGCTGCATCGTCGAAGAGGCCGAGCCGGATTTCACAGACGCCAACGAGTCTTTTCTGCTGTGGCGCCACTGGTCGATTGAACTTTCCTTTGGCGATATTCTTGAAGCGAACGCCGATAAATTGAACCAGTACGTTCACTGGCACGTGCACGAGGGCCGCAAGCTCACCGGGCCGCAACTCGCGCGCATGGAAGCCAAACGCACGGAGTTGTATCAGCGCACGCGCCAGTTCATGGAGAAGTACGAGTTTTTCGTACTGCCGGTAAACCAGGTTTTGCCCTTTGATGTGAAGACGCATTACCCCACAGAAATTGCCGGTGTGAAGATGGAAACCTACATGGCCTGGATGAAATCCGCATACTACATTTCGGCGGTTGGCAATCCGGCAATGAGCGTTCCCTGCGCGTTTTCCGAGAGCGGGCTCCCCATCGCCATGCAAATCGTGGGACGCCACCATGACGATTGGGGCGTTTTGCAACTGGGGCACGCCTTTGAGCAAGCCACAGGTATTGGCAAGCGCCGCCCGCCCATCTTGTAGCGGGTTCACACGCCGCCAAGTTCCTTTGCCGTCGAGATGGGCGGCTACCTTTGGCCGGGAACCATCATTGAATGCGCCAGACCGTATCGAGTCTGTGGTTTGCGGTTGGTAATGAGCGACTCCCGGTTTTGTCCCGGCCGCGATTTCACAAACCGCGAAGCCCTTTAGTTAGGTTTGGCAGTGCTTCTTTAAAAACCGGAACCCATCGGCGACCCAGACCGAGCTTCCGAAATAGCCAAAGGTGTGGCCATCTTCCGCCGAATTACCAAAGGGAGGATAAATCTTGAGCTCGAATTCCCTGCCAGCGTCCCTCATGGCGGCCGAAAGAACGCGGCTCGGGGAAAGGTCGTAATCATTCTCGGCCTGAAAGAAAAAAATTGGCGCGCGGGAATTGCGAACACTGCGCGTCATCAACGATTGTAGTAGGGGTGCTCGCGCCCAGCTCTGCCTCGATGCCGCCGAAAGAATTTCCTGCCACAGCGGTCCGATCCGCCTCGACGAACTTCTGTGTTCTCAGCCATGTTAACGCGGCGACTTGGTCGTTTAGGTGGTCCGTCTCGAGCAAGCGGACCATCTTTGCGGATCCGCTGGCGAGACCTCCCGTTTTGGTCGCAGCGGCGATCTCATCGCCAATGTACTTGCCTACCGAAGCACTTAGACCTTGGCCTCTTCTGTACGGTCCGAAGAACACCCAGCCGTTCATCGCAAAGACCGGCCCCAGCGCATCGAAGCCTTCTTTGCTGAGCATGCCGGGAGCGTTCCCATGGTTGTAAACAACTGCGTATAAGAGAGTTCGAACAGCTCAGCGATCCAGTACTCGTTGGAGGAACGCTCTTGATGAGCAAGCGTGTGCTCCCTGCCACCCGCGGATGTCGCATTCGCGGGCTCCGGCTCTATTGAAATGACCATCACACGCGAAGGGCTTGACGACCTTCCCTGAGTCCCGCCGCCACTGCTCAAAAAGGACACGATTTTCGGCAGGGACTCGGCACCTTCGGCCGATAGAGGTCCATGCTCAAACGATATCGTTCTTCTCCGGGTCCCATTGCACCGTGCGACCCTGGCGCAGCGAGGCAATGGCCATTTGGCAAGCTATGGCCGAGTTGTAGCCCAATTCGAAAGGACAATTGGGCTCTTTGCGGTTTCGCACGCAATCAAAGAAATTATTCATGTGAGCCGCGGTGTCGTCGTCATCACTGCCGACAATATCCGGTTCGCCGCCAACCGGCGCCGGAGTTCCAGCTTTCGGTGCAGCGTGGTCCTGCGGTTGGAATGTCACCTTGTCCACAACGCGAATCACCGTCCCCTTGTTTCCGAGCGCAAAATCGTATCCGTCCTCACCAAAGTAATTGTTGCCAAACGACGAGTTCCAAGTGAACAAGAGATTTTCCGGCTGGTCCATGGAGACGTCCATAGTGTCCGGAACTTCCATGCCGGGGGAAAGATAGTTATAGCCGGCCATCGTGACGCGGCGCGGTATTTTGAGGCCGAGCGATTTGTACCAAAACGCCACTTGGTGCACCATGTTCTCGAAGACGTTTCCACCCGAATAATCCCAGAAGAATCGCCAATTGATAAAACGTTGCGGATCAAATTCATGGGGCCGAGCTTCACCTTCGAACTCCTTCCAAGCTACATGGTCGAGATTGCAGTCGGGGGGAATTGACCTCTTCCATCCTCCGTAAGGTCTGTTCCGATAATGGTGAGTATGAATTGCTGTGATGGTTCCCATGCTATCTGGCGCAGTGAGTTCACGCGCACGCGCGAAGGTCTTCCCGCTCACGGATTGCACACCCACCTGTACCACGCGGTTCGAACCTTCCACGGCGCGGCGCATGCGTCGCGCGTGGTCAGGATTAAGAGCCATGGTTTTTTCCTGGTAGACATCCTTGCCTGCTTGGATGGCGGGAACGAAATTGAGAGCGTGTTGGTGTTGGGGAGTGGCAATTAGTACGGCGTCAATGGATTTGTCGTCGAGCAAGCGGCGAAAATCGGTAAATGTCTGGACCGTGGGAGCAAGTTGTTTGGCTTCCTCCAGGCGACGAGTGTAAACGTCGGCAACCGCGATGGCCTGGCTATTGGGCGCACGGAGCGCGTGCTTGAAAATGTCCAGTCCGCGCCCGCCGGCCCCGATCAGCCCGAACCGGACGCGGTCATTAGCGCCGAGGATACTCGCCGGCGGAAAAACCGACGAACCTGCGAGCGCGGCCGCACCTCCGCTAACCTGATGAATAAACCTTCTGCGATTGAGCATGATTGCAACTCCTTTGGTTAAACTGAAGAATACTTCCGACAAAGCATTTTGATTTTCTCGACGAGTTTGGGGACTCCGGTCAAGGGATCCTCTTCACCTTCATATTCCGCGGACATAAATCCCTTATAGTTCGCGCGGGCGAAAAGCGACCACACGCGGTCGAGATCGACAGCTTGCCCATTTTCGAACACGTCTCGGATGTGGGAGTGGGTCGCGTAAGGGAGGGTGGCTTCGATTTGCGCGTAAGCGTCAGCCTGAGGGGTAGCAATGAAGTTTGTAACGTCCAGATTGATCCCAAAATAGGGTGAATCAAGGCGGTGAACAAGCTCGATGCACACATCCGCATTCTGGGTGATACCTTCGTGATTTTCAACGCCGAGAGTAATTCCTTTTTTCCCCGCGTACTCGCAAGCCACTTTGAGCGTCTCAACGGTCCAGCGAATACCCTGTTGCACGGTCGCCCCGGGAGGACACTTGCCCGCGAAGACGCGCAGATGCGGTGCTCCCAGAGACTCGGTGACATCAATCCATTTCTTGATCTCCTCCAAAACCTCTGCGCGCCTGACCGCATCCGCTTGCACGGTGCTGGCTCCTGTGGCTGCACCGGAAAAACATACACCATTCTTGTAAGCTAGGTATCGCAAGGAAGCCAAATAGGCTGGTGCCGTCGACTTGAACCAGTAAGCCGTCATGTCCACGGCATCAATCCCGAGCTCGACGGCCTTTCCGATGACGTCTTCCATGCTCATCTTGCCGGCTTTCAAAGGTTTGCTGTAAGAGTACGCGCAGCAACCCGTAAGGAGCCGCGGCTTTGCTTCAATCCCGGGTTCCGTGCTTGGCATGGATTTCCACGCACGAGCTGTGCGGGCAAGTTCCGTGCCCATGATGACCGCCGGTCCGGCGGTTCTCAAAAATTCTCTGCGATGCGTTCTCCTTGGTATAGACACGTTAGCTCCTTCTGCAATATTCGGGGAGCGCTCCCCGCCTTACATCCAAAGGGGCTTTGCCCTTACCTTGTGGCGGGTCTCCCGTCCAGGCTTTCGAAGGCTCCGTGCCTTGCGGAGCGCCAAGTGGTCGGTTACCGCAAAACAGTGGCCCGTTCCGCAAAGCGCCCTCGTGCGCAAACGGGAATATTGGCTGCACCGACTTGCTTATCATCTCGCAAACACCCTTAATCGCCTCGGGCGGCACATGACACTTTACTCCCGTTGAACTCCACTCTAGCATTTTGGGCGATGCCTTCAAAAAATTGCGCACGCACACGCGCGTGACCCACCGCGATTCCCAGCTTGAAAAAAAGATTCGCTTCGACCCAATCTGATATGTTCGAGTTGCTTTATTTTCGGCGACGCACAGGCTACGAGTGGGGAGCCCCGCCGCGCGTCCCACGTCCAATGTGCTGCTTCGCGGGCTCGCATGGAATTTTGTTGCGTGTGCTAGCCGCACTGATGGCCTCGTCCAGTGTGTCGGAGGGCGGTAAGCTTGGAACTGGGATCTCTGGCAGGTCAAGTTCCTCTACCTGAAAGCGCACGATTTCTCGAGTCGGAACATCTACATAGTCATTGGAAGTCCCGGTCAGATAGAGCCGAGTAACGGTGTTTCTTGCCTCGCGACGCTCATAACGGATGGCAAAGCCATTTCGAAGGATTGCGAGTTCCCCAGGGTATGCCGAGATACAAGGAAGAAGAAGGACGACTGCGGCGATACCCGGCTTGTAGGAGAGTCTCATAAATGAAAGACGATCGGTCTCTGTCCCGTGCAGCTGCGGGAGTCAGAAGTCTCTCGAGGTTCCGCCGAGTCGCACAAGTTGTCCTTGCCGAGCCACAAATAGGCCTGTCGTTTGGATGCGTCAAGCACCGAGAGATCCGGAACCGGCCAGGCTCCGCAACTAACTTATTGAATCCACTGCCCTTGCGTTCCCGACTTGGGCGCAATTGGATAGGATGGAAATTGCTCTGTAGGGCAAGTGCTTCCATCCAGTACTACGATAGGGTTCCCCACCCCATAGCAGACTGTTTGTTTGATGATTTCCTGCAAGACATCGTGCTGTGGCTTTCCCATCAGGAATGCTATGACGAGTCATTCCAGCTCTATCTGTCGCTGTCGCTCATCTTGCGCCAGCTCACCCCGTTCGTTGAACCTCACGTGGGGCACTGGCCGAAGGGGAATGCTGAGGCGATAGCGGGCGTAGCGGCGCTCGCCTTCGCGAACTAGCGCGCCCTTGGCAACTAAGTCGGCCAGGTCGCGCGTGGTGGTTGCGGGCGAGGCTCCGGTGATGCTGGTATATTTTCCCGCTGAAAGTCCACCTTGGAATCCCTCCGGGCCTTCGCGGAACATGCGAAAGAGAGCCTTTTCCTGCCGCGCATTAAGCTGGCCCTTCAGCCTGTCGAGCAGCTTCGTTTTGTCGATCAGGAATTCTACCAGCGCGATGGTCCTCCGCTGCGCTTCAATGGCGACGTCGGCAAACCACATCAGCCATTGCGTGATCTCATTTTCCTTGTTCGCCGCTTCGAGCGCTTCGTAATAATTCTTGCGCCGAGCAAGAATTGTTTCCGCCAACGCGGTGAGCGTGGGTTGACCGAGGCCCTGCGCGAGAGTTTTTCCCGAGATAGCACGTCCGATGCGCCCGTTTCCATCCTCAAACGGATGGATGGTTTCAAAATACAAGTGAGCAATCCCGGCCCTCGTCAACGCGGGCAGCGGCTCATCCCGGCCAGGCGCAGTCCGATTGGACCAAGCAATGAATCTCTCCATTTCGGATGGCACGCGCGCAGATGGCGGCGCCTCGAAGTGCACTCTCGGCTCGCCAATGCGCCCGGAAACCACCTGCATGGGTTCCGCTCCAGTTCGGTAGCGTCCGACATCTCTCAAGTTTCGGCTCCCGCTCATCATCATGCGATGCCAGTGAAACAGCATTTCCTCGGAAAGCGGGTCGGCAAAGGATCGGTACAGCTCGACCATCATCTCGGCGATGCCTCGTTCCGCAGGCCGGACGCGCCGTTCATCCGTGGCAAGGCCTAGTTGCTTGCGGAGAGAAGATTGAACGCTTGCGCAATCCAGAATTTCGCCTTCGATTTCGGAAGTCGTCACCGCCTCCGTGCTCATGGCCTCGATGGTGAGTTGGTTACGCTCCTCTTTGACGAGGTGTCGAACGGAGCCGACGAACACGCCTCCGCTGACGAGAAACTGCTTCTCCGCAGCTTCCAGGCGCGTTCGTTGCCACCGAAAATTGGGCCAATCCGGTCTTTGCCAGTTCCAAGTCATGAGCGATAGCGTAGTTTCCTATCGCTCACATTATCCCATATTTATGAGTGATAGGCTCTCAGGTCATCGATCAGTGTCGGCCCTTGAAAACCCGCGTCGAGCAAGCCACCCTCTTTCGACCGGATAAAGCTGCTGACTTAAGACCAACCAGATGGCGCGTTTTGCAAGCAGATTGGCGTGTCCGGCTAGTGCGTTCCTGTGCCGGGGACATCTAAAGTTGTGAACGACAAGGAGGTTCAGGAAATGAACGAAGCTACGCAAAAGGTCGTGCTCCAGGAAGGGAGTCAGTCCGAAGAGAAACGAGCCTATGTCGCGAGAGCGTTTGCGGCGGGCAGCCCGACATCGGGCCTAGCGGCGGCCACGATCCGGCGCCGCGAGCCGGGCCCGGACGATGTACAAATTGGAATTCTCTATTGTGGCGTGTGCCACTCAGACTTACATCAAGTGCGCAACGAGTGGAGTGATTTCATGCCGACCGTCTACCCCTGCGTCCCTGGACACGAGATCGTCGGCCGCGTGACCAAGGTCGGCTCCGCAGTCTCGAAGTTCAAGCTTGGCGATATCGCGGCGGTGGGCTGCATGGTCGACTCAGACCGTGTTTGCCCCGAGTGCCAGGCTGGGCTCGAACAGTTCTGCGCGAACATGATGCTCACCTACAACTCTCCCGACAAGCATTTGGGAGGCGTCACCTATGGCGGCTACTCGGATAGCATCGTCGTGGACCAGAAGTTTGTCCTGCGCGTTCCCTCAAATCTGAAACTGGCCGGAGCCGCTCCTTTGCTTTGCGCCGGCATCACGACGTACTCGCCCATGCAGCACTGGGGCGTCACCAAAGGCAAGAAAGTCGGCATCGTCGGTCTCGGCGGACTAGGCCACATGGGCGTGAAGTTTGCGCATGCGCTCGGCGCGCACGTTGTGGTCTTCTCGACTTCGCCCGATAAGAAAGAGGACGCACTGCGGCTGGGAGCAAACGAGGTCGTCATTTCGCGGAATGCGGACGAGATGCAAAAGCATGCTGGCAGCTTCGACTTCATTCTGGACACTGTCTCCGCGAATCACGACATAAATGCTTACCTCAATTTGCTGCGCCGCGACGGCAACATCACGCTCGTCGGCGCGCCGGAAAAGCCACTCGCGGTGTCCGCGTTCGGCCTAATCATGGGCCGCCGCAGCCTTTCCGGCTCGCCCATTGGCGGCATCGTCGAAACTCAGGAGATGCTCGACTTCTGCGGGCAGCACAACATCACTGCTGAGGTTGAGGTCATACCGATCCAGAAAATCAACGAAGCCTACGATAGGCTGGTCAAGTCGGATGTGAAGTATCGCTTCTCTATCGACATGGCTTCACTGAAATGAACATCAAGGGAATCGAAGGAGAAACAAATGCAGAAGCGCAAACTGGGAAAAAGCAATTTGGAAGTCTCGGCCATCGGCCTCGGCTGCATGGGAATGAGCTTTTCCTACGGCCCGCCCAAAGACAAGCAGGAAATGATCTCGCTGATCCGCACGGCCGTCGAACGCGGCGTCACGTTCTTCGACACGGCCGAGGTCTATGGTCCGTACACAAACGAAGAGCTTGTAGGCGAAGCCCTTGCTCCGTTTAGGAGCCAAGTGGTGATCGCCACGAAGTTCGGATGGAAAATCGATCCCAAGGCGGAGAGAGGTTTGGCTGGGCTGGACAGCCGGCCAGAGCACATCAGGGAGGTAGCCGAAGCCTCGCTCAAGCGGCTTAAGACCGATGTCATCGACCTGTTCTATCAACACCGCGTTGACCCCAACGTCCCCATCGAAGATGTAGCGGGAGCGGTGAAGGATTTGATCCGGGAAGGCAAGGTGAAGCATTTCGGCCTTTCTGAAGCCGGCCCAAAGACGATTCGTCGCGCCCACGCAATCCAGCCAGTCACCGCTCTCCAGAGCGAATACTCGTTGTGGTATCGCAACCCAGAGAAAGAAGTGTTGCCGACACTCGAGGAACTTGGGATCGGCTTTGTTCCTTACAGCCCGCTGGGCAAGGGCTTCCTCACAGGAAAAATCAACGAAAACACCACGTTCGACCGTTCCGATTTCCGCAATCAACTCCCGCGGTTCACGCCGCAGGCTCGCAGGGCGAACCAGGCATTGGTGGACCTGCTTGGCGTGATCGCAACACGGAAAAACGCGACGCCCGCTCAGATCGCGCTCTCTTGGCTCCTTGCGCAGAAGCCGTGGATCGTTCCAATTCCAGGCACCACGAAGCTCACGCGGTTGGAAGAGAACATCGGAGCAGCGGCAATCGAACTAACGCCGGACGATCTCCGGCACATCGAGAATGCCGCCTCACAGATTACGGTCCAAGGAGCTCGGTATCCCGAACACATCGAGCAGCTGAGCGGTCGGTGAGTTATGCTCTGAGGCGAGCCATGACGAACCGGTTCCGAGTTTCGAGTACGCTGCCGCGAAAGCTAGAAGAATTGGACCTCTCGCCTGAGGCAGTGCTGCGGCAAGCTGGTCTGCCAATGGCGTTGTTCAACCAGGAGAAAATCCTGGTGAGCACCGAGCAGTTCTTCGCGCTTTACCGAGGAATTGCGGACGCGAGCCACGATCCCGCCGTTGGCCTGAAGCTGGGGACCGAGGAGCGCGTCGAGCGTTACGACCCGATTAAGATCGCCGCGCTTTCCGCCCGGTCGTTTCGGGATGCGGTCGAGCGACTGGCGCGTTACAAACAACTGACCTGTCCCGAGGAAATCCGTCTAGTCGAACGGGGAAACGAATGCGCGGTCCAGTTCGTCTGGCTTCTCGCGCACGAGAAGGAGCCTCCGTTGCTGGTGGATACTTGTTTCGCATGGATTGTCAGCATCGGATGCCGAGGCACGGGGCGGCCCCTGAACCCCAAACGCGTGGAGTTTGAACGGACCTCGGCGCACCGAGAAATGTATGAGGCGCATTTCCGCAGCGCCGTGAAGTTCAAGGCCAGGCAGAATGCGTTGGTATTCAGCAAAGCGGATATGGACCTGCCCTTTGTCACCTACAACGCTGAGTTGCTCGCGATTGTGGCACCGCCGCTTGAGGCGGAACTGGCGCAGCAGCTTGCGCAGAAAACGTTCAGTGAACAAGCAAAAGCCATTCTGAAACGTCTACTTGCAGGCCAGCGGCCAGGGATACAGGACCTTGCAAGAGAGCTGCATCTGAGCACTCGGACGTTGCAGCGACGGCTCTCAGAGCAGGGCATTACCTTTCAGCGTTTGCTGGAAGATGCGCGTCGTGAGCTGGCGCGCCACTACCTGCTGCATTCATCTGTGGAGCTGAGTGAAACGGCATACCTCTTAGGCTACGAAGATGCCAATTCCTTTTTCCGAGCTTTCCACCACTGGGAGGGCACTTCGCCCCGACAATGGCGAGCGCTCCAAAAGGACTCACAGCCGACAACACAAGCGCAAGCCGGCGCGGCGTGAGAACTACAAGCAAGCGCATCGAAACCGCCGAACTACTAGTGTACTGTCCCAGGAATAACTAGCCAGACTATTCTTCTCCTTTCCGGCGGCGCCGGGGCTCGGTGCTGCCGGGTTTTATCGACTCCAATTTCGCCCGGGCGCGCTCAATCTTCTTCAAGATATCCTCGAGTTTGG
>WNGG01000801.1_pt1 | contig 52319 bp, 48 predicted proteins | sample 5400661 | NCBI WGS metagenome assembly WNGG01 (sample SAMN13153372, study PRJNA577476) | soil metagenome | isolation source: 100 cm soil or saprolite under Garry oak tree replicate 1 | place: USA:California | collected 2016-06-15 | reverse complement strand
ACGGCGCCCAGCCCGAGCGCGCCGAGGCCTTCCGCGCCGAGTCCGTGCTGACCGCGGCCGCGTTCGCGGCCGAGGGCGCCGCGAAGGTGGCCGAACGGTACGCGATCGGGCCGGCCAGGGTCCAGCTCCAGAACAAGAACCCGCGCTGATGCTCAAGCGCACCATCCCCACCGCCGGCCTGGCCGTCCTGCCGCGCACTGGCCACACCGCCAACCTGCGGGCCCACCGAGGTCTCGGCCAGCAGCACCGGCTGGCCGGTGAGCATCCGCAGCCCGGCGATGGTCCGGCCGAACATGCTGAAGAAGGTATCGGACGGACGGTAGTAGTAGCCGTCCTGACCCAGGGAGATGACGCCGCCCGCCATTTGCTTGGTCGGCTTGAATAGACATCGATCCTGTGCTGCGCTATACCGTGCGGTTGTATCGCCCTATAGTGCGTACCGCTCAGGGGGGTTTGGCCAGCATGGCAGATGAAGACCGCGGCAAGGAACTGCCGCAGCGGGCCGCCAACGCCGGGCCCGTCGCCGAGGACGACATCACCGAGTGGCTCGGGTCGGCCAAGCTCCCAGCCGCCGCCGGACCCCCGGCCGCAGCCGGACCCCCGGCCGCCGTCAAGCCCTTGCCCGCGCCGAAGGCCGAGGCCACGGTCACGCCCTCACCAGCGGCGCCGCCTCGGGCCGCCACCGGGACCCGGGGCCCGTCCGGGGGCCGCCTGGCCGTCCGGGTGGCGATCGTGGTCCTCGTGGCCGGGGCGCTGACCGTCGCGGCGGTCAGGCATTTCGCCCGGTCGCCGTCCGGCGGCCCGACCGGCGCCGCCGTGCAGCGCCAGCAGGCAGCGGTCCGCGACCAGGCCGCCGCCTGGGTCGCCCGGCAGGTCAGCCGGGACCGCGCCGTGGCATGTGACCGGGTGATGTGCGCGGCGCTCGCCGCGCACGGGTTCCCCCAGCGCGAACTGGTGGTGCTCGGGTCCACCTCGCCCGATCCGGTCAGCTGTGCCGTGGTCGTCGAGACGGCCACCGTCCGGGGCCTGTTCGGCAGCAGCCTCGACACGGCCTGGGCGCCGGCCGTCCTCGCGTCCTTCGGCTCCGGGCCGCCCGCCGTCACGGTCCGGGTGATGGCCTCGCACGGGGCGGCCGCATACCAGACCGCGCTCAACGCCGACCTGGCCGGCCGGAAGGCCGCCGGGGCCGCGCTGCTGAACGACCCGCAGATTACCGTCCCGGCGTCCGCCCGGACACAGCTCACCGCGGGTCGGGTCGACTCCCGGCTGATGCGGGCGCTCGTCGCCCTGGCCGGGCACCAGCCAATCAGCATCGTGCAGTTCGGGAACGACGGCCCCGGCGCGAGCGCCGGCGTCCCGCTCCGGTTCGTCGACCTGGCCGAGAACGTCCGGGCGGCGCACCTGGCCCGCGCCGCGTACGTGCAGTCCCTGCGTGCCAACCTGGGCACGGTGAACACCAAGTTCCGCCCGGCCACGATGACTACCGTGGTGCTGGCGGACGGCCAGGCCGTGCTGCGCGTCGAGTTCACCGCGCCGAGCCCGCTCGGGATATTCAGCCCGCGGGGCTCCGCCTGACGGCAGACCCCGGAGGCTCCGCCTGGCGGCACCCGGCCGAATCCTGCCCGCCTGACGCCGTGTAACGTTATGCCATATATAAAATACTCAAGGTCACAGACGCCAGTTCCGGTCCGCGGGATCTGTACTGGGAAGCCATGAGAGGCGGTGGCCGAGGCCCGCGTGCCTGGCGATGCCACTGGAGGGCGGCATGACGGTCGCTGATCACTTGTTGGCCGGCCTGCTCGACGGAGCCCCGGACGCCATGTTGTGCCTGGACGGTGACGGCCGGATCGTGCTGGTAAACGCCCAGGCCGAGCAGCTGTTCGGGTATCAGCGCGACGTGCTCGAGGGCGAGCCGGTGGAGACGCTCGTACCCGATGGCGCCAAGGCGGCGCACCTGGCGCACCGGGCCAGGTACATGGCCCGTCCGGCGCTGCACCCGGCTTCCGCGCGGACGGAGCTTTCCGGCCGCCGCCGCGACGGCAGCGTGTTCCCCGCCGAGATCTCGCTTTCCGGTGTCGGTACCGGCGACGGCATCCTGGTCATGGCGGCCGTCCGCGACGTGACCACCCGGCCGGAACGGCCGCTCCGGCAGTCGCAGCGGCTGGAGAGCCTGGGCCAGCTGACCGGCGGGGTGGCCCATAGTTACCACAGCCTCCTCGCCGTCATCTCCAGCTACGCCGCCTTCATCACCGAGGAGGTCGCCCAGGGCGGCCGGAATATCCGCTGGCAATCGGTCCGGGATGACGTCGCGCAGATCCGGCAGGCCGCCGAGCGCGCGACGGAACTGACCCTTCAGCTCCTGGCCTTCGCCCGCCGTGATGTCGTACCGCCCCGGCCGCTGGACCTCAACGAGGTCATCGCCGGGGTCGAGCATCTGCTCGTCCGTACCCTCGGCGAGCGCGTGACGCTGGAAATGCGCCTGGCCGCGGAGCCGTGCGTGGTGCTCGCCGACCCGGGGCAGATCGAGCAGGTCCTGGTCAACCTGGCGGTGAATGCCCGGGATGCCATGCCGGCCGGCGGGAGGCTGGTGGTCGAGACGGGCACCAGCTATCTGGACGAGGTCCCCGCCGCCAGCCGCGGTGGCCTGCCTCATGGCCAGTATGCGTGCCTGACGATCAGTGACACGGGCACCGGGATGACCAAGGGGATTCTTGAGCGCGCGTTCGAGCCGTTCTTCACGACCAAGCCCAAGGGCGAGGGAACCGGGCTCGGGCTGGCCACCGTGTACGGGATCATCACCCAGGCCAGCGGGGATGTGCAGATCGACTCGGAACCCGGTCAGGGCACCACGGTCACCGTGCTGCTTCCGTCCATCGGGCCAGAGGCAGGGGCGCGGCCGGACCGGGCGCAGGCGGCCGGTCACGGTGCGGGCGAGACCGTTCTCGTCGTCGAGGACGAGCCCGCGATACGGGAGGTAACCCGCAGGATCTTGGCACGCAGCGGCTACCACGTGCTGACTGCCGCCAGCGCCCGGGAGGCGATCGAGATCGCCACCAGCGCCGGTGGCGACATCGACGTCCTGCTCACGGACGTCGTCATGCCGCACATGCTCGGGAAGGAAGCCGCCGACCGGATTCGCGCGTTCCGGCCTGACGTGAAGGTGCTTTTCATGTCCGGCTACACCCAGGGACTCCTGGACACCCAGGGGGTAGCGGAAGCAGGCGTCAACCTCATAGAGAAGCCCTTCACTGAGGCATCGCTGCTCGCCAAGCTGCGGCAGGTCATCGGCTGAGCCGCGGGATCCTCACGGCGGCCGCCGTGGCCCGGACCGAGGCAAACCGGACCGAGGCAAACCGGACCGGGGAAAACCAGGCCGGGGGAAGCCAGGCCGGGGGAAGCCAGGCCGGGGGAAGCCAGGCCGGGGAGAGCCAGGCCGGGGAGAGCACGTCAGGAGTCGTACCCCAGGCCCGCCGCGTCCAGCGCCCGCAGCCACCGGTTCCTGCGCCCGGACCGGTTGTCCGCCCGGGCCAGTGACCAGCGGGTGGCCTGCACGCCCAGGTAGGCGAGCGGCTCGGGCGGGAAGGGGAGCGGCTTGCTGCGAACCATGTCCAGCCGGGTCAGCTCGGTTGGCTCGCCGCTGAGCAGGTCGAGCATGACCCGGGCGCCGAACCTGGTCGCCGCCACGCCGAGCCCGGTGTAGCCGAGCGCGTAGGCGACCCGGCCGCGGTGGACGGTGCCGAAGAACGCGCAGAACCGGGTGCAGGTATCGATCGCGCCACCCCAGCGATGGCTGAACCCGATGCCCTCCAGCTGCGGGAACGTGGTGAAGAAGTGATCAGCCAGACGAACCAGCGTGGCCGGCCGCTGGTCGTAGGCGGCACGGACGGCGTGGCCGAAATGATAGATGGCGTCGTAGCCGCCCCACAGGATCCGGTTGTCGGAGGTCAGCCGGTAGTAGTCGGCACGTAGTCATCAGGATTGCGGCGTGGAGACCCGGGCTTTCAGGCCGGGGATGTAACGCCGCTCCACCTCCCGTGGAATGTCAGTGCGAAGTGATACCTTCAAGCTGTCCGCAAGGATCAAGCGGGCAGCTGCACCACCTGGCACGGAACCGCGGCAGGGCATGCCGTGGCTGCGCGGGGAGGCTTCCGGGATGCCGGGCCCGTGAACCGCGAACCGACAGCGCGACCGCAGGTCGCGGCTGGAATCCCCGCCCTTCAGGGCGGCGGAGGATGTCAAAGACCGGCACGATGTACGGTCACAGCCGCCTGATCAGCGACGGGAACGCGTTGGTACCAAGCACGACGCGCCTGTCCCGCAGCACGCCGCGCCGGGTGCGCACGGTCACGCCGTCCGCGTCGCTGGCCAGGCCGGTGGTCGGCGTGCGCCGGCCTCGCAAAAGCCGCCGCCGATCACCGCCAGGTCGCAGGCCTGGTCGCCGCGCAGCGGCTCGCGCGCGTCCGGCGCGTCCGGCCGGTCCAGCCAGAACGGCGCCGGCTTCGCCGCCATGATCAGCCGGGTCAGCTCCTCGTGCCGCGCGTCCGGCGGCGCCCCAGGGGCAATCCGCCGTCAGACCGCGGCGAAGGCGTCTTCGAGGATGGACAGCCCCTCGTCGAGCAGGTCCTCGCCGATCACCAGCGGCGGCAGGAACCGGATCACGTTGCCGAACGTCCCGCAGGTCAGCGTGACCAGCCCGGCCTGGTGGCAGGCGCGGGCGACGGCCGCCGTGGTGGCCGGGTCGGGGTCGAGCGTCCCCGGCCTGGTCAGCTCGATCGCCAGCATCGCGCCGCGTCCCCGCACGTCGGCGATGACCGGGTACTTCTCCGCCAGCCCGTGCAGCCGCGGCAGCATGATGTCGCCGATCCGGCGCGCCCGCCCGGCGAGGTCCTCGACCGCCATCGTCTCGATCGCGCCGAGCGCCGCCGCGCATGCCACCGGGTTGCCGCCGTAGGTCCCGCCCAGGCCGCCCGCGTGCACCGAATCCATGATCTCGGTGCGCCCGGTCACCGCGGCCAGCGGCATTCCGCCTGCGATGCCCTTGGCCGTGGTGACCATGTCCGGCACCACGCCCTCGTGCTCGCAGGCGAACCAGTCGCCGGTGCGGCAGAACCCGGTCTGGATCTCGTCCGCGATGAACACGATCCCGTGCTCGCGGCAGAACTCGGCCAGACCGGGCAGGAACCCGTCCGGCGGCACCACGAACCCGCCCTCGCCCTGGATCGGCTCGATGATCACGGCGGCCGCGTTGTCCTCGCCCACCTGGGTGTGGATCAGGCTCTTGACCATGTCCAGCGCGTTCGCCGCGCACGCCTCGCGGCCGCCGGGCCAGCGCAGCGGGTAGGCCATCGGCATCCGGTAGATCTCGCCGGCGAACGGGCCGAACTTGTCCTTGTAGGGCATGTTCTTCGCGGTCAGCGCCATGGTGAGGTTGGTGCGCCCGTGGTAGGCGTGATCGAACGCCACGACGGCCTGCCGGCCGGTGGCGTGCCGGGCGATCTTCACCGCGTTCTCCACCGCCTCCGCGCCGGAGTTGAACAGCGCGGAGCGCTTGTCGTGCGTCCCCGGCGTCCGCCGGCCGAGTTCCTCGCAGACCTCGACGTAGCCCTCGTACGGCGTCACCATGAAGCAGGTGTGGGTGAACCTCGCCGCCTGCTCCGCGACCCGCGCGGCCACCCGGGGGGCCGCGTTGCCCACGGAGACCACGGCGATCCCGGACCCGAAGTCGATCAGCGAGTTGCCGTCGGCATCGACGATCACGCCGCCGCCCGCGTCGGTGACGAAGACCGGCAGCACGTGGCTGACCCCGCGGGCCACCGCGCGCTCGCGCCTGGCCAGTAGCTCACGCGAGACGGGCCCGGGGATCTCGGTGACGAGGTGCTTGCGCTGCGGGAGTCGGGCATCGCCCGGAACATGCTCGGTCATGATCAGACCATAAATCATCAGACCTAACGGCTAAAGCGGAGGTAGCTATGCGCACATGGAAGGGGGGTGGGGAGGTGGGTGGGCGTTATGGTGGTGACCCGGATACGGGAGAGGACTGATCTCGCACATGCCTGACCATGAAGAGCCGAACGCGCGCGGGCTGTTCGGCGGCGTTTTCGCCCGGGGCGGCGTCGAGGCGGACGACACCGCGTGGCTGCAGGCGATGCTGGACGCCGAGGCGGGGCTGGCCCGGGCGCTCGAGCGGGCCGGGCTGGCGTCGGCCGGCTCCGGCGAGGCGGTCACCGCGGCGGCGAGGGCGGAAAATTTCGACCCGAACGAACTGGGCGGATTCGCCGCCCTGACCGGGAACCCGGTGCCCGGGCTGGCCCGCGCGCTGGCCCGGCAGGTGCCCCCGGCCGCGGTCAGCGCCGTGCATCGCGGGGCCACCAGCCAGGACATCCTGGATACCGCCGCGATGCTGCTCGCCCAGCGGGCCATCGACGTCATGCAGGCCGACCTGGCCGGGGCGGCCGAGGCCGCGGCCGGGCTGGCTGCCGTGCACCGGTCCTCGATCATGATCGGCCGCACGCTTCTCCAGCAGGCCGTTCCCGTGACCTTCGGCTTGGTCGCGGCGGGCTGGCTGACCAGCGTGGACGAGGCCCGCGAGGGGTTGTCCGCGGTCCGCTCGCGGCTTGCGGTGCAATTCGGCGGCGCGGCGGGCACGCTCGCCTCCCTGGGCGAGGCCGGCCAGGGGGTCGCGGCGCTGTTCGCCGAGGAACTCGGCCTGGCGCTGCCCGTGCTGCCCTGGCACACGGACCGGCTGCGGATCATCGACCTGGGCGCCGCGCTGGCCCGGGTGGCGGCGGCGCTCGGCAAGATCGCCAGGGACGTCACCCTGCTGGCCCAGTCGGAGGTCGGCGAGGTCAGCGAGGGCGCTGCCAGTTCTGCCGGTTCTGGGGTCGGTGCCGGCGGGGGCCAGTCCGAGGCCCGTGGTGCTGACCAGCAGGCGCCGGCGGCGTCCCCGCGGCGCGGCGGCTCCTCCGCGATGCCGCACAAGCGCAACCCGGTCGCGTCAATCGCCATCCTCGGGTGCACCAGGCAGGTTCCCGGGCTGCTCGCGACCCTGGCCATCGCCACCGAGCAGGAACTGCAGCGCGCGGCCGGCGCCTGGCATGCCGAGTGGGAGCCGCTGACCGCCTTGCTCAGGCTCACCGGCTCGGCCTCGAGCTGGGCGGCCGAGCTGCTGGCCGGGCTCATCGTGGACACGTCGCGGATGGCCGCCAACTTGGCCGCGACCAAGGGCCTGCCGCTCGCCGAGCATGTCGCCTCGCTGCTGGCCGGCGTGCTCGGCGGCGCGCAGGCGCACGACCTGGTGGCCGAGGCGGGCACGCGGGCCGTGGGCGCCGGGCTCCCGCTGCGCGATGTGCTGCTGGCCGTGCCCAAGCTCGAGGAACGCCTGTCATCGGCCGGCATCACCGCCGAGCAGATCGATTCCGCGCTCGATCCGGCCGGCTACCTGGGCGCTACCGATGCCTTCATCACGGCGGCTCTTGACGCGCACGAATCACTGGGGGGCCGCCATGGATGACGCCGAGCGCGCCCGGCAGGGCATGACCGTGCGGCGCGAGGTGCTCGGGGACGAGCACGTCGACCGGGCGGTCGCCGCGACGACCCCGTTCACCGCACCGTTCCAGGACTTCATCACGCGCTACGCCTGGGGCGACATCTGGTCCCGCCCGGGCCTTTCCCGGGCCGAGCGCAGCCTCGTCACGCTGTCCGTCCTCGCGGCCATGCAGCACGAGCACGAGCTGGCCATGCACGTCAAGGCCGCGCTGCGGAACGGCCTGACGCCGGAGCAGATCCAGGAGGTCCTGCTCCAGGTGGCGGTGTATGCGGGCGTGCCGGTCGCCAACCGGGCCTTCCCGGTCGCGCAGCGGGCGCTCGCCGAGGCCCAGGCGGCGGACGACGCCCCGTAGCCGGCCGGGCCGAACGGACTCCATCCGCTTACGCTCTTGTCGGGAGCCCCAGTGCCGCAAGCTGGGAAGTTGTCCACTCGCCACACAGATGCGTCCGACATGCGAACAGCTGTACTCATGGCGACCGCCGAAGCGTTATCGTTAGCGTAGGCAAACTACCGTGGAGGGACATGGCGGAGATCGTCTCACTCGCCGAAGCCGTGGAGCGGGCGATCCATGACGGGGATGCCGTGGCGATGGAGGGGTTCACGCACCTGATCCCGTTCGCCGCCGGGCACGAAGTGATCAGGCAGCGGCGCCGCGACCTGACCCTGATCAGGATGACGCCGGACCTGATCTACGACCAGCTCATCGGCGCGGGCTGTGCGCGCAAGCTGATCTTCTCCTGGGGCGGCAACCCCGGCGTCGGCTCGCTGCACAGGTTCCGCGACGCGGTGGAGCACTCCTGGCCGGTCCCGCTGGAGATAGAGGAGCACAGCCACGCCGGGATGGCCAACCGCTACGTGGCCGGCGCGTCCGGGCTGCCGTTCGCCGTGCTGCGCGGCTACAACGGAACGGGCCTGGAGACGCTCAACGGCGGCCGCGGGCTTGTGCCGGCTAGTGAGGCGCCGACGATCAAGCCGATCACCTGCCCGTTCACCGGCGAGATGCTGACCGCGGTCTCGGCCATCCGGCCGGACGTGGCCGTCATCCACGCCCAGCGGGCGGACCGGTCGGGGAACGTCCAGCTGTGGGGGATTACCGGCGTGCAGAAGGAGGTCGTGCTGGCGTCGCAGCGTTCGGTGGTCACCGTGGAGGAGATCGTCGCCGAGCTCGACCCCCGCCCCGGCGCGGTGGTGCTGCCCGGCTGGACGGTGAGCTTCGTGGCGCAGGCGCCGGGCGGGGCGCACCCCTCCTACGCGCTCGGCTACTCCGCCAGGGACAACGACTACTACGTGGCCTGGGACGTCATCGCCCGCGAGCGCGCCACCTTCACCAGGTGGCTGGACGAGCACGTTTACGGGGTACCGGCGGGGCGACCATGACATCGCAGGTGAGTATAGGTCCCACGGCGGTTACCTACACCGCCGACGAGATGATGACGGTGTCCGCCGCCCGGGCGCTGCGGGACGGCATGACCTGCTTCGTCGGGATCGGGCTGCCCAGCTCGGCCGCGAACCTGGCCCGGGCCACGCACGCACCGGGCCTGGTGCTGATCTACGAGTCGGGCACGATCGGGGCCAAGCCCGGCCAGCTGCCGCTGTCGATCGGCGACGGCATGCTGGCCGAGACGGCCGACGCGGTGGTCAGCGTCCCGGAGATCTTCAACTACTGGCTGCAGCCCGGCCGCATCGACGTCGGCTTCCTCGGCGCCGCCCAGATCGACAAGTTCGGCAACATCAACACGACCGTGATCGGCGGGGACTACCGTGATCCAAGGGTGCGGCTGCCCGGCGCGGGCGGCGCTCCGGAGATCGCCGCCTCGTGCCGCGAGGTGATCGTCGTGGTCAGGCAGAGCCAGCGCTCGTTCGTCGAGCGGGTGGACTTCGTCACCTCCGTCGGCTACGGGTCGGGCCCCGGGGACCGCGAGCGGCTCGGCCTCACCGGCGCCGGGCCCAAGAAGATCATCACCGACCTGGGCGTCCTCGAGCCCGATCCGGACACGCTCGAGTTCACCCTCACCGGTCTGTACCCGGAGGTGGCGGCCTCGGCCGCGAAGGAGCGCACCGGCTGGGACCTGGCCATCGCGGCGGACCCGGCGATCATCGCCGCGCCCACCCCGGCCGAACTGGAGGCGCTGCGCTCGTTTAAGCACGGGGCGCTTCCAGGGCACGCGAGTAAGGAGTGACTAATGACCGCTGACGTATCGGCCTCCCTGGCCGGGCCGGAGGCCGGCCGGCTGGTCCTGCCGTCGTACGAGCGTCCCGAGGGGCTGCATCCGCCGCTGGACTTCGACGGGTACCGCTCGACTGCGCTGCGCCACCCGAAGCAGCCGCTGGTACTGCTGCCGCACCGGCTCACCGAGGTGACCGGGCCGCTGCTCGGCGACGGCCTGATCACGGCCACGGACTCCGACCTGACCACGCAGCACGAGGGCGAGCCGCAGGGCCAGCGGATCATCCTGACCGGCCAGGTGCTCGACTCCGGCGGGCGGCCGGTACCGGACACGCTGATCGAGATCTGGCAGACGAACGCGGCCGGCCGCTACCGGCACGCGCGCGAGCACCACCCCGCGCCGCTCGACCCGAACTTCGACGGGATCGGGCGCGCCATCACCGACTCGGCCGGCCGGTACCGGTTCGTCACGATCCAGCCGGGCGCCTACCCGTGGGGCAACCACTACAACGCCTGGCGCCCGGCGCACATCCATTTCTCCCTGTTCGGCCGGGCGTTCACCCAGCGGCTGGTCACCCAGATGTACTTCCCCGGTGACCCGCTGCTCCCGCTCGACCCGATCTTCAACTCGGTGCCCGACGAGAAGGCCAGGCAGCGGATGATCGCCGCCTTCGACATCGAGCTGACCCAGCCCGAATGGGCCCTCGGCTACCAGTGGGACATCGTGCTGCGCGGCCGCGACGCCACCGTCTTCGAGTAAAGAGCGGACGACACATGCCAGGGATGACGCCTTCCCAGACGGTGGGCCCGTACTTCGCGATGCGGCTGCCGTGGCCCGACGGCCCGTTCGTGGTGCCCGAGGGCACGCCGGGGGCGATCACGATCATCGGACGGCTCTACGACGGTGCCGGGAACGTCATCCCGGACGGGCTGATCGAGACGTGGCAGGCCGGGCCGGACGGGCGGTTCGCCCACCCCGACGACCCGCGCGGCCCGGCGCCGGGCGGCTACCAGAGTTTCCGCGGCTTCGGCCGGTGCCCCACCGCACCGGACGGCTCGTACCGCATCGTGACGCTCAAGCCCGGGCCGCTGCCCACCTCGGACGGCAGCATCGAGGCCCCGCACCTGGACGTGTCCGTGTTCGCCCGCGGCCTGCTCGACCGCGTGGTCACCCGGATCTACTTCCCCGACGAGGTGGCAGCCAACGCCGCGGACCCGGTGCTGTGCTCGATCCGCGGTCTGCGGCGGCGGGCGACGCTGATCGCGGCGCCCGAGCCGGAAGGCGACCTCAGATTCGACATCTACCTGCAGGGTGAGCGCGAGACGGTCTTCTTCGATGTCTGACGTACGCCTGGCGTCCTCGATCGAGGGACCGCCCGGCGCGCCTGTGGTCATCCTGGCCAACCCGATCGGCACCACCAGGGCGATCTGGGACGCCCAGGCGCGGGTGCTGCGCGAGGATTTCCAGCTGCTCAGGTTCGAGCTGCGCGGCCACGGAGCGCCCGGTGCGCAGTCCGACGCCCCGCCGGGGCCCTATTCCATCGCCGAGCTCGGCACCGACGTGCTCGGCCTCATGCGCGAGCACGGCGTCACCACCGCCGCCTACTGCGGTATCTCGATCGGCGGGATGATCGGGCTGTGGCTGGCCGCCAACGCGCCGGAGCGGATCTGCTCGCTCGTGGTGTGCTGCGCGGCGATCACCCCGATGCCGTCGCGGCAGTCGTGGCTGGACCGGGTCGCGCTGGTGCGCTCCGGCGGGATGGCGGCGATCAGCGAGATGGTCCCGCCGCGCTGGTTCACCCCCGATTTCCTCGCCCGCCAGCCCGCCGCGGTCGCCGTCGTCCTGGACATGCTGCACGGCACCGACCCGGTCGGGTACGCCGGCTGCGGCCAGGCCATCGCCGAAATGGACCTGCGCCCCGCGCTCGCCGCGATCAAGGCGCCCACGCTGGTCATCGCGGGGGCGCAGGACCAGGCCGCGCCGCCGTGGCAGGGCGCGATGACCGCGGCCGGCATCGCGGACTCCCGGCTCCGGGTCATCCGGGGGAGCTCGCACCTGGCTCCCTACCAGACGCCGGGTCCGGTCACCGCCGCCATCCGGGCCCACCTAGGCTAGCCCGGGGGATGTCTCCGGAGCCTTGGGAGGAACCATGCTGCCCTGGTCCGCGGATCTGGCCGGCCGCATCGACGAGCAGGTGATCAGCAGCGAGCTGCTGCGCGGCAACCCGCTCGGCGACCCGCACGAGCGGCCGCTGCTCGTGTACCTGCCGCCGGGCTACGACGACCAGCCCGACCGCAGGTACCCGTGCGTGTACGTCATCCAGGGCTACACCGGGCACGTGGCGATGTGGCGGAACAGGTCCGCGTACCGGCAGCCGTTCCCCGAGGCCGCCGACGCGGTGTTCGCCCGCGGCGAGGCACCGCCGGCCATCGTGGCCTACGTCGACGCGTGGACCGGTTACGGCGGCAGCCAGTTCGTCGACTCGCCCGGCACCGGCCGGTACCACTCCTACCTGTGCGACGAGGTCGTGCCCTGGGTGGACGCCCGGTACCGCACCATGCCCGACGCGGCGCACCGGGCCATCATGGGCAAATCCAGCGGCGGGTTCGGCGCGATGATCACGCCGATGCTCCGGCCGGACCTGTTCGGCGCGCTCGCCACGCATGCGGGTGACACGCTGTACGAGTACTGCTACATCCCCGAGTTCCCCGCCGCCGTCCGGCACCTGCGCCGCTACCGGGGCGACATCTGGCGCTGGTGGGAGGACTTCAGCTCCCGGGTGGCCTTCACCAGGGAAGAGGACATGTCGCTGCTCGGGTTGCTCGGCGTGGCGGCGTGCTTCTCCGCGAACGACGACGGCACCGTCGACCTGCCGTTCGACCCGGTGACCGGAGTGCTCCGGCCGGCCGTGTGGCAGCGGTGGCTGGACTGGGACCCGGTGCGGATGGTCCCAGCCCACGCGGATGCGCTGCGCGGGCTGCGGGCCATCTGGATCGACGCGGGCACGAGGGACGAATATCGCCTCGACCTCGGCGCGGAGGCGTTCCGTGCTGCGCTCAGCGGCATCGGGGTGGCTGACGACCTCGTCCATTTCGAGCTTTTCGAGGCCGGCCACATGGGCATCGACTATCGTTACCCGATGTCTCTCACCTGGCTCTGCGGCCGGATGACTAAGTAGCGGCTAAGACGCCGCCGGCCGGCCCGGCAGTCTGGTACGTTTCCGGCGTATTGGGAACGGGGTCGCATCCGGAGCAAGCCGATGAACCCCGGGGCACCCCAAGGAACCACTGAACCTCGAATGGAGAGTCGCTATGCGCAAGAGCGGGTGGGCAGCAGCTGCCGGGCTCGGTTCGCTAGTCCTGCTGCTAACCGCGTGCGGGGGATCGTCGGGATCGTCGAGCACCTCGACCCCGGCCACGACGTCGACCGCTAACGCGGCCGGCCAGCCGAGCACCGGACCGATACCCGCCAAGGGGTCGACCGTGCTGATGGTGCAGAAGTCCGCCCTCGGCTACGTGCTCGCCCTGGCCAGCGGCGGGAAGGTCGTCTACACGTACGCCAAGGACACCAAGGGCGGCACGCCGACCTGCACCGGCTTGTGCGCCTCGACCTGGCTGCCGGTGACGGGCATCCCGGTGGCGAGCCCGGCTTCCACCGGCCTGGGCACGCTCGGCACGGTCGCGGACGCGAACGGCGCCAAGCAGGTCACCTACGACGGCATGCCGCTGTACACGCTCAAGGGCGAAAAGGCGCTGGCTACCAAGGGCGACGGCATGGGCGGCATGTGGCACGTGATCAAGCTGTCCAAGAGCAACATCACCGGCGCCTGATCATCGCACGCCGGAGGCTTCACCGTTCCCGGGCCGGTCGGCCTGACGGCCCGGGAGCGTCTGCATCCGGCTCACCCGGAGGGCCTGGACGGGCTTTCGCCGGGAACGAGCCATCATTTGCGAATTGGAGTGACGTTATGCGTAAGACCGGGTGGGCCGCGGCAACCGGGCTCGGATCACTGGTGCTGCTACTAGCCGCGTGCGGGGGGTCGTCGGGTTCGAACACGGCCGCGGGCTCCAGCCCAAGCGCCGGCCAGGCCAGCAGCGGGTCGTCAGGTCCGGCCGCGCCGGCGTCATCGGCGACGGCGGCGGCCACCGCGACCGGCGGGGGATCCACCCCGACGGCGTCCGCGAAGCCCCACCACTCGGTCGCGCCGCTGCCGAGCAGCAACGATCAGTCGATCCCGGCCATCGGCACGACCGTCATGATCGTGCAGAAGTCGGCCATCGGCTACGTGCTTGCCGAGGCCAACCACCAGGTGGTCTACACCTACTCGAAGGACAAGAAGGGCGGCCTGCCGACCTGCGAGGGCAGCTGCGCCGCGATCTGGCTGCCGGCCACAGGAACGCCCCAGGCCGGGCCCGCCGACCACTTCCCTGCCACGTTCGGCGTGGTCAAGGGCGCGGGCGGCGTCCAGCAGATCACCTACAACGGCTACCCGCTCTACACTTTCAAGGGCGCCAAGCCGCTGTCGACCTCCGGTAACGGCCAGGGCGGCGTCTGGCACGTGGTCCCGCTCTCCGCGAGCGACATCAGCGTCTGACCTGCGTCTCCGCTTCACCTGGCGGTTGCCTGCTCGCAGGCCGGGGTATCACGCCTGTCGTGGCCAGCCAGGCAGCAGACCAGCAGCCCGCGCAGCCGCGCGGGCTGCTGGTCATTTACAGCGTCACCGCCAATCCCACTGTCACCTCTGCTACCACGGAAAGCTAACGAGGTTCTTAAGCCCCGCCCCCGGCGCGAACCAGCGTGGCCGAAGGCGCGTACCCCGGCTGGGGGAGCGGACCCGATCAGGCAAAGGAGCCTCATGCAACATCGGGTGCTAGCGGCATCTGCCGTGTTCGCAACGCTTCTGCTGACCGCTTGCGGGACAGCCACCACGCCGGGCTCCGCGTACAACGGCGCCGCGACCACGGTGATGTCAAGCGCGGCCCCGGCGACCCCGGCGCCGGGCCTGACCGCGTCAGCGTCGGCGTCCCCGTCCGCCGCGGTGCTGACGGTCAAGAAGACGCCCCTCGGCTACGTGCTCGCCAACGCGAACGGCTACACCGTCTACTGGTTCGCCAAGGATCACCGGGGCGGCGCGCACCCGGCCTGCGCCGGCCCGTGCCTGCTGGCCTGGTTCCCGGTCAAGGGCCGACCGGTGCCCGCGAAGGGCGTCAGGCTCGACGCCAAGCTCGGCAGCATCACCTGGGCCGGCGGCGGGCAGCAGGCCACCTACAACGGCTACCCGCTGTACACGTTCGGCAGCGACAGTGCCCCCGGCATGACCAACGGCAACGGCAGCGGCGGCGTCTGGCACGTCATCAGGGAAAAGGCCTCAGCCACCTCCGGCATGTCCGGCTCCGGCTGATAATCCCGCGCCCGCGCAGGCGGTCCCGGACCGGGGCGGTGGCTAGGGGCGTGCTATGCCGTAGGCGGCACGCAGGCGGGACGCGGCGGCGGCGGGGGCGTGCACGTGGTCCAGGCCGAGCAGGGCCGCGCCGGCGACCGGCGGGACGTCGATCACGCGGACGTCGGCGGCCGGGGCGGCCTCGGCGAGCTGGCGGGTGATGCCGGACATCAGCAGCGGATTCCGCGCGGTGATGACGCCGCCGCCCAGCACGACGGGGGTGGCCAGCGCGGTCAGGTCCAGGCGGCGCATCGCCGTGATGGCCATGGCCGAGATCTCGTCGGCGAGGCGGCTGACCACGGTGCGGGCCACCGGATCGCCATCGTCCGCCGCGCGCAGCAGCATGGGCGCCAGACCGATCAGGTCATCGTCGGGGATCTTGCCCTTGTGGATGCCGATCGCCACCTCCTCGACCCGCTCCACGCCGAAATGGCCGGTGAGGTAGCCAGCTAGCCGGGTGCCCGGGCCCCGGCCGTCTTCCGCGCGGATCGCGTGCCAGAGCACCTCCAGGCCGAGCCCGTAACCGCCGCCCCAGTCACCGGAGAGCGTGCCAAACGCGAGGTACCTGGTCACGCGGCCGTCCGGCGCGACGCCGACGGCGTTGATCCCGGCGCCGCAGACCACGGCGACACCCCAGTGCGCCTGGTCCTGGTCAGCCAGGCCGGAGCGCAAGATGGCGAACGTGTCGTTGACCACCGTAGCGGCCGGGCTCCACCCCTGGGCCTGCACCGCCGTGGCGTGCTCAGCCTCCTCCTCCGGCAGGTCGGCGTTGGCCAGGCAGGCTACCGTGTGCTGCGCGACCCAGCCTGACCTGCCCGGCCGGTAATGCCCGCCCAGCTGGGCCGCGGCCTGCTTGACCACCGCGTCGAGGATCAGCACGGTCTGGTCCACGCCCACTTCGTGGGCGTTGATGCCGAGCCCGCGGGCGGACGCGAGCAGCGTGCCGTCGCTGCAGGGAGTTGGCGGTGTAGTCGTCGGCGAGTTCGACCGAGGGCCAGGAGGCCACGTTGTCCTGGTAGGCGCCGGTCTTGGTGTCGTAAGGGCCGAAATGGCCCGCACTGCAGGATCGCATGCCGGCGACCGTGCCCAGCGCGCCAGCCGGGGACAGGAGCCTGACCTGGTACTGCCCGGGCAGCCGCAGCCCGGAGAAGCTGAGCTGGTACACCGCCTGGTAGCCGGAGTTCCACGAGCCCAGGTCACGCGCGGACGTGCCCCGGTAGGCGACGCCGTACGGCGTGACGACCTCGAACCGCACCACGGCGACCTTCCGGGGGAGCATCGCGAACGCCGCCTTCGGACCCGACGACGGGTATCCCACCTGATTGACCCGGACTACCGGCGCTTTGTTTACAGTTTTGGGTGCTATAACCCCCGAAACTGCAGACAAATCCCTAGCGCTCCCGAGTGCCGGGGCAGATGATGTGGCGAGCGTGACGGCTGCGACCGCTGCGGTCGCCGCTCCCGCGAAGACGCGCCAACGTCTCATCGGATGATCTCCTTACGTCCACGGGAGGAAGTTCGCGTTCTACGTCCACGGGAGGAAGTTCGCGTTCTACGTCCACGGGAGGAAGTTCGCGTTCTACGTCCACGGGAGGAAGTTCGCGTTCTCTGCCAGGAGCCGGTCGGTGAGGCATTCCGCCTGGTCGGCCTGGCCCACCAGGGGGTGCGTGAGCAGCGCGTCGTACACCCGGTCCCGGCCGCCGCGGATGGCGGCGTCGAGCGCGAGTTCCTCGTACGCGTAGGCGTGCGCGATCAGGCCGCGCAGCAGCGGCTCGACCGGGTCCACGCGAACCGGCTCGGCGCCGCCGCTGCCCACCACAGCGGGCACCTCGATCACCGCGTCGTCCGGCAGGAACGGCAGCGTCCCGCCGTTGACCGTGTTCACCACCTGCACGTCGCGCCGGTCGCCGGCCAGCGAGACGAGCAGGTCCACCGCCGCCTCGGAGTACCACGCGCCGCCGCGCTGGGCCAGCTGGGGCGGCTTAGTGCAGAGCGCCGGGTCGGCGTACAGCTCGAGGAGTTCGGCCTCCAGCCGGGCCACCTGCTCGGCCCGGGTGACGGCGCCGCGCAAGGACTCCACCACCGTGTCGTGGGCGTAGTAGTAGCGCAGGTAATACGACGGCACCATGCCCAGATGCCGGATGAAGTCCGCGGGCAGCCCGGTGTGCGGCGCGATCTCGTCCGCGTGCTTGCCGAGCAGTTCGGGCAGCACATCCACGCCGTCCAGCCACACCGAACGCTCCCAGGTCAGGTGGTTCACGCCGACGTGACCCAGCGATACCCGCGCGGGCGCGACCCCGAGCAGGGAGGCGAACTCGCGCTGGAACCCGATGGCCACGTTGCACAAGCCGACCGCGCGGTGACCCGCGGAAAGAAGAGCGCGGGTGACGATCCCCACCGGGTTGGTGAAGTCGATGATGAAGGCAGAGGGCGAAGCCCGACGGCGGGCCCGTTCGGCTAGATCCAGGACTACGGGGACGGTGCGGAGAGCCTTGGCCAGCCCCCCGGCCCCCGTGGTCTCCTGCCCGACGCAGCCGCAGTCCAGCGGCCAGGTCTCGTCGCGCTGGCGGGCGGCCTGGCCGCCGATCCGGAGCTGGAACAAGATCGCGTCCGCGCCCTCGGCGCCCTCGTCCAGGCTCCCGGTCCAGCTCACCCGGGCGGGATGGTCGTGGGCGGCCATGATCCTGGCCGACACGGGCCCCACCGCCGCGAGCCGGGCCGGGTCGGGGTCGACCAGCACGAACTCGGTCACCCCGGGCAGCAGCCGGCCGATCCCGTCCGCGAGCTCCGGCGTGTAGGTGGATCCGCCGCCGATCACCGCGAGCTTCATGGCAGTGCTTTCCTAACCACGGGGCCTTCACCTCTTCTGAGCTGGTCTGGGCAACGTGGCAGGCCGCGTCATGACCGGGAAGGAGTTCGGCGAGCACCGGCGTGACCTGCGCGCATTTGTCGATGGCCAGCGGGCACCGCCAGCGGAAGCGGCAGCCGGGTGCCGGGTCGATGACCCTGGGCGGCTCGCCGCGGTCGCCCGTGTTGGCTGGCAGAGCGGCCGCCACCGACAGCGGTGCGCGCGGATCGGGCACCGCGGACAGCAGCAGCTGGGTGTACGGGTGCCGGGGGTGGGCGAGCACGTCCTCGATCGGCCCGGTCTCGGCGATCTGGCCGGCGTACATCACGATCAGCCGGTCCGCGACGTACCGCGCGCTGGCGATGTCGTGAGTGATGTAGAGGATGGACACGTCTTCCTCGTCGCGCAGCTTGGCCATCAGGTTGAGCAGGCCGATCCGGATCGACACGTCCAGCATCGACACCGGCTCGTCGGCCAGGATCAGCTTGGGCCGCATGGCCAGCGCCTGGGCGAAGCCGACTCGCTGCCGCTGGCCGCCGCTCAGCTCGTAAGGGAACCGCTGCAGCATGTCGGGGTTCAGGCCGACCACGTCGAAGACCCGGGCCGCCTCGGTGAGCCGCTGCGCCGCGGACAGTGACGGGCGGTGCAGCTTCAGGCTGCGCAGCACGCCGTGCTGGACCCGGAACACCGGGTTGATGGAGCCGAACGGGTCCTGGAACACCATCGGCACCAGGCCGCTGTAGCGCAGCTGTTCCGGCCGCGAGCGCATCGACGACAGCGGCTTGCCTTCGAAGAACACCTCGCCCGAGGTCGGCTTGTAGACCCGGGCCAGCATGCGGGCGATGGTGGACTTGCCGCTGCCGCTCTCGCCGGCCAGGGCGACGATCTCCCGCTCGCCGATCGCGAAGGTGACGTCGTCGACGGCGTGCAGCGTCCGCTGGGACAGCGCGCTGCCGATCTTGAAGTGCCGGGTCAGGTGCTCGGCACGGAGCAACTCGGCGGTCATGACGGCAGGCTCCCGTCCTGGCGGCGCAGGCAGCGGACCAGCGTCTCGTCCACGGGGTACAGGTCGGGCGCGATGTCGGTGCACTTGTCGATCACGTACGGGCAGCGCGGGTGGAACCGGCACCCGTCCGGTACCCGGGCGAGGTCGGGCGGGTTGCCCGGGATTCCCTTGAGCGGCACGCGCGGGCCGCGGATGGACGGGAAGGCCTCGAGCAGGCCCTGCGTGTAGGGGTGCAGCGGCTGGTCGAACATCACCCTGGTGGCACCGAGCTCGGCCACCTGCCCGGCGTACATCACCATCAGGTAGTCGGAGAAGTGGCTGATCAGCGACATGTCGTGGGTGACGAAGACGACCGCGAAGCCCAGTGCCAGCTGCAGTTCCTTGATCTGCACCATCAGCGAGCGCTGCGCCACCACGTCGAGCGCGGAGGTGGGCTCGTCCATGATGATCAGGTCCGGGGTGAACAGCATGGCCATCGCGATCATCGACCGCTGCCGCATCCCGCCGGACAGCTGGTGCGGGTAGCTGCGCAGGTGCACCGGGTCGATGCCGACCATCCGGAGCACCTCGGCCGACCGGGCGGCGATGTCCTCGCCGGTGAACTTGCCGTGCGCCCGCATCGCGTCCTTGAACTGGGCGCCGATGGTCTTGACCGGGTTCAGCGCGTTCATCGCGCTCTGCATCACCACCGACATGTCCCGCCAGCGGACCGCGGACAGCTGCCCGTCGGTCAGGCCCACCAGGTTCGTGCCGCCGAACGTGACGCGGCCGGCGGCCACAGACGCCGGCGGAGCGAGCAGCTGGGCGACGGCGAACAGCAGCGTGGACTTCCCGCAGCCGGACTCGCCGACGATGCCGAGGAACTCGCCCCGGCTGACGGTGAACGACACGTCGTCCACCGCCCGGACGTTGCCCCGGTCCAGGACGTAGTCCACGGACAGGCCGCTGACCTCGAGCACCGGCGGGTCAGCCACGTGGCCCTGCACTTTCCACCTGGGCACCTTTCTTCCGGCGTACCTTTCGCACCGGCCGCAGGGCCGGGTTGCCGATCTCGTCGAAGGCGTAGTTCAGCAGGGCGAAGGCGGCGCCGAGCACGGCGATGCAGGCCCCAGGCGCGATCGCCCACAGCGGCTCGCCGGTCTGCAGCGCCGCGTTGTTCTGGGCCCAGTACAGCGTGGTGCCCCAGCTCACCGTGTTCGGGTCGCCGAGGCCGATGAACTGCAAGCTGGACGCGAACAGCACCGCGTACAGCGCGTTGGTCAGGAAGCTGGCCACGATCAGCGAGGTCATGGTGGGGATGACCTCCACCACGATGATGTAGAGCCGCCGCTCGCCGCGCACCCGCGCCGCCTCGAGGAAGTCCCGGTTGCGCAGCGTGAGTGCCTGCGACCGGAGCTGCCGCGCGGTATAGGACCAGCTGGTCAGCGTGATCGCGGCGATCAGCACCGGCGTGGTCCCGCCGTGCGCGTAGGCGGCGATGACGATCAGCAGCGGGAACAACGGGATGACCAGCAGCACGTCGGTCAGCACGTTGAGCGAGCTGTCCCACAGGCCGCCGAGGTAGGCGGCGGCCACGCCGATCAGGACCGCGATCCCGGTCGTGGCCAGCCCGACCACGAGCGCGATGATCAGCACGTTCCGCGTGCCCCAGACCAGCTGCGCGAACAGGTCCTGGCCGTAGTGGTTGGTGCCGAGCAGGTGGCCGGTCGAGATCCCCAGCTGGGCCGGGTAGGCGTCCTGCGTCGGGCTGTCGTGGGCGATGACGCCGGGGAAGAGCGCGATCAGGATGAAGATCGCGAGCAGCACGACGCCCACGGTCGCCTTGCGGTTGGACCGGACGGCGCGGCCGACGCGGCCCAGCGCGTGACCGGCCGGTACCTGCGCGGCTGGGGTCTGGGTGGGCACCCCGGAAACGGGCATGGCCATGGCTAACCCGCCGCCCTGGTCCGCGGGTCGAGCAGCGCGGTGAGGATGTCGGCGACCAGGATCGCGAACAGCACCGCCACGGTGATCAGCAGGAACAGAGCCTGCATGAGCGGGTAGTCCTCGCCGGACACGGCCTGCAGCAGCATGTAGCCGACTCCCGGGTAGTTGAACACGTACTCGATCAGGATCGCGCCGCTGACCACGAAGCCCAGCGACATCGCGAAGCCGGTCAGGTTGGGCAGGATCGCGTTGCGGGCGGCGTAGTCGAACATGATGCGCCGGTTCGGCAGCCCCTTGGCCCGGGCCATCCGCACATAGTCCTCGGCCAGCGTGGTGATCATGGTGTTCCGCATGGTCAGGATCCAGGTGCCGATCGTGGTGATCAGCAGGGAGACGGAGGGCAGGAACGCGTGGTTGAGCACGTCCTGGAAGAAGGTGAGGTTGAGGCCGGGGGTGTCGGTGGTCACGTAGTAGCCGGCCTGGCTGGGGAACCAGTGCAGGGTGATGCCGAAGATCAGCACCAGCACCATGGCCACCCAGAAGTACGGGACCGCCGAGATGATCACGAACGTAGGCGGCACGATGCTGTCCAGCTTGCTGCCCCGGCGCCAGGCGGAGACGATGCCCAGGCCGGTGCCGAGCACGAAGGCCAGGAACGTCGTGATGCCGATCAGGCCGAGCGTCCACCAGATCGCGCTGCCGATGACCGTGGTGACCGGTGTCGGGTACTGGTCGAGCGAGGTGCCGAAGTTGCCGGTCAGGATCTGGTGCAGGTAGCCGAAGTACTGCGAGAGCAGGCTCTGCCGCGTGTTGACCCCGAACAGGATCTCCAGCGCGTTCAGCGCCTTCGGGCTGAGCTCGCCGTGGAACTTCGCCATCATGGCCAGCGCGGGGTTGCCCGGCATCAGCCGTGGCAGCAGGAAGTTAAGCGTCAGCGCTACCCATAGCGTGAGGATGAAGAAACCGAGGCGTCGCAGCGCGTATCTCAAGCTCGTTCGGCTCCGTGAAGAGGGATGGGGGCTGGCGCCGCGGGCCGGGGAATGGCGTACCCCGGCCCGCGGCGGGTTAGGTTACTTCGGTGCCAGGTGCAGCAGCACCTGCTCGTTGTCCGGGTAGGCGTACGCGGACGGCTGGGCGTACGGGTCGCCGGGGGTGGGCCAGCCGCTGAAGGCACCGGTGTCGTACTGGTACCAGTCGACCGACTCCGTGACCGGGATGATCGGCACATCGGTCAGCATGACCTGCTGGATCTTGTTCAGGATGGTCTGCTGATCCGCCGTGCTCGTGGTGGTGGCGTACTGGTCGAGCAGGGCGTCGGTGGTCTTGCTGCTGTAGCGCTCGTAGTTGCTGGCCGCCACCTTGCCGACCGCCGCCGTGTTCGCCGAGTTGAGCCAGTTGTTCAGCTCGTAGTACGCGCTCGGGCCGAACGTCTGCTGGTCGTAGTAGGCGAGCTGATACTTGCCGTAGTACAGGTCAGCGTCGAAGTCGGTGTTCGACAGGTTGCTCGGAGTGACCTGGATGCCGATCGCCTTGAGGTCCTGCTGGACCACCTGCATGGAGGCGACCCAGTCGGAGTAGTCGCCGATGTTGATGACGGTGAACGACAGCTTCTGCCCGGCCGCGTTCGTCATGACCCCGCCGGACAGGTGGTACCCGGCCGAGGCCAGCAGCGCCTTCGCCTTCGCCGGGTCATAGCCATTGCCCCAGGTCGCTAGAGCCGAGTGGTCCAGCGTGCTGGAGAACGTGGGCGTGACGATGCCGGTCTGGTTCGCGGGCGGCTCGTAACCGGACTCGCCGATGGTGGAGACCTGGCCCCGGTTGATGGCGTACGAGATGGCCTGGCGGACCTTGGCGTTGCTCAGCAGGGGATTGGTCAGGTTCGGGATCAGCGAGACGTTGACCGTGGGCGGGAACCAGTAGTGGTAGTTCGGGCTCTTGGCCGTGTAGAAGGCCTGGATGCCAGGGATGTACTGGGCGCCCCACTGCGCGTTCCCGTTGGCCAGGTCGTTGTTCGCCGTGTTGTTGCTGGTGTAGGCCGGATACTGGATTGTCTTGATCTTCGGTTCGCCGGGCTGCCAGTAGTTCGGGTTCGCCTTGTAGGTGATGTTCGACGGGCTGCACTTGCTCATCAGGTACGGGCCGGTGCCGACCGGGCTCTTGATCGGGTCGGTCGTCGGGTTGGCGAGCTTGGACCAGATGTGCTCGGGCAGGATCGGCGTCTGATCCGCGATGTAGTAGAAGTACGGCACGGCGACGGTGCTGAACTTCATCGTGACCGTGTTCGGGCCCGTCGCGGTGACGCTGGAGAGCACGGACCAGGCGCCGGTCAGGTCCAGGGCGGGGTACTTCTTGGTCAGGCTGAAGGTATACGCCACGTCGGCCGCGGTCAGCGGAACGCCGTCGCTGAACTTGACGCCCGACCGGATCGTGAACGTGAGCGACTTGTTACCCGCCCCCCAGCTATAGGAGGACGCCAGCATCGGCGTGTTCTTACCCTGCTGCAGCGGGTTCATGTAGACCAGCGGCTCGTACATGAAGCCGACCGACAGGAGCGTGTCGGAGGCGTTGAGCGGGTTGAAACCGCAGGTCCAGAGCGCGCCGTTCTCGTTGGAGATGGTCAGCGTGCTGTTGGTCGCGGCCTTGCCGCTGTTGCCGGAGCCGGTACTCGGGCTGGAGCTTGAACCGGCGGTACAGCCGGCCGCGAGCATCCCGGCCGCGACGATGACCCCGTATCTGGTGAGGCGTCTCATGCCGTTCGTCCTTACTGCCGTTTGGTCCTGACCCGGGCGCGAAGCCGGTGGCTGCGCGCGGAGCCGGCGGCTGCCTTACGCGCATGGCCGACGCGTGGCCGGCGCCTGCGCGCGGGTAGCCTCCGCGCTTGTCTGACGTCTGTATTCGGGGGGAGTTACCCCTTCCGCGAATTTTGTTAGGACAGTATCCTAACTATCTGTCCGGGACAAGAGTCCCGGCGAACTGACGCGAGGTCTTAACTTCCGGGCGCCTGAGGCCGTAACTTCCGGGCATCCGGACGCCCGCCCGCATATCCCGGGGCACACTGATGGAGGAGGTGGCCGTGACCGCCATGTCGGCAGGTGCCGCGTCGGCTGACGCCGGGCCGGCTGACGCGGGCGCGCCCGCGCCCGCGGGTCCGCCGGAGTCGGCGCCGACGCCGCCGCCGGAGTCGGCGCCGGCCCTGCCGCCGGAGTCGGCCTCGGCCCTGCCGCCGCCGGAGAACTCCGGCGCGGTCCTGTTCGCGGCGCGGCCCTCGCTCATCCGGGCGATGAACGAGCAGCTCCTGCTCGAGCACATCCGCCAGCGCGGCCCCTGCTCACGGGCCGAACTGGCCCGGGTATCCGGCCTGTCCAAGCCGACCGTGTCGCTGGCCCTGGACAACGTCGAGCGCGCGGGCCTGGTCCGGATCGCGGGCCAGCGGACCGGGGTGCCGGGCCGCTCGGCCCGGCTGTACGAGATCAGGCCGGACGCGGGCCTGGTGCTCGGGCTGGACATCGGGCATGAGTACGTCCGCGGCGCGATCGCCGACCTGTCCGGCGAGATCCGGGCCAGGCAGTCGCTGCGGGCGCACGCCACCAGCGTCCGCGGCCGGGTGGCCGAGCTCGTCGGGCTCGCCGACATGCTGTGCGCCGAGCTGGGCGTGTCGCGCCCGGCGGTCACCCAGACGGTGATCGGCAGCCCGGGCGTGTACGACCCGCGGCGTAACGCGATGAAGCTCACCGGCGGCCTGCGCGGCTGGGACCGCCCGGCGGCGCTGGCCGGCCTGCGGGAGGCGTTCGGGCCGTCGCTGGTGATGGAGAACGACGTGGATGCCGCCGCGCTGGCCGAACGGGCCCTCGGTCACGGCCGCGAGGTCGATCACTTCGCCCTCGTGCATATCGGCACCGGCATCGGCATGGGCCTGGTCCTCGGCGGCCAGCTGCTGCGCGGCGCGCACGGGGTGGCCGGGGAGATCGCGTTCCTGCCGCTGTCCGGCGGGGCGGGCGCCGACGAGCAGGAGGCCCGCAAGCGCGGCACGCTCGAGGCGTCCGCGTCCGCGTCCGGGGTGGTGCGGGCCGCCCGCCGCGGCGGCATGCGCGGCCCGGTGTCGGCCCGGCGCGTCTTCGCGGCCGCGGCCGCCGGTGACGCGCGGGCGATGGCCGTGGTGGCGGAGGAGGCGCAGCTGATCGCCAAGACGATCTGCGCCGTGGTCACCGTGGTCGACCCCGACCTGATCGTGCTCGGCGGCGGGATCGGCCGCGCCCCCGGCTTCGCCGAGGCGGTCACCCGGGAGCTCGAGCAGATCGCGCCGGTGATGCCGGCCATCAGGGTCAGCGCCCTGGGCACCGACGCGGTGGTCGACGGCTGCCTGGCGGCCGGCACCGAGCTCGCCTGGGGTCAGGTGATGACCGTGCTGCCCACCGGGCCGTAAACCGTTTGACCGCGGGGCCGGGGTCCGCCGTACCGTGAGGCCTCGTGAGGGACCGGCCCGCGGGAGTTGCCGAACGGGACCTGGTGCGTGCCTTGGCTGATGGCTGGGGCATCCGCGCTGCGGGGCTGCGGTATGTCCCCGTAGGCGGCGAGAGCTACCACTGGGTGATCACCGGCGACCAGGGGGAACCATGGTTCGCCACGGTCGACGACCTGGACGGCAAGGGCTGGCTGGGACGGACCAGGCCCGCCGTCTTCGCCGGCCTGCGCGCGGCGATGGACGCCGCGCTTTGGCTGCGCCGCGAGGGGGGCCTCGGGTTCGTGCTGGCCCCGGTCCCGGCGCTGGACGGCCAGGCGGTGCGGCCGCTCGGCGACGCGCACGCCGTCGCGGTGTTCCCGTTCCTGCCCGGGTCCCCCGGCCAGTGGGGCGAACCCCTGCCCGGGCCGGAGCTCGACGAGCTGGTGGCCATGCTGGCCGCGCTGCACCGCGTGGACCCGGCGGTGGTCCGGCTGCCGCGGCGGGAAACGGGGCTGTCCTGGCGCGGTGACCTGGAGGTCGCCCTGCGCGAGCTGGGCCGGCCCTGGACCTGCGGCGGCCCGTTCACCGAGCCGGCCCGGGCGCTGCTGGCCGGAGCCGCCGGGCCGGTGCGCCGCGGGCTGGACACCCTGGACCGGTGGACCAGCGGCCCGGCCGCGGCGGCGGACCTCGTGATCACCCACGGCGAGCCCCATCCCGGCAACGTCATGCGGATAGCCGGCGGGATCGTGCTGATCGACTGGGACACGGTCGCTCTGGCCCCGCCCGAGCGCGACCTGTGGCTGGTGGCCACCGAGACCGGCGACGAGCTGCGCCGCTACACCGAACTCACCGGCCGGCCGGTCGACGCGACCGCGTTGGAGTTCTACCGGCTCCGCTGGGCCCTGGACGACATTTCCTGTTTCGTCCGGGATCTGCGCGCCCCGCACCACCGCACCGCGGACGCCGAACACGGCTGGCACAGCCTGGAGCTCACCATCGCGCAGATCACCCGGTAACGGCAGCCCACCTGGGCCTTCAGCCACCTGTTCGAGCCGTTCACCAGCTAGCGCACGCGCCGGCGGCTAGCGCAGGTACGACGCTCCGTTGAGGTCGAGGACGGCCCCGCTGGCCCACTCGGCCTCGGCAGAGGCCAGGTAGACCACGGCGGCGGCGATCTCCTCCGGTGTCGCGACCCGGTTGAACGGGCTCTGCGCCCGGATCTCGTCGCCGCGCGGCGAATTCAGGTCATCCAGCGCCATGTCGGTCTCGACGTATCCGGGGGCGACGGCCGCGACCGCGATGCCGAGCGGTGCCAGGGCGCGTGCCATCGACTGGCCGAACGAGTTCAGGCCGGCCTTGCTCGCCCCGTAGGCCGGGTGCCGCGGCTCGCCCCGGTACGCGCCGCGTGAGGTCACGTTGACGATCCGGCCCCCGGTTTCCTTCATGTACTGCACGGCGCACCAGGTCACGTTGGCCGCCCCGGTGAGGTTGACCGCCAGGGTCTCCCGCCAGGCGTCCTGCCACTGCTGGTAGGACGCATCGGCGATCGGGTGCGAGACGTAGATCCCGGCGTTGTTGACCAGCACGTCCAGGCCGCCGAGGTCCGCGTGTGCCTGGTCGACCATCCGCCGGACGGCGTCCGCGTCGGCCAGGTCGGCCCGGACGACCGTGTGCCCGCTGCCCGGCAGTCCGGCCAGCACCTGACGGGCCAGCTCCGGTGACCCGCGATGGTGCACCGCCACCCGGTCATCCAGCTCCGCGAATGCCTGCGCCACCGCCCGGCCGATGCCCCGGGACGCTCCTGTCACCAGTACCGCGCGCTTCGCCAAGACTCTCCCTAGGTGTAACTGTGCTCCGCGTCCGGATAACGGCCGCCCGACACGTCGTCGGTGAACCTGCGAGTGGCGTCGAGCAGCGCGTCGCGCAGGTTGGCGTACTGCTTCACGAAACGGGGCAGCCGCCCGGTAGTCAGCCTCAGGCATGACAAGACTCCTTCCGGTCGCCACCAGGGTCGGTTGGCGCCGGTGTCTATTGTCTACTTCTCTCGGCAAAGGGACAGCAGCTTGGTGGCGGTGGCCCAGTTCCTGGCCGTGGCGGCCAGGCCCGATTTCTTCTGCCTGGCCGGCGGGCTGATGATCTTGAACACGGCCTGGGCCAGCTCACTGGTCCCGAACCCGTCCGGCGTGTGCAGGAACAGCGCGTGGCCGGCCGCCTGGACGGTGTCCCGGCTGTCCTTGGCCGCGGCGGCGCTCCCGGCGTCCGTGAGGCGGTCGAGTAGGTCCTCGGGCAGGTCGGCGTTCAGGAACACCACGTGCACTAGCCTGGGGTTCGGCTCGTCCGGATACGGGTTGGCGGCCAGCACCCGCATCAGCTCGTCCCGGCTCAGGACCACCACCGAGGACCAGATCCCGAACCTCTCGCTGATGGCCGACTCCAGCGCCGTGGCCAGCTTCGCGTTATCCGTGTCCGCCGTGTCGAACAGCACGTTGCCGCTCTGGATGTAGGTGCTGACCCCGGTGTGCCCGAGCGAGGTTACGACCTCGCGGAGGTCCGCCATCGGGACCTTGTTCCGGCCGCCGACGTTGATGCCGCGCAGCAGTGCGACGTGTGATGCCATGGCGTCATTCTGCCCAAGATCTGTCCCTAACGAGCCAGGCGCGTGCCCCGGCAACCACTCTTCGCCCTTCCCGGGCCGGACAAACAGGACGGCGACAGAACGCGGTCAGCGCTTTCGTGTCCTCCAGCCACTTTGGTACTCGCCAGTTAGCTGACACAATGCCGTTTCGTGCATGGCGCCCGGCGAGGCCCGTTTCACGATCTGCCACCCGAAGTGGCGATCCTCGCCGCGGTAGCGTTCACGGTCGCTCTCGGGTTCGGGATCGTCGCCCCTGCCATCCCCGCCTTCGCCCGCCAGTTTGGCGTCAGCGTGGCCGCGGCGGCCAGCGTGATCAGCGTGTTCGCGCTGATGCGGGTGGCCGGGGCGCTGCCCGCGGGCCGCCTGGTGGACCGCTTCGGCGAAGCCGGGGTGATGGCGGCGGGTATCGCGGTGGTCGCGGTGAGCAGTGTCCTGGCCGGGTTCTCCCAATCCTTCGCGGAGCTCATGGTGCTGCGCGGCAGCGGCGGGGTGGGGTCGGCGATGTTCAGCATCAGCGCCCAGGCCCTGCTCCTCGGCACCGTGCCCGGCAGTCAGCGCGGCCGGGCCAGCGGCCTGTTCAGCGGCGGCTTCCTGCTCGGCGGGATCAGCGGTCCCGCGGTGGGCGGGGTAATCGCGGCGTGGTCGCTGCGGGCGCCGTTCTTCATCTACGGCGGCCTGCTCGTCGTGCCCGCCGTGCTAGCCGCGGTGGTGCTGAGCCGCACGCCGAACCACCGGCCCGCGGCCGCCAGCCGGCCGCCGGTCCGCTCGCTCGCCGCCCTGGGCCGTGCGATGCGCAGCCGCACCTACCGGGCTGCGGCGTCGGCCAACCTGGCCGACGGCTTCGCCGCGCTGGGCGTGCGTGGTGCCCTCGTGCCACTGTTCGTCCGGGATGTCCTGCACCGGTCGGTGGTCTGGACGGGGATCGGGTTTCTCCTGTTCGCCGCGTTGAACGGTGCCGCGCTGCTGCCCGGCGGGCGGGTCGCCGATACGATCGGCCGGCGCCCGGTCATCATCGCCGGCTGCCTGGTCTCCGCCGTCGGCATGGTCATGCTGGCGCTGCTGCCCGGTCCGTGGGCCTACCTGGCCGCGCTGGCCGTAGCGGGCTTCGGCTCGGGCCTGCTCGACGTGGCCCCGGCGGCCATGATCGGCGACATCATCGACAGCGGCGGCGGGACCCTGGTCGCTTCTTACCAGATGGCCGGTGACGTCGGCTCCGTGGTCGGGCCCGTGGCCGGGGGCTTCCTGGTCGACTCGGCCTCCTACGGCGCGGCCTTCGGCCTGGCCGCCGCCGTGCTGAGCGGCGCCGCCGTGCTGGGATTCGTCTCCCCGGAGACCAGGCCGGGCAACTGGTCCAGGAGCCCGGCCGAGCCAGTCCCCGGCGGGCCGGATTCCGGAATTCCCTGACCGGCAGTCCTCCGTCCGGTCGGCTGGCGGTGCCGGGCCGGTGCGATGACAGCGCTCGCGGTGCTCCGGGTGTTCGGTTTCGCGTCCTGGCAGGCATCAACTAGGGTGACGGGTGGTGACGGGTGGTGACGGGGGACGGGCAACGCGTTAACGGGGGGCGCGGTGTACATCGTTATGGTCTCGCCGGAGTGCGCTCCAGCGGCCAAGGCGGGCGGGCTGGGTGACGTGGTGTACGGGCTCAGCCGGGAGCTGGAGATCCGGGGGCATGCTGTCGAGATCGTGATGCCGAAGTACGCCAGCATGCGCTCCGCCGACGTCTGCGGCCTGCAGGTCAGCTATGAGCAGCTGTGGGTGCCGTGGTATGGCGGGGCGGTTCGCTGCGTGGTGTGGTTCGGGTTCGTGCACGGCCGGAAGTGCTTCTTCATCGAGCCGCACCCGGCCGGCGACTTCTTCGGCCGGGACCGCCTGTACGGGTATGCCGATGACGCTGAGCGGTTCGCGTTCTTTTCCAAGGCAGCCCTGGAGTTCATGGCCGTGACGAACAAGCGGCCAGACGTCATCCACTGTCACGACTGGCACACCGGGCTGGTGCCGGTGCTGCTGTACGAGCAGTACCGGGAGATACTGCCTTACCAGCGGGTGTGCTACACGATCCACAACTTCCGCCATCAGGGCATGAGCGGCCCGCAGGTGCTTTGGGGTACCCAGCTTGGCCGGCCCGATTACTTTCTGGACCGCGACCGGCTCGGCGACGACACTCACTTCCGCGCCGTGAACCTCATGAAGGGCGGCGTGGTGTACTCGAATTTCGTGACCACGGTGTCACCCAACCACGCCGGCGAGGCCCTTTTCGGCGACGGCGGATTCGGGCTCGCTCATACCCTGCACGTGTACCGGGGAAAGTTCGGCGGTGTCCTCAATGGCGTGGACTACAACGTCTGGAACCCGGAGGTCGACCCGTTCATCCCGGCCCGATTTTCGGGCTGGGACCTCGACCGCAAGTACGCGAACAAGGAGGCGCTCCGGGAGCGGTTCTGGCTGCGCAAGACGTGGAGCCCGATCGTCGCCTACGTGGGCAGACTGGATGAGCAGAAGGGCATGCACCAGGTGCACCACGCCGCCTTCTACGCGCTGGCGAGCGGCGCGCAGTTCGTGCTGCTTGGCGACGCCTTTCACCACAACGGCATTAATGGCCACTTCCGGCATCTCAAGGGCTGTCTTAACGACAACCCGGACTGTCACCTTGAGATCGGTTACAGCGAGGAACTCGCCCATCTCGTCTACGCCGGTGCCGACCTGCTCGTGGTGCCCAGCACGTTCGAGCCATGCGGGCTGGTCCCGTTGATGGGAATGCGGTACGGGACCGTGCCGGTGGTGCGGGCGGTTGGCGGCATGGTCGATACCGTGTTTGATCGCGACTACTCGGCGCGCCCGCAGCGGGACCGCAACGGATACGCATTTCACCAGACCGACAACCTTGCGATCGAGTCTGCGCTCAGCCGGGCGCTCGGACTGTGGTTCGGGCATCCCGGGGAGTTCCGCCAGCTTATGGGCAACTGCATGCGGGCCGACTATTCGTGGGCCCGGCCCGGCCAGGACTACCTGAACATCTACGAATACATCCGCCACAAGTTAGCAGGAGGCCCGCCTATGGATACCCTCGCCGAATACGTCGATGGCCTGCCCAACCTATGCGGCCAGGAGCCGCTCATCCGCGAGGCCGTCGCATCGGGGCGGCAGCGGCCGGCGTTCCCGGGCCCGGTGGACCTCGGGGGCGCCGCCAGCATCTTCGCGGTGGCGTTGCACATGCATCAGCCGCTCATCCCCGCCGCCGGCGACGACATACGCACCGCGGGGATCATCAGCAACCTGGGGTGGATGATGGAGCACCAGGACATCGGCGACAACCACAATGCCCCGGTGTTCGCGTGGTGTTACAAGCGCATGGGCGAGTTCATCCGCGACCTCATCGGCGAAGGCCGCCAGCCCCGGGTGATGCTCGACTACTCGGGCACCTTGCTGCATGGAATGCGGCAGATGGGGCTGGACGACGTGTTCGACGCTCTCGGTTATCTGACCCGGGACACCCGGGCGCGCCAGGCCACCGAGTGGCTGGGCTCGACCTGGGGGCACGCGGTGGCCCCGTCCACGCCGGTTCAGGACTACCGGCTGCACGTCACCGCCTGGCAGCACCATTTCGCCGCCTTCTTCGGCCTCGATGCGCTCGGCCGCGTCCGGGGCTTCTCGCCAGCCGAGATGGCGCTGCCCAACCAGCCCGACGTGGCTTACCAGTTCGTCCGCACGCTCCGTGACGCGGGCTACGACTGGCTACTGGTTCAAGAGCACACCGTCGAGCAGCCCGACGGCAGTGGCATCCAGCGCCCGCACCTTCCGCACCGACTCGTCTGCACCGACTCCCACGGCAACACGGCCAGCATCATCGCCGTCGTCAAGACCCAGGGCAGCGACACTAAGCTCGTGGGTCAGATGCAGCCCTACTACGAGGCCAAGGGCCTCGGGCCCGCGGAACTGGCCGGCCGCCGGGGCCGCGTCCAGGTCCCGCCGCTGGTCACCCAGATCGCCGACGGCGAGAACGGCGGCGTCATGATGAACGAGTTCCCCCCCAAGTACTTCGAGGTGATCAGGGAGTGCTCGGGGTCGCCCACCCCCGCCATGAACGTCACCGAGTACCTCGAAGCGCTGGCCCGGCTGGGGATCGGCCCGGATGACCTGCCGCCGCTGCAGCCGCTGTTCCAGCACCGGGTGTGGGAGCGTTTCGAGGGTGGTGACGGGCCCGAGCGGCTCGCCGCGGTCATCGGCGAGCTCAGCGCCGAGGACGGGAGGTTCCACATGCAGGGGGGCAGTTGGACGAGCGATGTCTCCTGGGTGCGCGGGTACCGGAACGTGCTCGCGCCGATGGAGCGCGCGAGCTCGCTGTTCAGCGAGCACTTCCTTGTCCCCGAGGTGCCGACCAGTGATCCCCGCTACCGGCGCGCGCTCTTCCACCTGCTCGCTTGCGAAACCAGCTGCTACCGCTACTGGGGCCAGGGCACCTGGACCGACTACGGCGCCGAGCTGGCCCGCCGAGCCAGTGAGGCCGCACGGGCGGAGGCATGAATCGAGCGCTGCTAGAAACGCGATGAGGTCGCTAATCTGATTCTCTTGGGATAGCAGACATTCGAGCGCTTGACCAGCGGCAACGGGAAGTTCTCGGGGTTCCGGGCCTTCGTCCACGCACTAACCGTAGTGTCGCGGCCACCTGGTAGGCATGGCTTTCAATATGGTGGCGTTGCGTCTGTGGTCTTCGTCTTTATGCGACCTTGACCGTCCAGTCGCCCACGCGTGCCACGACATCGACTGTCCCGCCGAGGGCCTCGACGTACCCGCGGATAGCGTCCACCTCGGTCACCTTGCCGTGCTCGATCTGCGAGACACGGGCCTGCGAGACGCCCATCATGGCCGCGACCTGGGCCTGGGTGAGCCCGGTGTTCTTGCGCAACTGCGCGAGCTGGTAGCCGCGCTGCTCGGCGCGCAGCGCGGCGCGGCTCCGCTCGCGCGCTGCCGTCCGTTCCGGGGTGTCCCAGTCCGGGTTCAGCTCGCGCACCTGGCGCTTGGTGTCCTCCCAGCGAACCGCCTTCATTCTTCCTCCCCGCCAGCTTCCCGCCGGTAAGCGGCGTACCGTTCCTCAGCAAGCGGGACCGCCTCCGCATACCACGCGCTCCAGCGTCCCGCCTTATCACCGGCGACCAGCACTATCGCCTCCCGCTCCGGGCTGCTCGGGGCGCTGATCTCGGCCTGGCCCGCAGTCGCGTTCATCGGCACGGTGGAGATCGCGATGCAGCAAGTGAGGCGAGCTCGCGCACCACGCGCGGCCACCATCGTGCCAGCCGTGCCAGAGGTGCCGGGCGATGTGGAGCAGGCGGTCCGCGCGGCCTATGCGGCGTCGGTCGCGGCCAGGCAGCCGCTGAGCCAGCGGGCCATGGCCGAGCGGTTCGGCCTGTCTCGGCGCAGAGTGAGCCAGCTTGTCACCGAGGTCACGGCATCCGGCAATGGCCACCTGCCCGAGAGCGAGGCGGCATGAACATGAAGCGGTATGACGAACTGCCGTGGTGGTGCCAGCTCCTTTGGCCGTGGTTCGGACCACCGTGGTATGAGCAAGCCGATGACCTAGACACGTACCTGGCCATGTACTGGTGCGCGCTGCACCTATCTGCCGCCGAACTGGCCGAGTTGCTGGCCGGTGATGACCCGCCAGGTGAGGGTTACCTGGCCAAGGTACGGCGGCTGATCGCCGCCCGCCATCAGGCCGAAGAGATCATCAGCCACGAGTACGGCCCGCTCACACCAGAGGACGAGGACGACGAGCCGACCCCAGACGAGGACCGGCCGGTGGTCGTGGACCGCGACCACCCGTCGTGGGCAGAGGTAGATGCCGAGCAGCGGGAACGGCTCGGTGATCCACCTGGCGAGGAAGACCGGTCATGACCGCTCGCGAACAGCCCAGTGTTCTGGATCGGACTGCTGGTCGGCCTCGCGGCCTTGTACGTCCTGCCCACCACGATCGCCGTGGTCAGGCACGTCGAGAACATCGCGTTGGTGGTCTTGAACTGCTTCCCGATTGCCTGGCCAGCCGCGCCGGTCGTCGCATGCATGATGCCGCGTAAGGAGACCTGGTAGCACCGGTACTCCTCTGGGGCAGCACAATGTGCTGCATGATCAGGGAGTCCCGTCACCTTCTGTGGTGACGGGACTCCGTCATATCCAGCCGTTTAGCCGTGCCTTGCAGTTCCCTGGACAGATGACGTTCCGTGGCAGGAGGTACTGCTTGGAGCATCTCCCGTCCTGGGAGTATGGGAGCCAGCGCATCCGACTGATGGGAGCCCGTGTGTCCGTGCAGAGCAAGCCTGTAACTTTCCGCACCCTCGACGGCCTCCAATTGGCTGCCACACTCGTTACACCCAACCGACAGCCCGAGCATGCTGTGGTCCTGGTCCACGGTGGTGGTGTCACCCGTGAGGAGGGTGGCTTCTTCACGCGACTGGCGGGCGGGCTTGGTGAGGCTGGCCTGGGGTCCTTGCGCTTTGACCTCCGTGGTCACGGTGAGAGTGAGGGTCGTCAGGAGGAGCTGACGCTCACCACCATCCTCAACGACATCAGGGTGGCGCTTGACTACGTTCGTGAAGCGACCGGTGCTCGTCGGCTGAGCTTGCTCGGTGCGAGCTTCGCCGGCGGCGTCTGCGCGTACTACGGAGCCAGGCGGTCAGGCGAGATTGACCGCCTAGTGCTGCTTAACCCTCAGCTCGACTACAAGCAGCGCACCATCGATAGCCGCCCCTACTGGAGCGATGACCGTCTCGAAGAGGAGATGGCGCGGCAGCTTGAGCAGCAGGGTTTCATCCAGTTCACGCCGACGCTCAGGCACGGCCGCCCGATTCTCAATGAGGCGTTCTGGTTCGACGTGCTAGCTGTGCTGCCTGAGATCACGGCGCCGACGCTGGTGGTGCATGGCTCCAAGGACACATTCGTGCCTATCGAGGCCTCGCGTTCGGCCATGGGCCGGTTCACGGTCGAGCACAAGCTGGTGGAGATTGAGGGTGCGCAGCACGGGTTCGCGGTGCACGACGACCCGAAGTACCTGAACCCGCAGAGCCAGGAGTGGCAGGCGTTCGTGATCCGCACCGTGACGGACTGGATTACCGCGGAGTCGCAGCCAGCGCATGTATGAGTGCCCGCGGGCCGGGCCGGGTACGCCACGGCGTCAGGGTGCCTGCCACGTCCGCCAATACGCGTATGGTGCGTTCGGAGCTGGTTTCTTTGGCCACCAGGATCGCGTCGAGGCCGACCGTGGCAGCCTCGTCCGGCTCACCAGACAGCGCCAGCGCGGCTGCGCGCCGGGCACGGAAGAAGCCAGCGTCCCGCCGTGACAGAGTGCCGCTGGCGATCACGTCGGCGAACAGCACCGCGGCTTTAGCGGGCTTGCCCGCTTCGGTGTAGCAGGTCGCCTGCCTGAGCAGCAGCGTCTCGACGGTGAAGTACGCCCCGTCCGGACCTGGCGGGTCGTCATCTGGTGAGCTGCCGGTGAGCAGGGTGCGGGCCTGGTCCATCTTCTGCTCGACTTTGCTAAGACTCTCGCCGGTCATGGCCAGGCCGAAGGCTTGCTGCTGGGTAACCTCGGCGCGCACCTTGCGCGGGAACTGCCACCGGCCGTGCTGCGCTGCCTCCGCGAAGGTCACGACCCGATGGGCCTCCCGCAGGTCGTACGCCATCTGGGACTTCTTGAGCAGCACGTAGCCCTGCATGGCGGTGTCGCCGGCTTCCTGTGCCCACTCCATGGCGCGGTCATACCAGTACGTCGCGCTCGGCGGATCTTGCAAGTCCCGGTACAGCCAGCCGGCGAACTCGGCGCCATTGGCGCCGAGCGACAGCAGCGCGCCGCGCACGTCAGGCTTGACCTCGCGGACGTGCTGGGAGATGGCACCGAGAATGCCAAGCACCAAGGGCAGCGCCCGGGCCGGGCCGAGGTTGCCGTCATCGGCCTTGCTACGGGTGAGCTGCTGGCGGAAGTAGCCGACGACCGACCCGTCAAGGTAGCGGCGGGCGTCATCGAGCGCGGCGGCGACGTGCTCCAGCTCGTCCAGGTCGCTGGTCGGCAGAGCATGCGCGACGCTGCCGCAGGCCAGTTCATCGAGCAGGCTGGTCAGGCCGTTTGCCCGTGCCGCTTGCATGTCGATCGGCAGAAGCACCGAGCGGCCGTGCAGGAGCACCGGCAGCGTCACCGCTGGCGGTGCCTGACCCGGTAGTGCAGTAACGTCGTCAGCCTCGTCCGGCAGCTTGAACCACAGGAGTTCGCCGGGGATGCGGAGGGTTCGCGCCCAGCAGACCAGCTTGGTCAGTTCCTCGGGCGCGCGGCCGTTCTCGATCCGGCTGAGCTGCGCTTGGGTAAGGGCGAGCCAGTTGCCGACTGTTTCCTGCGACAGGGGCCGCGGATGCCACGGGTGGGTGCGGTAGGCGAAGATGACGCGGCCCATGTGCCAGGTGGCGAGCGCGTCGCGCATCTGGCGGGTATCCCAGAACTCGCGCGGCGCATTTGGCGGCTTCAGCAGCGCATCACGGGCACTGTGGCTGCACCCGGCGCATCGCCTGCCGCGGTTGTCGCGCGCCAGGCGCGTGCCGCATCGGTCGCAGTAGCGAACCGGGTGCGTGCTCGCCATCGATGCTCCGACTGTCCGCTCGGGGTGCGCTGGATAAACGCCGCTGCCTGGCAGTAAAACGACACTACTTGCGTTCGGTAGGCGGTCGTATGCGCTTCATGCATGAGACGCATACGTGAGTCTCGTGGTCGCCTTGGCGCGGTGAGCCGACGCTAGATGAGGAACATCTCACCTGACGAGACGTGAAGGAGGCGAAGCATGCCGTCACTGTCTTCGCCGCTGCGCGAGGCATGTGCGCAGGCCATGACAGGCCCGGCTGCACCTCTGGAACGGCTGCGTCAGACCGCTCGGAGAGAGATCAACCGGCACATCAATGTGAACGGCCGTTGCGGTGTCTGCGTCGTTGTTTTCCCGTGCGAGCGGATGGTGCTGGCCGAAATGGTGCTCGGATCATTGTAAAGGAGTTTCTCGATGAGTGGCGGCAGGAGCATATCGGCGCTACCAGCATTCGGCGCCATGGCCTGCGCTGATGAAGGCGGGTGGCGAGGAGCACGCATGAATGACGACTGGCCATTGCGCAGCTACCTAGAACTCGGGACCCTGCCCGGCGCGGTGCCGTGCGCCCGGCTGCATACCAGGCATGTGCTCTGGGAATGGGGAATTTCAGAGCTGAGCGAGCCGGTGGAATTGCTGGTATCCGAGCTGGTCACGAACGCGATGCGGGCTTCGCAACTCACCGAGGACGCATCGCCCATCCGGCTGTGGCTGCGATCAGACAAGAGCCTAGTACTCATTCTTGTGTGGGACGGCAATCCACAGCCTCCGGTACGCATCGATGTTACCGAGGATTCAGAGAGCGGGCGAGGACTGCTCCTTGTGGAAGTAATGAGCGATTCCTGGAACTGGTACCGGCCGGAAGGCATGAACGGGAAGATCGTATGGGCGCAAGTTTCAGGAAACCTCCAGACGAAATGCCTCACCGGGTGCCTGGGCAATACAGATAGGAACACCGGAAGCTGTGATGCTGGAACGCGCGCTTGCCATTATCGGGCCGCCGGCCGCGGGCAAAACCACGCTGACCATGTGGCTGGGGAAGATGCCAGCGTGCTGCGTTTTCCGGCTACGTGAGCACGTGCCGGAGACCATGCTGGCCGCCACGGCCACAAGCGCGGAACGGCTGGGCTGGCTCGATGACCTGACTGTGGCCAGAGCGCTCCGCGGCTACATGGAGACGGTCATCCAGGCGGGCACGGCGCATACCGTGCTCCTGGACAATTTCCCAGGCTCCGATACGCAGGCACACTTGCTGATGTCACTGCTCGGCAAGCTCGCCCCGTGGTGCACACTGCACGTAGCCGAACTCATGTGCACCCCGGCTGTCCTGGAGCGCCGCGTCCGCGACCGACGTGTCTGTCACCAGTGTGAGCAGGATCCGATCCACGATCCGCGCCTGCCCGCCGAACCAAGCCCGGCCGATTCCCGCCGCTGTGCGCGGTGTAACGGCATTCTCCATCCCCGGCGCGGTGACGCGCCGCGGCTGCTGGCCGCGCGCATGCAGCGCTATTCGAGAGCCGCCATCGGCATCCGCGCCGCCTTCGCCGAGGCCGGGATCGATGTCCTTCAGATCGACAGCAACCGTCCGCCAGAACAGACCGCGTCTGAACTGTCCCTGCTACTGGCAACCAGGAGCACCCCGCTATGACGACAACCGCACTCCCTATGCCGCACCTGCGCGGTACCCGCGACGGCTACGGTCACGCGCGCACGCCGCGCCACGCCACCGCGCCGGAGCCGGAACGCATCGACCGCGTTGCGTACGGTCGGTTCCGCAACGTCTACCTCTACATCACCGAAGCTTGCCAGCTCAGGTGTGAGCACTGCTACATGGGCGACAGGCTGGACCGGGCGCTCAAGATGCCGCTGCCGCAGATCATCGACACGCTGGCGACCTGGCGGCGGCTCGGCGGCAGCAAGCTCACCATCCTCGGCGGCGAGCCGACACTGCACCCGGACTACTGCGCCGCCATCCGCGCCGCTGACCAGCTCGGCTACGAACACGTCATCACCACCACGAACGCGCAGGCCCCGGCGCTGAGGAAGTTCCGCCAGCTCGAACCGGGCGACTTCGCCTATGTTCAGGTCAGCCTGGACGGCGGCAGCGCAAGCTCGCACGACGCTATCCGTGGAGCAGGCACTTTCGATACCGCGCTGGCGACCACGGCGGAGCTAACCAAGCGCGGATTTGACACGCGGATCATCTGCACGGTCAACCAGGCCAACCGCAGCGACGCGCTCAACCTGCTGGACATCGCGGACGGGCTAGGCGTGTCCCTGGTCAAGTTCCACGTCTTCTCCACTATTGGCACCGGACACGGCAACCCCGAACTGGCTATGACACCACCGGAGTGGGTGGGCTTCTGCGATCACCTGAACGAGGTCGCGCCGCGCTACCGGACGCGGGTCTGGTACCAGCCGACCTACGCCCGGCGCGATCAGATGGCGCGCTACCAGGCCGAGGGCTACCAGGGCTGCATCGGCCGGACCCTGGACCGCATCTCGGTCTTCCCGGATGGGCGATGCTACGTCTGCTCCTACCTGTTCGATACCGACCTGTACTTCGCGCAGATGGACGGCGACCGGGTGCGGCTCAACCACGGGGAGAACGAGTTTGACTTGTTCACCAAGCCGCTCGTGGTCAGCTCGTGCGGTGATTGCAAGGCTTTGGCCTGCCTGGGCGGCTGCCCGGCTGAGGAGATCGTCATGGGCGCCAGCTCCTGCGCGGCCTACGAGGACATCGTGCCGGTCTGCCGTCTCTGGAAATCCAGCGCCAAGCCAGAGGAATGACCAAAGGAGGACGAGAAGGGCATGATGGAAACCATCATCGAGCCGCTGCGCTCGCTCGACTGGGAAGACACTGACACAGTAGAGGCTGCCACAGTCAAGGCGCTCGCGATGCTGACCTCGCAGCGACGGATGCTCCGCGACATCCTGCTGGACCTCCCCGAGCGGCCTGACCTGCTCGGCCTGTGCGAGCACTACGACATTCTCGACAAGATCGTCCTGCACGACGACCCGTCCGGCGTGCGGGTGCGGCTGCACGTCTTCCTGCCCGGCTACTTCGACCGGCCGCACAATCACCGCTGGTCGTATGCCAGTGCCATCCTGCGCGGCCAGTACCGGCATTACCTGTTCGGTGACGCCGACTTGGATGAGTCAATCGACCCGGCCAGCCTCAAGGCACTCATGGTCCGCGACGAGCAGCCCGGCAGCGCCTACGCCCTGCACCACACCATGGTGCACGCCGTGGTAGCCGAGCCGTACACGGTATCCCTCGTCATCCGCGGACCAGCCGTGAAGGACCGCTTCCTGGTCATGGACCGCAAGACAGGCCAGAGCTGGTGGCAGTACTGCGCCAGCCATGAACCGGCTTACGACGCGGAACAGAAGCGCATGACCGTCGAACGGCTCGCCGAACTGACGACCTCACTGCGCGAGTGGGATTTGTTCTAGGCCGCTGGCAGGACCAAACGCTCCCGCGAACCGATGACCGCGTACAGCTCGGCGAGCGTCGGCATCGGCTCGTGGTGAGCACGCTCACAGCGCAACGCGCCGCTGGCACACGCCAAAGTCAGGCAATCCTCCATCGGCCAGTCATGCAGCAGGCCGTAGATGAGACCACCGGAGAACGCAGCACCGGCACAGTGAGTATGACGAACCCTCACGCGGAAAGCCGGACTCGCAAGCTGCTGATTCTCGCTGAGGGCCACCGCGCCCGCCGCCCCGGCGGTAATCACAACCCAGGCGGCACCAGTCGCCGCCAGGACTTCATGAGCGACTCGCGGTGCGTCCGCGCAGGCCGCCTCGTCGGCGTTGCTCTGTATTATCAGGCCCGCGTAGCCGCGCACCGCGGCGATGACCGTAGACGACAACTGCGAGCCGCCCAGGTTGACCAGCAGCGGGACACCGGCCGATCGTGCCGCCTGAATCGCGCAAGCGGCTGATGCCTCAATGAGCTGGTAGCAGTCGATGTAGGCAAACGAGGCGCTGAGAAGCGGCGAGAGATCGACCGCGGTCAGGGCATCGCTCACACCGCGCAGGTGCGGGAACCAGGTGCGCGTGCCGTCATCGTCGGCCACTACGACGATCCGCGGTGTAGTCGTGTCCGTTTTCACCCTGGCCGTGGTACTCACGCCGTAGCGTTGCAACCAGACGCCGACCTCGCTCCCCTTCTGGTCGTTCCCTATGTCGTTTGCGAGCAGCAGTGTCGGCACGCCCAGTGCGGTCAGCATGGCGGCCGCCATAGGCGCATCGGCAGCGATTGAACGCGCGACATCCAAGACTTCGGCACCGTAGTTGGCCAGCGGGAAACGCGGTACCTGCCACAACTCGGCGGCAGCGAGGTAGCTGAAGCACACCACCGGCTGGGACGTCCGGCTCATCGGTTACCAGCCGTAGACTGAGAAGTGCTCGCCTGCGGCAACGTGGTCGAGGGCCACACGGCAGTAGTCGATCATGTGGTCAGGCAGAGCATCGAGCGGGACCCAGGCAAGTTCGCTGCACTTCTCCGGCTCGCGGTTCTCCGGCGTGCCATCCCACTGCCGGACAGTGAAGAAGAAGGCGGCCCGGCCACCACTCGATGAGCTGTGCATGATGTGGGCGAACTCGACATCCTCCGGCGCGATGGTCACGCCGACCTCTTCCTTGGCTTCGCGGATCAGCGCCTGCACTACCGATTCACTGGCTTCGAGGTGGCCCGCTGGCACGTGCCAGGCTCCGTCCTCGAAGCCGGTGTTATGGCGACGCCCGAAGAGGACCAGCCCTTCCGGGTTGAGCAGGAGTAGATGAACATCGCCGGTGAGCTTATGACGGCGGGTGTCGGAGCTGCGGGCAGTTGATGCGGTATTGGACATAGTATTCCTTTACTGTCCGCCTGATAATGCGATTCTAATTGTACTACCCTGCATAAGGCGACATTATGCATGTCATGCATGTGATAATCAGGCGCGTTCAGGTACCCGCATCAAGAAGCGATTTTACAATGGCGTTGATATCGGTACCAACACCATCGAGTTCGAGTGCATCGCGGATGTACTTGCGTTGTCGCTCGAACCGAACGTCCGGCAGAGTGGTCGTACAGGCTACGCGCTCCGCTCGCTCGGCGAGAACGACGAGTCGCGTATGTTCGGCATCCTTAGGGTCGTATTGCGGGATGGGAAGCTGGAAGACGTACTTGTCGAAGTCGCGTGCGTTGTGCTCGCCGCGTGCCTGCATCGGGCTGACAGCAGCCGTTACGACTGTTGAGTTCAGAATGGCAGTGAGGTATCGCGCTTCATCATGGCTGGCAACGGGTGCCCAGTAAAGCTTGTGTTCGATAATTGCCAGTGAGTTTGTCACGGTAGCTGCGGCCAGGTAGGTGCCGCTGGCACTGTAAGCAACCCTGTACTTGGCCACGGGGAACTGACGGCTCAAGTCACGGTGGTAGTCAAGTCGTTGTTTGAGGCTGAGGCGCTGGCTGCGGCTGCGGCGGTGCTCGATCCAGGTTGCCTCGGCTTTGTGCCACCAGTCCGCAAGGCCGGGATGCCTGCCGAGTAGCGCATCGCCGAGGCCCAAGAGGCGCTGGCCGTCCCAGGGGATGACTGCTTCTAGTGGCTTGAGGCGCCGGAATGGGAGGATGGACTCGCCGAGGAGTATGGGAAGGATGAATTCTTCTTCGACAGCCCCGTGGAGTTCACGCAGGTGTCTCCAGGGTTCCCTCTCTCTTGGGCTACGCCGACTCCGAACTGGGCGCTGGCCTGCCACCCGCCCGAAGGGAGCCTGGTCGGGTTCTACGAGGAAGAGGACCCGCGGGAATACGGTTGCGCCAGCGCTGACCCTGTCGGCATAGGGTGAATGCCGTCCGGTCGACCACGGCTCTGTATCCAGTTTCGAGATGCTCTGCTCAGCTTCGGCCCAGGTGGCCCCTTGGGTGTCGAACCGTCCGGCCATCACTTTGGATCTTTCAGGCATAGGCACGGGGCCAGCGTCAGGTCTTTGGCGTCGGCCGAAGATCACGCCGACGGCTAGCGGGAAGAACGACGGCTTCACCCTGTGCAGGTCCCAGGCCTGTGTGAAGGCAACGTTTACCAGTTCGGCTCCAGTGACATAGCTGCCTGAGCGGAAGCCTGCGTGCCGTCCACGCGACTGTTGGCCGGGTCTGGGCAGGACTGACCACGGCATGACGTATCCGAAATGGCCCGCGGGCTTTAGGTACAGTTCGATACATCGGGCTACGAAGAGAGCGGCCAGTTCCTGGCTGGTGGCGGCAGCGCCGCCAGCCCACAGGCCGCGATCGCTGCTCATCTTGCTAAACGAGAGCTGCTGCCGCTTGGTCATGTAGCGGTAGACCAGCCATGGCGGGTTGCCGACAAGTATGTCCACACGGTTGGCAGGCCGCGCCAGCCAGGCCGGCCGTGCGAGGTTCCGGACGTAATATCCCCAGATGTGGTCTTCCTCGTCGTCGTGCAGATGGCACATGTTCGCGAACGTCTGCATCAGTACCTCGCGGTCATCTTCGTGAATGCTGAACATCTCGAAGGTGTCGTCCAACAGAGGGACCGGGGACTTCGGCTCCCGTGAGGTAGCAAGGTGCGCGAGTCTCGCGACGAGGAGGTCGAAACGGGCAGTATCGGCGACGATACGGTCAGGAAAATTGAGCTGTTCTGCGAATTCTGGCTGGCTTGGTGCGGCTGCTCCGGTGACGAATGAATCCGGGTCGAGCCTGGTGGAAACGCTCAGGCCCTTATAATCGTACGTGAGCAGGTCGATTTCCTGTCCCCAGCGTAGAGAGTCGCCGAGGAAGACTGGCACTGTGAAGGCCTGCCGGCCTTGAAGGCGCTGATTGCCGATTGCTAGAAGGTAGGTAACCCGTGCCAAGGCGACCGCTACCGGATGCACGTCGATGCCGAGAACGTGCGTCACTAGCCCGCTGATGGCCTCGGCTGTTGTCTTGCGTTCGCTTTCCGCCTCTGCTAGATATGACCGGATAGCGTGGAACAGGAAGGTTCCGCTGCCGCAGCTAGCGTCCAGGACACGCTGATTGAGCGGATCTTGCACAGATTCAGCGATAATTGCTTCCGCGAGCCAGTCCGGGGTGTAATATTCGCCAAGTTGATGTCGTGTGGCTTGCGGGATGATCGATTCGTATAGGTGTTTAAGGACATCATGTTTGACCTGTCGCCAGTCGAAGCGGCAGAGGCGCCGGGCTAGCGTCTTAACGAATTGTTCACCCTCTGGCACCTCGGTTATCCAGCCGAAGAAGTCATCCTCAACTACGCCTGTGATCTGCGCCTGAGTGAACAGAGTGCCAGACATGAGTGCGCGTGCTGTGATTTCAGGTTCATCCAGCCGGATGTCTAGAACCGCATGACCGATCACCTTCGCGGTGGCGACCAGCAGCGTATGATTGATGAAAAGCAAGTCGTTGTCCGCGAAGCTGGTACCTGACGCGGTGGTAAGAAGTTTGGCCCACATGCGCCGCTTGACTTTTACCGTGGGCAACTCGCGATTCGCCTGATAGATACTTGTCAACTCCGCGGCGTCAAGCTTGTAGGCTGGACTCTGGGAGCCGAGCTTACTTTCGATAACGTCGCGGCCTGGCGCGACGTTATGGCCGGTAGCAACAATCGCTTCAAGCCAGCCAAGCAGCTTCCCGGGCGCCGCGGGATCGGCCGTCTGCATATCCACCAGTTCTAGCTGGCGGCCGAGTGTATGGTAGAGGAACCACGTGATCCCATCGGTTAGCAATGCGGCGTAGCGTTGGCCGGCATAAGCCGCGCGTTTGGATATGGCGTCAGCGAGTTCTCGCTCCGCCACCGCTCGTATGGCGGCATGACTCAGGCTGCTCTCGACGCTGATAACGACCTGTCCTGTGTCGATGGCGATCATCCCGCTGCGTCCATCCTCCGGCGTGGGGATGATCCTGAGATCGCCCTGACCGAGGTTCAGGTCGCCAGAGAACAGGAGCGCTCTGACATTGGCGTAAACGCCAGCCGTGTCCCGCGCTCGACGGCGATCCGCAAGCTGGCGCACCAGCTCCGACAAGTTCGCAGATGGGCTAAGTTCAGGCCAGCGCTCAAGTATCCGTCCCGCAGGAGCCGCGTAGACTTCCGCGCCTCGGGCGAGTTCCTGGTTCTCGGCCTGCGGTGGATTCCACCTGATCACGCCGACGGCCTTCTCCATATTGCCCTTCAGTACGGGCGCGCCGCTGAGGCCATGGAGCGACAGCCCGGCCATTACCTGCCAGCAGACAAGCGAGATGCCGCTGGCCCCATTTGGCATGGGAGCATCGGGCCACATCACCATGCCTGAGACCGCAGCAAGGTGCAGCTCGGGCATTGCGGCAGGAGCGCCCGGCGCCACGAAGGGGTCGTGACTGGCGACATCGCTCGTCAACGGCACTGGATCGAGTGAGTCCGGCAACATCCGGCTCAGTCGCAGCAAGGCAACGTCGTCGTTCTCATCCCAAGCCTCGACGATGGCGTCGCTTGTTCCATGTTGCCATGCGCATCGCACACGCGTTATCACGTCCGGCTCGAAGTCGTCGTCATGTACGCAGTGAAACGCGGTCAGGGCCAAGTGCCGGGTTACCGCGAAGACGCTCCCCAGCTGCCTCCTGGACCCGGCTGCACTCAGCCGTCCCACCGCTAAGGTCATCCTGGGTGGTCTCCTGGTGCTTGGAGGACTATCTTGGCCGAGAAGGTCGCGCCGGCCGTCGCCTTCGCGATAACGACGCCTGCTTCGGCCTGCACCGCAATGCCGAACTGGATCTCGACCGTCCCAATCCGCAAGCCAGAGTCGTCTTGCTGATGCAGTACTTTCCCCAGCCGTGAGCGGAAATGGTCAGCGACTTCCGCGATGCTGTCAGCGATCTCGCTGGCCCTGGACTTGAACTCCTCTGGGACCACCGCGCGAGGCGCAAGATCACCAGAAGTCTGCGCCGGGCGCACTTCGAGCAGGATCTCAGGGCCAGGGCTCGCGGCCGATCGCGACTTGCTCATCTGCCTCCTGCGCACGTAGCCAAGAAACTGTCTAAATCACACAGTGAGATACAGATCGCGTTCGGTCAATACCTGGCTATCTGCGACCCCCAGTAATAATTGGCACATACCGGCGATAGTTGGCGCCAAGATCATCTGACTCGTGGATCATCATCTGAGCCGGTGCGCGCCCCGATGGCCGTCGGGATCCCGTTCAGCAGCCAGAGTGGACACCGCTCGAAGGGGATGTAGATCACCTTGGAGATATGATCTCGACGCGCATGGCCGACCAGAGCGAGGAGGCTCGGTCGTCGCCATCCCGCTACGTAACTCATCGTTGTCGTCAGATGCAGCAGCCATTGTCCAGGAGAGGAGCCTCTCCGAGGCGGTCCAGAAGATACCTTCCAGTTCATGAACCCGAACCCTTGGCTAATTGCCATCGTCCCGGTCATACTGGCGGCCGTTCTCGGCGCCGTGCTGTCTCCGAGCATGGCAAGAGCGGTCCTCGCGCTTGCCAGGGCACGGGCGCAGCGGGTCAAGTACGTGCCGGTGAGCGGTACTCACCTCTACGCCAACGGCGTGCCGCTCACCGAAGAGCAGTTCCGGGAAGCGTTCGCCGCGATGAACGCCGACCTCGACCGGCTGTCGCCGCCCGCCGAGCGCAGCGAGTGGGAGATGAAGCAGCAGTACGCGGCTGTCAATCGCTTCTCCGTGCTTGCCAGCACGTTCCCGCATGCCTACCCGATCCGCAGCAACGCAGATGATGCGTGGGCCTGGTACCAGGAGAACAACCCTTATGCTGCCTCCGACCTGCCCCGAGGGACAGGCTGGAGGTTGCAGCCACCGGGCGACATCGTCACCGACTGGAGCGAGTAACCACGCGATGAGGACACGACGTGAAGCCCAGCCGCAGCAGTAGTAGCCGCACAATGGCAGGGCACCGCCTGCGGCGGACAGCCGAGCTGGTTACCGGGGTACTCATGATCATGAGCATCGCGGGCTACGTGGCGTTGTCTTTCACCGTGAACGGCCTGCCGGCGTACCCCCTGGCCGGCTGGGTTGCTGTGCTCCAGCCCGCTACCGCGTCCAACGCGGACACCGTGCAGATCCTGGTGCAGGCACGAACTCAGGGCGGCCAGACCCGGGCAGCCTATGATGTCGTGGCCTGCGGCCCGCGGCCGTACTCCGGTGACCTGCTGATAGGCGGCAGCGCCCAGCTCAGCGCGGCACTGCCTGATTCCCCGCTGCCCTCATCCCCGGCACCGCAGATCCAGCACATCCCGGACCTGGCTTTCTACTACAACGGTGTCATCGACCTGGGCGCGGCCGAGCTGGTCCGCATCAGCCTGCCCGACGTCTCGCCCTGTCCGCCGGCGGCTGCTGTCCAGTCGGCCGGGATTCTGCCCGGGGGCAGTGCCGAGGGAGTCACAGGAGTCACATCGGGGCCGGTTCAGGAGAGCTGGTCCGGGCCGTGGGGCCTGTGGCACGGGCCGCACGCCGCCCAGGCATGGCCGCTGACCGGGGCTCTGCCCGACATCCCGGCGAACGTGTTCGGGGAGTACCCGGCGGTCAGCGGCCTGAGCGGCAGTTGGAGCCGCCCGTTGCAGGAGTACGTCCAGGTCACCGCCGACGACGTACCGGTGACCTGGTCGGTCGACTCCGCTGTCCCGTCGGCTTCCGGCCCGTACCCGCTGACCTGGCAGGACCAGAACCCGGTCAGCCCGCTCGTGCGGCTGACCGACGGCTCCTCCATGGCGCTGCTCCAGAACTGGGTGGTCATCTTCGCCGTAGCATTCGGGATCACCGGGTCGGTGCTGGCAAGCCTGCTGTTCGAATGGCTCCGCCGCCCTTCCCGGGACGGAACTGCCGCAGGCAGCAGCCCGCCACCTCTGCACAGCGCGCTTCCTGGCCGCTGGCCGGCACATTCAGAAGCCGTCCGCGCGCGGGTGCCGGGCAGGTGGCTCGCGCTGGCCGGCGCCGTCATCCTCATTGGATACGCGCGGGGCCGCCGCACCCGGGCCAGGCACCACTGATTCCCCTTGCTGGACGCGCAGGCGGGACGGCTCCACGGTCGGCGGGAGACGGTACCGTGACGCTGTGGATCTCGGCGACGGATGGGACCTGGCACCCGAGCAGCAGTGCCAGCTGCACGTGCTCGACTGGCTCTACGACCGCGCCGGCGGCCAGGCGGACGAGGCCGTAGCCGTCGACCCAGCGGAAATCGCCGCACCCGTCGGCTGCGGTCGGCCGGCGCCGCTCTAGGACACCTTCGGTCAGCTTTACCGGGACCGGCTGGTCTGGTACGTGCTGCGGCACGACGGGCCTCCGGGCATGCCGGACCGAGCCATGCTGACCGAGACCGGCGTTCAGGTAATGCGGCAGATCCGTCAGCGCCGCGGTGATCCGGCCGCCCGCCGAGTGACGGCCAGGGACGCGCTGCTGCGCTGGGCTTACGAGCGCGCCGCCGACGGCGAGCAGCCCGTCACTGCCTCCGGTTTCGTGCTGAGCCGCTACGCCCGGTTCCTAAGTACCCGCGGCGACCTGTTCTCCTATGCCGAGATCACGAGCACCGTCGACTGGCTCGCCAGGCACGACTACCTGCATGCCGCTACCACCGGAGGTGACACGATCGTGGCGATCACCGAGAAGGGAGAGCACACGGTGGAGACCAGCCGGTCGACGCGCGACGATCCCCCAGTGCAGCCCGCTGCGACCAGCATCACCATCACTTGCTCGCGCAACGTCAATGTGGCCGCCCACAGCCCCAGTGCCTCGCAAGCGATCACCGGCATCGTGACCGAGGAGACGCGGCAACTCCTCACGGACCTAGCGGACTACCTCCAGCAGCACGCTGCGCAGCTCGCGGTCTCTGCTGACGATCCCCGCCGGACCGCGCAGATCGTGGTCGGCCTGCGCGGCGCAGCCGCCGAGCCAGCCCCGGACCCCGGCACGGTCCGGAAGGTCCTTGATACCGTCCGCCAGATCGGGCATTGGCGCGGCCAGCGTTCCCGCCGGGGCGGGTCTGCTCGATCTGGTCGAAAAAGCAGCGCATGCGCTCGGCCTGTAGAGCCCGCGAGACCGGGCGGCGAGACGCGCGGCACACTATCCGGTAACCCCATTACGCAATAAGGTAATGACATTTCGTATTCAGCTAAGTTAGCGGCCGGGTCCGCGTGACGTGGCCACGGCGGTCGGCGTGCTGCCGGTGGCAGGCCACCTGGACTGGGCCTGGGCTCTCCGAGTGAGGGTGGCCGCGGGACGGGCCGCACTGGCTGGGGGAAGGACAGCCCTGCGAGCTGGGCGGCGGTGCTTGCGCGCGGAGCCGGACGCGGCTGCGCAGGTGCCGGGCGGGCTGCGGCGTAGAGGCGTTCGGCGGCGGCGCAGTATGGCGGTTGGGGCGTGCCGTTGTGCTGGCTGTACTCGCGTGCATCGTCATTCTCGCCGTTATCGGCCTTGGCTTCTACGGACTCAAGAGCAAGACTGGCTGGCTCCGCATCCAGGCGGGAATCTGGCGTCTCGTCACATTCAGCATCGAGATCGGCCGACAAGCCGATCCTGCGCCGCGCGAGGGGGGCCGGGAGCTAGAAGCCGGGCGGGACAAGCCCAGGGAACTTGAAGCTGAGCACGGCAACTCCGAGCCGTCTGGTGCCGCGGATCAGAACGATGCAGCAGCGTAACGAGGCCTCGCGGCCAGGCTTGGGCATCTCGGGGAACTTGCTACCATTCCTTGTGTAGGGCGCAGCCATCGCTAGCCTGCGCACCGATGTCGGGCGTCCTGCTGGTACGCCGGGGCTTGGAGCCCTGTACCACGGCAGAAAGGGAATCCTGGTCATGGCGCAGGTGACTAGCCGCTTGCGGATCTCCGATCGACAAGATGTTGTCTATGCGGCTGCTGGTTGCATCTCGATGCCCAGGTCATGGAAGAGGTCCTGCATGCCGGTGCGGAGAGTCTCGTAGTCGCGGTCGACGGCGGTCCAGTGCGCTGGCTTGCGTCCGCGCCGGGGGCTGCGCACCCCGGCGAGGATCGGCGCGATGACGTGGTCGCGGAGGGTAAGCAGCGCGGTGATCGCGCGCGCTGCGTCCGGCGGGATGTAGTAGCTGCGGGGAATTGCCGGGCTTGACGGCCAGCTTCTTGCCGCGGAGCTTGCGGAGGTCATAGGCGGCCTGCCGGGCGGTGTAGGTTTCGTGCCCGGTCATCGCCTGGACGCGGGCGGCGAAGTCCGCGACGGTAAACCCGCCGGGCGCCGGCGCCAGGGCCGCGGCGGCGGCCAGCACGGCTCGCATCCGCGGCTTGTTCAGGTCGATGCCGCCGGTGCGGACGGCGCCGATCTGGGCGGGCAGCGGCAGCTCGTCGAGGATGCCGTCGGGGATGAACCCGGTGTCGATGCAGTCCAGCATGGTGCAGAACCGGCCGGCCATGCCGGCCAGCCGGGTGACGATGTCCGGGAACTTGCCTAGCGCCCGCCCGGTCTTGAGGGTCTTGGTGTTGTGCACGATCGCCTCGAACCGCAGCACGCGCTCGCCTTTGGTATAGCCCTTCAGCGTCAGCAGCCCGAAGTGGACCTTGAACAGCGTCAGGTCATACTTAGGTCTCTCGGTCACGACTGCCAGCTTCAGTGACGGCCCGGCGGTGCCGGCCGGGCGCTGTCTCACCCCGGACAGGGTCCGCAGGGCGGGCACGTCCAGCCGGGACCGGGTCCGGCCGGCGATGGTGCCGAAGACCCGGTCCATCCGCGCGCCGGAGGCGAAGATCAGGTTCCGGCTGTACTCGGCCTGGCAGACCGAGTAGGCGTAGCGGAACCCGCTGGCCTGCTGGTCGGCCAGGTCCAGGCCGAAGCACAGGCACGCGGTGTAGATCCACCGGTCGCAGGCCTGGCCCAGCCGCCCTATAGCCGCAGGCTGCGACAAGGTGTCTGCGATCTGAGCCAGGCCGGCCGGATCCGTGGTTCCAGTAAAGAAATACATGCGCCGCTTCGCGGCTCTCCTGGCGTGTTTCCGGCCGTGGGCGGCCGGGGTTTTTGCCGGGATCGGGTGGATGCGGGCGGGGCCGGAGGTGCACAGTTGCGGTGGCGTGCCGGCGGCCGTCGCCGTAACTGTTTGGACCGTTCGAGGCCGTAGTAAAGAATGGCGCTGGAGCCCCATGCCGGGTACCCCCCGCTGCCGCTGCGTGCGCGTGTGTCAGTCTCCTGTACTGATCCGGGGCCCTGGCCGCCGGCGCGCTTGTTCCCATCGTGGATTGGCGCTGCAGGAGGTGGCCGACGGTATGAGAGTGATGTACGAGCGCGTCGCGGGAATCGACGTGCATAAAGACATGATCAAAGTCGCGATCCGGTCCCCGGGCGATAAGCCGTGGACCCGCAAGACCGAGATCCTGGAGTACCGGACGTTTTACGGGGTGCTCCAGGAGATGGCCCGCGAGCTGCGCCGGCGGGGTGTCACGCACGTGGTGATGGAGGCCAGCGGGGTCTACACCGAGCCGGTGTACTACGCGCTGTGCGAGCAGGACTTCACCGAGGTCGCGGTGATCAACCCGGTACACGCCAAGGCGCTGAAAGGTCACAAGACCGACGCGAAAGACTGCGCCCGGCTAGCCGAATTGTTCGAATGCGGGCTGCTGCGCGGCTCCTACATCCCGCCCGCGGAGCAGAAGGAGGTGCGGGACCTGACCCGGTACCGGATCAAGACGGTGCAGGCCCGCACCTCGGAGATCCAGCGGCTGGGCAAGGCGCTGGAATCAGCCGGCATCAAGCTCGGCTCGGTGGCCAGCGAGATTACCGGCAAGGCGTCCACCGCGATGATCGAGGCGCTGATCGACGGGGAACGCCGCGGCGGCGTGCTGGCGGACCTGGCCATCGGCCGGATGCGGTCCGCCGGGAAGCTGGCCGACCTGTCGATGGCGCTGACCGGCCGGTTCACCGGGCACCACGCAACACTGTGCCGCCTGCACCTGGACCGGATCAAGCTGCTCGGCGACGCCGTCGGCGGCCTGGACGACCGGATCGCGGCCGGGGCCGCACGCTGGCCGCAAGCACGGCCGGACCGGCGACGCCGGGACCTACATCAAGCCGATGCTGATCCAGGCCGCCTGGTCCGCGATCCGGGTCCGCGGCCGGCTGCAGGCCCGGTACAGCCGGCTGGTGCGCCGCTTCGGCGGGCAGAAGAGCCCGGCCGCGAAGAAAAAGGCGATCACCGCGATCGCGCACACCCTGCTCAAGATCGCCTACCAGGTCCTCAAGAGCGGCACCCCGTACCAGGACCTGGGCGCCGACTTCTATACCCGGCGGAACTCTGCTGAGGAGCAGCAGAAGTACCTGGAACGCCAGCTGCAAAAGCTCCACCCCGGCTGCACGATCACCATCACCATCAGCCCGCCGGAGGCGGCCTTACCGCCCGGCGAGTAACCGCAAGCCCTGATTTCCCCAGCATCGGAGCCGCCGCCGGCCCGGCACCCCGGCCATTGCCCGCCGGACAACCAGCGCCATCCCGCACCCCTGCCACCGCACCGGCCAGGGTTCGCTGCCGCGCGCCCACCGGGGACCCAGTTTTCGTGTCAACAGTTGCCCTCCTTGGTGAACCCGACCCCGGCGGCGCGGGCGGCGACGGCGACGTACTCGTGGCCGTTGAGGATCACCTGGGCGGCGAACGGCGGATGCCCGGACATCTTGATCGTCACGTGTCCCCACTGCGGGTCCATGATGTGGAACGAGTAGTGGTTGACGTAGGCGATCTTCTTCGCGATG
>WNGG01000300.1_pt1 | contig 52450 bp, 50 predicted proteins | sample 5400661 | NCBI WGS metagenome assembly WNGG01 (sample SAMN13153372, study PRJNA577476) | soil metagenome | isolation source: 100 cm soil or saprolite under Garry oak tree replicate 1 | place: USA:California | collected 2016-06-15 | reverse complement strand
CGATCTCCTTGAACATCGCCGCCAGCGACTCCGCCGTCACGTCCATGACACCCATACCACACCATCAGCCGGAACCCGGGAACCCTACGGCTTATCCTTCTGCGAGCGCATAGCCGGCCCGATGCCACATCGAGCCGGCACGATCTGCGGGCGCCCGCCCGCGCACGCGGCCGAAGCGGCCGGGCCAACCGAATCTGACTACGGCACTGGCCCGTGGAGTGTGGCGTCATTGCCCATCCGCGGCGGGCGGGCACCAAACCGCGTCTCCCAGGACCGGAGTACCGCGCTGATCTGCAGTGAGCGCGCACCAGAGCCAGACTCATCGACACCGAATACGCTCCAGCCCACCACGGCCGGCACGTCCGCCGGCGGCGCGCAGCGACCAGGCCGAGGTGGGCCGGCGGCTGGGCCGCTGGCAAGAAGACGGGGGCTGCTTGCCCGTTCTCGGCCTCGACCGGACTGAGCGCGTCCAGGGCGGGTGACCGGACGCCGGCAACGCCGTGGAAGGCGGCCGGGTCACCGCCCTGCTAACCCGCTCGGTAGTAGAGCGCGGCTACCTGCGGGTCGGATACCTAACCGACCTCTGACGGCGAAAGGGGTGCGCCGTCTCGGCTGCCGTGGATCCGGACGGCGAGCCGGTGACCTACCTCGGACTCGAGCAGCCGGAGAAGCTGCCGGAAGGATCGGAGGCGTACACGCTAGACAGGCTCGGTGACCTGATCCCGGCGTGACGGTACGATAGGCAGCGAGGCCATGGACGGGCTTCCTTCTCACCTCCTTGATCTGGTGGCGCGGGTTCGAGTCCCGCCTCCCGCTCCGGCGGGAGTAGCTTAGCTGGCAGAGCAACCAGACTGATCTAGCCCGGCCGCTCTCCTCACCGCGAACGTGAAACCCCGGCCGCGAGGCCATCGGAGCGCTTCCTTCTAACTCTCGAGGACCAGGAGTGCTGGCTCTCTGCGGAGGGCTGAGCGCCTGGCAGATGTCTAGCGCCCCGGCTCTCCTCGCGGCCGGGACCTCACCGGCCCCGTCAACCAAGCCACCGGTTGGGAGGCGCCGGTCTCGTCCCGCGGGATCTGGAACTAGCCCGGCCGTCAGGGCATCCTGGCCTTATGGCGGCAACCTGCATCGTCCTGAATGGCTCGAGCTGTGCTGGCAAGTCGAGCATCGCGGCGGCATTGCAGGAGTGCTGGCCGGGCCCTCTTCAGGTGACTGGTATCGATACCTTCCTGGCCGCGCAGAGCAAGCGGTTCTTCGCGCACGACGGGCGTGTCGTGGACGGGTTCAGCTGGATCCCCGCGACCGTCGGCGAGCAGGCTGCCTTCGACATCGTGCTGGGCCCGCTGGGGCTGGGCATGATCAAGGCGAGTCATGCGTACTGGGCGGCATGCGCTGAGGCCGGGCTGGATCAGGTCATCGACGATGTGTGGCTGGTGCCCGAACAGCCGGCCGGGCTGCAGGACGCCCTGGCGGCCGCGAACACGATCTGGGTAGGGGTACATTGCCCGCTGGCCGTCGTGGAGCAGCGGGAACGGGATCGCGGCGACCGTCCCGGTGGCACGGCGCGCGGTCAGCACGCTCGCGTGCATATGTTCAGGGACTACGACGTGACCGTCGACACCTCGGTCGCCACGCCCCAGGAGTGCGCGGCAGCGGTTCTCGCGCTGATCGAGGCCCGGGTCCACGGCACCTAGACTGAGCTTCATGGTCGCGTACGAGGACCGGGAGCCGCCGTTCGCGCCTCCGCCGCGCTCACCCCTCGACCGCTAGCGATGACCGAGCAGGCCGTCCGGGTGGCGCAGGCGGGCCCCGTCACCACCGTCTGCCTGCACCGGCCCGCCCGCCGCAACGCGGTGGACGGCCCGACCGCGGCGGCGCTCGCGGCGGCCTTCCGCGCCTTCGACGCCGATCCCGGCGCCGCCGTGGCGGTGCTGCACGGCGAGGGCGGCGTCTTCTGCTCCGGCGCCGACCTGACCGCGATCGGCACCGGACGCGGCAACCGGGCGGCGCCCGACGGCGACGGGCCGATGGGGGTCAGCCGGCTCCGGCTGTCTAAGCCGGTCATCGCGGCGGTGTCCGGGTATGCGGTGGCTGGCGGCCTGGAGCTGGCCCTGTGGTGCGACCTGCGGGTCGCGGACGAGACCGCCGTGTTCGGGGTCTTCTGCCGGCGCTGGGGCGTTCCGCTGATCGACGGCGGCACGGTGCGGCTGCCCCGGCTGATCGGGACCAGCCGGGCGATGGACATGATCCTCACGGGACGCGCCGTTGATGCCCAGGAGGCGGCGGCGATCGGGCTCGCCAACCGCGTCGTGCCGGCCGGCCAGGCGCTGGCCGCCGCGCAGCGGCTCGCGGCCGAGCTGGCCGCGTTCCCGCAGGTCTGCCTGCGCGGCGACCGGGCGTCGGTGCTGGATCAGGAGGGTCTGGACGAGGCCGCCGCCCTGGCCGCGGAGTTCGCCCACGGGCAGCGGGCGCTGGCGGACGAGGCCGCCGCGGGTGCCGCCCGGTTCGCCGCCGGGGCGGGCCGCCACGGAACGTTCGGTTCCTAGCCGGTCCTTTTTACGCCGGATCGGGCCGAACTGCATGTCACAGGGCACCGGACTGCTGCGTCTTACCTTACCGGTGCCCGGCGCGGCCGGCCGCGCCGCCGGCATGACCATACGCAAGGAGAACGACATGCAACCGCTCGCTTTCACCCGCTCGGGCACCGGTGCCCCCCTGGTGCTGCTGCACGGGATCGGGCTGACGCGCCAGAGCTGAGATCCGGCCGTCCCGGCGCTGGCCAGGCACTTCGACGTCATCGCGGTCGACCTGCCGGGATTCGGCGGCTCGGAGCCGCTGCCGGCGGAGACCGAACCGCTGCCCGCGGCCCTGGCCGTGGCCGTCGCCGGCCTGCTCGGCGAACTCGGCATCACCACCCCGCACCTGGCCGGGAACTCCCTCGGCGGCTGGGTCGCGCTCGAACTGGCCGCCATCCGCCCAGTCGCCTCGCTCACCCTGCTCTCCCCGGCCGGCCTGTGGCGCGGGGACACCCCCCGCTACTGCCGGGTAAGCCTGGGCGCCTCGCGGTGGCTCGCCCGGCACGCCGCCGGGCTCCTGTCCCGCCTGGTGCGCTACCGCCTGGGACGGGTCCTCGTCCTCGGCCAGACCCACGGCCGGCCCGCACGGCTGACACCCGGGTACGCGCGGGCGGCCATCGCGGCCCTGGGCATCTGCCCCGGATTCGACGCGACCCTGGCCGCCACCGCCAGGCGCCGGTATCTGGCTACCACGCCGATCGGCGCGCCGGTGACGATCGCCTTCGGCGGGCGGGACGTCCTGCTGCTGCGCCGTCAATCCCGCCACCTCGACCAGCTCCCGCCCGGGACCCGGGCCGAACCGCTGCCTGGCTGCGGCCACGTGCCGATGGCCGACGACCCGGCCGCCGTCGCCGCCCTGATCGGCCGGGCCGCCGCGCGCGCCCATCACGCCGGATATTGCGTTGACGGTTCATCGGCGCCGGGGCAGGATCGCTGCACCGAAGTTCATCCAGAGGATCCGAGGGACCTGGCCCGGTGACGGTCCGGCAACCTGCCGCAGGCAAGGTGCCAATGCCAGGAACGATGAGGAGGGCCCATGGGCCTGCGGCTCGATGTTCCCGTGCTCGGCGGCTCCCTGGTCCGGCTGGAGCCATTGTCGGTGCGCCACGCGCCGGATCTGGCGCGCGCGGCGGAAGAGGATCGTTCGGCCTACGATTTCACCGTGGTTCCCCGGGCCCCGGGCGCCCGGGGAGGAGGGGCTGCTCCGCGACTCGGCCATGTTCTCGGTGGTCGCGGCGGAATGGCCGGCCGTCAAGGCCGCCCTGGCCTCCCGCCTGCCGGTACCGCGCGGGTCTGCTGACAACGCGTGACGGCTAGTTACAGTATGTAAACTAGGTGGGTCCTGATGTCATTGAGGAGAGCGCCCGCCGATGCCAGCCAAAGCCGAGGACATGGCGGCGCGACTGCGCGCCGAATTCCCTGACGCGTTGCACAGCGGGCAGCTGGTGGCCTACTACCAGCAGGAGGTCGAGCTCTCCTCCGGCCGGCTGGTGGCGGCGGAGTCGCTCGCCCGCTGGGAGCATCCCGAGCTCGGCACGCTGCCGCCGGCCCTGTTCGCTCCCGTCGCCGAGACACTCGGGCTGATGGGCGAGCTCACCGGCCTGATGCTGAGGCTGTCGCTCGCCCAGCACCGGACCTGGGCCGCGGCCGGCTGGGTCATCCCGGTCTCGGTCAACGTGGGGCCCGACTGCGCGACCGATCCCGGGTTCCCGGCCGTCATCGCGGAGATCCTGCGCAGCGAGCGGGTGCCCGGCCCGATGCTCACGCTCGAGGTGAGCGAGCAGACCGGGACCGCCGCCGTCAGCTCCAGCTTCTTCGCCCAGCTCGCCGAGCTCGGCGTGCGGGTCGCCCTGGACGACTTCGGCACCGGCTTCGCCTCGCTGGAGAGCCTGGGCGGCTGGCCCGTCGACGAGCTCAAGCTCGACATGTCCCTGGTCCGCCCGATCACCGGCAACTCGAGCTTCCGGGCGATCGTCGGCACCACCGTCGATCTCGCTCATCAGCTCGGCGTCAACGTCGTGGCCGAAGGGGTCGAATCCGAGGCCGTCCGGTCTGAGCTGCAGGCTCTCGGCTGCGACGTCGGCCAGGGCTTCCTGTTCGGACGGCCGGTGCCCCCCGGTGACTTCGCTGACTGGCTGCGCAAGCGGGAACCGCTCACGCCGCGGCGCGGCCTCCCCGGGCACCATCAGGCCGGCGGGCCGGCCTCGGCGGCCGAGGCGGACCAGGCTGGCGCCGCCTCCCGGCCGTTGCGGCGGTTCGTGGCCGCGATGGGCGGCGGCACGCTGACCGCGGCGGCGGCGATGATGGCGGCCTACGGACTATGGCAGCTGTTTCGCTGGGGCGGCCACCGGCATCAGGCCCTGATCGGTGACCTGGCGTTCTTCCCGGTGAACGGGGCCGGGGCGGTCTGCGCCTGGCTCGCATCGCGGCGCACCGACCTCGGCCGTCACACCTGCCTGGCCTGGCGGCTGCTCGCCGTCGCGCTCTGGCTCTACCTGCTCGGTGACGCGGTGCAGCTTGTCTACGAGGTGGTCCTGCACGAAAAGGGGTATCCGACCTGGGCCGACGCGGCTTACCTGAGCTTCTACGCGGCCGCCTTCGCCGGCCTCATTCTCATCCCGTCCCGTCGCCGGACGAGACCGGAGCGACTGCGGATGCTGCTCGACATGGGCACGGTCTTCGTCGGCGGCGCGACGCTGCTGTGGTACGTGGCGCTCGGGCCCGCCGTGGCGTCGCGGCCCGGCTTCGACGTGCCCGACCTGGTGATCTTTGCCTACCCGATCGGTGACCTGCTGCTGTTGTTCGGGGTGCTGTCGCTGCTGTGGCGGGGCGCCCCTGGCTCGAGCGTCACGTCGTTGCGGATCTTCGCGACGGGCATGCTGGTGTTCATCGCGGCCGACGTCACCTACGACTACACCACCATTCACTCGACGTATCTCGGCGGGGACCCGGTCGACACCTTGTGGATGCTGGCCCTCACCATCTTGTTCCTCGCGGCGGTGTGCCAGCTGCGGGCCGGCCCGGCGGCCGGGTTCGCGGCGCTGCCGCGGCCGCTCGCCGTACGTCCCAGCGTCCTGCCTTACCTGGCGGTCGCGGGCAGCTACCTGCTTCTGGTCGTCGTCGGCCTGCACGCCGTCGCCTTCGACTCGCTCGGCGGCGTGCTGCTCGGGGCGGTGACGCTGACCTTCCTGGTCAGCGCACGGCAGTTCGCCGCGCTGCGGGATTACGGCCGCCTCGCGGTCCGGTACCAGCTGCTGGCTTCGATCGACGGGATGACCGGGCTGTACAGCCGGCGCCACTTCATGGAGCTGGCCGAAGGCGCTTTCGCGCACGCGCAGCGGCTCGGCCAGCCGCTGGTCGCGCTGCTGATCGACGTGGACCACTTCAAGCAGATCAACGACGTGCACGGCCACGCCGTCGGCGACCGGGTGCTCGCCGACCTGGCTCAGTCCTGCCGCGAGCAGGTGCGGCCCGACGACATCGCGGGCCGCTACGGCGGCGATGAGTTCGTCATCTTGGTGCCGGGGGTCGCCAGCGCGCGGGCCATCCAGGTCGCGTCCCGGCTGGCCGGGGCCCCGGCCCGCGTCACCGGCAGCGACGGGCATCCGGTCAGCGTCAGCGTCAGCGTCGGGATCGCGCAACGCACGTCGTGCCCGGACCTGCCGGCCCTGCTCGCGCACGCCGACCTGGCGATGTACGAGGCCAAGCGAGCCGGCGGAGGCTGCTGGCGCCTCTTCGAGGACACCGGGCAGCCGGCCGATCAGGTCCTGCCGACCGCGTGACCGCGGCGCCCGGAGCCGTCCGGACAGATGTGTCAGGAGGCCGGGATCCCGGCGGCCGCGGCCAGCGCCGGCGACCCGGCGCGCTCGCGCTGCGGGACGCGGACGTCCGGGCAGCCCTTCTGGCCGGCCTGGAGAAGGGGCCGGTCCGGCCACCGAGGCATGGCCCCGCCCGGGGTCTCCGGGTCGCCGGACCTCACCGCCGGCATCGGCAGCAACACTGGCACCGAACGGCCGGGCGCGTTGCCTGGCCGCCCGGATCGGCCCGGATGGGCCTGCGGTCCGCGGTCCGCGGTCGTCACCAGCCAGAACCGGTGCGCCCGCCCGGCCCTGGCCAGGGCGGGCCCGGTCATGGCGTGCTGGCATTGGAACCGGCAGTTCACGCAGCCGCCGGCCGCGGCCCGGCGGTGGCGGACCGACATGAAGGTCGTGAAGGCCAGCGCCGCGGCCACGGCCGCGCCGGCGGTCGCCGTCAGCACCGCCGCCAAGGCGGCGGCGGTGCCGAAGAAGTGACTGACCGGCCCGGCGAATACCAGCCAGGCAACGGTCACGATGGCCACGAGCCAACTTGCGGGGCGGGCATAGCAGACCATGGTCGGCCTCTCTTCGCTTGCGTGCCGTCGAGGGGTGGCCGTGCGTCGTTGCCGTCCTATTCCTGAATCGCTCAAACGGGCGGAAAAGTCAAGACCCAGCGTCGACTGGATGTGAGCGCAGCGTGATGAACGCTAGCAGCCCGGCGGCCAGGGCGAGCCCGGCCGACAGGTAGAGCGCCGCGTGCAGGCCGTCGTGGAAGGCCGTGTAAGCTGCGCCGATTACCTCCTGCACCGTCTTGCCGAACCCCGCGTAGGCGCTGGTGTTCTGGGGGATCTGGCCGGTCTCGATGGCGTTGATGACCAGGCCCTGGAAGGGCTTGGGCACGCCGAGATGTTTCATCTGCGCGACCAGGCTGACGTTCAGCCGCGAGTACACCAGCGAGCCGAGGATCGCGACCCCGGTGACGGCGCCGATCTCCCGGCTGGTGTTGCTGGCCGACGCGGCCATGCCGGATCGCTCCGGCGGCACCGCCGACAGCACCGAGGAGGTGATCGGCACCACGGTGGTGCCGATGCCGATGCCCGCCAGCGCGAGCGCCAGCGTCAGCGGCCCGTAGCTGGGGTGCGGGGACAGGTAGCCGTCGGTCAGGAACAGCCCGCAGGCCAGCAGCAGGCAGCCGATCGTGATGGACCAGCGTGGCCCGGCCAGCACCGTCCAGCGTCCCGCCAGCACCGACGCTCCGATCATCAGGACGGTCATCGGCAGGAACACGAGCGCGAGCCGGTAGCCTGACGCGGCCACCACCTCGACCAGGTACAGCGCGGTGAAGAAGAAGATGGCGAAGGTGGCGAAGTAGGTGCAGAACGCGACGATGTTGGCCGTGGTGAACTGCGGCACGCGCAGGAAGCGCAGGTCGAGCAGCGGGTTCGGGGCCCGGCGCTCCCACCAGCCGAACGCCGCGAAAAGAACCGCGCTCAGGCACAGCAAGATGATCACGACGGCCGAGCCGAAGCCGGCCGACTCCGCGTCGATGACGGCGAACACGAACGTGGCGAGCGCGCCGGCGCCGAGGACCGTGCCGGCGGTGTCGACGCGCGCCGCGGTGGGGTCGGCGCTCTCCGGCAGGATGATCGCCGCCACGACCAAGGCGGCCAGCCCGAACGCCAGGTTGAACCAGAAGATGCCCCGCCAGTTCCAGACCCCGGTCAGCACGCCGCCGACGACCGGACCGGCCGCCAGCGCGAACCCGGACGTCGCGGCCCACACGCCGATGGCCCGGCTCCTGGCCTTGGCGTCCGGATACAGGTGGCGGAGCATGGACAGGGTGCCTGGCTCACTGGCCGCGGCGCCCAGGCCCATCACCGCGCGGCCCGCGATGAGCGTCTGGACGTTCGGGGCGAGCGCGCACAGGACCGAGCCGGCGCAGAAGACCGCGGCGCCGGCCAGCATGACCTTCTTCCGGCCGAGCTCGTCCCCGATCATCCCGCAGGCCAGCATGATGCTGGCGAAGGTGAGCGCGTAGGCGCCGACGACCCATTGCAGGTCGGCCACGTTCGCCTTCAGGCTGACCTGCACGTCGCCGAGCGCCACGCTGACCACGGTGTTGTCGAGGAACGTCAGGAAGAGCAGCGTGCACAGGGTGGCGAGCGCTAGCGCCTGGCCACCCCGGAGCAGGCCCGTGCCGTGCCGGTCACCGGAGACGGCCTCCGCCTGGCTGGCCAACGGAGCGGCCCTGCCTCAGCCGTTGCACACGGACGGCGCGGTACCGTTGTTCTCCAGCTTGAGCAGCTGGCAGAAGCTGACGTCGCCGACCTTCCAGATGCCGTCTTCGTAGACCGCGGTGCCGGTCTGGTTGGCCAGCGCGGTGGCCCCGCTCAGCGTGATGTCGTAGCTCACGGTGGCCGAGGTGGAGGAATTCACCACCACCGCGGTGACCTTGGCCCCGGCCGTGCTGGCCAGCCCGGACCCGGCCTGGGCCTTGATGACCGCGGAGAACTTGTCCCCGTTCTGCAGCACCGAGATCTTCTTCGCGGCGGAGGTGGAGCCGTTGAAGAACGCCTCCCAGTTCGCGGTGATCTGCGCCTTGGCGTTGCCGCCCGCGGCGGCCGGGCTGCTCGCGGCGGCCGAGCTGGCGGGCGCCGAGGCCGGGGAAGAGACGGCGGCAGAGGAGGCCGGGGCACTCGATGACGCGGTGGCCGCGGGCGAACTCGAACTGCTGCAGGCGGCCACCGCCAGGGCGAGGGCCAGGGCCAGGGCCGGCGCCAGGGCAATCCGGCGAGCCAAGAGCCTGAATCGCATGACACGCCTCCTTAGTCTCGGTCGGATGTACGGCTGAAACGCTGCCATTGCGGTAGAGCCGGCGCGCTTGCTCAGTCTGCACCGAATGTTTCCCGAGGGGCGGCTGATTACGCGTCGCTGGCCGACGCGTGTGTCAGGGTAAGGGTGCCGGAAATCCGCACGGCGCCCGGCTCCGCCGGGTTTACCAGCGGAAATGCACGAACAGGCGGCCGAAGTTCTTCGAATCCTTCTCCACCCGGTGGTATTTCGCTTTGATCTCTTTTTGCTCAAGGAACCGCAGCACGTGCTTCTTGAGCTGTCCGGAGCCCTTGCCCGGGATGATCTCGACGAGCGGCGCCTTCTTCGCCACCGCCTCGTCGATGATCGCCTGCAGGGCGCGGTCGATGTCCTGCCCGCGGTTGTAAACGTCGTGCAGGTCAAGCTTCAGCTTCATGACTCTCCCCGGGACACAGTAGCGCGATGATCTCCTCGACCGTGGCGGCCGGCTCGTGCGCCGGGACCACGGACAGCACGGGCTCGCCGGCCTGGGGCGGCTCCAGGGCGTCGAACTGGGTGCCGAGCAGCCGCCCGGGGAAGAAATGGCCGTGCCGGGCCGCCAGCCGCCGGGCCAGCAGCTGGCGGTCCGCCGCCAGGAAGATCATCCGGGCCTCCGGCCGGCCGTCCAGCAGCAGGTCCCGGTAGGACCGCTTGAGCGCCGAGCAGGTGATCACGGCGGGCTCGCTCCGCGCGATGCGCTCGTCCATCCAGGCCGCGATGGCCCGCAGCCAGGGCCAGCGATCATCGTCGGTGAGCGGGATCCCGGCCCGCATCTTCTCGACGTTCGCGGCCGGGTGGAAGCCGTCGGCATCGGCAAACCGCCAGCCCAGCCGGCTGGCCAGCAGGGCGCCCACTGTCGTCTTGCCGCTGCCCGATACGCCGGCCATGATCACGATCATCACGTTCCGCTGATTCTAAGCTCGCTGAGAGCCTGCTGAGAAAGTCACGGTAGATACTCGGCGGACGGCCTACGGGGCCGGACTTCTTCCCAGAAAGATACTGTCATGCCCTTCACACGGCCGCGTCACTGGCTGAGATGGCTCATCGGAGCCATCGTCCTCCTCGCCGCCCTGGCGGCAGCCGGACCCTTCGTCTACATCCACTTCTTCAACAGCACGCCCAGCGCACTGTCGCTGTCACCGTCGGCCAGTACCGCCTCGTCGGCCGGCACCGCGACAGCGACCGCCGCGGCCAGCGGGCCGGTGGCGGGCAGCTGGTCGGCCGGTTCCGGCTCGGTGGTCGGCTACCGCGTCAGCGAGGTGCTGCTCGGGCAGAACGCCACCGCCGTCGGCCGCACCTCGTCGGTCACCGGTCACCTCACCATCGCGGGCAGCACCGCCACGGCGGCCAGCTTCAGCGTCCCCGTGGCCACCATCCACAGCGACAAGAGCCAGCGGGACGCTAGTTTCGACGGCCGGATCATGGACGTGGCCCAGTACCCGACGGCCACCTTCACGCTGACCAGCCCGGTGGACCTGGCCCCGCTGCCCGCCGCGGGCACGGTCAAGAGCTACACCGCGCACGGCAAGCTGACGCTGCACGGCACCACCCGCGCGGTCACCGTCACGCTGACCGCCGAGCGGACGGGCGCGCAGATCAAGGTGGCCGGGCAGATCCCGGTGCTGTTCTCCGACTACAACATCCAGAACCCGAGCTTCGCCGGCTTCGTGACCACTCAGGATCACGGCCTGCTCGAGTTCCTCCTGGTCTTCACCCGGGTCTTAGGAGAGGGGGCCTGAGGAGACGGGGCCTAGGAGACCTCGTAGCCGATGACGACCTCGCCGGCGTCCATCCGCTTGACCGAGATCACCCCGGTGCTCTGCGGGGCCGGGAACTTGAGCACGGTCTGCCCCTTGGTGGAGTCCACCGCGACGTTGTTCGTGATGTGCCACTGGGTGTCGTAGATCGCCACCCGGAGCACGGCGGGCGCCATTCCCTGCAGGCCGTTGTCGCAGCCGAACGCGATGCTGGTCCCGCTGCCGTGCGGCACCGTGATGACCGTGACGGCGTTGGTCCCGGTGTTGAGCTGACCTGACTGCACTTCGACCTCCACGTTCGGCTGGAACGAGCCGACCCACGTCGCCAGCTCGGCCGGGGTCCCGTTGAAAACGTCGTTGTCGTGGCTGCTGGCCTCGCCGGACTGCCAGAACCTCCAGGCCCGCCAGGGCGCCGGGGCGGCCGGTGTCGCCGACTGGAAGATGGCCAGCCAGAGCGGGTACGAGCCCAGCCCGGCGCAGTTACCCGAGGTGATGAAGTTGAAGAACGAGTACACGCCGCACGGGTTGTGCGGTCGCAGCGAGACCAGCCTCGCCATGAAGTCACGGGCGCAGGCGGCCACGGCGGCCGGCGACGAGCCGGCCGTCTCGTTGTCCAGCCAGAGCATGTCGGTGGTCTCCAGGCCGACCTTGCTGACTTGCTCCACGAAGTAGCTCGCCTGTGCCGCCCCGGACAGGCGGGGATCGAGGAAGTGATAGGCGCCGCGGGCCAGCCCCCTGGCCTTGATCCGGGGCCAGTTCCAGGCCAGGAACGGATCCGGCGAGTTCGTGCCGGGCGCGCCCAGGCCCTGGCTGGCGCGGCAGATGCCGAACGACAGGCCCGAGGTGCCGGCCCAGTTGAACTGCCCGGCGAAGTTAGAAACGTCGATACCCCGGGCGTTTCCTGGCATCTGCGGTCATCCCTCCCCTCCGCGTCGCAGCGATCGTAGCGTAGGAGATACTGTCCAGGAGGACTGATTATGGTGACGCGGGAGGTGACGCGGGCGCTGTGGGGACCCTCAGCTGGATCGGCTCGTGGCCGGTCTACCGGCAGCTGACCGGAACCGACCGCCGGGGCCTGGGCGCCGCCGCCGCGAGCGGCCAGCGCCGGCCCGCCAGGACGAGCACCGCCGACCAGGTGGTCAAGTCGGTCTGCCCGTACTGCGCGGTCGGCTGCGGGCAGAACGTCTACGTCTCCGGCGCCAAGGTCGTCCAGATCGAGGGCGACCCCGACTCGCCGGTCAGCCGCGGCCGGCTCTGTCCGAAGGGGTCAGCCAGCCTGCAGCTCACCACGGGGGGCTCCCGCCAGTACACGGTGAAGTACCGCAGGCCGTTCGGGAAAGAATGGGAAGACCTCGACCTGGACACGGCGATGGACATGATCGCCGACCGGGTCCTGGCCGCCCGCCGGCACGGCTGGCAGTGGGAGCAGGACGGCAGCCGCACCCGCCGGACCCTCGGGTTCGCCAGCCTCGGCGGCGCGACGCTGGACAACGAAGAGAACTACCTGATCAAGAAGCTGTTCACCGCCCTGGGCGCGATCCAGATCGAGAACCAGGCGCGGATTTGACACTCCTCCACCGTCCCCGGTCTGGGGACCAGCTTCGGCCGCGGCGGCGCGACCACGTTCCCGCGGGACCTGGTCAACTCCGACTGCATCCTTATCCAGGGCTCCAACATGGCCGAATGCCACCCGGTGGGCTTCCAGTGGGTCATGGACGCCAAGGCGCGGGGTGCGACGGTCATCCACGTCGACCCCCGGTTCACCCGCACCAGTGCGATGGCGGACATGTACGTGCCGCTGCGAGCCGGCAGCGACATCGTGTTCCTCGGCGGGATCATCAACTACGTCCTAGCGAACGAGAAGTACTTTCGTGACTACGTGATCGCCTACACCAACGCGGCCACGATCCTCACCGAGGACTTCGCCGACACCGAGGACCTCGACGGCGTCTTCGCCGGGCTTGACGTGGAAGGTCACCGGTATGACCTGTCGGCCTGGAGCTATCAGGGGGCCATGGTCCGGGCCGCGGCCGGTGCACGAGGCGCCCCCTTCACCGGGCGTCCCGGCCGGACGGACGACGGTGCGAGCTCCAGGCCAGCCGGGGCGCCGCAGGTGGCCGAGTCGCTCGACCACCCCCGCTGCGTCTTCCAGGTGCTCAAGCGGCACTTCGCCCGGTACACCCCCGAGATGGTCGAGCAGGCCTGCGGCGTACCGCCCGAGGCGTTCGCCAAGGTGTGCGACCTGCTGACCTCGAACTCCGGGCGGGACCGCACCACCTCGTTCGTGTACAGCGTCGGCTGGACCCAGCACACCGTCGGCGTCCAGTACATCCGGACCGCGGCCATCCTGCAGGCGCTGCTCGGCAACATGGGCCGGCCGGGCGGCGGCATCCTGGCCCTGCGCGGGCACGCCTCCATCCAGGGGTCGACTGACATCCCCACCCTGTTCGACCTGCTCCCTGGGTACCTGCCGATGCCGACGGCGCAGGCGCACCCCGACCTGGACCGCTACCTCGGCGACATCACGATGTCCAAGGGCTTCTGGGCCAACACCCGCGCCTACACGGTCAGCCTGCTCAAGGCGTGGTGGGGTTCGGCCGCCACCGCGGCGAACGATTTCTGCTACGACTACCTGCCCAGGCTGACCGGCGATCACAGCACCTACACCACCGTGGCCGAGCAGCTGAACGGCACCTGCAAGGGCTACTTCCTGATGGGGCAGAACCCGGCCGTGGGCTCGGCCAACGCCAGGATGCAGCGGCTCGGCATGGCGAACCTCGACTGGCTGGTCGTGCGGGACATGACGATGATCGAGAGCGCCACCTGGTGGCAGGACGGCCCTGAGATCGAGACCGAGGAGATGCGCACGGAAGACATCAGGACCGAGGTCTTCTTCCTGCCCGCCGCGGCGCACACGGAGAAGTCGGGCAGCTTCACCAACACCCAGCGGATGCTGCAGTGGCACCACGAGGCGGTGCCGCCCGCCGGCGACGCGCGCAGCGACCTGTGGTTCACCTACCACCTGGGCCGCATCATCCGGGAGAAGCTGGCCGCCTCCGACGACGAGGCGGACCGGCCGGTACTGGACCTGACCTGGGACTATCCCGTACACGGACCGCTATCCGAGCCGTCGGCCGAGGCCGTGCTGGCCGAGGTCAACGGGTGGGACGCCTCCGGGCAGCCGCTTTCCGGGTTCGCGCAGCTCAAGGACGACGGATCGACGGCCTGCGGGTGCTGGATCTACTGCGGCGCCCGGGCCGGCGGGGTCAACCAGACTGACCGGCGCACGCCGGTCTCGGCGCAGAGCTGGGTCGCGCCCGAGTGGGGCTGGGCCTGGCCGGCCAACCGGCGGATCCTGTACAACCGGGCCTCGGCCGACCCGGACGGCAAGCCGTGGAGTGAGGGCAAGGCGCTGGTGTGGTGGGACGCCGAGGCCGGCCAGTGGACCGGGCACGACGTGCCCGACTTCCCGGCGACCCGGCCACCGTCCTACCGGCCTGCCGAGGACGCGAGCGGCGTCGACGCGATCTCCGGGATCGACCCGTTCATCATGCAGGGGGACGGCAAGGCGTGGTTGTTCGCCCCGGCCGGGCTCGCTGACGGGCCGCTGCCCGCGCACTACGAACCGCAGGAATCGCCGTTCGCCAACCCGCTGTACGCGCAGCAGCGCAACCCGGTCAGGCAGATCATCAGGCACAAGGAGAACCCGCTGCAACCCAGCGGCGCCGAACCTGGCTCCTCGGTCTTCCCCTACGTGGCCACCACGTACCGGCTGACCGAGCATCACACCGCGGGCGGCATGTCCCGGACGCTGCCCTACCTCGCTGAGCTGCAGCCGGAATTCTTCTGCGAGATCTCACCCGAGCTGGCCGCCGAGCGCGGCCTTGAGCACATGGGCTGGGCGACGATCATCACCGCCCGCACCGCCGTGGAGGCGCGGGTGCTCGTCACCTCGCGGCTGCGGCCGCTCGCCGTCGCCGGACGGGTGCTGCATCAGGTCGGGCTGCCTTACCACTGGGGGCCGAACGGCCTGGTCACCGGCGATGCCGCGAACGAGCTCGCGCACCTGTCCCTCGACCCGAACGTGCATATCCAGGAGGTGAAGGCGATGGCGTGCGACATCCGGCCCGGCCGTCGCCCCCGCGGCCCCGCGCTGCGCCGCCTGGTGCGGGAGTACGCTGACCGCGCGGGCATTACCGGCGAGACGGGCACGGAGGTTCGCGATGAGCACTGACCCGGCCGCCCGCGCCGGTTACCGCGACCATCCGCCGCGGATGGGCTTCTTCACCGACACCTCGGTCTGCATCGGGTGCAAGGCCTGCGAGGTGGCCTGCAAGGAGTGGAACGCGGTGCCGGAGGACGGGCTGAGCATGTCCGGCATGTCCTACGACAACACCGTCGGCCTGAGCGCGTCGACCTGGCGGCATGTGGCCTTCATCGAGCAGCCCGCCGCCGACCCGGCCGAGGGCCTGCGCTGGCTGATGTCCAGCGACGTGTGCAAGCACTGCACCGAGGCCGCCTGCCTGGACGTATGCCCGACCGGAGCGCTGTTCCGCACCGAGTTCGGCACCGTGGTGGTCCAGGATGACGTGTGCAACGGCTGCGGCTACTGCGTCCCGGCCTGCCCGTTCGGCGTGATCGCCCGGCGCGAGGAAGACGGGCAGGCGCACAAGTGCACGCTGTGCTACGACCGGCTGGGCGCCGGCCTGGAGCCGGCCTGCGCGAAGGCGTGCCCGACCCAGTCCATCCAGTTCGGGCCGCTCGACGAGCTGCGCGAGCGGGCCCGGCTGCGGGTCGAGGAGCTGCGGGACGCCGGCCAGGACCAGGCGCGGCTGTATCTGGAGAACCCGGCCGACGGCATCGGCGGCGGCGGCGCGTTCTTCCTGCTGCTCGACGAGCCCGAGGTGTACGGCCTGCCGCCCGACCCGGTGGTCACCACCCGGGACCTGCCGGGCATGTGGAAGCACGTCGCCGTCGCCGCGGCGGGACTCGCCGTCACGGCGGTCGGCCTCGGCCTGGGCAGGCGGCGCTCATGACCCCCCGCGAGCCAAAGGGCGCCGGCGGCGACTGGACTGACGAGCGGCCCCCCGCGAGCCAAAGCGGCGCGGCCCTGCCTGGACTGAGGAGCGACGAAGGAGCGACGAGGGAAGGCAGGGCCTCAAGAGCGCCGCGGCGGCGAGCGGGGGCAGAGCTAATGGTGCCCGACGCCGAGTTCAGCTCCTACTACGGCCGCCCGGTGATCAAGGAGCCGGCGTGGCAGGCGCCGGACGTGGCCGGGTACCTGTTCTTCGGCGGCCTGGCCGGCGCCTCGTCGGTGCTGGCGGCCGGCGCCCACTTGTCCGGCTACCGCGAGCTGGCCCGGGTGGCCAAGGTCGGCGCCCTCGGCGCGATCAGCCTGTCCGCCGCCGCGCTCGTCCACGACCTGGGCCGGCCCGGGCGGTTCGCGAACATGCTGCGGGTCTTCAAGCCCACTTCGCCGATGAGCGTCGGTTCCTGGCTGCTGGCCGGGTACGGCCCGGTCGCGGGCGCCGCCGCGGTGTCGGAGCTGACCGGGATCCTGCCGAAGGCCGGGACCGCCGCCACGCTCGGCGCGGGCCTGCTCGGCCCGGCCATCGCGACCTACACCGCCGCGGTGATCTGCGACACGGCGGTGCCGGCCTGGCACGCGGCCTACCGGGAAATGCCGTACGTGTTCGCCGGCTCGGCCGCCAGCGCGGCGGGCGGTCTCGGCCTGCTCGCGACCGCCCCGGCCGACGCGGAACCCGCCCGGAACCTGGCCGTCCTGGGCTCAGCCGTCGAGCTCATCGCCAAGCGGCAGCTCATCAGGCGCCTGGCCGCTACCCCCGGCCAGAGCCTCGCCGAGCCGTACGAGACCGGGACGACGGGCGCGATCCTCCGGCTCGCCGAGTTCCTGACCGCGGGCGCGCTGGCCGGCGCGGTGCTCGGGCGGCGGAGCCGGGCCGTGTCCGCGCTGGCGGGCGCGTCGCTGGTGGCCGCCTCGGCGATGACCAGGTTCTGCATTTTCCAGGCAGGCATGGCCTCGGCCCGCGACCCGAAGTACACCATCGTGCCGCAGCGCCGCCGGGGCTGACCGCCCTGGCGGCCTCCCGGCATCCCGGTGATACTGGGACATTGTCCGGCAAGCTGGGCGGGAGGGCTGACTACCGATGGCGGCGGCATTAGTCGGGCGTGGCGCGGAACAGGCGGAGCTGGACGGTTACTGGCAGGCCGCCCGCGGCGGCGACGCCCGGGTCGTCGGCCTGGCGGGCAGCGCCGGCATCGGGAAGACCGCCCTGGTCTCGAGGTTCGTCCAGGACGCGGCCCCGCGGCGGGTCTGGATGAGCGGGGCGCCAGAGGAGCGCACGCTGTCGTGGGGCGTGCTCCGGCAGGCGGCCCCGGCCCTGGGCCGCGATCCGGTATGGGCCGCGCCCGACCCCGAGGCCGACCCGCTGTACGTCGGGCAGAGCTTCCTCGGCGACATCGGGGCGGCGGGCGAGACGATCCTGGTCCTGGACGACGCACACTGGGCGGACCGGCAGTCGCAGGCAGCGCTGCGGTTCGCCGCCCGGCACATGGCCGGCCTCCCGGTGCTCGTCATCGTGATCTACAACGACGAGGCCCCGCTGGACGACAGCTGGCGGCGGCTCTTCCGGTCCGCGCACGGCAGCCTGATCACGCTGGCCGGGCTGACCCCGGAGGAGCTGGTGCTGCTCGCGGTGGCCCGGGGGCACTTCGGCCTCTCCCCGGCGGCCGCCGCCCGGCTGCACGAGCACACCGGCGGCAACCCGCTGTACGCCAGCGCGCTGCTCGACCAGCTTCCGTTGCGGGTCCTGGCCCAGGCGCCGCTGCCGGCGCCGCGGAACATCGTCGATGCGGTCGCGGCGAACCTGTCCGGCTGCGGGGAACCGACCCGGGCGCTGCTGTCCGCGGCCGCCGTCCTGGGCCGGTTCTTCGACGTCGCGCAGGCCAGCGCGCTGGCCGGCACCACCGCGGATGCCGTGGACGAGGCGGTCGCCGCCGGGCTGGCCGAGGAGGTCCCCGGGACCGCCGGACGGCGGTTCGCGTTCAGTCACGCGCTGGTACAGCAGGCCGTCTACGCGCACACCGGCCTGGCGCGCCGGCGGGAGCTGCACCGGCAGGCGGCCGGCCTGCTCGGCGAAGCCGAGGCCCTGCGGCATCGCGTCGCTGCCGCCGACGGGCCGGACCTGGCGCTCGCCGCCGATCTCGACCGGCAGGCGGGCGTGGACACCGTGCGCGGCGAGCTGGCCACGGCCTCCGCTCACCGGCAGGAGGCCTTGCGGCTGACCCCGCCGGGACCGCAGCGCACGCCGCGGCTGCTCGCGGTGGTCGAGGCCGAACTGGTCGCCGGGGACACCGTCGCGGCGAACCGCCACGCCGCCGAGCTCGCCGCCGGCGGCGGCGACCCCTGGTGGGACTATGTGGCCGGCTACCAGTCGCTGCTGGCCGGCCGGGTGGACGACGCCCGGCTCCGGCTGGGCCGGGCCCTTGACGCCACCGCGGCCGGGGACCTGCCGCCCGGTGCCCCGGCCGACCTGCGCGCCCGGATCGCGGCGCAGCTCGCGATCCTCGGCATCGTCTCCCTGTCGTACCCGGAGATGACCGAGTACGGGCAGATCGCGGTGCTCGCGGAGAGCTCCGACCCGCGGGTGCAGGCGTTCGCCTGGTTCGCCAGGACCCTCGGCATGGGCCTGGCCGGGCGCGGCGCGCAGGCCCTGGCCGACCTCAGCGCCCAGGGGCTCAGCCCGGGCCTCGAACCGCTCGTGGCCCGCGGCGTGGTCGAGCTGTGGACCGACGATCTCGACGGGGCGTACCGCCACCTGGCGGAGGCGGTGAACCGGGCCTATCGCGGCGAGCCGCTGCGGGTTAGCCAGGCGCTGGCCTTCCTCGGCGACGCCGAGTACCGGCGCGGCCAGCTGGCGGACTCCGTCCTGCACACCGAGCTCGCGGTCGGGGACGCGGAGGAGAACGAGCGGTTCTGGGACTACGCCCTGCTGCACGGGCTGGCCTGCCAGACGCGCGCGGCGCGCGGGGACTGGGCGGAGGCGGAGGCGCACGCGGCCGCCGCGGCGCAGTGGGCCCCGCTCGTCGGCACCCGGGCCGGGCTGCTCTCGGCCGCGGCCGCCCGGGCCGTGATCGCTCAGGCCCAGCCGGACGCGATGGCCCTGCTCGCGGCGGCGCAGGACATGGAGGCCGCCTTCGACCCGGCCGAGCCGGGCATCATCCTGCTCGGCCCGCTGCGGGCCGAGGCGCTCGTCCAGCTCGGCCGGCCCGGCGAAGCCGACGCCGCGCTGACCGAGTTCAGTACCCGCTTCGCCGGGACCGGCCGCAAGTCCGCCCGGCTCGGCATCGCCCGCGTGCGCGGCCGGATCGCCGCCGCCCGCGGCGCGCCGGGTGCGGCGCTGACCAGCTACGCCGAAGCCCTGGAGCTGGCCGAGGCGGTCGGCCTGCCGCTCGAGGCGGGCCGGGTCGAGATGCTCACGGCGGGGTGCCTGGCGGCCTCCGGCCGCTATGACGCGGCCAGGATCCGGCTTCATGCGGCCGCGCAGCGGTTCACCCGCATGGGCGCGGGCGCCTACCTCGCGCAGGCCGCCGGGCTGGCCGACCGCCTGGGCCTGGCGCTGGCCGACCCGGCGGGCCCGCTGGCCGCCCTGACCGGTGCCGAGCGGAGGGTGGCGCTGCTCGCCCGGGGTGACCTGTCGAACGAGGAGATGGCCAGGAAGCTGTCGCTTCAGCGGGGCAGCGTGGAATTCCACCTCACCAGCATCTACCGCAAGCTCGGGGTGAGCGGCCGGGCCGCCTTGCGCCGGCTGCTGCGCGAGCCCGAGTAGCGGCGGCCGGGGTTTCCTGGGGTCATCCTCCAGTGCGCGGGCCCAGCCCGCCGCCCACAATGCTGGCATGCGCTTCTTCGGCAGCACCCGCTCAGCAGATGAGCGCGGGAACCGCCCGCTCGCCGATCCGCGCTACGTCCAGGCCGTGCTCGGGCAGCTGACCGCCGTCTTCGATCAGGCGCTGGATCTGCCCCGCTGCCGCTCGGCAGAGGTCCACACGCTGACCTTCGGCGATGTGGCCGGCTACTTCGCTGACGAGCGCCCGGACGATCCGCGCATCAAGGCCGGCGCGCTGCTGTCCGCCGGGCATCCCCGGGGCCGCGTCGTCTACCAGGTCTTCCTGGACGAGGCGGACCAGGTGTGCGGCGACGCGTCCGGGACGCCCTACGGCCGGCGGGTCATCGCCGACCGCCTCGACGACGAGCTCAACGACTATCTCGGCGGTGGTGACCTGCTTATTTTCCAGTAACCTGCCTGCCCCTGGAGCGAACGTGCCTGACCCGCTGACCCTGCCGCTGCACGAGACGGCGATCGTGGTGACCGCGTTCATCACCTTCGCCGAGATCCTGACGTGGTTCCGGTCGCAGCGCCATCTCACCGCCGGCAACGCCGACGCCGCCGGCGTCCTCATCGTCCGGCGGATGGCTGGCCTGCCTTATCACGAGGTCGATGCCGGGTTCGGCCCCGGCGACGCGAACACCCAGCTGGTCAAGGTCGTCTACGACGAGAAGACCAAGGCGGTGCTCGCGGCCGAGGCGGAAGAGAGCCCGAGGCCGCCGGACGAAGCCACCCAGCGGGCGGTCAGGGCGGGCGGCGGGCTAGTGCTTTTCCGGTAGGGGGGAGGCGCCGCGGGTTCCGGCCGGGGTGGGGGCCGGGACCCGCGGCGACCTGTCCTTAATGCCGCCTCGTGCCTGGCGCGGAATGAACTGGCGGCCGATGCTGTTAGCGCATACAATCAGGTTCAGCGCGGTACTTCCGTCAGCCAGATCCCGGGACATTTCCCTGGGCGCCGACGTCGAGCCGCCAGCAAGAATCTTCTTTCTCTCCGCGCCGCTAGCGCTTTCCCAGACGACTTACCTCCTGGTCAGCGCCCTTTATGGCCGCCATCTGATATCTCCGCGGGCGTTAGCTCCGCCCCGCACCGGTGGTTTTCCCGGCATGCGCGAATTCAGCGCGGACCCGCACCTAAGGAATTAATCCATGACAGCAGCAACGCGAGAACCAGCCACCCGCGCCCCCGCCGCCATCCCGGTGTCCGGCATCGTCGACCCGGCCGACGGCCACGCCTTCGTGCGCACCTCCGGCTACCGCCGCGGCCCGGACGACGTGTACGTCTCCGCCGGGCAGATCCGGCAGTACGGGCTCAGGAAGGGCGACCGGATCGAGGGCACGGCGCGCCCCGACGGCACCGCGGCCAAGGGGACAGGGCGCGGCAAGTTCCGGCCGCTGGTCCAGGTGGACACGGTCAACGGGATGCCGCCCGGCCTGGTCCGGCCGCACTTCGACGACCTGACCCCGCTGTACCCGGACCAGCGCCTGCGCCTGGAAGACGGGAACCCGTCGGCCACGGCGCGGATCATCGACCTGATCGCCCCGATCGGCCGGGGCCAGCGGGGGCTCATCGTGTCCCCGCCGAAAGCGGGCAAGACGATGGTCCTGCAGGCGATCGCCGCCGCCATCGCGAACAGCCACCCCGAGGTCAAGCTGATGGTGGTGCTCGTCGGCGAACGGCCGGAAGAGGTCACCGACCTGCGCCGTTCGGTCCGCGGCGAGGTCATCTTCTCCACCTTCGACCAGGCGGCCGAGGACCACATCAGGGTCGCCGAGCTGGCCATCGAGCGCGCTAAGCGCCTGGTGGAGATGGGCGCCGACGTGGTGGTCCTGCTCGATTCCATCACCCGGCTGGGCCGGGCCTACAACCTGGCGGCTCCGGCCAGCAGCCGGACCCTCGCGGGCGGCGTCGCGGCCTCCGCCCTGCAGCCGCCGCGCCAGTTCCTCGGCGCCGCCCGCAACATCGAAGACGGCGGCTCGCTCACCATCGTGTCCACCGCGCTGGTGGACACCGGCTCCCGGCTCGACGACGTGCTGTTCGAGGAGTTCAAGGGCACCGGGAACATGGAGCTGCGGCTCCGCCGCGAACTGGCCGAGAGGCGCATCTTCCCGGCGATCGACGCGATGCCGTCCGGCACCCGCCGCGACGAGCTGCTGATGACTCCGGAGGAGTACCAGGCCGTCGGCACGCTGCGCCGCGCGCTCGGCGCTCTCGACTCCCAGCAGGCCCTCGAGCTGCTCCTGGCCAAGACCAGGGATACCGCCTCTAACCCCGAATTCCTCCGCCAGGTCCAGCGGTCCCGCCCTGCTGCTCCGGCGCCGGCTCACGGCGCCGCGCGACCTGCAGCACCGCGCCCCAGTGCCGCCGCACCAAGTGGTCCCGGCGCAGCGCCAGCCGCCGCCTGATCTCGCCGTACAGCCTTCTCCGCTTCCACTCCGGCATGGCCAGGTGCCCGGAGAACGTGCTGAGCAGCTCGATGTACTCCTCGGCCGGGTAGACGCGCTCCCAATCGTACTGGCGGATCGCGGTGACCTCAAAGAGCCCGCTGGCCTCGATCCCGGCCCGGTCATCGGGGAGCTCGCCGGGACGCGGCTGCGTCGTGCCGGGCGGCAGGCCTTCGCCGATCTCGTCGTAGATGTCCTGGATCTCGCCGAAGAACGGGTCGCCGCCGTCGGGAAACACGTGCTCCGCCGCCCACACGGCCAGGTGACCGCCCGGGCGCAGCGCCTGCCAGGCCCGCCGGTAACCGACGGCAGGGTCGATCCAGTGCCAGGCGGTGGCCGCGTACACCAGGCTGGCCGGCTCGGCCGGCTGCCAGTCCTCGAACTGGCCCTGTACCACCTCGACCGGGTATCCGGCCAGGTTCTCGCGGGCGACCGCGGCCAGCTCGGCGCCGAGCTCGACGCAGGTGATCCGGAAACCGCGCCGGGCCAGCGGGCGGGTCGCCTTGCCGGTCGCGCACCCCACCTCGAGCAGGTGGTCGCCGGGTAGCAGGCCGGCCAGCGCGATGAGGTCATCGAACAGTGCCTCGGGGTATTCCGGCCGGACCCGGTCGTAGCGCCCGGCGGCCCGGTCGAACGTCTGCCGTAGCCGCCCGCGATCTTCCTCCGAATGCACGGGGGCAAGTATGCCACCGAGGACCCCGGACGAGACCATCGGCGACGAGCTGTCCGCGCTGCTCGACCGGCTGGCCCGGCTCACCGGCAACCCCGACGCCGACGCCGCGTTCGCCGAGCTGACCGCGGCTTACGCGGGCGACAGCCGCCTGCACATCCCCGCCACCGTCTTCAATGCGGTCCTGAACCGCCCCGAGCCGGCTCCACCAGGGGGCGTCAACAGCGTCCTGTCCGATTTCCGCCAGTAAGCGCGGCGGGCGGCGGGCATGCTGTGGGTATGACCAAGACGACCGAGGCTCAAGAGACAAAAGGGACCCCAGATACAGTTGAGATGACGGCTGCGGCCGGCCGCGCGGGCACAAGCCACGCTGTCGGCCGCGCGAACGTGAGCGGGCTTGTCTACCTGGCCATCCCGCCCGAGGAGCTGGACGCCATCCGGGCGGTCGGGCGGGACGAGGCGGGCAACCCGCTGGACGTGCAGGTGCACCGGGACGGCGGGGCGCCGCTGCGGTGCTGCCTGCGCGAGGCCCGGGCCGGGGAGAGGCTGCTGCTGATCGCCTACACGCCGCCAGGCTCGGCGGGCGCCTACGCCGAGCGAGGACCCGTCTTCATCCACGCCGAACGCTGCGCGGGCTACCCCACGCCGGGACAGTACCCGCCGGGGCTGGCCGGCCGCCAGCAGGTCGTCCGGGCCTACGACAAGCAGGGCCGGATCGCCGACGGCGTGCTCGCCGCCGACGGGCGCCGGACCGTGCAGGTCATCGCGGAGCTGCTGGCCCGGCCCGAGGTGGAGCTCGTGCACCTGCGCAACGTGGGCTACGGCTGCTATAACTTTGCCGTCCGCGCAGCCGGCTAGATAGCGCCGGGCGCGACCTAGGCGAGGGCGGTGGCAGCTGAGAACCTGGCGGGCGCGGGTCATCGGGCGGGTCGCGCATCCCGGGCGGGGGTTCACTCAGGGGCTGCTCGCCGAAGACGGGATGGTCTGGGAGTCCACCGGGCTGTACGGGGAGTCGGCGCTGTGCCGGTACCGGCTCGGCGCCGGCCAGGTGGAGCAGCGCGCGGCCCTGGCCGCTGAGCTGTTCGGCGAGGGCATCTGCCGGTTCGACGACGTCATCTGGCAGCTGACCTGGCAGGATCGCGTCGCCCTGCGCTGGGACGCCCGTACCTTCGAGCTGATCGACCAGGTGCCGTACAACCGCGAGGGCTGGGGTATCTGCACCGCCGACGGCTACGTCGTGACCAGCGACGGAAGCAGCGAGCTGGTCCGGCGTGAACCGTGGAGCCTGGATCCGCAAGAGGTGATCCACGTTCGCTGCGGGGGCCGCCGGGTCCTTGGCCTGAACGATCTGGCCTGGTCGGCGGGCACGGTCTGGGCCAACGTGGCGGGCACGCACTGCCTGGCCGGGATCGACCCGGACAGCGGCGAGGTCACCGACATCGTGGACGCCCGCCCGGCCGCCGAACGGCACCTGAGCCAGCCGCAGGCGATCATGAACGGGATCGCCGCGCTCCCCGTGGCGGGAGAGTTCCTGCTCACCGGGAAGGGCTGGCGGTCGATCCGGCACGTGCGGCTGAAGCCGGCCAGGGAAGGGAACGCCCGGCGGCGCCTGCTAGCGGGCCTGAGCCACTGACCGGCCCCGGCGGAGCCGGGGCCGCAGCGCCTTGTCGGTGTAGCCGCCGTCGGTCAGCCCGGCCCGCCGCTCGAACACGTTGCGGGCGCCGAAGTCGCCGGTCAGCGCCCACGACACGGCCGCCGCCGCGAGGTAGAGCGGCACCATCACCACCCCGCCGCAGCAGGCGTACTGGGTGGCGTGCCGCGCCTCGTGCCGGAAGAGCGCCGACCCCGGGGCGATCCCGTCCAGCCGGGTGAGGAGCACGTTGCCCAGGCAGAACGCGGGCGCGGGCGGCACCGGGAGCCGGTACCCGGTGCCGACGAACAGCCCGTCCGCGCTGCGGGCCACCCGGGCGCCGCCGAGGGCGGCCACACCCAGGCCGGCCAGCGTCGATCCGTTGGCCAGGTTGACCACCTGCCGCGCCCGCAGGCTGGCCCGCATCGCCGCGGCTCGGGTCAGGACGGCTCCGGGTTGTGCCCGTTCAGCCCAGGCGGGTCGTCGGCCACGATGACTCCCGCCCACGGCGAGACCGGCTCCGCCGGCGTGGCCGGCGGGACCGGCGCCGGCATGTTCAGCTGCTCCATGCTGTGCTCGCGGTGCGCGCGGGACGCCACCAGGTGATAGTCGTTGAGCGCGGCCAGGAAGCTCTCGTCGGCGTACACCCGGCCGTCCACCAGCGGGCCGCTGGTGTGCTCCAGGACCGCGACGACATCCTCGCCGCTCAGCGTCTTGTGCGTCTCCAGGGCGTGCGCCAGCGCCAGCACCTGGCTCCTGTTCTCCTGCAGGATCTGCTCGGTCCGGTCGAGCAGCCTGGTCAGCTGGTCCTCGATCCGGTCCGCGAGCGCGTGCCTGACCGCAGCCTCGGGGTCCTGCCCCTTCTTCAGCGTGCCGCCCCGGCCGCCGCCCGGCGAGCCGACCTCGAGCCGCTTGGCCGTGGAGTACGAGGACACCGTAGTGCCCATGCCCCAGAAGCCCTCCATGTACGAGGCGACCGTGGTCGCGGACTCCAGGTCCCCGGACACACCGGATGAGCTGTCCTTCTCAAAGAACATCCGCTCGCCGGCCAGCGACGCCAGCGACACCAGGATGTCGGCCTCGTACTCGCTGCGCCACCGGGTGAACTGGTCCTCGGGCGGGATGCTCGCCACCATGCCGAGGTAGTCGCTGCCCTTCTCGATGGTGGCGATGTCGATCTCCATGTGCTGCCTGCTGCGGAACGCGACTAGCGCGTGGCAGGCCTCGTGCACGGCGACGGCGTGCCGCTCGCGCTCGATGTACTCCACGTCCTCCGGCGGCCCGAGTTCCTTGAGCTGCTTGGCCTTGATCACGTCGGGCCAGGTGATGACGTCCCGGCCGTTCCTGATCGCGGTGATGAGCGCCTCGTTGACCAGGTCCTTGATGGTGGCGCCGGTGGCGTAGGGCGTGATCGTGGCCAGCTTGTCCATCTGCTCCTCGGTCAGCTCATGCTGAACCTTGGCGAAGTACCCCTCGTAGGTGCGGATCCGGCCGGCCTTGGACGGGTAGCCGACCTTGTAGATGCGGTCGATGCGGCCGGGGCGCAGCAGCGCCTCGTCCAGCGCCGACGGCATGTTGGTCGCCATCATGACGAGGATCCGGTACTTGGGTGGCGGCTTCGGCCGCATGCCGAAGATCCGCCGGACGTAGCGGTTGACGAAGCCGCGCGGCTTCTTCAGCCCGGACAGCTCGGTGAGCAGGGCCTGCAGCGTGCCCATGCCGCCGCCGTTGCCCCCGTTCATCATCCCGCCGATCATCTGCCGGTTCCGCCGGGTGTCCGGCTCGTCACCGATCGCGGATTCCATCGCCTGCCGGGTCAGCAGCCAGCGGGTGTCTTCGGACAGGTAGGTGAACCCGTGGCAGCCGGCGTGGGCGAAGGCGGGCGAGGTCGAGCGGGGCTGCCCGCCGGGGGCGCCCTGGGACAGCCCTCCGCGGTTGCCCAGCGAGTCGGCCTCGTCGAAGAAGACGATCACGCCGCCGTAGCGCAGCGCGAGCCGCCGCAGCTTGCGGAACAGCGACTTCACCTTGAGGACGCCGATGCCCATGAACATGTTGATGAACGCGCCGGGGTCGACAAACACGTACGGCCGCCCGGTCTCGCCCGCCACCGCCTCGGCCATCAGCGTCTTGCCGGTTCCCGGCGGCCCCCACAGCAGCAGGCCGCCCGGCACGTAGCCGCCTCGCTCCTCCACCAGCTCGGGGTTCTCCAGGAAGATGATGTTCTCCTTGACCCGATCGAGCACGTGGTCCTGGCCCCAGACGTCGGAGAACCTGGTCTTGATGTCGTCGGGATAGTAGACGTCCATCCCGCCGCGGGACAGCAGCCAGAACAGGCCGATGAACTGCAAGGCGATGAACACGAACCCGAACGCGAGCTGCAGCACGAACGGCAGCACGTGCCAGATCAGCTGCGGGGCGCGAAGCAGGGCCAGGATCGGCGTGGTATGGATGATCTTGCCGATCACGATGGCGATGATCGCGATCCACAGCACCCAGGTCATCAGCCGCCAGATACGGAACCTGGACCAGTCCGAGATCCGCCGGTGGGTGAGCCGCTCGAAGCCGCCGAACACGGTCTCGGCCCAGAATCTGTGGTAGCCGATCGAGCGCTCGCTGATGAGGAAGTGAACCTGCCGGAGCACCTCCAGGCCGAGCAGGATGAACACCCACCAGCCCGTGCGCAGCTGTTGACGCATCGCGTCGGAGAACCCGGTCAGCGGGTTGTTGGCCATGGCCGACCAGACCAGCACGAACCAGAGCAGGACGAGCAGGAGCAGGAACTTGATCCTGTCCCAGACGCTGAGCGGCTTGCGGGTCAGCCGGTCCTCGTCCCTCGGGCGCCCGCTAGGCGGTGGCGGCGGTGCCCCCGGGGGGCCTTGGTCGGCGACGTCCCGGGAGGCCTGGGCCTTGTCCATCACGAGCTCCTGATGGTAAACGACGACATCACGTCGTTGATCTCGGTCTGATCCGTGCTGTAACAACTGGTGGTGCAGTGCAGCACGAGGAGGTAGACGACGGTCTGATCGGCGTTGGTCAGGGCGACCTCATCGAACGTGTCGGTGATGCCGCCGGTGAAGGTGTAGTCGAATGTCTCCCGGACCCCGTGCACGCCCTGGCTGAGCGTGAGCGTCTGGTCGCGGATCTGCTTGAAGGCGCTGAGCGGGAACCCCTGCGCCGCCGCGTTCTGCCGTGCGGTGGAAGTCACCGGGAGGAAGAAGTCGCGCAGGCTGTCATACGACAGCTGGTTGCTCGCGGTCGTGTTGAGCTGGCCGACCTCAGCGAATACGAACGGATGCGCGGTGCCGAAGGCGAGGAAATCACCCGCGGTGGGCTTGTGGCCGGCTTCGTACGCGACCGTCCACCCGCCGCCCGAGCCGCCGGTCGCGGTCTTCAGCTCGGAGGAGAGAGACGAGTCGCTGATCTTGTGCCAGCCATATGGCACCTTGAAATACGTATTCGAGCCGGAGTTGGCCACGTAGGTGAATTGCGGCGCTCCACATCCGGATAGGACGACCCCGAGGAGTAGCGCGCAACCCCCGACGAGGCCCTTTGCGACGCGGTGGGCCTTGCTCGCCAAGAGGTGCGACCTCCACGTAGGGACTACGTAGTGCCAGTATGACGCGTTCATCCGCAATGGTACAGGTCCTGTGAGGTGCCAAAGCCACCCGGGGCCACCCGGTAGCGGCGAGTACGACGCCTTTTGCCTCCGTACCCAGGTTCAACGCGCTGATGCGCGGGTAGCGCACCGGATTCAGCCGGAACGAAGGGCAGTTTCCATGGAGCGTTCAGGCGCCGCCCCGGTCCGCCAGGACCAGGAACATCCGACTGGTGAGCTCGTCACGATGATGTCCGGGCAGGTGTCCGTACTCATCCGCGATGAGCTGAAACTCGCCCAGCTGGAAATGACCAGTAAGGGCAGGCAGCCGGCCGTCGGCGCCGGGATGTTCGGGGCCAGCGGCGTGGTGGCTGTCTACGGTGCGGGCTGCCTGCTAGCGTGCGCGATCATCGCCATCAGCGGCGTTGTGGCTGCTTGGCTTGCCGCGCTCATCGCCGGGGTAGCCCTGCTGGCTGCCGCGGCGCTCCCGGGCCGGATGCGGAAGGCTGCGCCTCCGCTGCCCGGGCAAGCCGCCGCCGGCGTCAAGGCGGACGTTGAGGAAATCAAGGAAAGGGCACACCGATGACCGCACCGGAAATTCAGCAGGAGATCGAGCGGACCCGAGAGCGTCTCGGCGAGACCGTGGAAGAACTGGCCGCCAAGGCCGACGTCAAGGCGAGGGCCCGGGCCAAGGCCGCCGAGATGAAGGGCAAGGCGGCCGGGATGAAGGCCCGGGCGCAGGGCAAGGCCGCCGAGGTGTCCGGGCGGCTGCGGCAGAGCCAGCTGGTACAGAAGCAGGCGGTACAGCGCCGCTGGCCGGCCGCCGCGGCCGCCGCGGGCGCCGTGATCATCGGCGCCGTCCTGGTCTGGAGGCGGCGCAAGACATGACCGCGCAGGACCCTCGGCACGGCCGGCACGCCGACGACGGCGATGCCGGCCGGCCGGGCCGGGAGACGATACCGCCGAGGAGCGAGGTATCCGGCGGTCCCGGGACACCGCTGGAGCTGAGCGGGACTGGCTGGAAGAACACGATCAAGCGGACCGGGAAGAAGTTCGGCCGCGACCGGTGCGCGATGACCGCGGGTAGCCTGGCCTACCACTGGTTCCTGGCCCTGTTCCCGGCCCTCATCGCCCTGCTCGGCCTGGCGAGCCTGCTGCACATCAGCAGCAGTGACGTGCACCGGCTGGTCAGCGGCCTGACCAAGGCGCTGCCGCCGGGAGCCTCGGACGTCTTCAACCAGGCCATCCAGTCGGCGATCCACCGCTCGTCGGCCAGCTCGCTCACCGCCCTGGTCATCGGCGTGGTGGTGGCGGTGTGGAGCGCCTCCGGCGGCATGGCGGCGCTGGAGACCGGGCTCGACATCGCCTACGAGGTGCCGGCCGACCGCAAGTTCCTGGCCAAGCGGCTCTACGCGTTCCCGCTCATGCTGGCCACGCTGGTCATCGGCGGCATCGCGTCGGCGCTCATCGTGTTCGGCGCGTCGATCGGGTCGGGGATCGAGGGCCACATCGGCCTCACCGGGGCCGCGTTCACGATCATCTGGAACATCGTGCGCTGGGCGCTGACCCTCATCCTGATCACGGTGCTGTTCTCGGTCTACTACTTCTTCGGGCCGAACCACGAGACGCCCCGCTGGCGGTGGGTCAGCCCGGGCGGCGTCCTCGGCACGGCGATCTTCTTGCTGGCTTCGCTCGGCTTCTCCTTTTATGTGGCCAAGTTCGGCTCGTACGGCAAGACGTACGGCGCGTTCGCCGGGGTGGTCATCCTCATCTTCTGGCTCTACCTGGCCGGGCTGGCGATTCTGCTCGGCGCCGAGCTGAACGCGGAATCCGAACGCCAGGCCGCCGCGCAGGCCGGCGCCGCTAGGCGTCCGCCTGGCTGACCGGCTGCGGCTGCTCGGTGGCCGAGGCGATCTGGGCCGTGCATTCCGGGTAGCGCCGCGCCGCGCCGGACGGCCCGCGGCGTCTAAGGTCAGGCCATGAACGTGATCCGCAGCGTCGGGCTGTTCGCCGCGGCCGGGCTGGCCGAGATCGGCGGCGGCTACCTGGTCTGGCGGTGGCTGCGCGAGGGAGCGTCCTGGCCGGTCGGCCTGGCGGGCGCGGTCATCCTGATCGTGTACGGCATCATCCCGACGTTCCAGTCCGCCGGCGACTTCGGCCGGGTCTACGCCGCCTACGGCGGGGTGTTCGTGATCATGAGCCTGCTCTGGGGCTGGGTCGTCGACGGGCACCGGCCGGACAACTACGACTGGCTGGGCGCCGCCGTCGTCGCGGTGGGCGTCGCGGTGATCTTCTTCAGCCCGCGCCGCTAGCATCCGGCGGGACCTCGGCCAGCCCACCCGGTGAGTACCAGCGTCCCGGCGGGCGGCCGGCCACACTGGACAGATGATCATGAGCACCGCTGACCCCCATGGCCCGCGAGACCCGCGAGACCCGCGAGACCCGCGCGATCCGCTCGGCCTGGCCGCGGACGCCCCGATGCTGGCCGCCTGGCTGGACTGGATGCGGCTGGCCCAGGCCGGCCGGCTGACGCCGATGACCACGCCGGGCCACAAGCAGCGCCAGGACCTGGTGGGCGCGGTGGTGGCGGGCGACGCGCCGCTCTACGGCGCGCTCGACGCCATCAAGCACGCCGACCGGCTGCGAGCCGACGCCGAGGCGCGCGCGGCCGCGCTGTGGGGCGCCGACTGGTGCCGGTTCTCGGTGGCCGGATCGACCCATGGCAACCAGGCGCTCTGCCTGGCCATCGGCCAGCCAGGCCAGGAGGTGATCATCACAAGGACGCTGCACAGGTCGCTGCTGCTCGGCCTGGTGATGGCGGGCCTGCGGCCGGTCTGGGTCCGGCCGGAGATCGACCCGGGCTCGGGCCTGCCCGCCGCGGTGGCGGTGCAGACCGTGCGGGACGCGCTGGCCGCGCACCCGGGCGCCTGCGGCGTGATCCTCGGCGACCCGTCCTACGTCGGCACGACCGGCGACCTGGCCGGCCACGCCCGGGCCGCGCACGAGGCGGGCGTGCCGCTGATCGTCGACGCGGCCTGGGCCGCCTACCTGGGCTTCCACCCGGACCTTCCGGCCCACGCGATCGCGGCCGGCGCCGACGCCATGGTGACCAGCGCGCACAAGACGCTGCCCGCCTACACCCAGGGCGCGCTGATGCTGGCCAGGACCGAGCGGCTGGACGTGGCCCGGCTGAACCGCGCGTTCGATGCCACCCATACCACCAGCCCGGCCGGGTCGATCATGGCGAGCATGGATGCCGCCCGGGCGCTGCTGGCCAGGGAGGGGGAGCGGTTGTGCGGCCGGCTGCTGGAGGGCATGGCCGCGGCCCGCAAGCGGCTGCGCGAGGTGCCCGGCGTGGACGTGCTCGACGGGCCCGGGGTGGATCCGGCCAAGCTGGTCGTGCTGCTGGCCGGGACCGGGGCGCACGGCGGCCTGGTGGAGGCCGACCTGATCGCCGCGGGCATGCCGGTGGAGATGGGCGACCGGGACACCATCGTGCCCATCGTGACGATGGCCGACGGCGACGAGCAGATCGCGGCGTTCACCGAGGAGCTCATCGCCGCGATCGAACGGCACCGCGGCCAGCCGCGCCGGCCCGCCGCGACCGCGGCGTGGACGGTGCGGCCGCAGACGGTGCTGGCGCCCCGGGAGGCGTTCTTCGCGCCGAACGAGACCGTGGCGGCCAGCGCCGCCGTCGGCCGGATCAGCGCCGAGCTCGTCGCTCCCTACCCGCCCGGCGTGCCGGTGCTGGCGCCGGGCGAGCTCATCACCGCCGCGGCGCTAGCGGCGCTGCGCGAGGTGGCGGCCGACGGGGGCCGCATCGCCTACGCGGAGGACCCCAGCCTGGCCACCTTCCAGGTCGTCATCACCTGACGCGGCATCGTCGTCACGCGGCGCTACTCGCGTCTCATCCGTTTGCCCCCATAACCGGGCAACCGTCGGTAACCTGAAGCGTCCCATAGTGGGGCGGAACGTGGGACGATCAACGGGGTGATCTGTCTTGCCCGGGTCTACGAAGCCTGGCACCACTCGGCTCTCGGCCTGTTATACGACGACTCTTGCCGGAGTTGGACCACTCCGGGCGAGACCGGCATCGATCCGTTTCCCCGGGGCGGCCCTGGCGTAGCTGATGCAGCGCCCCGGACCCGGACACCTGTCCGCGGGGACTAGGTCCCCCCAGCCCGGTAAGCCGCCGGTGGTTCCCCGGCAAGTGCGCGCCGCCCGCACGGCGGAACGCGAGCAGCAGGAAGCCGGGATCGCAGCGCTCATCGCGCTGGCGCAGGCGACCGAGATGTCGACGCTCGTGCGCACCGTCCGGCCCCCGGTCATCGTTCCGGCGCCGGCTGGTCCCGGCCGTCGTCATCGCGGCCAGAAGGCGACGCGCAAGGTATCCATCCTGGGTATCCTCGCCGTCGCGGCCGCGCTGCTGGCTACCTGGCTCATTACCCGGTGGCCTGCCGCCCGCTGGCTGGTTTACGCGGCGTGGATGATGCCCTTGATCGAACTTGGGCTGCTGATCATCGGCCAGGCCCGCTTCCGCTGGGGATTCCGCCGGGCCCAGCCGGGAACGTTCCGGCACCTGATCATTCAGATCACCACCGCCGGCCGCGAACAGGACCGCGTCAACGAGATCATCAAGCAGGTCCGGTCCTACGGACTGAGCATGCCCTACCAGGTATGGGTCGTCACGGAGCCCGGCCACCCGAACCACTACCCGCACGCCGACCGGGTGCTGGTCGTCCCCGGGGACTTCTCCGCCCGGTCGCAGAAGAAGGCGCGCGCGCTGGAATACTCCCGCCGCGTACGCAAGGCGGAGAGGCTGTCGCGTCCCGATGTGAAGATCATCTTCAACGATGACGACGTGACCCTGACCAAGGGCTACATCGAGCGTGCGTTCGTGGCCGATTACGACATCTGCGAGGGAGTGGTGACCCCGCGGACGCACTATGCCGTCTGGCCGCTGAGCCACTTCATCGCCAGCCACGCCGACGATATCCGTACCCATGCCTGCCTGGTGTACTGCTCGGTGTTCCAGGGCATCGTGGGCCGGCCGCTGCACGTACACGGGGAAGGGATGGTGGTCACGGGCGAGGCTGAGGACATGGTCACCTGGGACTGGCCCGTGATCGCGTCCGAAGACCTCGTATTCGGTCAGCGTGCCGCGGCCGGGGGGCTGAAATGGGGGTGGTTCCACGAATATGCCGAGGTCACCTCCCCGTGGAGCCTGAGAGACTTTCTCATCCAGCGCAGGCGCTGGCTGTGGGGCGACATTCATGCCATCGGGCACCGCAATGTGATGCCACTCGGCGCCGCGGTGATGGTATCCGTGAAGTACCTGGCCGGGGTGACGGCGCTGCTGTGCTCGGCCGCGGGGCTGTACCTGCGGCTGACGGGACGTATCCCCGCCACGGCCGGCGTCTTGAACTACGGCAAGCTGTCGCTCCTCGCCTGGGCTGGCATGTTCTTCGCCAGCGGGTGGATCGGGGCCTCGTCGGGTGACGGCGGCCGGGCCGGTGACTCACGGCTGCTTTCCGGGGTGCTGGCGGTGCTGGCAAGTCCCGCGAGCCTGCTGCTGACCCTGGCCGGCATCGTCGTGCCGCTCGTCCAGGGCAACCCCCGGTCCTTTGCGGTGATCGCCAAGACGCGAGCCCGCCGTTGAGCGGACTGCGCCGAGTGCTCGCTAGCTGTGCCGCGGCCGGCCTGCTCGCGGCTGGCTGGGCAGCGGCTTCACACCTGCGAGCGCTGCAGCCCGCACACGTGCCTGCCTCCGCCCCGATCACCGTTCCCTCGTCGGGTACCGGGATGCCCATGCAACGCGGCGTCGATCTCGACGCCTATACGTATCGCGGTCAGGACGTCGCGGCCGCGGCGCACGCCGACATCGACTACATAACCAGCCTTCACGCTAACGCCGTCCTGATCTCATTTCCTTTTTTCGTCAACGGCCAACGCGGCTCCAGGGTTTACGCGACCAACGCGACCCCGACGCCGGACCAGGTGTCACATGATGACGGCCACTGTTCTTTCCTTCGCCACGGCCAGGCGCCTTTTCGGTTACTTTTCCGGGATCATATCAGCAGGACTATTCGCCGGCCTCGGGCTTACCCAGGACCTTGGTGCCTATGCCACATATGACGCCATGGCGATCATGCTCGTCGCAGCCGCCGCCTACTGCGCTGTGCGATCGGATGACTCGAATTTCTGGCTGGCCGTCGTGCCGGCCGTCATCCTGGCTGCCAACGCCACGAAATATGCGACTCTCCTGTTCGATCCGATCGTAATCTCGCTCGCGGCGACCCAGGCCGGAAACTGGAAGGCGGCGGCAAAGAGGTTTTTCGTCCTGAGCCTGAGCATCGCCGCCCTGCTGACTTTCTGCGTCTTTCTCGCCGGGCGCGCCTATCTCAAGGGCATCCTGTTCACCACGCTGGCCCGGCCGACCGGACAGCAGTCGATCATGGGCGCAACCAGGGAACCCGGGGGCGTGATCACCGCGGAGACCTGGGACTGGGTGGGTGTCGTTCTCGCGCTTGGCGTGGCCGCCCTGATTGTCGCCTTCTGTACCCGGCAAAATGGCAGGCGCACTGCCGTCGTGACGGTACTTGTTGTTGCGGGAATGCTCGTCACCTTTGAGGCACTGCGCCTCCACTCAGACGAGTCGATGCGCAAGCATGACGACTACGGCGCCTGGTTCACCTGCGTGGCCGCGGGCTATTCCGTGGCTTATCTCGTACAACTGGTAAAAGTCAGGTACCTTTATTACATCGGCGTCGCGCTAGTGCTCGGCGGATTGGCGACGTCGGGTGCTCACTATACTGCGCTGGCCGCTTCAACATACGAAGCCGGCTACAACTCTGAAGTCTCCTGGCCGCCCGCCAGGCTGCTGCCGTTCTTCGCCACCCTGAGGCCGTACCTCAATTACCCGGGCGGCAGGTTTCTTGTCGGTGGCGTGGTCGAGGATCAGTTGCCCTATGCGGACCACATCACGCTTCCCTGGTCCGACTACGTCAACGACGTCTACCTCAAGTACCCGATCCCGGGCCGCGGCGGCGACGCCAGCGGGCAGGTCCCGGGGCCGGCCTGCACGTCACCCGGGCCCCGATGCACCTATCTGGAGGGCGCGGCGGCGTACCAGGCGGCTATCCACGCCGGCTGGTTCGCGCTCATCTCCCTGGTCGGCAACCACGGAATAGCACTCGACACCGTTATCCGCCAGGCCGTGGAGCAGACACCCGGGTATGTGCTGCTCACCAGCGTCGCGGGCGCGCCGACGTGGATCTACGCGCCCGCATATCGCCACTGGCAGTTGCGCAGCATGAGCCTTGACGACCCGCAGGCGCCGACGCCGGGTGAACTGATCATCAGCGAGGCGCTAGCGCCGGTGCGCGAGACGGCGGCCAGCGGAGCCGGATAGGACCCCAGCCTGGACACCTCCCAGGTCGTGCTCGCCGGGCGCGGCGTCGGCAGGCCCGAGGGCGTCGGCCTGGGCGTCGTGCTCTTCGTGCACGTACCTGCGGCCCCGCAGCAGCGACGCCACCTGCTGTCCGGCCTGGGCCGGGGCGGCCTGATGCCACTTGTAGCGGGAACCCGGACCCGCTTGCGGCTGACGTGAAGCGGACGGCACGAGCATTCCTCCGTAACGAGAAGCCAGGCGCGGCACCGGATGTTTAGTTGCTTGCTTACAACTAAACTATCAGCCGGGATGTTCCCACGCGGAGAAGGATTCAACCCCGCGCTGGTGGCCACCGACCGGGCGCTGTACCACCCCGGCCGGCCTGGCTCAGGCCCGGGCCGCCGTGCCGCTGCGCCACCGCGGGACCTGGGTCGAACTGGCGCAGGAGCGGATCACGCACACCCCGGTGACCCGGACCTGCGTGACCAGATCGAGCGCGCGGTGACCCGGCTGTGCGCCGACCTCGGCGTCACCGGTTCCTTAGGCCGACTTCTTGGCGTACTGGGCCCGGTGCGCGTCCTGCGGCCGGCGGCCCGGCTTCGCGGCACCGCGGGCGGCGCCGTCCCAGCTGCCGGCCGTCGCCGGGCGGGGCGCGCGGCGGCCGCCGGAGCGGCGGGCCTGGCCCGGCAGGCCGCGCCCGCCGGCCTTGGCCGCAGGCGGGGCCGCCGGCCCGGGCGGGCGGGGCGGAATGGGCGTGCCGGACGCCGCGATCTGCCGGACGACCTGATGCCCGGTCGCCACCTCGTCGCTGGCCGCGGTGACGCCGGCCGCGCTGTGCAGCCGCTGGAGATCACGAACCTGGCCGCGCTCCACCAGCGCGATGACCATGCCGGTGGCGCCGGCCCTGGCCGTGCGGCCGGAGCGGTGCAGGTAATCCTTGTGGTCGTTGGGCGGGTCGAACTGCACGACCAGGTCGACGTCGTCCACGTGGATGCCGCGGGCCGCGACGTCGGTGGCGACCAGGACGCGGGGATGCCCGGCGGCAAACGCGTCCAGCGCGCGCTGCCGCTGGTTCTGGTTGCGGTCGCCGTGGATGGCTTCGGCCTCGACTCCGGCCCGGGACAGCTGCTTGGCGAGCCGGTCCGCGCCGTGCTTGGTGCGGACGAAGAAGAGCGTCCGCCCCGGCCGGCTGGCGATCTCGGCCGCGACCGGCACCTTGTCCTGCGCGGACAGGACCAGCACGCGGTGCTCGGCGGGCCCGGAATCCGTGGAAGACGTCACCGCGTGCAGCGCGGGATCACGGATATAGCTGGTCACCAGCTGGCCGACCCCGCGGTCCAGGGTGGCGGAGAAGAACATCCGCTGGCAGCCGGCCGGCGTCTCGTCGAGGATCCGGGTGACCGCGGGCATGAAGCCCAGGTCGGCCATGTGGTCCGCCTCGTCGAGCACGGTGACCTGGATGTCGGAGAGCGTGCAGGCCCGGCGTTCCAGCAGGTCGATGAGCCGGCCGGGGGTGGCCACGACGATGTCGGCGTTGCGCACGCGGGCGATCTGCCGGCTGATGGACACGCCGCCGTAGACGGTGGTGATGCTCACGCCGATGCTGCGGCCCAGCGGCGCGAGCGCGTCGGCGACCTGCTGGGCGAGTTCGCGCGTCGGGACGAGGATCAGGCCGCGGGGGGCCTTCTCCCGGCCCCGGCCCGCCGCGAGCCGGGTCAGCAGCGGGAGGCCGAAGGCCAGCGTCTTGCCCGACCCGGTCTGGGCCCGGCCGAGCACGTCGCGGCCGGCCAGCGCATCGGGGAGCGCCCGGGCCTGGATCGCGAACGGCTCGCGGATGTCGCCTGCCGCGAGGGCGCGGACCAGCCGGGGGTCCAGGCCGAGTTCGGCGAAGGTGGCCACGGCCGGCTGCGGCGCCGCGGCGGCGGCGTCCAGGGCAAGATCAAGCTCGGAGTGCGGTTCGGCCCGCGGCGGCCGGGGAGCCCGGGGATGCTTGGCCGCGGCCGGGCCGCGGCGCCTGGCGGTGCGCTCGCCGCCTCGGCCATAGCGATCCGAAGACGGGCGCGAACGCCTGGAACTGTGGGGCATGCAGAAAACTCCATCGGTGGTTCGGGGGTCGCATGCTCGACAGATGACAATGGCGAACGGCTGGTCTCAGCCGGACTGCTCACACGGCGACCGGCGGGCTGCTCGCCCGCGGAGCGGCGGCGAAGATCGCCGCCTTGGATGCAAGGCTATCAGCCGGGCTCCTATTCCCCGTTGTTTCCCCGCGCCCCGCCTGGCTCAGCCGCCCGGCGCGCCCGTGACCTCGCGGCGGATGGCCTGCAGGTCCGCGGTCAGCTCCGAGCCGGTCACGCCGTAGTCCGCCCCGCAGCTCGCCGCGGCGCGAACCGCGTACCTCAGGGCAGCGCGCTCAGGCTGCCCGGCCGCCCGCAGCGCGAGGAACACGCCGGCCAGGATCTCGCCGCTGCCCGTCGGGTCCACCACCGGGATCTGGCCGGCCTCCACCTCCTGCGGATGGCCGTCCACGATGAGGCGCGCGCCGGAGGATCCGCGCTTGACGACGAGCGGTGCCTTGGGCACCGGCAGCTGGGCGTCCCCGTACAGGCCGTCGTATTCGACCTGGTTCATGAAGATCAGGTCGACGCTGTCGCATACCTCTCGCGAGGCGGTGGGATAGGTGGCCACGTAGTGCTCGAACATGTCGGCCGAGGTCTGCGCCAGGCAATCGCGCTCGCGCAGGTACTCCAGCCAGGTCAGCTGCTGGTCGGGCGGGGCGGTGCCGAGGTGGATGTGGCGCGCGCCCAGGTAGCGCGGGGGGAAGGTATCCGGCTGGACGGTGGCCGCGACGCCCAGCTCGGCGCTGAAGGAGCGGGTGCCGTCGGCGAACTCGCGGACGCGTAGCTTCGGGGACGGGCCAGGCAGTTCCGTGACGCCGGCCAGGTCGACGTGGCGGCGCCTGAGCGGAGCGAGGTCGAGGTCCTTCCCGACCGCGGCCACCAGGCCGACCCGGGAGCCGATGAGCGCCGCGGCGCTGGCGGCCACCGCGTAGCCCGAGCCCCCCGCGGACGTCCAGCTGAGGTTCCCGGCGTGAACGATCGAGATGCCCGCGTGCCCGATGACGACCAGGTCGGGCAAGGCCGCCGGGCCCTCGGGCTCGCGACGAACTTCGGCACCCCGCATTTCGCTCTCCCAGGCAGTCAGTCAGCGGACGCGCAAATGGTCCTCCCCTGACCGGAGAACTCAGGGAGAATTCCGATTGCGGGCCTGTCGCGGCCGATTTCCGTTCCCGGCCGTACTGGCGGTTTTTCACTATAGTGCCCCCTTTGCCCGCTGACCAGCAGTAACGGACTTTCGGATCGGTCGGCCAGAGCAGTTAGCCAGACCCGGCACGGCCGGAACCGAGGCGGCCGGAACCGCGAGCCGGCGTTTGTCCTCGATAGCTGTGACGGGTGATGGGATTGTTGCCTGCGTATCAGCAATTCGCCTTTTGGGGCATTTGCCGGGCCCGGTCGCAGAGATCCCCGAGCTGGCGGCTCGCGCGGGCGGCGTCATCGTCGAGCACGGTGACCAGCAGGGTGTGCGCGTCGACCCGCTGGGCGACCGCCAGCGGCGAGGCCACCACGGTCCGGGGCGCGAGGGCCGGACCGGAGATCAGGGCGCAGGCCAGCACCCGGCGGCCCGCGGTCAGCCCGGCCCGGTCCAGGGCGGCGAACTGGCGCAGCACGGGGCGGCCGAGCCTGGTCACGTCCCAGCGCAGGGTGGCCTGCCCGGGCGCTTCCCCGGTGCGGCCGAGCACGATCAGCTCACGCCAGTCGACCGCCGCGCCCGCGCCCAGGGCCAGCTCGAGCCGGACGTCGACCCGGCTGCCCCGGCACAGCACCAGCGGTCCCGGGTCGGCGATCAGGTCGGCTCGTTCGGCCAGGTCCGCGCGGATCGCTAGCGCCGCCGCGCGCGGCCGGCCCCGGCCATCGCCGCCGTCCCGGCCCTGGGCCACGCTGGCCCCGGTGGCGCGGAGCGTGGCGCGGGCGCCGGCCCGCAGCTCCAGCCGGATGGACAGGTCGTCGCCGGCCAGCGGCCCGGCCGCGGTGCCGACCAGGCACAGCTCGCACCGGCCCGGCCCGCCGTGCACCTGCCGCAGCGTCAGCGGCGGCACGCAGGCCAGTTCGCCGAGGACGCCGCCGGCCTCGACGACCGCCGTCGTCCGGGCGATCACCCCGCGGCCCGGGTGATCACATCAGGCGTGCGGGCGCGAGGGCCGAACGGACCGCCCGCACCCACGCCGCGACCTCGGCCGCGGCCGGGTCGGCGACCAGCGAGGTGAACACCGTGGGCCGGCCGCCGCGGACCGCGGCCGCGTCCCGCGCCATCACCGCCAGGTCCGCCCCGACCAGCGGGGCGAGGTCGGTCTTGTTGACCACCAGGAGATCCGACCGGGTGACGCCGGGGCCCCCCTTGCGCGGCACCTTGTCCCCGCCGGCGACGTCGATGACGAAGATCTGGCGGTGCACCAGGCCGTAGGAGAACGTCGCGGTCAGGTTGTCGCCGCCGCTCTCGACCAGGATCAGCTCCAGGCCGGGATGCTCGGCCTCCAGCTTCTCGACCGCGTCCAGGTTCGCGCTGATGTCGTCGCGGATGGCCGTGTGCGGGCAGGCGCCGGTCTGCACGGCGCGGATCCGGGCGTCCGGCAGCAGGCCGGCCCGGCGCAGGAAGTCCGCGTCCTCGGTGGTGTAGATGTCGTTGGTGACGACGCCGATCGCCAGCTCGCCGGACAGCGCCCGGCACAGCGCGGCGACCAGCGCCGTCTTGCCGCTGCCGACCGGCCCGCCGATGCCGATCCGGGGCACCCGGGCGCCAGCCGGCCCTAGTTCAGGATGCAAAGAGACGCACCTCCGCGGTCAGATGGTAGTCGGCCAGCAGGTCCAGGGCCGGCGCGCCGTCGGCGGGCAGCGCCGCCGGCACCCCGCTGGCGCACCGGGCGGCGAACGCGGCGCACTCGTCGATGCCGGGGGCCAGCCGGGCCAGCATGGCCTGCACGGCGAACGGGTCCAGGCCCAGCAGCCGGACCGCCGCGCTGGCCGGCCCGGCACAGGCCGCCAGGGCCGCGGCCCGCGCCGCCAGCCCGGGGGTCCCGCCCGCCAGGCTCACCCCGGCCCCCAGGACGAGCGGGTGGTGCGGGTCGGCCCGCAGGCTCCACGGCGTGACCAGATCCGCCCCCGGCAGGACCGAACGGAGCAGGCGCACCAGCCCCCCGCCGAGCTGGCGCGACGCCGCCCGGGTCGCCTCGGACGGGGTGCGCGCCTCGAACTCGGCGTCGAGCTCTGCCCACGCCAGGGCGCGTTCCGGGGCTGGGGCAGGTGACCCGGCTCGTTCGGGATCGGTGGGTTGAAGCCGGGCCGCGGCGGCGGCGAACGCGGCCGCGACCCGGGCCGAAGTCCGCAGCCTGGTCCGGCAGAAGTCCTCCAGGCCGGCCAGCCCCCTGACCGGGTCGGCACTGACCAGCCCGGTCGCGACCGCGGCCTCCATGCCGCCGGAGTGGTGGTGCGCGCCAGCCGGCGCCCGGGAGTCGAGCAGCAGCAGCAGGAGCGTGTTCATCGCCGGGAACCTCAGAAAAGGAAGTAGCGCTGTGCCATCGGCAGTTCCATGGCCGGCCGCGGCTCGATGAGCTCGCCGTCGACGCGCACCGCGAACGTCTCGCTGTCCACGTCGATCACCGGCAGCGCGTCGTTCTCCGGCAGGCTCGCCTTGGACAGGCCGGACACGTCCTTGACCGGGACCAGGCGCCGCTCGCCCGGCCAGCGCTCGCCCAGGCCGGCCTCGAGCGCGGCGGGCGCGACGAAATGCACGCCAAGCCGGGCGGGCATCGCGCCGAAGGCGCCGAACATCGGCCGCGGCAGCCGCGGCTGCGGGGTCGGGATGGACGCGTTCGCGTCGCCCATGGCGGCCCAGGCGATCACGCCGGCCTTCAGCACCGCGTGCGGCCGGACGCCGAAGAAGGCCGGCTCCCACAGCACCAGGTCGGCCAGCTTGCCCGGCTCGACCGAACCGATCTCGCCGTCGAGCCCGTGCGTCACGGCCGGCCCGATGGTGTACTTCGCGACGTAGCGCCGGGCGCGCATGTTGTCAGCGGGGCCGTCGCCCGGCAGCGGGCCCCGGCGCTGCTTCATCACGTGCGCCGTCTGCCAGGTCCTGATGATCGTCTCGCCGATCCGGCCCATGGCCTGGGAGTCCGAGCCGATCATCGAGATCGCGCCCAGGTCGTGCAGGACGTCCTCGGCGGCCATGGTCGAGGGCCGGATGCGCGACTCGGCGAAGGCCAGGTCCTCCGGGATCGAGGAGTTCAGGTGATGGCAGACCATCAGCATGTCGAGGTGCTCGTCGAGCGTGTTCCGGGTGTACGGGCGGGTCGGGTTGGTGGAGGACGGCAGCACGTTCGGGTGCGCGGCAACCTTGATGATATCCGGCGCGTGGCCGCCGCCTGCCCCCTCGGTGTGGTACGTGTGGATCGGGCGGCCCGCTATCGCCGCCAGCGTCGACTCCAGGTAGCCGGCCTCGTTGAGGGTGTCGGTGTGGATCGCCACCTGGACGCCCGCCGCCTGGGCCACGGTGAGGCAGGCGTCGATCGCGGCCGGCGTCGTGCCCCAGTCCTCGTGCAGCTTGAACCCGGCCGCGCCGGCCCGCAGCTGCTCCCACAGGCCCTCGGCGCTGACCGTGTTCCCCTTGCCCAGCAGCACCATGTTGACCGGCCAGTGCGTGGTCGCGGCCAGCATCATCTCCAGCCAGAACGCGCCCGGCGTGATCGTGGTCGCCTTGGTCCCCTCGGCCGGGCCGGTGCCGCCGCCGATCAGCGTGGTCATCCCGGCGGCCAGCGCGACCGGGATCTGCTGCGGCGCGATCAGGTGCACGTGGCTGTCGATGCCGCCCGCGGTCAGGATCAGCCCGTTGCCCGCAAGCACCTCCGTCGACGGGCCGATGACCAGGCCGGGCGTGACCCCGTCCATGGTGTCGGGGTTGCCGGCCTTGCCCAGCGCGACGATCCGGCCGTCCCGGACGCCGATGTCCGCCTTGATCACCCCCCAGTGGTCGAGCACCACGGCGCCGGTGATCACCAGGTCGGGGGTGCCCTCGGCCCGGGTGGCGACGGACTGGCCCATCGACTCGCGGATCACCTTGCCGCCGCCGAAGATCGCCTCGTCGCCGGCCAGCGGCCCCGGCCCGCCGCACCGGTCCTCGGTCACCTCGATCAGCAGGTCCGTGTCGGCCAGCCGCACCCGGTCCCCGGCCGTCGGCCCGTACAGGGCCGCGTACCTGGCCCGCGAGATCTCAGTGCTGGCCCGGGGGGACACTCTGCCCCCTGGGGACACCCCAGGCCCCGGTGGCCCCAGACCCCCCCGCTCAGCCATCCAGAGCCCCCGCCGACTCGGGCCGCAGGCCGCGGATGATCCGCGCCCCGGCCAGCGCCACCAGCGTCACCTCGCGCGAGACACCCGGCTCGAACCGCACCGACGTGCCGGCCGGGATGTCCAGCCGGTAGCCGCGGGCCGCGGCGCGGTCGAAGGCCAGCGCCGGGTTGGCCGCGGCGAAGTGGTAGTGCGAGCCGACCTGGACTGGCCGGTCGCCGGCGTTCTCGACGGTCAGCGTGACGCGGTCCCGGCCGGGGGCGAGCTCGATCGTCCCGTCCGGGGTGAGGATCTCGCCTGGCCTCATCTGACTGGCCCCCTCACCTGATCGGCCGGTGCAGGGTGACTAGCTTGGTGCCGTCCGGGAACGTCGCCTCGACCTGCACCGAGTCGATCATCTCGGGCACGCCGGGCAGGACGTCGGCGCGGCGCAGCACCTCGCGGCCCGCCGACATCAGCTCGGCCACCGTCCGGCCGTCGCGGGCGCCCTCGAGCACGAACGAGGTCAAGATGGCGACCGCCTCGGGATGGTTCAGCTTCAGGCCCCGCCCCCGGCGCCGCTCGGCCACGTCCGCGGCCAGCGTGATGAGCAGCCGTTCCCGCTCGTGTTCGGTCAACCGCATAGCTGCACCATAAGACAAGCGGTGTTTCGTAGGCGTTAACTCCACCGCCGTCATCGGCGCGGACCGTCAAGCGCGGGGAACCTACCGGCGGCGGGGCGTGTCCTGGTGGTGCTGAGCGCGCGGGAAGGAATGCTGGTTCGAGGCGGGTACGGCCTCGGCCTGCGCCGCGTCGCCGCTGGTGTACGCGTCCGCCGTCTTGGGGCTGCTGAGCTCGACGTCGAAGCGGGCATCGAGGGCGGTGGCCAGCGCGGCCAGCGTCCGGAGCGTGAGGTTCTCGCCGCCGCCGAGGATCTGGCTGACCCGCCCGGGTGAGACGCCCATCCGGGCCGCGAGGTCCGCCCGGGTCAGGCCGCGCTCGCGCATGTGCCAGGTGACCTCGTTGGTCAGCTGCGTGACCAGGCCGTGCAGCTCTTCGTCGATCTTGGCCTCTACGGCCCGCTGGTCTGGCGAAACGCCTAGCCCGAAGCCCATCGGTGCCTCCACATCGCTGCGACCAGACCCGCCGCGTCGGTAGCTGTCGTGACCTTAGCCTTAGCTAAACGTATAGCTATGCCTAAAGTGTCGCCGAGGGTAGGGTCGGATAACCCGCTACGGCTGATCGTTACATAAACGTTACCAGGGTGCCGAACGGGCTGGCTGGCGGCCACCCCGATGGCCGCGAGGTACGACAAATCCCGTCCGGGCCCGTCGTGACCTGACAGCATATTGCCGAAGCCGGCGGCCGTTTCCCGTGCTGGCGCAGGCGTTAGGCGAGAAGGGCTGGAGATGCCTGGCTGGGTCGTGGGTGTGGTGGGGACGTTCGTCCTGTCGCTGCTTTCGGCCTACGGGTTCCTGCGGCTCCGCTGCCGGGGGGTCGGGCCTCCGTTCGGGCCCCGCGCCAGAACCTGGGCCATCCTCATCGTCGTGGCCACCGCCCTGGTCTCCACCGGCCTGGGCCTGCTGCTCGTCGCGGTCAGCCACCACATCCGCGCCGCCTACGTCGGCCTGCTGGTGCCGAGCGGGCTGTGGCTGACCACGCTGATCCGGCGCGACCGGCACCTGGTCCCCAGGCCCCTGACCGCCCGGCTGACGCTGCCGCTGGGCCGGCTCTACGACCGGATGGGCGACGACATGGAGGACTGGTGTGACACCCGGATCCGCGCCGCCGCGGAGAAGCCGCCCTGGATATCGGCCGCCGCGAAGTACTACTACGACCAGGTGGAAGGCCGGATAAAGGACGAAAGGACGCGCGAGGAACTGGACAGCTGGCGGGAATCCATCGCCCACAAGATCAGCATCGTGCAGCTGATCAGCCTGGACACGACCCCGGAGCGGCTGCAGGAGTCGCTGCGCATGCACCCGGCCACGCAGAACGCGCGCAGGTACGACGCCAGCGACCCGGAGCGGCTGGCCCGCAGGCTCGAGGCCGAAGCGCTCAACGAACTGCACCTCTTCCTCGCCGAGCTCTACCGGCTCGGCCACCACAAGCTGCTGATCTACCCGTTCCGGCCGGGCACCGTCCTGCCCGAGGTGCAGCCGGCCTGAGGCGGCCGGGCAGCGGCCGGCAGATGAAATAGCCGAGGGCCGTACGCGGTTCCACCCATGGCGCGCTTGCGCGCCCGCAACCTTTGCGCGCTCGCAACCAGCGGGCGGCATCATCGGTGAAGGAGCTGACGTGGCGGACACCTACGGCAAGGACCCCGAGGCGGTTTCCCGGCTGACCCCGGAGCAGTACCGGGTCACCCAGCAGGCTGGCACCGAGCCGGCGTTCAGGAACGAGTTCTGGGACAACAAGGAACCAGGCCTCTACGTGGACGTCGTGTCCGGCGAGCCGCTGTTCGCCTCGGTCAACAAGTACGACAGCCATTCCGGCTGGCCGAGCTTCACGGTGCCGGTCGAGCCAGGCAACGTGGTGGAGCACACCGACGCCGGCTACGGCATGGTCCGGACGGAGGTCCGCTCGACCCACGGCGACAGCCACCTCGGCCACGTGTTCCCCGACGGGCCGCCCGAGGCGGGGGGCCTGCGCTACTGCATTAACTCCGCGGCGCTGCGCTTCATCCCGCTCGACGACCTCGAGCGCGAGGGCTACGGCGCCTACCGCACGCTGTTCGAGCGCACCGACGACGGGAGCACATCATGAGCCCAGAGAAGGCAAGCCCAGAGAAGGCAGGCACTGAGAAGGCGATCCTCGCTGGCGGCTGTTTCTGGGGCATGCAGGACCTCGTCCGCAAGCTCCCCGGCGTGATCTCCACCCGGGTCGGGTACAGCGGCGGCGACGTGCCGAACGCGACCTACCGGAACCACGGCGGCCACGCCGAGGCCCTCGAGATCATCTTCGACCCGGACAAGATCTCCTACCGGGACCTGCTCGAGTTCTTCTTCCAGGTGCACGACCCGACCACGCGCAACCGGCAGGGCAACGACATCGGGACGAGCTACCGGTCGGCCATCTTCTACCTCAGCGACGAGCAGAAGAAGGTCGCCGAGGACACCATCGCCGACGTCGACGCGTCCGGCCTGTGGCCGGGCAAGGTGGTCACCGAGGTGACGGCGGCCGGGCCGTTCTGGGAGGCTGAGCCCGAGCACCAGGACTACCTCGAGCGGTACCCGAACGGGTACACGTGCCACTTCGTCCGCCCGGGCTGGAAGCTGCCGCGCCGCGCGGGCACCGTCAGTAGCTGAAGAACCCGGCCAGCTCGCTGGCGAGCAGCTCAGGCGCTGAGTCGATGGCGTCGTGCCCCTGGCCGTCCAGGACGGCCAGGGTGCTCTCCGGCAGCCCGGCGGCCAGCTCGCCGGTGATGTCATGCGCCCAGGCCGGGCTGGCCGAGCCGAGGATCAGCAGGACCGGGACCGGGACGCCGGCCGCGAGGGCGGGCAGGTCGGCGTCGGCGATGGCCTGGCCCTCGCGGGGCATGGTGGCGGACACGATCGGCCTGACGTCGTAGTCGCGCGGGGCGTTCCGCAGCTCGGTGACCTGCTCTTCGGTCAGGCCGATGATCTCGGTCAGGAAGCTTGCCATGGCGGGTCCCGGCTGGCCTGCGGCGATCATGGCGCGGACCCGGTCCCGCCATTCCCGCGGCGCGGTCTGCGGGCCGGGCGGTTCGTACAGGGCCAGGCGCCGTATCGGTGCCCCTTGCGCCGCGGCGCCCAGCGCGCAGGTGGCGCCGAAGCTGTGGCCGAACACGTCGGCCGGCCCGTCCAGGCTGGCCGCGGCCGCCGCGACGTCCTCGAATTCCCGGCTGACATCGTAGGGCTCGGTGTCGCCGCTGCTGCCCCGCCCGCGCCTGTCCATGGCGGTCACCCGCCAGCGCCCGGTCAGCGCGTCCCACAGGGACTGCCAGCTGGCGATGCAGCCCATGCCGCCGTGCACCAGCAGCAGCGGCGGTCCCTGGCCGGCCGTCAGCAGGCCGATCCGGGTGCCGTCGGCGCTGCTGACCGCGTGCCGGTAGCCTTCCACCGCACCTCCCGGGGGCTGAACCTACGCGTCCGCGGCGGGCCGCCGCCACTGGTTTACTGGCCGGGAGGTCATGGCCGGGGGAGGTCAGGCGGTGAGCACGGGCGCCTCGACCACCCCGTCCACCACCCCGTCGGTGTAGCTGACGGTGTTCGTCAGCACCGCCGGGATGCGCGGGCCGGGCAGCACGATCCCGGTCAGGTTCAGCGGGTCAGCCGCGCAGAGCCGGACGGTCTCCCCGTTCCGCGGCCGTTTCCTGATGTCGCGCAGCATGGCCACCGCGTCGGGGTGCGCGAACTGCTCGCCGCTGAACCCGTTGACGAAGCGCCCGCCGCTCATCGTGCCGCGGGCCTCCATCCGGCGCAGCGCCCACAGCACCTCGCGCCACGGCACGGCGAGGTTCTCCCGGACCGCCAGGTCGCGGAACACGACGCCCCAGCGGGCCGCCAGCTGCTCGGCGACCGCCTCGGCCAGATCGTCCGGGTCGTACCCGGACGCGGGCTCGGGCAGCAGCGACCACCGGCCGGCCGTCCTGGCGCTGAGCTGGCTGCCGCGGCGGAGCCGGTGCCGGCCGGGAGCGCTCTGCGCGGCCCGGCGGGCGAACAGCGACCGGACAGCGCGGAAACCGTCCGCCGTGATCAGCCCGCGGGCCACGCCGTCCCACAGCGCCTCCTCGATCTCGGCCGGCAGCCGGCCGGTCAGCGTCTCCAGGTCGGGCGGGAACAGCGCGCCGCGCTCCCGCAGCGCGCCGAGCACGTCGCTGGTGCTGCCCGGCCCCGGCTCCGCGGGCCGCAGGTCGCCGCGGGCCGCCCGCAGCAGCCACGGCAGGTCGTCGCGGATCGTCAGGGTGACCGGCGTGGCCCGGGAGGGGGACCCGGCGCGCCGGGGCAGCTCGTCCGGGTCGCCGCGGACCGAGAGCCGGCCCCAGGTGACGCCGCCGTCCAGGCACACCTCGTCCAGCCACTCCCGGCGGTACCCGCTCACCCGGGCCGGGAGGACGGCCTTCTCCCAGGCCCCGGCGGCCAGCTCGAAGCCCTGCAGCTGCTCGACCACGGCGAGCACGCCGCGGCTGCCTTCCCGCCGGGTATCCGCGGTGACATGCTGCCAGCGCAGCAGGAACCGCATGAAGTCCCGGGGCGCGACCGGCTCGACCGCGTTCCGCTTGCGCTGCCGGGTGTACGCGTGGATCCGGGTCAGGAGCCGGCGGGCGCAGAACTCCTCTGGGCCGGCTTCCCCTGGGCTGGCTTCTCCCGGGCTGGCTTCCTGCGCAGCGCCCTGGTGAGTGAAGCGGCCGCGCAGCGCGAAGCCCTCGTTCTCCAGCCGGATCAGCGCCAGGGTCACGTCCTGTTTCCGCAGGCCGGTGGCCTGGGTCAGGTCGTCTGCGGTGGACGGACCCGACACGTCCAGGTGCCCGCGCAGCATCTCCGCCGCCGCGGTCTCCGCGTCCATGGGTTTCACGTCCGGCCAGGCCGCCCCGGCCCGCGCGGCCCCGGTCCCCGCGGCCCCGGTCCCCGCGGCCCCGGTCCCCGCGGCCCCGGCAGGCAGCAACTCCCCGAGCACGGCCAGCCGTTCCACGGCGCCCCACAGCAGCCCGCCGCCCACTCCGATCTCCGCCACCCGCCCGGCCGCCGCGAGCTCGGAGAACCACCCGTGCCACTCCGGCCGCGGCCGCATCACGTACAGCGTCATCAGCAGGTCGTGCAGCTCGTCCGCATCCCGCGGCTGCGGCCGGACCTGGTCCCTGACCCGCTCGATCGCGCCGGGGTCGAGCCGGGCCAGGTCGCGGGCCTCCACCGGCAGCCCGCGGGGGACCGTCACCTGGCGGCTCCGGCGGTTTGCCGCCTCCGTCTCGTCGTCCAGGTAGGTGAACGGCGGGCCGTTCAGGATCTCGTGGGCGAGCACCGACGGCTCGGTGGTGTCCCGGGTGATGACCGTGATCCGGCCGGCCTCGATCCCGGCCACCAGCTCCCGCAGCCCGTCGATGTCCATCGCCTCGTGCAGGCAGTCCTCCAGCGTCTGCCGGACCAGCGGGTGGTCGGGGATCTCCATCGGGCCGGGCGCCACGTTCTCCTGGCAGGCCGCCAGCGTCGGGAACACCGCCGCCATCAGGTCGTCGGCCTCCATCCGCTGGATGGCCGGCGGGTTCTTGCGGCCGCCGCGCATCCGCAGGATGGTCAGCGACGTGTTCAGGTTCCACCGCCAGCGGGCCTGGAACAGCGGCGAGGTCAGCACGGCCTGCCGGACCACCTGCTCCACGGTCGCCGACGCGAGGAACTTCGGCACCCGGTCGAGCGGGAAGCTGTGCTGCGGCCCGAGCGACAGCAAGATGGCGTTGTCGCTGGCCGCCGCCTGCAGCTCGAAGTCGAACGTGACGCAGAACCGCTTGCGCAGGGCCAGCCCGAACGCGCGGTTCACCCGCGCGCCGAACGGGGCGTGCCCGACGAGCTGCATCCCGCCGGCCTCGTCGAAGAACCGCTCCAGGATGATGGCGTTCATGGTCGGCAGCGCCCCGAGCGCGGCCAGCCCGGCCCGCAGGTAGCCGACGATCATGCCGGCCGCGGTCGCCCCGATCCCGCACTCCTGCTGGAGCCAGGCCCTGGCCTCGGCAGGCTCCCGGTCCGCGACGGCCTGCCGCAGCGCCGAGACCTCCTCGGAGAGCTCCCGGGTGCGCCCGGGCGCCTCTCCCTGCCAGTGCGGCACCGAGGGCGGCGCGCCGTTCGCGTCGACCACCCGCACCGTGCCCGGCTCCACCCGGCGGATGCGCCAGGAATGGGTGCCGAGCAGGAAGACGTCACCCGGCCTGCTCTCCACCGCCCATTCCTCGTGGACGGTGCCGATCTGGACCTCGTCCGGTTCGGCCACGACCCGGAAGTCGCCGAGCTCAGGGATGGCCCCGCCTGAGGTCAGCGCGGCCAGCCGGGCGCCGCGGCGGCCCTTGACGGTGCCGTTCACCCGGTCGCGGTGCAGGTAGTAGGCGCGGCGGCCGCGGCCGGTGCGGATCCCCTCGGCCAGCAGGTCGGCGATGTCCTCGAAGTCCTCGGCGGACAGGTCCCGGAACGGCGCCGCCTGCCGGGCCAGGCCGAGCAGCTCGACTTCCGGCCACGGCTCGGCGGCCGATTCGGCCACCATCTGCTGCGCCAGGATGTCCAGCGGCCGTTCCGGGACGACGATGGCGTCCAGACGGCCCTGGCGCACGCCGCGCAGCAGCGCGGCGCATTCCACTAGCTCGTCCCGGGTGGTCGGGTACAGCCGCCCGGACGGCGTCCCGGTCCGGGTGTGGTTCGAACGGCCTACCCGCTGCAGGAAGGTGGCGAAGCTGCGCGGTGAGCCGATCTGGCACACCAGCTCCACCGGCCCCACGTCGATGCCGAGCTCGAGGGAGGCCGTGGCCACCAGGGCGCGCAGGTCCCCGGCGCGAAGCCGGGCCTCGACCCGCTGCCTGCGGCCCCGGGACAGCGACCCGTGGTGCGCGGCCACCTGCGCGCCCTGCCCGGTGGGTTCCGGGGGGTCGTCCTCCCGGGTCGGCAGAGCATCGCCGAGCCGTTCCCCCAGCTGGTGGGCGACCCGCTCGGCCATGCTCCGGGTGTTGACGAACACCAGCGTGGTCCGGTGGCTGGTCACGTGTCCCGCGATCATGTCCAGGATCTCGGCCATCTGCCCGCCGGTGGGGACCGCGCCGAGCTCGTCGTCGGGCAGCTCGAGGGCGAGGTCAAGCTGCCTGCGGTGGCCGGAATCCACGATCGCGCACCGGGGCGTGCCGTCCGGGTGGTCGCGGTCCGGGCCGGCGCCGACCAGCAGCCGGGCGATGGTCTCGACCGGCCGCTGGGTGGCGGACAGGCCCACCCGCTGCACCGGCTGCTCCGCGACGTGCGCCAGCCGCTCCAGGGTGAGGGCCAGGTGCGAGCCCCGCTTGTTCCCGGCGACCGCGTGGATCTCGTCCACGATGACGGTCCGGGCGCTGCGCAGCATGGCCCGGCTGCGCTCCGCGGTCACCAGCAGGTACAGCGACTCCGGAGTGGTGATCAGGATGTCGGGCGGGTGCTTGAGCATGGCCGCCCGTTCGGCGGCGGCGGTGTCGCCGGTCCTGACCGCGACCGCGATGACCGGCGCGGTCAGCCCCAGCCGGCCGGCCACCGCGGCGATCTCGCGCAGCGGCGCCTCCAGGTTCTGCTGGATGTCGGTCGCCAGCGCCTTCAGCGGCGACACGTACACCACCTGCGGCCCGGAGCCGGCCGGGACCTGGTCCGCGTCCGGCTCCCCGGCATCATGCCCGCAGTACAGATCGTGCGCGCAATGCTGATCGTGGGCACGGTAGAACCGGTCGATGCAGACCAGGAACGCCGCCAGCGTCTTGCCCGACCCGGTCGGCGCCGCGATCAGGGTGTGGCGGCCCGCGGCGATCTCCCGCCAGCCCGCGGCCTGCGGCTCGGTCGGCCCGGCCGGGAACCTGCCCTCGAACCAGGCACGCACGGCTGGATGAAACGACTCGAGCACGCGCCCCACGCTACCGCCGGGTACCGACATTCCACCTGCTAACCGGGCCCCCAGGGTGTGGTGACGTTCGCCGGTGCCGGCCCGCCCGGCGCGGGGCACCATCAGCCGGACGCGCCTAGAACCGCCACCGCGTCGCCCCGCCAGGGTCGACGGTGCCTAGCGCCGTCGCCGTGTGCGCCGTGAGGCGGTAGACATGCCACGGCGGCGGCCCGGCTGAGGGCGCGCTGTACTCGGCGGTGAGCGCCAGGCCCGTGTCATCGACCCGGGCCGGCCAGCCGTCCGCCGCCCAGCGCACGGCCAGGCCAGCGACGGTAGCCGCGTCGGTGACCAGGGTGGCCTCGCCCTCCACGACGAGATCGAACTCCTGGGTCGCGATGCTCAGCGCGCACCGCGGGTCACGGGCGAGGTTGCGGCCCTTACGGGTGCCCTGGCCGGTCTCGAACCAGAAGCAGCCGTCGGCCCATAGCGCGCCGATGCCGGTTACGTGCGGGCTCCCGTCCGGGTTGATCGTGGCCAGCCAGCAGGTATGGCGGTTCGGGCCGCCGGTTCCCGGGGCCTGGCTGAGGCCGGCCCCGAGCCGGGTCTCGATCCGGGCCCAGTCGAGCAGGGGCGTCTGGTACAAGTCGGCCAGGTTAGTTGCTTCCATGACTGATCCGACGGCGCGGAACGCCGGAACTCATCACCATGCAGCGTCCGGCCCGCCGGGCCGGTAACACCCAGCCCGGCACAGACGGCATAAGTATTTCAGGCCTGAGAGCAGCACCGGATGACGCCGCGTCTCCTGGTTTCCCTGGGCGGGCGTCATCCGGTGCTCGTATCTGGCGATGATCCGGGGCGTTACCCCGGGCGGACCGGGGGACCGTGGCTGTGCAGCACCTTCGTCCGGTCCTTGT
>WNGG01002075.1_pt1 | contig 52607 bp, 41 predicted proteins | sample 5400661 | NCBI WGS metagenome assembly WNGG01 (sample SAMN13153372, study PRJNA577476) | soil metagenome | isolation source: 100 cm soil or saprolite under Garry oak tree replicate 1 | place: USA:California | collected 2016-06-15 | reverse complement strand
CTGATCCAGCCGCGCGGCAAAGCGATCCTCGACACCTGCGGCGGCCTCGGCTACTTCGCCGCCTGGTGCCTGCAGGGCCGGGCGAGCCAGGTCCATTCCTACGAGAAGAACGCCGACGTCATCTGGCTGCGCAGCCTCAATCCCTGGTCGCCCGAAACCGGCGGCAGCTTGACGCTGACTCACGGCGACATCGCCGCGCAGATCGGCGCGCTCCCCGGCAATACCTTCGACGCCATCCTGCACGACCCGCCGCGCTTCGGTACCGCCGGAGAGCTTTACTCGCAAGCCTTCTACGACCAACTGGCGAGAGTGCTCAAGCGCAACGGCAAACTATTCCACTACACCGGCACACCGAACAAACTGACCAGCGGCCGGAATGTTCCCAACAAAGTAGCGAAACGACTGCAGCACGCGGGCTTCGCCGCGAAGCTGAATGGCGATGGAGTGTTGGCCGTCAAGAAGTGAGCGTTCCTGGGCGAGTCGATGGGAGACGTCCGAGAAAAAGGGGCTTGGCCCCGAACTGCATGGCGATGCTAGCGCAGCCCAGAGAGAGGGTAAGATCGAAATTCACGGGTTAATTCGCAGCATGGCCAAATTGGATGTATCGTTTGATCGTTAAGGGCCTGACAGACGGCGCGCGCCATCGCGTGTCAGACTTGTCAAGAAGAAGTTTATTGTGACGCACACTTCAACAAACAGCGCAGCATTTGAGTCGGTCCGTAGCGCTGCGGCTGATACTCAGCGCGTCTCCGGGCTTACCCATAGGTTCTATCGGTACCCCGCTCGGTTCTCCCCGCAGTTCGCCCGCGCATGCATTGAGGCTTTCTCCCAACCTGGGGAAGTGGTGCTCGACCCATATATGGGAGGCGCGACGACTGTAGTAGAAGCGATGGTGCTTGGTAGGCGAGCGATTGGATCGGACATAAACTCACTCTCAGTGTTCGTCGCTCGAACAAAGTGCGCTCGACTCACTGAAAGTGACAAACGAGCCATATACAGATGGGCCACTGAAGTCGTGCCGTCAATTCGATGCCAGGACGGCCTTGGAAGTTCTGTCAAGGAAGAGCGTGTGCCGCTAAATATGGGGGCACCTGGGACGCGGTGGCTGCGCAAAACGTTGTGTTTGTGCATGAGCGCCATAGCTGCGGATCTACGTACTGCCGCGGCTAGGCAATTTGCAACTTGCGTGCTCTTGAATGCGGGCCAATGGGCGCTTGACGGAAGGCGGCGTATTCCCAACGCTAACGATTTGCGCAATCGGATAAAAGTCCTGACGGCGGATATGCTTGCTGGTGTTGCGGATTTGGAAAATACGCTCGCGTCAGGTCAGAGTACGTGGTACGAACCCGTATTGCGACAGAACGATGCAGAACTCATCGATACTGACACGTGCTTACAAGTGTTCGGCCCAGTGGATTTGGTGGTTACGTCACCGCCATACCCGGGGATTCATATGCTTTACCACCGCTGGCAGGTAGACGGTAGAAAGGAAACCGATGCGCCGTATTGGATTGCGAATTGCACGGATGGGTCGGGCGCGGCCTACTACAATTTTGCAGATCGCAAAGCAGCCGCAGAAGACCGTTATTACAAGAAGGCGCGCAAGGCGTTCGCGGCTGTCCGCCGCGTTATGCGTCCAGGTGCCGTGCTAGCGCAACTCGTGGCCTTCCCGGAGCCGGATCGCCATTTACGCCGTTACCTTAATGCGATGGAGTCGGCAGGATTTAAGGAAATGCAACGACCTACTGCTCGGCGCATATGGCGCGCGGTTCCGGGCCGGCGTTGGCACGCAAGCTCCAAAGGTGAGCTTTCATCTTCCAAGGAGGTCGTGCTCCTTCATACCGCTGCCTAAGGTCGTAGGCGAATCACAAAAGCGCCAAGGCGCCTGGGCCGTCGTGGAGAGTCCGAATCATTGGAATAATTGCCCTCGCAAGTCCATCGCAGGCGAACGATATCTTTTCGAGATCCAGCCCGCCGTCGTCTTCATCTCCATTGCGCCCATCGCGAGCTTTAGTTTCGTGATGAGTTCTCTTTTGTCGTTCCTCCGCATCGCGAACCATCCCAAGTGCCGCCAATGTCAGACCCCACTTAAACCAGAACTTAACTAGCCTCGGATCCTCCTTTACGTTCGACATTTCTGTGACCAATGACGGATGGTCAATATTCACGAAGAAGTCCAGACCGTTTTCGGAACGCTTTAGTTTTAGAGCCTCGTATTCATGCTTGAACCCTTGCCTCGACCAATCAGGTTTCCGCACCTCTTGGGGGTTCGGCAATTGGAGTGACGGTTTAGGGCTCTTGGGAGTTGGACTATGGGGATCCCGTGAGGGGTTGCCGTTCCCCGGCGGTTGCTTACGCTCCTCAACTTCCTCTCCAACGATGAGTTTCAATTCACATTGAAATGGAGTGGCTCTGGACACGTCACTAACTGAGACTCGCACCGGAATTTGATCGCCAATTTTAGCGTTCCAAGGCGCGCGGAAGTGGACGGTAAATCTTCCGTTCCAAAGATGAGAAGCATCAACAAGGTTGAGGTTTGGATCGACCTGAATTTCACCGCGCTCATTGGCTCTCGAAAAGTACATGTTTTCCGCATCGGTTTCAAAATCAACGCGGACCGTTTTGTTCAACGGGCAACGTTTAACGAGCCCAGTTTTGGGTTCCTTCTCAATTCGGAAAAATGAAGGAAATGTTTTACCTTCAAATTTATGAAATGCCCCTGGTCCCGCGGGGGAAACAACGATTCCTCCTAAACCAAAAAGCTTAGCCAATCCAGGATCTTTTTTTATTAGATCGTTTAGGAGTTCGTGCACCTCGTCCTTCGACCCCGCGGCTTTCTCCCTTCGACGCTCTCGCCACTCTGCGTTTACCGTTTTCAGGCCTGGATGCTCCTTTAACTCCGAAGCGAGGGCGGAGCGAATGGTTGCGTATTCCTCGTTCTTGCGAAGCCGATCACGTGACGTCATAAAGAGGTCTTCCGATACACCACGATCCATCGACGTGCAATCCACCGCAATTAACACGTGATCCTTGATGTAATCGAAACCCAGCGTTCGAGACACGAAATCACTTGGGAACGAACCATGCACTTGGCCGTTTTGTAGAAAATACAGGCCGGTCGTTAGATGGTCAGGATTCAAGGTGTCGCGCCAAACGACCACCTGATAAGGTAGCTTGCCGATATCTGGAACAGTGAGTTCGCCAGCAGCAGGAAACCCGACCTCTAGCTTTTTGTTTCCCGATTCTTCATCTGGTTCGGCAATTCCATTCCAAACGCCGACGACAGTAGTGGCAAAGTAATTAGCTTTGTATCCGGCCCTAGCCTCAATGACGCGAAAGGGCAGACAGGGAATCTGCAAATAGTTCTCCAATTCTCTGCGCGCTTCCAGCGTAGCAAGCCCTCGGCCTCGCCAACGATAGTTGTAAAGCTTCACGCATGTGCCATAGCTAAGTGGCAACTGATAGGGCGTTGGACTCTTGCTCTGGCCCTGCTTCCCTGGAAGGATCGGAATACCCGGAGACGTAAACCTTAAAATTTTCCCTTCCGGCGCAAGAAACTCGAAAACGGAACTGAGATATCCAGCCTGCGGGCGGCGTCTACGAATAACGGTAAATCCCCAGTTTCCGGCGGAATTGTCCGACTCATCGACCGGTGCATATGGTTGGCGGCGGGAGATGATCAGCTGGATATTGTGTTTTCCGCAAAATTGAAGGCTGCCAGTGCTTCCCGCATTGAACTTGCCCTGCACGAATGGGATGCGCGCCTTGGGCGACCGCCCCCGCGTAGTAGAAAGAAAGGTGTCGCGGAAACGTTCTGGACTCTGTCCCTCACCGGTGTCGACAACCAGGTAACAGGGCGAGCTTTTCTCACCCGTAGCGATCACGGAAACTCTTTCAGCGAGTTTTCGTTGCTCGCTTGCATCCAATGCTCCTAGGCGACCGTCCTTGATACTGAAAAAACGCTCGACGGCCTGTTGCATCGTTTCAGGCGCCGATGGAGAGTCTGGTTCTATGTTAGCGGCGTGGCACTCTCCGAGTAGCACCGCATCGATACTATTGACCACCTTTTCTACGAGGGCCGCCGTTCCCTCTTCCTGCTGGTTCCCAATCTGGCCAAAGTTGCCGGCGTTCTCGCCCAATGGGTGCCAGACATTGGGTGTATCGAGGGAATAGCCGTAGCTATCAAGTATCCGTACGGCGGCGTCCTCGTCTTCAATAAATAGGAGAGCAAGACAAAGCTCTTCTGCTTTGGATTGAACATGCTGTTTGTTAGCGACTGTGTTCATGATATTCCGTCTATTGTCTTTAGTTGGGAGTCATAGTTTTTTGCACTAAGCAGCGGCTAGTGCCTTTGGAGGCCGTCCTCGACGCCGACCGGCTGCGGTCTCTCCAATGGTTGCATCAGATGCGCCCACGTGGCTGGCCAATACGCTCAGCGTTGCCAATCTTGCCTGACGATTTGACAAGACTGACCCCGCTGTAATGCAGACCCCATCCCATAGCGGGTTAACTTTGGTGCCGACGCTCTTCCGCCAATCGATTGCTTCAAGGCTCTTTATTCTCGTGCGCCAATCGTTTGGAAATTTTTCGATCAACAGATGGCCGACGCCGCCTAGTGCGCGCATTACGATCGAGTGAGTGCTGATCTTTTCTTGGCGAATTGCCGGCGCTTGTAACTCGCCCTTGGCGACACGTTTCCAGTCTGGGATAACATCAGAAACGACAGTCCAATAGTCCACAACTTGGGCTATGAGTTTCTTAAATTCTGCGTCGTCGGCTGGAAAGTCCATCCTCCCAAGGAACTCCTGATTCGCGTCGTAAATCGCGGTAAGGGAAAAGAGCTTATGTGATCTAACCGGTATTGATAGGCGCTCGAAATCGACCATCCCCCGAAACGCAACTACTTGTTCAACGATCTCCATGGTGAGCGCTCCCAAAGGATCGCGTTGGTCGTAGAGAATGTTGAGAGACTTCGATGTGCGCTGAGCATAGCGATTCAGGTCCGAAAACATCTGTTGCATCCGTTCCAGGCTTTCCATTGGAAACAGCAGAACAGATATCCGATCCTGAGCGATTGAAGGGCATTCCTTAAGAGCCGCGGCAATTGCCGCGCAACGATGTTGGCCATCGTTGATTACGAACTCCATTTTTTCCAGCTCAATGCTGATTTCTCCCGAATCAGGCGTCAGGGGTGAGCTGGGGGTAAAGTTAAGCGGCGACGAGTAAGAGCAAGCGATCGAAGAGAACAGGTAGCTGCTTTCGTTATCGACAATGTATTTTGCAATCGCGGGCACGCGCGCCTCATGCAGAACTCGTTGCGCCCGCAACTCCGGAGTCACGTTTTCCCAATCATTGAACTTGAAGAATCGAGGGATCTCCGACAGCGCCATGGTCGTGAGGAAATATTCGCGGCCGCCCATACGGGCCTCCCGAGCTCCCGTGTAAGTTATAAACAGGTGGCATCAATATAAAAGAGAGCTCTCTATTTTGTCAATCGGAGCTCGCAGTGCATTAACTTACAGCTGTAACTCTATGAAAAAGCCTTAAACTTTTGAAACCTGGAGGGGTATGGCCTAAGACGTTCAATCTGGATCCATGCCGTCACTTCGTATGAAACTGGAATTCATCCCGATCCTCGCCGACGCTATGAAGCACTACCTCGGTGAGCGAGACATCCAAGATCTCTCTGGCGCTTTCGCAATTGATGTGGAAAATGACTACGCTACGGGGAAGCCAGCCTATATGTCCCTAGCCAAGCGATTGGTCGTCGATGTTGATGTTGGGAACAACCGCGGCTTGCTGGCCGCGTTGATACCAAGTCTGATAAACAGGGCCCGGGAAGGCGTTGCGACCACGGATTGGGAACGCCGAGATTTCCACGAACGAATGGTCGATCGCCTGTTACCGATTGAAGCGGCGCTAGCCGAAGGCGGAATTCCGGAGGAAGTCGCGGTTTCTGAAAATCGCCCCTTCGCTGCGAAGTCTGAAGCTCGAGAATTTCTCGGTCGAGCAACAACGGGGGTCACCATCGTTGACAATTACGTAGGCGCGGGAACTCTCGACTGCTTACGCGATGTACAACATTCGATACGACTACTTACCGGAAGTCATAACCAAGCAGTCGGAGACGATTTTGCTCGAGCAGTTTCGGATTTTCGAAAAGAAGGTCGACCTATCGAGGTGCGCCGGCATCCTCGCTTACATGATCGTTACATCCTTTTTAATGACCGAGCATGGATAGTAGGATCCTCGCTGAAAGATGCGGGAAAGAAGGCGCTAAACATAATCGAGTGCGTCGACAGTAAGGCATCAATAGTCCAGGACGTTGAGAACAAATGGGCTGAAGCAGTTGAACATCTGACCTAGCGCGCCGCCGCAATGGTCAGCAATCTTGAAGTCACAGCTCATCACTTGAAGGCCGTTGACTCCCGGATATGGGTGCACGGTGGAGCAGGCGAAGAGTCTTGGTAGAATCTCGCCAATCCATTCCGACGCAATACCATGGACCGTTCTCCGCAACCCCTCGCTCGCAACGTAACCCGCCTGTCTCACCTGGATTTGCCGGGCGCTGGGCAGGTGACCGTAGCCGGGGATTTCGCCTACGTCGGCCACATCCCGAACAAGCAGCGGCTGGGCACTTCGATTCTCGATGTGCGTGATCCGAAGAACCCGAAGGTCCTGTCGCAGATTTTTCTCGACGACCCCGATTCACACAGCCACAAGGCGCGAGTTGTCGGCGACATCATGATCGTGAATTCCGAGCGCAACATGACGCCGATCGGGCGCCGCGCCGAGGAGCTGCCGCGGCTGCGCGCGCGCTTGCGCGAGTCGCTCAAGCGCGAGCCCAGTCACACCGAGCTCGCGGAAAAGCTCGGCATCAAGGAATCCGACATTCCCATGGTCGAGGCGGCCGAGCGCAATCCCTACGCGCTGGGCGGTTTCTGCATTTACGACGTTTCGGACCGGACCAAGCCTAAGTTCATTACCTCCCAGAAGACCGGCGGCATCGGCGTGCACCGCTTCGACATGGACGTGCGCTACGCCTACATCTCGACCGAGATGGAGGGTTACGTCGGCAACATCCTCGTGATCTACGACATTGGCAATCCGGCGAAACCGGAGGAAGTCTCGCGTTGGTGGATGCCGGGGCAGCATGTTGCCGGCGGCGAGAAGCCGTCCTGGGCGGGGAAGCGCCACCGGCTGCACCACGCGCTGCGGTTCGGGGATTTACTGTGGGCCGGCTGCTGGCATGCGGGGCTGCGGGTGATCGACGTCTCCGACATCCGCAAGCCGCGCACGATCGGCGAATACAACTACCACCCGCCTTTTCCCGAGCCTTCGCACACCTTCATGCCGGTGCCGTCTCCCATCAACGGCAGGCAGATCGCCGTGGCCATCGACGAGGAGGACCACGCGCACGACGAGAAGGAGATGGAGCGCCGCCGCGGCCGGCCGCACGGCTGCCTATGGGTGCTCGACGTAACCGACCTAGGGGACATTCGTCCCCTATCGATCTTCGAAGTGAGCGAGCTCGATTCGCCCTGGAGCCGCGCTACGCCCGGGCGCTTCGGCGCGCACCAGTTCCAGGAGCACATGAACGACACGCTCCTCTACTGCGCCTGGTTCGCGGGAGGCTTGCGCATCGTCGACATCGCCGACCCGCACGCGCCGCAGGAAGTCGGGTTTTTCATTCCCGAGCCCGCCGCGGGAAAGGCCGCGCCGCAGACCAACGACGTCGATACCGACGGCCGCGGGCTGATCTACATCGTCGACCGCTACGCAGGCTTCGACGTGCTCGAGCGCAGCCGCTAGTTCGGCTGCACCCCGGCCGCCTTGAGAACCCTGTCCCAGCGCGCCATCTCGGCGCGGATGTGGGCGGCGGCCTCGACCGGACCCGCGCCGATCGGCTGGGTGCCCGAAGCCGCGAGGCGCGCGAGCACCGCCTCGTTTTTCAGCGCCTTCTGCGCGGCGTCGTTCACCCGCTCGATCACGCCTTGCGGCGTCTTCGCGGGCGCGACCAGCACGTACCAGCCGCTCACCGCGAAGTCGGAGAGACCGCTTTCGGCGGTGGTGGGAACCTCGGGCAGGCCCGGCGCGCGGCGCTCCGCTGCGATCACTAGCGCCTTCATGCGCCCCTGCTTCACGAACGGCGTCGCAATCGAAATCACCGACCACATGTAGGGCACGTGGCCGGCGACGACGTCCGCGGCGGCCGGGCCGCTGCCTTTGTAGGGGATGTACTCGATCGCCTTCAGTCCGGTCGCCTGCTTGAAGAGCTCCCCGGCGAGGAAGCCCGCGCTCCCCGGGTCGGTCGCGTAGGAGAGCTTCCCCTTCGCCGCGCCCGCCTTTGCCCAGACGATGAACTCGGCGAGCGTGTTCGCCGGCACCGAAGGATGCGTCACCAAGAGCGTCGGCTCGTGCGACATCAGCGTGATCGGCGCGAAGTCGCGCAGCGTGTCGTAGGGCAGCGTCTTGTTCAGCGTCGGATTGGTGGCGTGGCTGACGTAGGCCATGAGCAGCGTCTAGCCGTCGGGCGTCGCTTTCGCGACCAAGTCGCTGCCGATGACGCCGCCCGCGCCGCCGCGGTTCTCGATCACCACCGTCTGGCCGAGATTGTCCGACAGCGCCGGCGAGACACTGCGCGTGACGATGTCGGTGCCCCCGCCCGGAGCGGCCGGCACGACAAGGCGGATCGGCCGAGTCGGGTATTGCGCCAGCGCAGGCGAAATGAGCGGCGCGGCGAGGAGCCCGGGGACAAGCGCGAGCAGCGCGATGAATCGGGTCGCGGTCGCCGGCTTCGACGTCCTGGAATTCAAGCGCTAGCTCGTGATGGTGTTGCCGGTCCGCGCGCCGACGTCGTCGAGGTAGAGCTTCCAGACGTCGTCTTCCTTTTCGGGCCCGCGGGCGATCAGCGCTCCCCGCTCCCTGAATTCCCCGGATCGGGCGAGGACGCTTCCTTCAGTGGGACCCTCGATGATGATCTGGAACCCGAGTTTTTCCACCGTGCACTGCGACAACCCCGGATGCTCGACGCTCGCGACCCACTTGCTGCCGACTTTCACCGGCGTTTGAATATCCTGCGCGCCTTCCTTTCTCATTTCCTCGATCACGTACTTGAGCGTGGCCTCGTCCTGGCTGGACAAGATGAGCTTGTCGCCTGCATCGTGCACGTCGACCTTGTCCAGTAACGAAGCCATGATGCGGGCCTAGTCGATTCCGGCGGCGGTAAAAATCGCTTTTGCCGCCGGCGTTCCGAGATAACTGACGAAATCCCTTGCGACGTCCTCCGTAGGCGCGTCGCTCATGACCGCGGCGGAATAAGGGGTGGAATTCTGCACCTGCTCGGGCAGCGGCCCGACCAGCTTCAAGCCTTTCGGCTCGAACGACCTGATCTCGGTGATCGCGCCGAAGCCGATCTCGACGCCCTTTCCGCCGACTACGTGCTCGAGCACCTGCGTTGAATTGGCGTAGCGCGTGGTCTTCGTCCTCAACTGCTCGGCGATCCCGAGCAAGTCGAACAGTTTTTCCAGGTACAGGCCGGTCGACGCGTGGTTGTATACGATCGAATCGGCGCCGAGCAGCGACTGCTTGAATCTGTCGAGGGTGGCGATATCGGGTTCGGGCGCGCCGGCGCGCACCGTGACTCCGACGCCGACTCGTCCGATGAAGGTGTGCGCTTCCGCATCGACCTTGCCCCTTCGCAGCTGGTCGTTCATCAATCCCGGTGAGGCGATCAGAACATCGGCCGCATCGCCCACGGCAAGGCGCCTCTCGAGCTGCGGCGAAGCGGCGAAGAATTGGATCCTCACCCGGTTGTTCGTTTCGCGCCGGAACTGATCGGCGACTTTCACCAGGCCGGGCTCGAGCGCGCCGGCGGAGAGGACCCTGATATCGGCCGCCGCGGCCGTACCCGCGACCGCGCACGACAGCAACAGCGCTACGAGTCTCATTCTTTCGAGGTCCTAATCGACACCCGCCGCGACAAGGAGCGCCTTCGCTTCGGCGCTGCCCAGATAGCGCACGAAGACCTTCGCCAGCTCGGCATTCGCCGCCGCAGTCATGGGCGCCGCGGAATACGAAGTGTAGTTCTGCACCTCCGGCGGCAGCGGCCCCACCAGCTTCAGGCCTTGCTCGCGATGCAGAAGGATCTCGGTGACCGGACCGAATCCGATCTCCCTGCCCTTGCCCTTGAGCACGTGCTCCATGACGGCGGCGGCGTCGGAGTAGCGTGTCGTCCTGGCTTCCACCTGTTCGTAGATACCCATCTTCTTCAGCAGGTTCTCCAGGTAAATCCCGGTGGAGGCGCGGTTGAACACGATCGAATCGGCCTGGAGCACCGAGCGCTTGAGCGCGTCTGCACTGGAGATGTCGGGCACCGCCGCGCCGGGCCGGACCGCAACCCCCAGTCCCACCCGCCCGAGACTGGCCCGGTCGGCTGCGACCTTGCCCGTCCCGGCGAATTCGTCGAGCGCGGCAGGGGGCGCGATCACCACGTCGAACGCGTCGCCCCCGCCGATACGCTTGCGGATCTCGGGGGCGGTGTTGAACGTGATATTCACGTCGTGGCCGGACTGCTTCTTGAAGGCGGCAGCCGCGGCCCTCAAGCCCGGCTCGACTGCGCCGGCACTCAACACCCTGATCTCAGCCGCCATCGCGCCGCCCGCGAGCGCAAGCAACAGCAAACCCATCGCGATCTTCATTCTTTGTTCCCCCGAATCGCAGCAAATTACCACAACCTCACTCGGCGCGCGCACCCGAATCCTTCACCACTTTCGCCCATTTCGGGATCTCGCGCGCGATGTAATCGGCGAAGTCCTGCGGCGTCCCGGGGGCGAGCTCCGCGCCGAGCGATTCGAACCGCTCGCGCAGATCCGGCCGGCGCAAAGCGTTCACGATGTCGCGGTTGAGCCGCTCGACGAGGGCCCCCCGCGTGGTCGCCGGCACGACCACCCCGTGCCAGGTGATCGCCTCGAAGCCGGGTACGCCCGACTCGGCCACGGTCGGCAGCCCGGGCACGCTCCTCGAGCGCTGCGCGGTGGTCACCGCGAGCGCGCGCAGCCGCCCCGCCTTGATATAGGGAATCACCGAGGCCGAGGTCGCGAACATGAGCTGCGCCTGCCCGGCGATCACGTCGGTGAGCGCCGGCTGCGCGCCTTTATAAGGCACGTGCACCATCTGCACGCCCGTCATCGCCTTGAAGAGCTCGCCGGCGAGATGCGCGGCTGCGCCGCTGCCGGAGGACGCGTAGTTCAGCTCGCCCGGCTTCGCCTTCGCCAGGGCGATCAGCTCCTTCACCGAGCTCGCGGGAACGTTCGGATTCACGACGAGGATGTTGGGCTGGATCGCGACCAGCGCGACCGGCGCGAAATCCTTCACCGGGTCGTAGCCGAGCTTGGCGTAGAGGCTCTGGTTGGTCGCGAGAATGCTGTTGTTGCCGAGGAGCCAGGTGCTCCCGTCGGGCACGCTCTTCGCGACCAGTTCGGCGGCGATGTTGCCGCCCGCGCCCGGCCGGTTCTCGATCACGACCTGCTGACCCCAGGATTCGGCGAGCTTCTGGCCCAGAGCGCGCGCGAGGATGTCGCTTGGGCCGCCCGGGGTGAAGCCGACCACGAAACGGACGGGTTTTTCCGGCCAGCCTTGAGCGAGCGCGCTCGCCGCGCACGCAACGCCGATGCCGCAAATCAATGCGGAAAGTACGCGCTTCATGGGCTTCTCCTCGCGGGCATCATACGCATTTCGGGGCGTGCAGCGAAACCGAATCGAATAAAATGGCGAACGCGCCGAAAAGAAAAACGTGAAAGCCACACTGCAGATTTCCCCGGTCATGCAAGCCTTGAGCGCCTATGTCGCCAGGGCCTTGCGCCGGCCGCTCCCACCCAAGGTCCTCGAGAAAACCAAGCATCACCTGCTCGACACCTTCGCGGCGATGCTGTCCGGCTCGCGCCTGCCGCCGGGAAAAAAAGCGATCGCCTTCGCGAAAACCCTCGGCGGCACGAAAGAGGCCTGCGTCGTGGGCAGCCGCATCGTGACCGCCGCGGGCAACGCCGCGCTCGCGAACGGCATGCTCGGCCACGCCGACGAGACCGACGATTCGCATTCGCCCTCGCAGACGCACCCGGGCTGCGGGGTCGTCGCGGCGGCGTTCGCCATGGCGGAACGCGAGCGTGCCGGCGGCACCGCGCTCCTTCGCGCGGTGGCGCTCGGCTACGACGTCTGCTGCCGGCTGACGCAGTCGCTCAACGCGGTGCAGTTCCGCGCCGCGGGCCATTCGACGCACAGCTTCGGGCCGACCTTCGGGGCGGCGGCCGCCGCGGGCGCACTCGCGCGGCTGGACGAGCGCGGCGTGCGGCACCTGCTTTCCTACGCGGCGCAGCAGGCCTCCGGAATCTCGTGCTGGATGCGGGACGAGGAGCACATCGAGAAGGCCTTCGACTTCGGCGGGATGCCCGCGCGCAACGGCGTCGCCGCGGCGGCGATGGTCGCGCACGGCTTCACCGGCGTCGAGGACGTTTTTTCCGGTGAGCGCAATTTCTTCGTGGCCTACGGGCACTCGCCCGACCCGGAGGAGCTCGCGAGGGGCTTGGGCGAGCGCTACGAGATCATGAACGCCGACATCAAGCGCTGGGCGGTCGGCTCTCCGATCCAGGCCCCGCTCGATTCCCTGCTGGAATTGATCCGCGCGCACCGCATCCGCCCCGGGGAGGTCGAACGGCTCATCGTGCGCGTCGCGCACCTGGGGGCGAACACCACGGACAACCGCGCCATGCCCGACATCTGCATGCAGCACCTGTGCGCCGTGATGCTCGCCGACGGCGGCGTGACTTTTAAGTCCTCGCATGACGAAAAGCGCATGCGCGAGGCGAAGATCCTGGAGCTGCGCGGCTTGATCGAGCTGCGCGGCGATGACGCCCTCACCGGAGCGATGCCCCGCAGGGAGGGCATCGTCGAAATCAGGTTGAAAGACGGGCGGGAGTTCAGGCACCATACGCGGGCCGTCCGCGGAACACCCGGGAACCCGATGACCCGGGAAGAGGTCGAGGCGAAGAGCCACGACCTGATGGCGCCCGTGACCGGCGCGGCGCGCTCGCGCAAGCTTTGCGAAACCGTCTGGAACCTCGAAGACATAGAGGACGTCAGAACGCTGAGACCGCTGCTGCGCGCCCCCTCACCCTAGCCCTCTCCCGGAGGGAGAGGGGACTTTTTTTGGAGAGCCCATGAATCGCATCGTGCACATCGCGCTCAAGGTCGACAACCTCGAGCGCACCACCCAGTTCTACGAGAAGGTTTTCGGATTCAAGGAATCCAAAACGCAAAAGGTGCGCGACCACACCTCGCGGCATCTTTCCGACGGCGTGATCGATCTTTCGATCATGCAGTACGACGCGGACACCGAGTCCGCCGAGTCCAGAGCCGCCGGCGAAGGCCCTTGCATTCATCACTTCGCCGTCGAAGTGGACAACCTGAAGGAAGCCGAAAGGGAAGTCAGGGCCTTCGGCTGCAAGATCATCAGCGACCCCGGGGTGATTCCGGTCAAGTTCCAGGCGCCCGGGGGTACCGTGTGCGAGATCGTTCCCAAGGGCCGCTACAAGAAGTCCGCGAAAAAATAGCCGCACCTGTCTCGGAGGAGGCGCATGGAGGAGCGACCCCGCAAGTCGGGAGACCTGTGGTCGGGCGTTGCGCTCGCGGCGCTCGGCGCCTACATCGTCATCCAGGCACGGCAGTGGGAGTATCTCGGCCCTGAGGGGCCCGGTGCCGGATTCTTCCCGTTTTGGTACGGCGTCGCGATGCTCGGGCTCGCGGTGCTGCTCATCGTTTCACACCTGAGGCAAAGGGTCGCTCGCGGGAACGCGATCGACTGGAGCAAGGTCGGGCGGGCGCTCTCGACCTGGTTCTCCCTAGCGGTGTCGGTTGCGCTTTTCAAGCCACTCGGCTTCGTGGTCAGTTTCGCGCTGCTGACCTACTTCATCGTGGCGGTGATGTACCGCCGGCCGCTGAAAACCGCGGCGCTCACGGCGGTTGCGAGCGCGGCTGGATTCTATCTCGTGTTCGACCGCGCGCTCGGCGTGCCCCTCCCGGTCGGCGTCCTGGGTTTCTAGCAGTGGAAATCCTCGCAGGCCTCTTGAACGGGTTCGCAGTTGCGCTGGAGCCGGCCAATCTGTTCTGGTGTTTTGTCGGCGTGCTTCTCGGCACCGTGGTGGGGATTCTGCCGGGGCTCGGGCCGCCCGCGACGATCGCGATGCTCCTGCCGCTCACCTTCAACATGAATCCTGCGGGCGCAATCATCATGCTGGCCGGCATTTACTACGGCGCCAAGTACGGCGGCTCGACCACTTCGATCCTGATGAACGTGCCCGGCGAGTCGGCATCGGTGGTGACCTGCCTGGACGGCTACCAGATGGCGAAGAAAGGCCGCGCGGGCCCGGCCCTCGGCATCGCAGCGATCGCTTCGTTCGTTGCCGGGACGGTCGGCGTGCTGGGCCTGATGCTGGTGGCGCCGCCGATCGCCAAATTCGCGCTCTCGTTCAGCTCGCCCGAATATTTCGCGCTGATGTCGCTCGGGCTTGCGCTCGTGGTGCTGCTCGCGGGCCGCTCGATCGTCAAGGCGCTGCTCGCCGCGCTCGTAGGGCTGTGGATCGCGAGCGTGGGGACTGATCTTTTCAGCGGCACTTCGCGCTTTACCTTCGGGCAGATGGAGCTGCTCTCGGGCATCGACTTCGTCGTCGTCGCGATCGGCGTGTTCGCGCTCGCCGAGGTGCTCGCAAACATGGAAGCGCGCGAGGAAACCCAGCTTCTGCCCGTACCCAAGGGGCTGAAGAACTTGCTGCCGACGATGCAGGACCTGAAGGATTGCCGTTTCGCTTTCGTGAACGGCTCGGTGATAGGCTTTCTCGTCGGCGCCCTGCCGGGCGGCGGTTCGACCATCGCGTCGTTTCTTTCCTATGGCCTGGAAAAGGCGGTGTCCCCGCGCCGGGAGCAATTCGGAACGGGCGTCATCGAAGGCGTCGCGGCCCCCGAAGGCGCCAACAACTCGGAGACCGGCGGGGCGCTGGTGCCGCTCTTGACGCTCGGCATCCCGGGCTCGGGCACGACCGCCATCCTGCTCGCCGCGCTCGTGCTATGGGGATTCAAGCCCGGCCCGCTTTTCATCCCCGAACACCCCGCGCTTTTCTGGGGTCTGGTAGCGAGCATGTACATCGGCAACGTCATGCTGCTCATCCTCAACCTTCCGCTGGTGCCGCTCTTCGCGCAGGTGCTGAGGATGCCGGTGTACGTCCTCTATCCGCTCATCCTGGGGGTATCGATGGTGGGCGTATACAGCGTATCGGGGAGCATGTTCGATCTGCTGCTTCTCATGGTGTTCGGGCTGCTGGGATATCTCATGCGCAAGCTCGACTACCCCTCCGCGCCCTTGATCCTGGGGCTCGCGCTCGGCGCCGGCATGGAAAGGGCGCTGCGCCAATCGCTCATGATGTCCGAGGGCAAGCTTTCCATCCTGGTGTCTAGGCCGATCTCGGCGGTGATGTTATCGTTGGCGGTGCTGGTCCTGCTGATTCCGATGTTCGGCAAACTCAACGCATGGCGCCTGCGGGCGCTCGAGCAGGACTAGCTTGTCAGAGGAGCTTGAGGAGGAATCCGATGAAATCAGCTTTGAGTCTCATCGCCCTGCTTGCCTCGCTGTGCGCGCAGCTCTCGTTCGCTCAGGGGTTCAAGCCGGCGCGCACCGTTGACCTGGTCGTGCACACCGGACCCGGGGGCGGCAGCGACGTTCTCGCGCGGGCGATTGCCATCATGGTGGAAAAGGAAAAGCTGCTGCCGGTGCGCCTGCAGGTGATCAACAAGCCCGGCGGCAACGCCGCTGTGGCTGCCGCCCATCTCGCGGAAAAAAGGGGCGACCCGAATACGCTCGGCCTTTTCACCGGGGTCTGGCTGCAAACCCCGCTCGTGAGCGCTGAGGCCAAGGTTACGCTGCGTGACTTGACGCCGATCGCTCGCCTGGTGCTGGAGCCCGCGGTGATCGCGGTGAAAGCGGACGCCCCGTACAAGACGCTTGCCGAGTTCATCGAGGCCGCAAAGAAGAACCCCGGGCAACTCAAGCAGTCGGGCGGCTCGAATACGAGCCGCGACAACGTCGTGCGGCAGCTCTTGCAGAAATCCACCGGGGCGCGCTGGGCCTTCATATCGTTTCCGGGCGGGGGCGAGCGCATCGCCGCGCTGCTCGGTGGCCACGTCGACATCATGGTGATCGAGCCCGAAGAGGCGGGCGAACACATCCGCGCCGGCAACATGCGCGTGCTCGCGCAGGTGAGCGAAAAGCGGCTGGCGAAATTTCCCGAAGTAGCGACGCTCAAGGAAGCCGGCTTCGATGTGCCGGTCGTGCCGCAGGTTCGCGGCGTGGTTGCGCCGCCGGGAATTCCAAGGGAGAACGTCGAGTTCTGGCAGGATTTTTTTCGCAAGCTGACGCGTACGCCGTCCTGGAAGAAGTACATCGAGGACAACCAGTTCGAGGACGGATACCAGAATGCGGCGGACCTCGCGAAATTCTACGACGAGTTCACCGACCGGATGCGCGAAATCCTCAAGGACGCCGGCGTCAAGACAGTGCGCTGAATCGACCGGATGAACGCTCCCGCTGGCGTCCGATCCGTCGCGGAACGACTCGTAGCCGCGACCGCATCGCTTTCCCCAGAGGGCATTCCCGCCCAAGTCAGGCTGCGTTGCGAGGACCTGCTCGTCGACGTCGGCGGCCTTTGCGTGGCGGCGCGAGCGAGCGACTACGTCCGGGCGCTCGTCGCGAGCGTCGACGGCGGCGGCCCCTGCACCGCGATCGGGCATGCGAGCGGGTTTAGCGCCGAGGACGCCGCGATGATCGGCGGCACGGCCGCCCACGGCGAGGACTTCGACGACACTTTCGAGGGCGGCCCGGTGCACAGCGGGGCGGTCATCGTCCCGGCGGTGCTCGCCGCGTGCGAACGGTTCGGGCGCGATGGGCAGGCCGCGTTTCTCGGAATCGCCGCGGGCGTGGAAACGATGTGCCGCTTGAGCCTCGTCGCGCCGAAACTCATCCACAAGGCGGGATTCCATCCCACGAGCGTGCTCGGAGCGATGGCGGCAACGCTCGGCGTATCGGCTGCGCTCGGGCTCGACCGGAAGCAAACCGTGGACGCGCTCGGCATAGCGGGCAGCATGGCAGGCGGGATCATCGAATACCTCGCCGAAGGGACCTGGACCAAACGGCTGCACGCGGGATGGGCGGCGCGGGTCGGGCTGCACGCGGCGCGCATCGGCCGCGAAGGATTCCTCGGGCCGCGCACCGTATTCGAAGGAACGCACGGGTTCTTCTCCGGATTCGCCCACACCCGGGAAGGCGATTTCGACGCGCTCACGCGCGACTTCGGCAGGCAATGGCTGATGCAAGGTCTCACCTTCAAACCCTATGCGACCGGCACCATGAATCAGCCCTATATCGATTGCGCGCTGCGGCTGGCGAAGAAGGGTTTCGCCGCCGAAGAGGTCGCCGAGGTGCTGTGCGAAACCGCGGAAGGTTACGTGCACCGGCTGTGGGAGCCGCTCTCATCCAAACACCGGCCGGCGAACGACTACGCCGCCAAATTCAGTGCGCCCTTCAATATCGCCGTCGCGTTCGTCACCGGCGGCGCCGGGTTCGAGGCCTTTACCGACAAGACGGTGCGCGACCCGCGCATTCTCGCGCTCGCTTCCAAAGTGCGCTACGTCGTCGATCCGGACAATCCCTATCCGAAGGCTTACACCGGCCACGTCAAGATGACCCTCGGTGACGGCCGCGTGTTCGAAGAGCGCCAGCCGCACATCCGCGGCGGCGTGCATGAGCCGCTCGCGCGCGAAGAGATCGAGCGCAAGTTCCGCTCCAACGCCCGCTACGGCGGCTGGGATGCGGCGCGCGCGGAACAGTTCCTGCAATTCGCAAGAAAGGCTTTCGATGAACCTATCGATTTGTCGGGTTTCCGTGGCTAGCGTCCGTCTCGGAGGAAGAATTTCCATGATCACGCCCAAGCGCAGCACCCTTGTTCGCGTCTTCGCCGGCTCGCTCGCGGTCGCCGCACCGTCCGGCAGCTTCGCCAACCAGCATCCGCACCCTCACAAGGGAAGCCTCGACTATCTCGACCGCAACAGCTACGCCAAGAACATGCGCGTGCTGGGCGTCTTCCAGCTCGGGGAGGAGCGCGGCCACAAGCTGCAGATGATGGCGATCGGCGCTCGCCGCTTCATCCTGCAGAACGGCGACGTGATCGACGTCAGCGACCCGCGCGCGCCGAAGCTCGTGAAACACGCAGCGTTCAGAGGCTCGCAGCTCCAGGTCGCTTTCAACCCGAAACTCGGCAAATGGATCCTGATCACCGGTGCGTCTTCGCCGATCACTTCGACAACGGCAACGGCCCCCAACGGCAAGTACGATGATCCGACTCTGATCGAAAAAACCAAGCAGGGGCCGGGTCTGCGCGGGATCCGCATCTGGGATGCGACCGATCCGACCAACATCGCGCTGCTCTCGGAGTTCTCCACCGACGGCGGCGATCCCAAGCGCAAGGTCCAGGCCGGCTCGGGCACTCACCGCAACTATTACGACGGCGGCGACTTCGCCTACCTGGACACTGCGCCGGACGACAGCTTCATCAACATGGAAAGCCCGATTCGCTGGCATACCAACGGCATCATGGTGGTGGACGTATCCGATCCGGCCAGTCCGAAGCAAGTCGCGATGTGGTGGGTGCCGGGGCAGCGGGCGGGCGAGGAAGCGCAGTACAAGGCCTGGCGCGAATACGGCGACAAGGTTTCCTTCACCAGCCTGCACGGCCCGATGTACGTTCCGAAGAAGGTGGAGGACGGCGGTAAGCTCGGCTACAGCGCCTACGGTTCGTTCGGCATGCTGATCCACGACCTTTCGGACATCCGCAACCCGAAGCTCGTTGGGAGCTTCACGCCCGATTACAAGTACACGCGCGGCACCGTGATCGCCTTCCACACCATCGACGTGGCGCGCCTCGACCGCGGCTTCGTCATCACCAATCCGGAGACGCTCAGCCCCGATTGCAACGAGACCTACGTCCCGTCGTGGATCGTCGACGTGCGCGACCCAGCCGCGCCGAAGGCGATTTCGCGGCTGCCGGTTCCGAACCCGCCGCGCGAGGCGCCGTACAAGACTTTCTGCGACAAGCGCGGCCGCTTCGGCCCGCACAACCCGCCGCACATCAAGGCCCCGAGCAAGCCCGATCCGAACTTCACCTGCTATGCGCATTTCAACGCAGGCTTGCAGTGCTACGACATCCGCGACCCGAAAAAACCGGGCATCGTGGCCTACTTCATCCCGCCGCAGGGCGGCGAGCTCGACAAGTGGAACAGCTACAACCGCACCGTGGACAATGTGCTCATCGAGTGGGACCGGAAAATCATCTGGGTCGCGAGCGACACCGGGCTCTACGCCCTGGAGAGCCCGGCCCTGGGGACGCCGATCGCCGGACCTATGCCGGTGAAAGATTGGGCGCTGCCCGGGCTCAACGCCGGGCACCCCTGAGCAGGAAGCTAGAAGGAACGCTCGAGACGCCGGTACTGGATCGCTTCGGCAACGTGGGTGACGGCTATCGTCACCCGGTGGTAAGCGCGCGCCGAGAGATGGAGCTTGCCGATGGCCTGTCTCAGCAGCGCGCCAGCCCCTTCTTCTGCCGTGCAAAAGCGCTCGATTTCGCGCGGACCCAGCCGGGTGTTGTTTTTGCCCTGGCGCACGAGTTGTCGCTCGTGCGCCCGTTCGACGCGCTCCCGCACCCGCGCAGAGTTCTCGCCGCGACCCGCGTGGACGAGTTCGTCTTCGCGCACGGCGGGCACCTCGATCTGGATATCGATGCGATCGAGGAACGGCCCCGAAAGCTTGTGGCGGTAGCGCATCACCTGATCGGGCGTGCAGCGGCACTTGCCGCTGAAATGTCCCAGATACCCGCAGGGACAGGGACGCGTTGCCCTTTTGCAACGCGTGCCGATTCGACTTAAAGCACTGAAACCAAAGGACACTGACTTTGAGCCCCACACCTTAGGCGAGCACATTAGGAAGCGCCGCTTGGAATTGAGGCTCAGCCAAGGGCAAGCTGCCAGTCGACTCAACATCAACCCGTGGACGGTCCTCAACTGGGAAAAGGGTCATACGGAGGCACCGATTGAGTCCATACCGGCCATCCTCCTGTTCTTGGGGTACGACCCCTTCCCGGTTCCCGTAACCCTCCCTGAGCGCATGCTGGCCAAGCGGCGGGCTATGGGTTGGTCGATCAGGGAAGCTGCGCGACACCTTAGTATCGATCCGAGCACCTGGCGGGATTGGGAGGCCGGAAAGATCGTTCTGTACCGCAAGCACCGCATCGCACTCGCGCGGTTTTTCGGTCTGCCCCGTGAGGACCTGGAGTGCATGATGCAGTCGCGATGGACCGCGGCCCACCGCAACTAAGCGTTTCGCGCGGCCGAGTTGAACGAACAATAATCAAGGTTCTCTTGCTTCACAATGAAAGCGGGTGTTTGTGAAGTGTGGAATTCATGAAGAAGCCAGTACGATGTACGAATATCACTAACCCCATTTTGCATGGAGGACCACAAAGGATTCTTTTCGTTTATTAGAAAACAGAAATTTCTTAGCGCGCATCTTGCACTGCTCATGATCGTGAGCATGCTCGTCCCGAGCATCGTTCTTGCGGAAGACACGGATAACTTCCGCTATTCGCGCGACGCAGTTGACTCCAAGCAGTTTGCAGAACCCGATAACGTCCCCAACGGGGCATTCACATACAACGTACCCGTCGTCGTTCCACCTGGCCGTAGCGGCATCCAACCGAATCTCCAGCTTGGGTACTCCAGTGCACCCGACAGAGAGGGAAGCATCTTCGGTTACGGCTGGTCGCTCAACATTCCATACATCGAGCGCGTCAGTAAGATGGGGGTCGACAATCTCTACAATCAAGATCCTACTCATTCTTTTTTCTATTCTTCGCTGTCGGGAGAGTTGCTCCCCATCCTTTCGACAACGACAATCGGGTCAGTCCTAGGTTTCTCGCTTTTCGCCTCACCGCTCTCATTCCTTAAGTTTCCCTCACAACTCGCTCTTTTAGACACGAGTGTGGTAGCAGCTGGCGTCCCGATTGATACCTCACCCGCAGTAAGCAGTGCGACTGATACGGTTGAAAGCCCTCCATCCGTATTGAGCACTACAACGGAGATCGCTCCTGATAGTACTCCCCCGGCAAGTACCACAACGGAAGTTATCGATACGACATCTGCATCAAGTACCACTTCAACAAGCGCTCCGACAACGACGCCATCTCCAGTTATTGATAGTCCCGTACCTGCCCCAGCGACTCCTGTCGTCGATAGGAATGCACTTACTCTGGAAAACCTTTTTAGTCCCGATGGTGCGGTGTCTATTCCTGTTGAAACTCCCGTCGAATTGACTGCCGAACGCACGCTGACATCGAAGAAGTTCGTCACACTCGATGCAGATAGGAAAGTTCAGACGTCGTATCGCTTCTACTCAACGCCGCTGCATTACTTCGACACCGACACGCAGTCGTACCAAGAAATAGATTCTCGCTTTGCGTCTACCAGCGGCGGGTTTGTCATGACCAAAGACTCCTACCAAGCCGCCCTTGACACATCGGGCTCTGGACATCTGCTCACTATCACGAATAAAGGCGCACATTTATTTATCGATACTCCCGGTGTGGCGATGACCACTCGTTTGTCTGGTGTCATTCCCACGGAGACATCGAGTGAGGCTGTACGTAACCGTAACCCACACAAGGTGGTCTATCAAAACTATTTTGGCACCGGAATCGATCTTGAAATCACCACGCTCGACAGTCGTCTGATCGAAGAGGCGGTGCTCCGTGATCCGAGCGTTCTTGCGGGTGCGACGGGGGATTATCTGGAAATCCCATTCGAGATTAGCGGGGACTCGGCGCTCGATCTCGTTACTGAAGGACAGCGAATTAGTGGCGCAAAAAGCATCACATCACTCTCGTCTGCCACGATCCTTGACGGCAAAGGAAGTGCGACCACGATTCTTCCGCCCGTTGCAATCTCCTCGGGAAGTGTTTCATCGTCATCTCCCCAGATCATTCCGATCGATATTGCCTACACCGCCTCGGGGACGGACATCACGTTCACCAAACGCATTCCGCTCAGCTTCTTGAAGGATGCCATCTATCCCGTCCGCACCGATGCCACCCTCACCTTCTACCCCGGAAGCGGTGACGGACGCCTGGACAAGAACAACGTGGCGGACACCGCCTGGGCATCCGCGCATGACGCAAGCGTCGGCGACGCTCGTTTCCGTGCCGTCGATGGCTACGATATCAATGTCGCGGAAACATATCGATATCCCAGCGATGCCCACTACTTTCTCTATCGCGCCTTTTCCCCATTCGACACGTCATCGATAGATGACACCCTGACGATAGCCTCGGCAACAATGTACGTCCTGCCTGCTGGCTATCAGGCCGATGGAACAAGTGATGCCCATGCATACCTAGGGCTCGTTGGTCCGACGACACAGGCAACAGCGACCGACCTTGTGCTTGATGACTACGATCAAAGTGCGACCACACTTTGGTCTGACAAAACGATCCTGCCCTCCAACACTTGGTCCACGACGACGTGGGTGGGATTTCCATTCAACGCCACGGGGTTATCCGGAGTTTCAAAGACGGGATACACCATGGTCGGTTTTCGCGAGGGGCATGACATCGACAATGTCGCACCCGCGACAAATGAGGATGATTGGTGGGGATATAGCAATTCGGCCTCCACAACGGCAAAGGCATATTTAGCCGTCGAGACATCGACGTCGACAACTCCGTCCGGGCCCACCGGGCTACAGGTGGAGTTACAGCAAAACCCCGTTGGCGTGGCAACGAGCAATCCTCGTTTCTCCGCACTGTTTCAAAGCGCGAGCTCAACATCGCTCGGGGCGAATTACCAGATTCAAGTAACCGCATCTTCGACAAGTTGGACAAGCCCCTATTGGGATAGCGGCAAACTCACGCTTTCTTCCTCGACCCCGGTGGGAGTGCGATCGCCACAAATCTTTGCTACAACGACCTTCCCCGTTGATGGGACGAAATACTACTGGCGGATGAAGTTTTGGGATCAGACGGGGACGCAAGGAACATGGAGTACGACCGGGGACTATTTTGTCATGGACTTCGGCAATGGCTATGGGGCAAAAGTCGAGAATGGCGATTTTATAAACTATACGCACCTGCTCAATGGGGGAGGGTGGACCGCAAACGACAAACGCGGATGGCGCTATGTGTTCGGCAGTTCCACCAGTGCGCGTATCGACAACAACAATCCCGCCACCTCCACATTCCGATGGATGCTTGAGAGCATCATCGATCCGAACGGCAACACGATGACGTATAGCTACAGCAAAGATTCGACCACGAACCAGGGCTACCCGTACAAGATTAACTACACATCAAACGGAGGAAGTGCGGGAATCGGTGAAATTGAGTTTGTACGTGAAGATCGCCCGGATATTGCGACAACGTCTTATCAGGGATTTCCCGTCGTCACCAAACAGCGCATCAAGGAAATTCTGGTTCGCACAAACGGGCAACTGACCCATCGCTATCAGCTGACATATAAGTCGGGCGACAACGGCTATCGCTCGATCCTTACCGCGTTGCAGGAGTCCGGATGGGATACGGGTGTTGGCACGACAACCCTTCCGGCCGTCAGCCTCAACTACTCCACGAGCACGGCGAACTGGACGCTGAACACCGATCCCTCAATGTGGAATATCCCTCAGACGTTCACGAACGGCACCTGCGATTGCGGCTGGAGAGTTGCCGACCTTAACGGTGATGGTCTCCTCGATATCACGCAAGCGCTCAACGGTACGCGAAATACGTACATCAACACCGGATCGGATTGGGCGCTCAGTGCAACATGGACACTCCCTACTGACTTCTCGAACGGATCTTCAGATGACGGCACGGAACTCGCCGATGTGAATGGCGACGGACTCCTCGACGTCGTGCATGCGAACTATCCGTTACATCCGAGCGATGTCTATCTCAACAATGGTAACGGGTGGACACTCAGTACGACGTGGCTGTTTCCCGCCCCTCTTGTGGTGAATAGTGTGGACGCCGGCAACCGGATCGCGGACGTCAACGGCGACGGATTTGCCGATCTCATCGTCGGCACCACGGGCGCCTACATCAATAACACAAAAAATGGATGGACATTCGACTCGAATTGGCGCGCACCCCACGTGTTTCGCGACAGCACCTATAAGGACTACGGGTTACGCATCGCGGATGTCAACGGTGATGGCCTCCCGGACATCCTCTATGGCTTCACAACCTCCCGGGATGTGTATCTCAACAATGGGCACGGGTGGACCAAAGATCCATCGTGGGTGCTTCCCGATGGTTTCACGTCCGGTTCCGCGGACTATGGCAATCGACTTGCGGATGTCAACGGCGATGGTCTTGTTGATATCGCAAAACAGAACTCCTTGGGTGACACCGTGTATCTCAACACTGGCAAAGGATGGACACAAAACACAAACTGGTCCATACCGGAGTGGACATACGATTACACAAATGGTGTTGACTACGGGACTCGCCTTGAGGACACCGATGGCAATGGGTCCGTAGACATACTCCGGGCAAGCACGCTGGCGGGAACCGACGTGAAGCGCGTCTATATAAAGAACGGCATAAAGGCGGACATGCTCAACCAAGTCCTCAACGAGAAAGGCGGAAAGACGACGGTCGCCTACCAAGCAGCAGCGAAATATCAAAGCAGCGGACGCACCGTTAATCCGAAACTGCCGTTTGTGCTTGATACCGTTAAGACGATCTCGCTCGACAATGGCTTCGGCGTGTTTGCCACTACTACCTATTCCTACGCCGGTGGCGAGTATTACTTCTCGACCGCCACCCCCACCGATCGCAAGTTCGCCGGCTTCGCCTCGACCACCCGCACCAACGATCAGAACCATACCGTTCGCACCTACTACCACCAGGGTGACGCAAACGATTCCGCGAACGGCGAGTACAACGACAGCTACGCGAAGATCGGGAGGCCGTACCGCGTTGAGACCTTGGACGGCACGACGAGTTCGGCGAACACCTACGCGCGCACAATTAACAAGTGGGCGAGAGCATCGTATGCGGACGGACGTAATTTCGTGAAACTGATTCAAACGCTCATGCAAACGTTTGACGGCGATTCATCGCACCGCGATACGGCAGCAAGTACCACCTACGATGACACAACAGGAAATGTGACCGAACGGGTCTCGCTTGGTGAGGTATTAGGTAATAGCGACGGCACCTGGACGGACACAGGAACCGACAAAGCCTCGACGACGTACACCTACGCCGCGAGTTCAACAAATAGCGTGATGTCGCTTCCATCCGAGGAGCTCGTCAAAGATCAATCCGGCAACACGGTCAAAGACACCAAATGGACGTACGACAATCTCTCGTTTGGTTCTGTCTCGGCCGGCAACCAAACAAAGGAAGAAAAACTCAAGAGCGGATCGAACTATGCGTCGACCACGAAGACGTATAACAGCTATGGCCTCGTCGCAACCTCGACGGATCCGCTCGGTAATGCAACGAGCTACGTCTACGATTCCTATAACCTCTATCCAGCGACCGCCACGAATGCACTCAGCCAAAACCTGACCTTTGCTTACGACTACTCAAGCGGCAAGATCGCAACTTCAAGCGATGAGAACGGGAAGACGATCGTCACCGACTACGACGGCCTTGATCGCCCGATCAAAGAGAAGCAGCCAGACTTCATCACACCCACAACCTTAGTCACCCGCACCGCTTATACCTACACCGATAGCACCTCGACACCATCCTCGATCTTCCGTTCGGATTATCTTTCGAGCGCAACGACGACTGATTCGTACACCTATCTCGACGGATGGGGACGTACCCTCCAGACGAAGAAGGAGTCCGAGCCAGCGAGCGGATGGGCGACCCGTGACACCATCTACAACAACATCGGCACGGTCGATCAAGAATCGCTTCCATACTTCCACGCGAATAGTACGTACACCACCGCAACGACCGCCTCCGAGCTCTTCACTGTTTATCGTTACGACCCAGCCGGAAGAGTCAAAACCCTCGCCGATGTTTTGGGTACCACGACGAACACATACAACGACTGGACGCTCACCGTCACTGATCCTTTGTCCAATAAGAAAGACCTTATCAAAGACGCCTACGGCAATCTCGCAAATGTCGTTGAGTACGTCACAGCTGGAAGTCCTGCAACTACGACCTATACCTGGAATCTGCTTGGCAAGCTCACGAAGTTGACTGATGCATCGAGTAACGTCCGCAACTTCACCTACGACACTCTCGGACGACTCTTAAGTTCAGAAGACCTCCACGCGTCAGTGGATAGCACCTTTGGTTCGACAAGTCGCCAGTACGACGACGCAAGCAATCTTATAGAGTTCTATTCACCAAACGGTATTGGTACTACGTACACCTACGATGCTCTCAATCGTGTGAAGAGCGAGGATTCGACATCGACGGCGAACGTTGTTGACGTGAGTTACACCTACGATGCCTGTACGAACGGGAAGGGTCGGCTTTGCCAGGCACAAGCGCAAAATCGGGCAACCACCACCTACACCTACAATCCCATCGGCCTTCTTGCGGGAGAGACAGTCAAGATTAAACCTGCCACCGGAGTTACCTACGAAATCGCCACGACGAGCTACGCCTATTTGCGAAACGGCCTCATCGACAACATTACGTGCGCTGCGACCACGACGGTGGTCAATCGCCTTGGTTGGAGTCCGCTTGAGCAGTTGGCGAGCATCGATTACACCAGCGGCCCGCAAGCCACCTCCACCTACGACCAGACCAAGAAGTATCGCCTCGCCAACAAGTACGCCAAGCGGCTCTCGGGAAGCACTATTGTAGAGGACATCACCTACACCTACGATGCAGTAGGGAATCTCACGAATCTCTCCGACAAGGGCTCATCGACTGCGCGAAAGAACATTGACTACGTGTACGACGGTCTCTACCGATTGACGAGCGCCTCAACGACCGCGGTCTCAACGAGCACGAGCCAGTACAAGAAGACCTACACCTACGACACCCTCGGCAACATTGCGGCCGACACCGGCACCACGTACACCTACGCAGGTACCGGCTTCGCGAACCCCGACGCCGTCACGTCAATCGGAGCGAATAACTGGACCTACGACAACGCCGGGAACGCGCTTACTTCGGGTTCTGCGACTTACGTCTACGACTACCTCTATCGTCTCGGTACGACGTCGATTAGCGGCGCTTCGACCTCGACCGACTTCTACGCCTTCGACGGAACGAGAGTCCTCCAAAAGGGTGCCACAACCACGTACTCTGCCGGCAAGCTCTACGAGTACACGCCGGGAGGCTACAGGAAGGACAAACATATCTTTGTCAGCGGGCAGTTGGTGTCCACCATCGAGAAGATCGGCTCGGCGACAGCAAATCCGCGTTTCGTGCTTGCCGATCAGCTCGGCGGTTCAAGCGTCATCGCGGACTCTGCGGGGGCAGTCATTCAAGATCTCGACTACTACCCCTACGGAGATATCCGTGCCAACCAGAAGGTCAACACGTTCGATGACAGCCGCAAGTACATCGGCGAACGGTATGACTCCGACACTTCGCTCTCGTACCTCAACGCACGTTACTACGATGGACGCGTCGGAAAATTCACAAGTCAAGACCCTGTAGCTAGAGACGTTGGCATGATGGGGAACATGACGGGGTACATCCTCGACGTGAATCAAGCGCCGGGAGCGTTCGATCAGACGGCGCTGCTCTCGAATCCGCAGATGTTGAACAGCTACAGCTACTCGGTGAACAACCCGATCACGAAGAGCGATCCGAGCGGGAAGATTGTTTTCGCAGCGATACCCGCCGCCCTCGTTATTGCTGTCGGTCTTAGTACAAGTGCAACGTTCATTGAGAAATATGCCTCAGACATCGCCTCCAATGTAGCAAATGGCGCAAAGGGTATTACCAATGTCCTTTCTGGAAGTAGTGGTGGTTTTAGTTACGCCTACAACGTAGGTGTCTTGGGTCCGCTGGGAGGTTTAGTTAAAAACCCGATAGCGGGAGGAATAGTGGGTACTGTTGGCTCAGTTGCGGACGACGTTGCAAGCGGTCGGCCCATTAATCAGGGTAAGGCAATAGTAACCGGCCTCATTTCAGCAGGTACATCGGGATTCCTTAAGGTGACAGATACGGCAACGATCGAAAAGCTCGGAGCAGATCTGGTAAAAACAAACGCTGTTCGAGGGGAGGTGACTTCTAATCTTCTCAACTCCGCGCTAACCGGGATCGCGGGTTTGAAAGATTGGGCGGGAAAAGTGAACTCCACTATTAACAATGCTACAGGGCAAAATGCAAAAGACATACAAAAAAAATAAATCCGTAACGCAAGTGTATGTCTGGCTAGGGACCTTTGCGTATCTCGTGATAATAATGAAGAACAATCCGTTGTACGACTTCCATACCCGCGGAGTCCTGCTCTCGGTGCCACTCTACCTTGGTCTGCTGATCCCATTTCTCTCAGTGAGAATCAGGTCCTTTAACGGTGAATTCGTCTATTTCAATCCGTTGCCGAAAGCTACCCCTATCAAGCAGATTCGCGAAGTGCGAGCCTACGGCGAACTAGCGCTCTCGCGAATGACTAAGGAGGTCGATCAAGTGGACATTGTGTACGAATCCGAGGGCGATCTTCGCAAGATTGGCATCAATGCATGGTTGTTTCTACCGGAGACGTTCGGAGAGCTGTTTTGTGATTTGAGAGCAGCGAACCCCAGCATCACTTTTGATTCGCGGGCACATCAACTGATGGAGCAATACGAGAAAAGCAAAAGGAACCCGCCCGCGTCAGCATCACCCCAAGGAGCATGACCCACCGCAGCATCCGCCGCTTGATGAACCTACTTCCTCTCTGGACTAAATAGGGTTGGGTTGTAGACTGAAGTTCAATGACCAAACAAGAGAAGCAAGATCGCCTTCTAATCGCCGTGCTAACGTTTTCGCTACTCCTCATGACATAGTTGCCCCACCAAGAACACCAAATAATCCATGGCAACGAAATACCACTGTACAACCAAATCGCGGATTTACACCAGTATCTTACTCGGTAGTGGGCCTCTGTTCGTGATGCTCCCTATGTTGATTGAAGGTTCAGTAATGCTCCCCGTAGCGGTTGGTTTGTGTGGTCTTCTTCTTGCAAATGGCAGTTATTTTGTGCTTGAGAACGATGCAGTCATATCAGTAACAGGATTTTTATTCAGCACCAAGGTCCCCTTTGAAAAAATCCGAAAAATAAAAAAGGAAGGAGTGGGGATACTCCATTTGGCACCAGCAATTATTATTGAATATCAAACCTCCTTAGAAGAACGGTCGAAATTACAAATGAGCATTGGGCTGTATGGCGAGCCAACTGCGGGCAAATTCCTACGCGACCTGTATTCATTACACCCCAATCTTTCTTTCGATGAAGATTGCAAGAGCATTATGGAAAGAGCCCCAGCCAAAGCAATGGCTGAAGAAAAACGCTCCTGGTCGGTTAGGCGAATGGGCGACGATGTAGTAAAGACTGTGTTCCCAGATGAAAGAAAGAATTAAGAACACCAAGAGGCAGACGCCTAATCAGCTTATCGGCCCTGTCAAGAAACCATAGCATGACCAGGACTGAAGATAAGAAGACAAACACAATCACGTTCACCCCGGACCAAGCCCCCTATCTTGCTTTTTTTGGCGTGGGTGCCATTCTCTTTTCGCTCACGATTATTGAAAGAATGCTCTTTGATCCGAACAATCAGGGCATCTTTTGGACTACAGCCATCATCGCGCTTTGCGGCGTAGGCGCTTGGGCGGTGACCAAACAGACGTATATCCGGATGGATGACCATAAGGTCTACACACGCCTACTATACGGTTTCGCGATTAATATCATGCCGCTTGATGAGATCACGCGCCTTGAGATTCACCACGGACAGTTTGGTATGTTCGGGGGATACTCCCTTATTTTCCATCGGGGAAAAAAGTGGAACGAAATTCCGTTGACCTTCTTCGAGGACAAGAACGTCAGCATGGAAATCATCGATGAACTCGAGCGGCGTAGTTCCCACATTATGCTCGACGAGAGTGTGCGTGCGTACATGAAAAAGTTATCGGAAAAGAAAAGCAAGAAGGCCAGCCCTCCAAACACCCCCCAAGGAACATAATCCGCTTATGACTCCCTAGACTTCTTCAGCGATCGTGCAATCACACCCGCAATCGCTTGTCGTCGCGCATCTGCGTCTTTAGGATCTACCAACTGTTGCACCGTCTTCACTTTATACCCCCGCACCGTTTGTTCTGTAGGCTTCGGAGCTCCCAGTGAGTCGAGGTATGCGATCAACTGCTCCGGTGCGAAAAACCGGACTTTGCCGCGCTCCGCTTCGTCGAGATTCTCTTCGATAAACTTGGCGAGCGATTTGACGTGGCGCTCGTTGCTCCCCACCAGGACGATATCGGTGTACCCAGCCGCGATGCATTTCTCAATGTTCCCGAGTTCCTGATCCTGATTCGTCGTGACGGAGATCTCAAAAGCGATTTTTTGTTCGCCGCGTACCAGCGCAACATCAACACTCCCGGCACCAGCAAGGATCGACTGCTCGATCGACGCGCGGAATCCACGCTCTTCGGCCAGCGTCTTGATGAGATGTTGCAGGTATTTATGATGTTGGCCCCCCTTACCTGCCTGCCCCGTCTCTTTCGGAATAGCTGGCGCTTTTTTCTTTTGCTCAGGTCGCGCCACAGGCGGGATTGATACGGGAACCGTCGCGCTCTCTTGCGAAGCGTCAACGTCCGGCTGCGTACCCACATCAGCGGTTTCAGGTGGCGGAGACACTTTCGTCCGCACCTTCTGTGGTCGTGCCGCAGGAGGCAATGGGCCCGTCGGAAACGGCGTCTCCGAAGGTAGTTCCGGCGGGGCGCTGTAGCGGTCCCGATTCTCCTCGAGGAGGAGATCCCGGTCAGACGCATCCAACGTCGGCAGGGCCTCTACGTAGCCCAAAGGAACACGCACCGAGAGCGCCTTCGCGGTGTAGTTGCGCACATGACACGCGAATTCCGTGTAGTCACGTTCCTTCTTCTGGGACATCAGGAAGTCCGCATCGCACCGCAGCTCCGACCCCAGCGCGCTCGCATCCTTCGCGCTGACGCCGCCCGCGAACTTGATCGAAGTGCTCGAGAGGACGCTTGACCGGAGGCCGGCGCCAAGCTGGTCAAGGTTTTGGTGGGCGAAGATCAGCCCGACGCGATACTTCCTCGCCTGGTTCAAGAGATTGGAGATATTTTCGTCGAAGTAGTCCTGGGCTTCGTCGATGTACACGAAAGTCGAGCGGCGTTTGTGCGGCGGCATGGCCGCGCGCTGTATCGCCGCCTGGGCAATGAGCGCGATAAAGAACCGGCCAAAGATCGCTGCGCCCTCCTGCCCCAGGAGATCTTTCGCCGTGTTGATAAGGATGATCTTGCCCTCGTTCAAAAGCTCGAAGATATCGACCTTGTTGCGCGAGTGCGAGAACATTCGCTCAAGGGAGGTATTGGAGAGGACGCCCCACAAGCGCGTCAGAATCTGCTTCTTCGTCTCATTGAACTGCCGGTCGAAGAACCGCGTGGCGAAGAAGTTTCGCGCAGTCCCCGTCAGTTTTTCCATGGAAGGCCGAAACCGGTCGCCGTCCTCCATGAGTTCCCGGAGCGTGTGAATCGTCGCATTCGGTATCTCGACCAGGAGCCGCGCCAGATACTTGAAAATGACTCCCTGACGCTGCGTCAGCTCGGCCCCGAGAAGCGCCCCGAAGAAGTATTCGTAGAGTTCAATCGTGGCGTTGAGTATCTTCTCCCGATCAACGGGCGCGTATCCGCTCAGGCGGTCGCGGTTGAAGTCGAACATATTGAGGCAGACGGGGTGCTCAACGTCATTCGGATCGACGAGCACAAAGCGGTCCGCCAGGCTCTCCGCGCCGTCTGGACTGAAGTACGCCAGCCGGGAGATCGTATTGATGAGATCGCCCTGACTGTCCATCACCACGACCGACCGGGCGTCCTCAATAGCCCGCACGAGGTCGTGGTTGATGAGAAACTGCATCAGCTGCGTCTTGCCGTGCCCGGTGCCGCCGACGATATGCGTATGCTCGAACCGGGCGGGAAAGGGAATGGCAAACGGGAGCGGGCTGTGAAAGAAATTGAGAAACGGTGTGCCCTGCAGGTACGCCTCGACCAGATAGTCAGGGGACGTTGTCTTGTTATCGCTCGGCCAGATAACCTTGCCGCTCTGCCGCTTCTCCGGCGGAATGCCCGAGGCGCGGAACGCATTCTCGTTGAAGCGCTCCCGGAGGATCTCAAACAGATGGGCGTTCACGACATCCGCGTCGAAGAACGTTCCGAGCGTGCGATCGAGCACCTCGGGAAGGTTGTCGCAGAGGTCGTATGCCTTGGCCTCCGGGAGCACAACCGAATCGTCTGCCGCAACCCCCTTTTCATCGACATCGGTAAAGGCAGACAACGGGAAGTTTCCGAGCATTCCCGAGAACGTCCACACCAGCTTGTCGCGCCAGATGGTGAGCAGTCGCTCGCGGTCGGCGTGGAATCGCAGGAAACGGTTCCAGGTTGCGCGGAGTAACACACCCTCCTCAACGGTCAGGTTCGGCAGTGCGGATTTGTCCGGAAGTTCTACGAGGATTCCGTCGAAGAGAAGAAGGTCCCTGGTGGTCCCGAAGAGCGCATCGCCCAAGGGTAGCGATGGCGTGACGCCGCGCCGCTCGCAGATTTCAAAGATGAGGTCAATGAGAAAACTGCGGAGCCGCTTTTCGTCCGCGAAGGGAGAGTCGCCGAGCGCACTTTTGACCCGCGCGTAGAGTCGCGTGGTCTCCTCGAGCTCGCGGGAGCGAGCGGAGCCGAGAAACCGGGTCTTAACCCAGGTCCACCAGTCGGCAGACACCTACGTGAGCTCGACCACCTCTTCGCCCCCGAACGAGGCTGCCGCCTCCAGCACGTTCTTGAAAGTCTGTGCGGCTTCCCTGATCTGTTCCTCGACGGCAAGCATCTGCACGATGTCCTTGCAATCGACTTTCTTGCCGTCCGATAAATCATCGACCGACACGGTGATGTTCATCATCTTGAACGCAAGCCGCCAGGCCAAGCCCTTAAGCCCACTTCCCGGATCGGCAATCTTGTCGCGCTCATAGAGCATCGTGTCCCCGAGTTTGTATTTCTTGATGTTGCCTTTCTCCTCCTCGGAAAGTTCCGCTCGGACAGTGAGCATGAACGTGACCTTGCCCATCATTCCCGCTTTCTGGTCCCGCCGCAGCAACAGTTTCATGGCTCCTCCTCCTAGTCTGTTGTGGGATGGTCCGGCAATTATGCGCCCAGCTTTTGCACCTCCTCAAGGTCGCCCGGTTGGAGCGTCGCGGCGCTAAAGGGGCGCGAGGGCCCGCCATCAATCATGAGCTTGAGGTATATGGTGTAGTTCGGGAGATTGAGGATGTCCTCCGGATCGAACTCAGGCGCCAATTCTCGGGCGATGAGACTAGCGTCCTCTGCGCCAAGACGGAATGCCACGAGCGTCCCCACGTTCCCGAGGACCGCATGGCGCACGTCCGGCTCAAGCTGATGCAAGTGCTGGTGCGCCAACACGAGCCCCACCCGGTACTTGCGGAGTTCTGACACCATGTTCGCGACCGCAAGCGTCGTGAAGTTCTGAAACTCGTCGAGGTAGGCGAAGAAGTCGCGGCGCTTTGACTCCGGAAGCTCCGCGCGGCTGAATGCGGCGAGGGAGATCGTGGAAACGAGGAGCGCCCCCAGGAGATTCGCGCTGTCCTCGCCAAGTTCGCCTTTCGAGAGGTTGACGAGGAGAATCTTCCCCTCGTCCATGAGACGGCGCACCTGAAGCTCCTTGCCGTCCCCGGTGAAGAGCTCGTGGAGTCGCCGATCCGCGAGGAACGCCCCCACCTTGTTCTGAATCGGGCCGATGGCCTCCTGCCGGTACCAGGGGGAGTACTTGGAGAATTCGTCCGACCAGAACGCGCGGACCTGCTCGTTGGTGACGCTGCGAAGCACCTCTTCCCTGAACGTCTTGTCGGTATAGATGCGGAGGATGTCGGGAAGCGTCGCGTCGCCGCTTTCGATCAGGGCATGGAGCGTGTTGCGGAAGATGTGCTCCATGCGCACGCCCCAGGACTTACCCCAAATCTTTTTGAAGGCTTCAAGGACGCCTGATGCGGCGAGCGGGATCTTGTCCGCGCGGACGCGCCGGAGCGGGTTATATCGAAAGAGCTGTTTCCCGCTTGCAGGGTTGAGATACACGAGGTCTTTTGCCCGCTCGCTCGGGACGCTCCGCACGAGCCGCTCGACAAGGTCGCCGTGCGGATCGATCACCGCAAGGCCGTTACCTTTCCGGATGTCCTGGAGCGCGAGCGTCTCAAGGAGCGTGGACTTGCCTGTGCCCGTGCGACCGATCGCATAGAAATGATGGAAACGATCGGCGTGCTTGATGCCGAAGACCTTGTCCGGAGGACGGCGATTGGTCCGCCCGAAGTACGCGATAGGGTCTTTGGAGTGCATTGCCCGAGCATACGGAGCGCACGGAGGGGGACGTAGACGGAGAAACGTGCCTCCCGAGCACGATGTCGCGTCGTGTTTTTCGATCTCGTCTGGCTAACTATGAGTGTCGGATGTTCATTCGAGGAAAATCCGACTTATGGACTATCGCAATCGCTCCAACTTGGAACTGTTGTCGCTTCTTGTGGGAACAAGGAAAGCGAAGAAGCTGTACCAAGGCACTCTGGCGCCGCTCTTTGCCCTAGCTGCCGGTGACGACCAAACGCACGAGAAGATCATTGCCGCCCGGGAACTCATCCGGCGGGTGCTCGAAGAGGAGCTCCGCGGCGACTCCGCGCTCTCAAGTCCGAGAGCAGTGCGTGATTACCTGCGCCTCATTTTCATGGGTAAGGAGCACGAGGTGTTCGTGGTGCTCCTGCTCGATGCGCAGCATCGGATTATCAAGAGCGAGGAGCTATTCAGTGGAACGCTCACTCAGACGTCGGTGTACCCGCGCGAGGTGGTGAAGTGCGTGCTGCGGGCGAACGCGGCGGCGGTGATCTTCGCGCACAACCATCCGTCCGGCGTTGCCGAGCCGAGCCACGCGGACGAGATCCTAACGCGATCACTGAAGAGCGCCCTTGCGCTCGTGGACGTCCAGGTGCTCGATCATTTTGTCGTCGCAGGCACGCGCACGATGAGTTTCGCGGAGCGTGGGTTAGTCTAGTGCGGAATCCTTCAACCGCCCCTAACGGGGCGGTTTCTTTTTATTCGAGACAAGAATTCCTCCAGATGACAACTTTCGTTAATTCGTCCACGAGTGCTAGGATAAACTCACGCGGGTATTCGCGTTTCTACTTGCCGCAGAGTAGTGTTATGAACCATGAGCCAACAAAGTAAAAAAGCTTCTCCGGAAGTTACTAGACAGATCTTCGAGAAGTTCCTCGATGAACTGCGAAACTCAGGCGTGTCCGCGGACGTCATTGCGCGACTGCAGAAGGTCCTTCTTGAAGAACATAGCGTCAGCGAGGGCATGATCGAGGCGGCCTTGTTTCCCGATCAGCAAGAATCATGATCCACGTAGAAAAAATCGTCATCAAAGAATTTCGTGGGATTCGTGATCTCACGATCGATTTCAAAGGCAAGAATTTCGCCGTATGTGGGCCTAATGGCACTGGCAAAAGCGGCGTCGTCGATGCACTGGAATTCGCGCTCACAGGGAGCATTTCGCGTCTCTCGGGGAGAGGCACCGGTGGGATTTCCGTTAAGGAGCATGCGCCGCACGTCGATAGTCGCAACCGGCCCGACAAAGCTCTAGTGATCCTTACGGTGTCCATCCCAAAACTCAACAAGCAAGTTGTCATCGAACGCACCGTAAAGGATCCCCTTGCGGCGACCATTACTCCTCGCAGTCCCGAAGTTTTGGCCGTACTGCACCAAGTCGGATCGCATCCGGAGTTTGCTCTCTCTCGCCGGGAACTCATTCGATACGTAATCTCGGCTCCAGGAGACCGCGCAAAGGAGGTCCAAGCTCTCCTGCGACTTGATGCGGTAGAGAACTTACGGGTGATCCTTCAAAGATTTGCCAATTCGTACCAACGAGAGGTGGCTCCGCTGAAGCGTGAGAGGCAACAGGCGCGTGATCACCTTTTACGCTCACTGGAGATTCCTGACCTCGATTCTGAAAGGCTCGTTGTCGCCGTAAATACGCGGCGGTCGTTGCTCGGGTTGGGTCCCATACCAGTCCTTACCCCAACGACGTCCCTAAGGGATGGCCTCACCGGAAGTCCGCCGGCAGCACGACCACGGGTTCCCAAACAGCAGGCAACGGCGGATATCAAGAAAGTCCGGGAAACGCTTGCCGCGCTCACAGAAACGGAAACGACAACTCTCCGCACCAGAGTGACGAGGGAGTTGACTAATCTCTCGGGTGACCCTCTAGTTGTAGCGAATGTGGAGAAAGAGCGCTTTCTCCAGTCTGCCATCACGCTCATTGAGAGTGAAACCTGCCCCGTTTGTGACACCGCGTGGAATGCCGCCGAACTGAAAGAGCGAATCGGTCTCAAGCTCAAGCTACTCCAACAGGCGGCTACCAAACGCGCTACGGCGGAGAGGCGGTTAGAGCCTTTCCTTTCGCGCCTGGAGGAGGTCATAGAAGCAATGGCAGTAGTTGAGCGCTACGGCGCTTTGCTAACACCCGTCGTCAATACCAACCCGATACGGAATTGCCGAGTGGCGATGCAAGCGAGACGCAGGGACATTCAGGCGTTTCTTCCACTGACGGCCACGCTGACCGCGCTTGAGGAGTTCGCACAAGTGCCGGCCGATGCACTGGAGACAATCGTGGCGCTCGAGACCGCGATCGCAGCACTTCCCGATCCGACAGGACAGGACGCCGCTCGTGATTATTTGACGGTGTGCCAAGAACGACTGGAGGCGTACCGTGGCGTATCGCTCCGTCTCAAACAGACAGAGGAGCGTGCCACTTTCACGCGCAATATCTATGACGCGTACGCCAGGGCGAGTACGTCGGTTCTAGACGGTATTTATAAGCAGGTGGAAAAAGACTTCAGTGAACTCTACCGCTTCATAAACCGAGAAGACGAAGGGAAGTTTTCTGCGCAATTGATCCCGTCAATCGGCAAGCTCGGTTTCGACGTTGATTTTTACGGCCGCGGCTTTTTCCCTCCAGGGGCTTACCACAGCGAGGGGCACCAGGATGGTATGGGTCTGTGCTTGTATCTTGCGCTGATGAAATACCTTCAGGGGGACGCGTTCACGTTCGCTGTGCTCGATGATGTGCTCATGTCAGTCGACACCGGGCATCGTCGTGAGGTTTGCAATCTCCTAACGGAACGGTTCCCGGACACGCAATTTATCCTCACCACCCATGACGAAATCTGGCTCCGGCACATGAGATCGGTCGGCTTGCTTCCCCCACGCGCATTCGTGCACTTCCGGAAATGGTACGTCGACCACGGTCCAACTGAATGGGATGACCGCGATGTCTGGCGCGAGATCGATGACGATCTGGAAAGAAATGACGTCCAGGGAGCTGCCGGACTTCTGCGTCACTATTTAGAGTTTATCTCCGCAGAGATTTGTCACCGAATCCGTGCCCCCGTAGAGTTTAGAGGTGATGCCCAATTTCAACTAGGGGAACTTCTCCCAGCCGCAATTGGCCAATTTCGGAAACTACTCAGAATGGGGAAAGAGTCGGCGACGTCGTGGCAACAGACCAAAGAGGTTGAAGCGATTACTGCGCGGGAAGTGGAGTTTGCAGCTACTACAGAAGCGTCCAACGTAGAGCAGTGGCAAATTAATCCCGCGATCCACTACAACGAATGGGTAAATCTTCAGTCAGCAGATTTTCGCCCCGTAGTAACGGCTCATCGCCGGCTTACAGAGTCGTTTCTATGTTCCGTTTCTGGGTGTGATAGAGCGCTCTACGTCGTTCCCGAGCGAGGCCACCCTGAGACACTGAAATGCACGTGCGGAGCGACCAATATCAATTTGCGGCGAAAGGCGCAATGAGGCAGGGAGGGGACCGCAGATTGAGCGGTAACATCCGGCTCATTGACCGCCTGGATCAATTCCATACTCCAAAGCGTTAGTGATCTCTTATTGCTCATGCGGTGAGATCACCATCGAAGGCTTCGGTGTAAATCCGCATGAGTTCCGCTTTCGTCGACTCAAACAGGCTCTCAAACGCTCCGGCTTCCTCGGACTTCTGAAATACATATCGGATATACGCTGACATTGCAGCGAGCACAATCAATGGCACAAACATGAACTGATTGATGTGCGTCGAACAGTCATGGCCGCGTGGAACAAATTCCCGACTTCCCGCTGGCTCTTCATCAAGGTAGTGGAATAGCAGACTCGGCCACGTCCCATGGATATGATGCGAGCCGATCTTCTGGGCTGTGATATATATCAAGCGGTCCAAACCGATCGTCGAAAGCATGCTCGCCAAGTCAGGCAACTTTCTTGTCTCTGAAATTTGGTCTTCGGTCAAGCTAGCAGAGACTATGTGATTGGCGATAGAAGTGAGCATGCGCGTTTCAATGGGGAACATCTTTCCGTCCCTAGCGGCGACGTTCGACTCAATCTTCGCCTTAAGCTCGAGTTCAGTCTTTAGTCCGTCGGCCAAGAATCGCGTGAATTTCTCCTGAGACGGATCAGTGCAAAGCCATATAATCTTGACGGCACTTTCAAATATGCAACGGTCAACGATAGCCGTTGTTTCACCGAACCGACCTCCGTGCGATAGTGCAACATTAGAAAGCATGAGGCGAGCACAGCGATTCAACAGCCCGACCAAGACATAGTATTGCTGTTCAGGAACCTTCTTGAGTGCGGGTGAATTCCGCTGTATATGAGCCGTGACAGTGTTCAAGCTGCCAACAAATTTATACCACTCGAACAGAATTGGCCTGTAGTCACCTGTCTCTTTGCATTTGCCCATTTCCTCGTCCGAAAACGAAGGGGCATTGGGAAATGGGTTATCGCGCATGACATCATATTAGCCAGAGAATCCAAAAATGCCATACCTTGCCTACTGGACAAGTTCGGAGCAGAAGATAGGATGATGTGTGGTTCGCCCGCGCAGGTTCTCTCGTCTCGGACTCCGCTTTCGCCGCGCTATGATTGTCCCGTGCGCTGGCTCGGCCTGCTCTATCGAATAAATCCGAATTTCCGGAAGATTTTACTGAAGCCGCTGTTGTTCTCCCCGTAATAGAAAAAGGCTTGCCCCTGGGTTGGCGAGTGGCGGTCCCCCTGTGGGTCGATAAATGCGATGCGCCCACGTGTGAAGCATATTGCTGCCGCGATTTCTTCGAGGCGATGAAACCAGAGTGTGTCTGTGGAATTGTGTGTGACGACGACTGCTTGCTCGACGCGTCCCGCGGACGCCTCAGCGATGAGCTTTTCGCCGAACTCGTGGATAAGCGGCTGCGAATACGGTGGATTCATCCATACCCGCCCGTGCCACTTCCGCGTTAGGCCGCTGTGAGCTATTGAGAAGAACTTCTTCGCTTGCACGATTAGCTGTGCTTCATCGCTCGAAGCGGGATCTAGGTCGATGCCCCCCATAACCGCCCGTGCTGCTTCGACGTATTGGGCAGGCGTGTACCACTCGTCCTCGCCAGTTCCAGCTCGATGGTTGACTGCAGCCAGCATTGCCTTGCGATAGGCGGCCCCGTATAGAACTTCGCAATACGTCTTCCTATCCTTCAGGCGTCTCGTCCAGCGGGAAACTTGCTGATGAGTAATACCTGTAAGTTCTTCGGCCCGTTCTCTCGGAAACCGGCCACGATCTGCGCCGGTTTTTTCTGGCCTTCCGTCGCCCCTGACTTTATCCTTCCACCACTGCACGAACTCAGCCTGCTGCTTGATTTTTTCGTCAACCGCGCGTTCAAGCGTTGGCCAGTCCTTCAAACGTTGTGCATAGCCAATAATGGCGTCCAGTTTCGCATCATCGACGCGCGTCGTTCGCGGCTCGAATTTGCCGACATCCTTGCGTGTCGGAATCGCTAGGTTCGTCACGGCGCCCAACTCACTGCCTGCGCGCGTGCACGCGGTTCCTCGTGAATAAAGCATGTGACAAGAGAGGGATCAAAGTTGGCACCGGCCACGCTTAGCAGCTGCTTCCTAAGTGCTGGCCACTTGGCGATTGATGCGCCATATACGAGAAAATATGCCGCGACATAGTTCGCTGGCTTGCGGCGAAACGCGAGGAGTTTCATCAAGTCGTCAGTCATGCGCGCGACGGCCGCGTTCCCTGGCTTTACCTCAACGACCAAGAGATTGTCCATCCTTCCTGGAACATGAACGAGGAAGTCAGGCTTAGCATTGCCTCGGATGATAGGGTGGCGACTCTTGTCCACCTCACCGCCCAAGGAGTAATGACAGTCGTCGGTCCACTGGCATCGCCACCGATGGTAGAGCTCGTAGCAGTACACCCGCTCGCGGTATTCCGACTCCTCCTGCCCAGCAACGGGTAACTGAAAATACTCCGCACCGACCTCTGCACTCGCGGAGAGCAGCCATTCGGTAATTGAAGCAAGCGGATCATGTGGCTTGAACGGATACGCCATAGACCTTCATCTTAGTCGCTAATGCGCCCTAGGCACGTCCTCGCGTCTTTTTGCCGCGCTTCCTGCCACGCTAGGGTTCTCCCATGCGCTGGCTCGACTTGCTTTCATCACTACGTCCCAACGACTTCGCGCGACTGAAGGAACTTTTAGAATCCGAGTTCGGCCGCCCCTTTACCGACGTTGAAGTCCGCGACGTCGCGCGTCGGTTGTCCACCATCAGCGACCTCATGCTTTTCACCGACAGCCAGCCGGAGGGTTCACGCACTGAGCGGACAGGAGAGTAAGGAGTGTCGGGCTCCATCACCGCTTGGATCAATGCCACACGTCTTTCCAAATCGGCACGTTGATGTACGCTGTATGTAAGAAGCTGTGCGATTATCTTTTCCCACTCTGATGTGCCTGCCGGGCAAGTTCTATCAGCGTGTCCTTCCGCCAGTTGACTAGAGAAGTTGCCAGCTGGACAAGTTCGAGCATCGTGTCCTTCTACCAGTTGACTAGAGAAGTTGCCAGCTGGACAAGTTCGAGCATCGTGTCCTTCTACCAGCTGGCATGGAACAGCACCTCCTCGGCTAGCAATCTCGAAAGGGATCGCAGCCACAAATCTAAGATTTCTGTTACGAACTTCAAGGTTCGATACAACGGCTTCAACAATAAGTCGGCGTTTGGTGTTGGACGCCGACTCAAACGCAGATAACAAAGAACTGCCGAACGAAATCAGCTTCGTCAAAGGTTCGATACTTGTCATCGGGTTTTGCGGTTCTTGCAGCGACTGCTCCAGCTTGTAGATCTCAGTTTGGAGTACTTTGCGCTTGGCGAGGAACTCCTCGTCCAGAATAAGGCTCCGTACTCGAATGTCTGTGAGCGCATCGAGTTGCAGGCGGAGTTCGCGAGCCCTAGTCTCGATGTCATTTTTGCGGTCCCCGAACGCTCGCGTCAGGGTTTCTTTGTGCTGCTGCAATACGTCGATGAGCCACTTCGCAACAGACTCAGGTAACACTAGGCTTGTAAGCGAACCTCGAATCTGGTCCTCGAGGTTTCGCTCCTCTATGGATGGTTCGCGGCATGAAGAAAAGAGGTTCCTGCTGCAATGATAATAGGTGTATCGGTAGCCATATTTGTTGACTTTGTTCTCTGCGGTAAGTAGCCGTCCGCAACCCGCGCATCGACAAAGTCCGCGGTACGCAAAGGAAAGGACCTGAGGACGGGGAGCGTCTCTGCGTGCAAGAATTTCTTGAACACGCGTGAACTCCATGGGCGTTATGAGAGGCACGTGCTTGCCTGGGTACGATTTACCTTCCCAGACATTCGTCCCCACATAAAACAGGTTTGTCAGCATCTTGTGGATCGCACTAACGGAAAGGGGACCGCCCCCCTTTTTCCGTCTTACCGGTGTGCGGTATCCCCATTGGTCCCGCGCTATCACCGCGATGGTCTTTAGGGAATATTGACCGGTAAGGTATAGGTCGAAGATTTGTCGAACGACCTTTGCGTCACGCGGAACCTGGAGAATCGTCTTCGTCTCTTTGTCGTTGCGATACCCATAAGGTGCCTGGTTCGGCCTCCAGCCGCTCTCCAGCTTGGCGCGGTTGCCACGCTTTACATTCTCACTCAGCGCATCGACGTAATACTTCGAGAACCCGAGCAACACCGAGAGCATGAGCTTGCCCTGCGGGTTGTTTTCGAATCCGAAAGTTGCGAACTTGAGACCTTTGAGGATTTTGGTGTCGAGCAGATAGATGATCTTTCCGCCATCGACAGAGTTGCGCGCGAGACGATCGGGGTGCCACGCAATGATGCCGTCCGCCTCACCGCGCTCAATTCGATCGAGCATCGTGTTGAAGATCGGTCGCCCCGGAGCTTTTGCGCTCATCGACTCCTGATAGATATCGACGATGGACACGTTCGGATCAGCTCCAAAGAGCCGCGTAATTTCTTGACGCTGCGCTGGAATCGACAAGATCTGACGTTTCTCGTCTTCGGTTGATTTTCTACAATAGGCGAAATACCTCATAGTGGTGCGTTAACAGGTAACCGTATACATGACGGTTTGTCACGCATCACCAATAGGTAAGCAACTAGACCCCACCTCAACAAAGACGCGAACACAGACACCACGAGGCATCTTTGCGCGTCTTTTGCGCTCACGGCTACCTGTTACCGTGGCCCCATGGACAACCCAGAACACAAACAAGAGGACCGTAAGGCCATCCCCACCGTCTCAACGATCCTCCCCACGGGCGAACTGGTAGAGCTTGTCTACGACCCGGAGAAGCGGCAAACCGCGCTCGCGGTCGGCTCTGCGGACGCGGTGTCCATTGAGGAGTCCGTCGAGTTCGGCGGCACCCGGCTCGTACCCTGGAAGGCCACGAACAACCTTATCCGACACGAGACGCTCCTGCTTCCTGAGAAGCCGGAGGAGTTCGGGACGGTCGCCGACCTCATCGCCGAGATCGAGGTCCACTGCACGCGATACATCGACCTGAGCGCAGAACTCCGGCGCGTGGTTGCGGGATACATCCTCCTCACCTGGGTGTACGACGCTTTCAATGAACTCCCGTACTTGCGATTCCGGGGCGATCTGGGCTCCGGCAAAACACGGGCGCTCATCGTCGCCGGAAGCCTCTGTTACCGCGGCTTCTTCGCGTCCGGAGCCTCGACGGTGAGTCCGATCTTCCACACTCTCGACACGTTCAATGGGACACTCATCCTGGATGAAGCGGACTTCCGTTTCAGCGACGAGAAGGCGGAGCTCTCCAAGATTTTGAACAACGGCAACGTCCGCGGGTTTCCCGTCCTGCGCACCATGATGACACCCCAGAAAGAATTCGATCCCCGGGCGTTCATCGTGTACGGCCCGAAGGTGATCGCCATGCGCGGCCACTTCGACGATCCGGCGCTCGAGAGCCGCTTCATCACGATCGACATGGAGGCGGGAACCGTAGCCCCGAAGGCTCCGATCAACTTGCCTGACGCACACAAGGAAGAAGCGCGGCACCTCCGTAACAAACTCCTCGCGTATCGCTTCGCGAATCGCCTCACGGTTTCGATCAATGAATCCCTCTACGACGACACGCTCACGCCGCGTGCAAATCAGATCACGCTCCCGCTCCTCTCTCTAATATCTGATCCCTTGCTCCGGGATGCCGCGAGAAGCGTCGTCCGACAGACGCACGCGGATACGCTCTCGGATCGTGCGTCGTCGCCGGCAGGGCAGCTCATCGCACTCTTGGTCGAGCTTGCGTCCAAGGATGAACGCAAGACCCTCCCGATCGGGGAGCTCACCGCCGCGTTTATCGAACGCTATGGAGGCGATTACGAACGCCCGATTACCAACCGCTACGTCGGATCGCTGCTGCGCCGCGCGCTCAACATCCGCACATACAAGTCCCACGGGAACTACCAGGTGCCGCTTGATCGAGAACGTATTGCCGTCCGTGCCGAGCATTACGGAGTCGACAGCCCCTCGAATACCGCCACGGGTGGACGTGGGGACGTGGGGGACGTGAAACCCGGTACCCAGGTGCCAACGAGCCAGTAACGAATTGGGCTTTGCTTTCCTTGGGCAGGAAGAGCGGGGGTCCCTATTTCTCGTCCCCACGTCCACCTGGTCCACCCGATGTGCCAGCGGGGCACGCTTCCGCGTCGTTCATGTATTCCTAAGGGGGCGTATCACAGAGTGGTAGCCACTTGCTCTGCTAATGGAGGAAGCAGCTATTATTTATGATCAGTAGTACTACGCCGTGCGCACTGCGGAGTCACCGGAGAACCTGGGGACTCTCGCAGAGGGAGCTGGCGGACCTCCTCGGTTTCGAGAGTCCGACCCACGTCTCCCGCATAGAACACGGCAAGCGCAACCCCTTGTTGGAGACTGCGCTTGCGTGTTCCACCTTATTCGGTGTTTCCCTAGACGAACTGTTTCCGCAGTTCGTTGCGGAGATCGGAGAGAAACTTAAAGAAAGAATCTCCCGACTCCACGAGGGTCCCTCCCACACTACCAATCCTTCGGGATTGCGCAAACGAGAACTACTCTGCCGTGCCCTCCGATGCACCACTGAGGAGCCTAACTTCGCTGGTGCATGACGCGCGCTCATAGCGCGTTTGTCCTCGCGGTTTCTGCGTCGCCGCGAGGTTTTTCTTTCGTTGTCTTCCAGGGACCCGAGCATCCCTTTGATTGGGGCGTGAAAGAGATTCGGGGCAGTCAGAAGAACGCCCTCACCTTGCTCGGCATCAAGAAACTCATCAGGCAGTACCGCCCGGAGACTCTCGTGATCGAGGAGACAGGACCGGGCTCGCGCCGGGGTGTGCGTATCCGCGTTCTCTATCGGTTACTCGTCAAGATCGCACATGGGGAACAGATCACCGTTGTCCGCTATACACGCGCGCAAGTCCTTGCGACCTTTGAAGCGGAGAAGGTGCGGACGAGGCCTGAGATTGCGAAGGCGATTGCGACGCGGATTCCCGCCTTCGCGCCACGCTTGCCGCCGCTCCGGAAAATCTGGATGAGTGAAGACCCGAGGCAGAGTTTGTTTGATGCCGCGGCGTTGGGACTTACGTATTACGGGTCCGTCCGCTAGCCCTGCTCACTAGCGCGACTTGTCAAAAGTCCACTTGGCCGGTTTTAACGGGCTTGGGTCATAATGGTTATAGAACCTGATGTGAGGGGGAGATATGGCGATAACTATCGCGACTGGCGATCCGACGAAGGATTTTTTCGTCTTCATGATCACCAAGGATATTTCCTTGGCGGACTGTATCTTCGATTTGATCGACAACTCCATCGACGGCGCTAAGAAGGCGATAGCAAAATCTGCCAAAAAACCTAATCCCGAAACGCCATTTTTGGGCTTCTCGGTCAAGATTACGGCGAGCGCAGATGTTTTCCAGATACAGGACAACTGTAGCGGAATAGAAATTGACGAGGCAAAGCAACACGCGTTTCGATTTGGACGCAGAGCGGACGCAAAGCCCGATGCAAGCTTTGGTATCGGTCTGTACGGTATCGGAATGAAGCGAGCGGTGTTTAAAATCGGGCGGGAGATAGTTATAGAATCATCGAATGGGACTCGATCTTTTAAAGTTCCCATTGATGTCCAAAAGTGGCTCGACGTTAAGGACAAGTGGGACTTCACGCTTGACATTGGCGGTGCGCGACCATCGGGCACGTCAATAACAATAAAGAAAATCAACCCTCCGGTGTCGAAAGAACTTTCCGACCCTGTTTTTCTCAATCGTTTGCGTACCATCGCCGCACGGGATTATTCGATCATTCTTCAGAAAGGCTTCGAGATCGTCGTTAATGGGGAGGCTGTGCAACCATTCGTATTTAGGCTTTTAGAGGGTGGAGAATTCAAGCCTCTTTTTAGGACGTACCAGGATGAAGAACAGGTGATCGTAAGCATATACGCGGGTCTCGCTAGCCTTCCATCCGACGACGATGAACCGCCGGAGAAACGACGCCCCGGCGACGAGTATTACGGCTGGTTTGTGGTTTGCAATGATCGCGTCGTTCTTGCGGCCGATAAGACTGTGCGCACTATTTGGGGCGACGAAGATTTTCAAGTATGGCACCAGCAGTACAACGGCTTCATGGGGATCGTGAAGTTCGAGAGTGACGACCCAAAGCGGCTACCCTGGACCACGACAAAGCGCGACGTCGAGATCTCATCGCCGGTGTACCGAAGGGCTGTGGCTGCGATGAAGGACGCGACTGTCGAATTTATTCGATATACAAACGCTAGAAAAGCCAATCTAGAGGAAGCGAAGCAGCGCGAAGATACGCCGAAACCTGTCGAACTCAATCGGATCGTACCGAGCGAAACCTTGATCACGCCGCGATTCAGAGACGATAGACCTCGCATTCGCATGTCGGGCATCAGTTACCAGCAACCCACTGCCATTGTCGAAAAAGTTAAGCGAGTGCTCGGCGATTCGCTCATGACGAACAAGAAAGCGGGAATCGAAACCTTTAAGTATTACGTGCGCCAGGAGGTTGAAGAATGAGCTCCGCGTCTTTCGAGGCAGTAAATTATGCGGTGAGGCCGAACAAGAACGTAGAAAGAAAATTGATCGCGGAATGTCTACAGGGACTGGTGCGCAGGTTCGATATGCAGACGTACCGGTACATCGGGTTTGGCTCGATGTGGTTCGTCGACTTCATCCTGTTTCACAAGTTGCTGCTCATGGAAGACATGGTATCTATAGAGAGAGACTCTGCCGACCGGGCCGACTTTAATAAGCCCTTCGGGTGCATTGCTGTGGAGGAGGGAGAATCGACGACGGTATTGCCGACCCTGAAGCTTGACTCTAAGAGGGCGGTCGTTTGGCTGGACTACAACTCGCATCTCACGGGTCCCATTTTCGAGGATATAAGAATCGTCTGTCGAAGCGTTCCCTCCGGAAGTATCGTGATGTTCACGGTCAACGGAAATCGAAGACAGATCGACGACGAGACACTGGTACAAAAAGCCACTCTCGAGGATAAAGACGCCGCTCGACTTGCGGTGCTAAAGAAAACAGCGGGGGATTTTCTTCCCAATCCAATGCCGGCGAAGCCGTTCAGCTTACAAGCGTTTCCAGGACTTGTCGCAGACATTCTCCTTGCAGCGATTCAGCATGCAGTGCTGACGGAGGGTAGGCCAGGAAAAGATGATCGGTTCTACCCAATCTTCAACTTCGCATACAGCGATGCGGCTCAAATGGTCACGGTCGGAGGGATGATCGCTAGCGGCACGGATAGAAAACTGCTCGACGAGTGCGAGCTACCCGTCCGATGCGAATATGCAAAGGGCACGCAGCAGGTTTTGATCGACGTCCCGCCTCTAACGCTTCGAGAGAAGTGGGCAATAGACGGATTGTTGCCGTCAGACCCCTCACCGAGTTCCGAGGATCTCAAGAATAAGTTCAACTTCGTCATCAAGGATGCGCAGTTGGAGGAGTATTGTCGCTATTACCGCTTTTATCCGGTCTTTTCGGAGTTTCACGGGTGAATCGAGGATCTTGGTCTCCGGACTAGGGAGATTCGACGCGACAAGGGAACGGGAAGGCCCTGCGGCGCGCGCAAAAGGCTTACAGATCAGGCAGGGAGACTATCCGGGGGTCCCGGAAGTGCTAGCCATTATCGTAAGAAACCACAACATCTAGTAGAGCAGCGGTAGAATGGCCTAACTGTTGTGGCAGACGGAAACGTGAGGAATGGACACCCGCACGCCCGAAAAACGCAGCGAGATCATGGCCGCAGTCCGAAGCAAGGACACGACGCCCGAGCTGCTAGTTCGCCGCCTCGTTCATCGGCTGGGGTACCGGTTCCGCCTACACGGACGAAAACTACCCGGCAAACCCGACCTAGTGTTTGCCGGACGAAAACGGGTGATTTTCGTACATGGCTGTTTCTGGCACGGGCACGGTTGCGCAAAGGGGCGGCTTCCAAAGTCGCGCTTGACGTATTGGGCGCCGAAGATTGAGGCGAACCAGGAGCGTGACGCGCGAAACGTGCGCGAGCTGCGGGCGGCAGGATGGCGGGCATTGGAAGTTTGGCAGTGCGAGCTTCGTGCTGACGAGCGACTGGTCCGCCGAGTGGTCCGCTTCCTCGGCCCGGTTGCTATCGCTGACAACAAGAATAAACGAAGGAGGTAAATAGGCATGGCAAGAAACGGGAAGCGCCCAATTGCAATCGATCTGTTTGCAGGTGCGGGGGGTTTAAGCCTCGGGTTCGAGCAAGCGGGTTTCGATGTCGCCGCGGGAATCGAGCTTGATCCGATCCACTGTGCAGCCCACGAATACAATTTTCCGCACGCGGCCACGATTTGCGCTGACGTAACGAACTTATCTGGCGACGATATTCGGGAGCGTGCCGGGATCGGCAACAAGAGAGTTGACGTTGTTGTCGGCGGCGCTCCATGCCAAGGTTTTTCTATGATCGGGAAGCGCGCGCTCGACGACCCGCGAAACAAACTCGTCTATCACTTCGTCCGAATCGCTCGCGAATTGGAAGCCCGCTATTTCGTTTTCGAGAACGTTAAGGGGCTAACAGTAGGGCAACACCGCAGATTTCTCGAGGAGGTGATCGGAGCATTCGAGGAAAACGGTTATAACGTTTTGCTTCCCTATAGGGTGCTTAATGCTGCGGTCTATGGAGTTCCGCAAGATCGACGCCGTCTATTCTTGATTGGCGCACGAAAGGGTATGAGATTGCCAAAGTATCCGGTGCCCATGACGACGCCCGCCGGTGGCAAAGCGCACGACCTATTAACCTCTGACGGCCCCACAGTTTGGGATGCTATCGGCGATCTTCCCGAAGTTGAGAAATTCGCTGCGCTACTAGAGACGGATAGCGTGCGCGCTAAGTACGGAAAGCCGAGCAAGTATGCAGCGAGACTGCGAGGCCTAGCGAAGGACCCTACCGACTACGGCTATAGGCGGGAATACGATTCCGGGCTGCTCACTTCAAGCCTGCGTGCGGAACATACGGACCTTTCTCGCACGCGATTTGCGAAAACCTCCTTTGGAGACACGGAGCCTGTAAGCCGCTTTCACAAGCTGCACCCAGAGGGCGTCTGCAATACCCTACGCTCGGGGACGGCTAGCGATCGCGGGGCGTTCACTTCGCCCAGGCCGATTCATCCTTTCACGCCCCGCTGTATCACGGTACGACGATGAAGGATTATTGCGCCTGTCCATGACGGAGGCTGCTTCTCGGTACGGAGTATCCGATACCGTAATCGCAAAACGTCTCAGGCTTACGGAAGTTCAGGAGCGCGAGGTTTCCGAAGCGGCGTATGTCTAATCTGTACGAGAAACTTATTGCCCGAGTTTTCCACGACAATTGGAAGAAGGGCGCCACCGAAGTCGCGTTTGCGCGCGACGAGATTGAAAAGGCGGCGGCAGAACTCGACGTCCCGGTTCCAAAAAACATCGGCGACACGATCTATTCGTTCCGGTACCGTCATGCTCTTCCCGAGGAAATAGCGAAGACGGCGCCAAAGGGTTTGCATTGGATCATCGAGGGAGCGGGGCGTAGTCGTTACCGTTTCATACTCACGAAGGCGAGTCGAATTGTTCCTCGGGAGGATCTGATCGCTGTCAAAGTGCCCGACGCAACACCCGAGGTCATTGCGAAATACGCCTTGAGCGACGAACAGGCTCTGCTTGCAAAGGTCCGCTACAACCGGCTGGTAGACATCTTTCTCGGCCTGACTGCCTACTCGCTGCAGAACCATCTGCGGACTACCGTTTCGGGTCTCGGGCAAATAGAAATTGACGAGCTTTACGTAGGCATCAGCCGAGGTGGAAGTCAGTTCATTATTCCCGTTCAGGCGAAGGGCGGCAAAGATCAGCTCTCCGCTGTCCAAGCCAAGCAGGACATCGCGTGCTGTCGGGAGAAGTTCTCGGAACTTATTTGTCGCTCGGTCTCGGCTCAGTTCATGGCCGAAGATGTCATAGCGATGTTTGAGATAACGTTAGACGGGGACGAGGTGAAAGTAGTTGAGGAACGGCACTACAAGCTTGTCCCAGCCGATCAAATTTCGGCAAAGGACCTCAAGGGCTACCGTGAGCGGGAAGAGAAGTAACTCGTGCTCCCGGGCTGCAATCCATAGTTAAGAAGGCGTCCCCCTCGCGTTCATTTCGAGAGAGACCGGGCGTTCACCGCTGCTTTGCCGCAATGCCACGCCCGCGGGGCGCTTTCGGTTTCACACGCACGCGATTGATAGCACGTCGATACTGAATGCCGCGTCTGACAAGCTCGCGAATGAGCACTGCAATGACCGCAATGTGATCGGGCACTGTTCCTGTAGCCTTGTAGTTTGTAAGCGAGTTCGGATTAAGCTTTAGGAGCGCGGCGAATTCCCGGAGAGACAGTTTGGCTCCGCTCAGTTCGATTCTGAATTCGTCGTAGCTCATCTTGAAAACACACTAATTTATGTGTACCCTTATCGGCTGAAAAAGAGCTGCGGAGGCGTCATGATATCGGGAAGCGAAGCTAAACGCGTCGGTATCTGGATCAGGGTCTCGACCGAAGACCAGGTGAGAGGCGAGAGCCCGGAGACCCACGAGCGCCGGGCCAAGGCGTACGCCGAATTGAAGGGGTGGTACGTCGCCGAGGTCTACCGCCTTGAGGCGGTGTCCGGAAAGGCCGTACGGGAACACCCGGAAGCCAAGCGGATGGAAAAGGATATCCGCTCAGGACATATCTCCGGCCTCATCTTCTCCAAGTTGGCTCGGCTTGCACGCAACACGAAGGAGCTTCTGGAGTTCGCCGAGTTCTTCCGCGAGCACGATGCGGACTTGATCTCTCTGGCGGAGTCGATCGACACCTCGAGTCCCGCCGGCCGCCTCTTCTACACCATGATTGCCGCGATGGCGCAGTGGGAGCGGGAAGAAATAGCGGAGCGCGTTGCCGCGTCAGTCCCCATCCGCGCCAAGATGGGCAAACCCCTCGGTGGTCAGGCGCCATACGGCTATCAGTGGAAAGACAAGAAGCTCATCCCGGACGCGAAGGAAGCACCGGTCCGGAAGCTCATGTACGAACTGTTCCGCGAGCACAAGCGCAAGAAGGTTGTCGCCCGCATGTTGAACGAGAAAGGGTATCGAACCCGGAACGGCTCGAAGTTCTCCGATACCACCGTTGACCGGCTCCTGCGTGACCCCGTCGCCAAAGGCACCCGTCGATCCAACTACACGCGATCGAGCGACAGCAGCAAAGCGTGGGAATTGAAACCCGAGAGCGAATGGGTGCTGCAGGACGTGGAGGCCATCGTTCCCGAAGCTCTGTGGAGCGAATGCAACGCGATGCTCGACGCACAGCGGGAGAAGGGAAAGCGCACCACGCAGCGCACCCTCCAACTCTTCGCCGGGCTCACCTACTGCGCCTGCGGGCCGAAGATGTACGTCCTGTCGAACAGCCCGAAGTACACCTGTCAGAAGTGCCGGAACAAGATTCCGAAGGACGACCTTGAGGCGGTCTTCATCGAACAGATCAAACACTTTTCGGTATCACCGGATGAAATCAGCGCGCACCTTGAGCGGGCGAACGTCACCATCCATGCGAAGGCGGAACTGCTCAGCGTCCTTGAAGCGGAGCGCCAGAAGCTACGCGGTGAGATCGACAAGCTTCACGACCTCTACCAGTCAGGCATGATCGACAAGCACGGATTCGGTGCCAAGTATCACCCCTGGGCCGACCGCTTCCGGGAGCTCGATGAGGAGATCCCGGCCGCGCAGGCCGAGCTCGACGTGATGAAGATCGGCCACCTGTCCGAGGAGGAGATCGTCATGGGGGCGCGGGACCTGTACCAGCGCTGGCCCAAGCTCTCGGACGAAGAGAAGCGCCACATCATCGAGGCCATCACCGAGAAGATCATCGTCGGCAAGGACGAGGTTGAGATCAACCTCTACTACGCCCCTCCGGTTCCACCTTCGGGGCATGGCGACGGAACCCCAAACAAACCAAGGGGAAACCTTTCCCCTAATACCCCATTAAGTCGTAGCAAAAGAGCAACGAATCCTCAGGGGTTCATTGCACCGATCAGTTGGAATCGGGCCGGATACTCGGCCTGGCGCGCGGCGCGCGAAATGGCGACGCGGCCGGACTCGAGCGGTTCGCGCAGCGCTTCCAGCACTTTGCGGTCGAACTCCGGCAGCTCGTCCAGAAACAGCACGCCGTTGTGCGCCAGCGATATTTCGCCGGGGCGCGGGTCGCTGCCCCCGCCGACCAGCGCGACACTGGAAGCCGAGTGGTGCGGAGCGCGGAACGGGCGCTGTTTCCAGTTTTCAAGGCGAAACCCGCCTGAGCCGAGCGAGGCGAGCGCCGCCGATTCGAGCGCTTCCTCGCCGCTCATCGGCGGCAGCAATCCCGCGAAAC